>Ga0209536_100000960_pt1 | contig 47476 bp, 45 predicted proteins | sample DeeMarSeWOR28_12_FD_187461 | JGI IMG/M metagenome (GOLD analysis project Ga0209536, IMG submission 187461) | Marine sediment microbial communities from White Oak River estuary, North Carolina - WOR-2-8_12 (SPAdes) (version 2) | ecosystem: Environmental > Aquatic > Marine > Intertidal zone >...
AGATCAAGACCGGCTCGGCGTGCCGTTCCGAACGGGTCGCCAAATACAACCGTTTGTTGAAGATCGAGGAACGCCTCAACGGCGCGGCACGGTATCCGGGCGCGAGTGCCTATGTCTGAGCGCTCCGGACGACTTCGATTTCAGGCCCTGCTGGTATTTCTCTGGGCGGGTGCCGCCTACCACATGGTGTTCGGCGGGATGTACAGCGTCTTCGATGTCCGGATGCTGGAGGGGCAGCGCGACTCGGCGACCGCCCGGATCGACGAGTTGATCGCCAGGACGGACTCGCTGGTGCACAGGGGGGACAGCCTCGCCAACGTCCCGGCGGCGATCGAGCGTGTCGCGCGCGAGAAATATGGTCTTCTGCGGGACGGGGAGTTTCTCGTCCGGTTCAAATCGAGTCCCGCAGAGCCGACGGTGCTTGACGACTGAGGAGACCGTCTCTAGAATTGCCGGCCCCCGATCGGGGGCCCGATGTGCGCGGCAGGGTAGCTCAGCTGGTCAGAGCGGGGGACTCATAAGCCCTAGGTCGCGGGTTCGAATCCCGCCCCTGCCACTCCACCTGTCCGCCCCACTCTCGGGGCGGGATTCGAGTCAGCCTCTGAGAGGTCGCGGGTAGTCTCGCACGCTTCGCGTGCTCGAATGTCGCGCTGACGCGCGACGGCGAATCCCGCCCCTGCCACTCCACCTGTCCGCCCCACTCTCGGGGCGGGATTCGAGTCAGCCTCTGAGAGGTCGCGGGCGGTCGGATCCTCGGCTCCGGGAACCTCCGGAGCCCGGCAGCGGTTCCATGGGCAGAACCCGAACGGGAGGAACCGTTGTTCTCGATCCGAACCATCCGCGAGCCGAGGGACGCGGAGATCACGCCCTACGAGACCTGGCTGAACCGGCGGCACTTCATCGGGACGTCGGCTAAGGCGGCCGTGGCGGGAGCCCTGGTGCCCGGGCTGCTTGCTGCTTGCGATGTCGACGGAGAGCGTGGGGTGTCGAAGGCTGCGGCCTCCCCCGGGAATGGAGCCGCCGCGGCCGCCGGCGATCAGGAGGCGGCCGGCGGGCCGTCGCAGGACCGCGACTGGTCGCAGGTCCGCTCGGAGCTCGACGAGCCACTGAATACGTGGGAAGACATCACGACCTACAACAACTTCTACGAATTCGGCGTGGGGAAGGACGACCCGGCGAAGAACGCGCCTACGCTGCGGCCACGGCCCTGGTCGGTGGCGGTCGATGGAGAGGTCGAGAGCCCCGGCGTCTACGACCTCGAGGACTTCCTCTCGCCGCACGCGATCGAGGACCGGGTCTACCGGCTCCGCTGTGTGGAGGCCTGGTCGATGGTCGTCCCGTGGCGGGGAATCGCACTGGCCGACGTCGTTCGCCGAATGCAGCCGACCTCGAAGGCGCGGTTCGTGGAGATGACGACCCTGCTGGACGAGGAGCAGATGCCCGGTCAGCGGCGGCGGATTCTCGACTGGCCGTATGTCGAGGCCCTGCGGATGGACGAGGCGCTTCACCCGCTGGCTTTTCTCGCCACCGGCGTGTATGGACGGGACCTGCCGAACCAGAACGGGGCTCCGCTCAGGCTCGTCGTGCCGTGGAAGTACGGCTTCAAGAGCGTGAAATCGATCGTTCGATTCCGGTTTCTCGAGGAGATGCCGCCCACCACGTGGGCGGTCTCGGCGCCCCGCGAGTACGGGTTCTACGCGAACGTGAATCCCGATGTGGACCATCCGCGCTGGAGCCAGGCGCGCGAGCGGCGGCTCGGGGAATTCCGCCGGCGACCGACTCTGCCGTTCAACGGCTATGCGGACGAGGTCGCTTCGCTCTACGCCGGCATGGACCTGCGCCGGAACTTCTGAGCGTGTCGACGCGACGAGTCCGGGGAAAACTGCTGGTGTGGGTCGCTTGCCTCATGCCGGCCGCCTGGCTGACCTTCGAAGCGCTCGCGGGCCGACTCGGTGCGAACCCGATCGAGGAGGTCCTGCACCGCACGGGCTGGTGGGCGCTCGCACTACTGATGATCAGTCTGGCTGTCACGCCGATTCGCAGAATCACCGGGTGGAACCGCGTGATCCGCTATCGAAGACTCCTGGGGCTGTTCGCATTCGCGTGGGCGACAGCCCACTTCCTCGGCTATCTGGTTCTCGACCAGTGGTTCGCCTGGCCGTACATCGTGGAGGACATTGCCGAGCGACCGTTCATCCTGGTCGGGTTCAGCGCCTGGCTCCTTCTCCTGCCCCTGGCCGTAACCTCCACCACCGGCTGGATCCGGCGACTGGGAAAACGGTGGCGGACTCTGCACCGGGTCGTATATGTCGTGGCCGCACTCGGCACACTCCACTTCTACTGGAAGGTCAAGGCGGACACGAGCGAGCCTCTGCTCTTCATTGGAATCCTGGCGGTCCTGCTGCTCCTGCGTGTACCGAACGTCAGACGGCGGGCGTCGTTCCTTCGGGAGGCCCACAGGAACGAAAAAAGCGGCGGACGCGATAACGCCCGCCGCCGCGAAGACCGGATTCCAGCTCCGGGTCCCTAGGTCGCCCGGAGCCGTGCTATTTCCCCAGCGGGGCTCCTCGTCTTCGCCTCCACCTTCCATAACTCCGCCGAAGAGGGCTTCCTGCCATCGAGCAGGACCGTGCCGTCGATGGTTCGACCGTCATCCCGGAGTGTGCCCTTGAAAGCGGCACGACCGTCGATCTCCAGGCAGAGATGACCCCGGTCGAACGTCACGCCGCGGACGTGGCGCACGATCGCCTGACCCTCGGCATCGAGCAGCACCCGGGCGTTCAACCGACCCTCGTGATCCCGACGGATCTCGAGCAGGGAAGCCACGGCCGGATCCGCTCCCGGCCGGCGCGACTTCGCTTCCAGCACCCACTCCCACACGCCCACGATGTCGTCCGTCGCCGCAGCGCCGAAGGACGGTTCTGCCGAATGGTCGGCGGCGCCCGATACGAACATGCCGCCCCACAGCACGGCGATCGAGAACACGGCCTTCACGGCTTCGACTCCTGTCCTCTGCGCCTCGTACCACATGCTGCCTCCCTCGCTGCCGATGGGTCCGCGCTCTCCATCGCCCTCCGTGTCTGCCGTCTGGAAGAGCAACCCCTGTGCCAACGGCTTACGTATGCGTAAACAGTTCATAAAAAAGTAGTTGACAGCTATGATATGAAGTTGGACGGAGACTTGGTGGCGTCCGTATGCGGGAACGGCTGTGCCGAATCCGGACACTCCGACGCCCGCCGAAGTCGGTAGAGGTTGCCGCAGCAGGTCCCGAGGTCATAGCTTCGCCGCCGTGCCGCCGGGCGACGGCGTCCGGCCATGGTCTCGAAGCGGTCGCACACGAACGACAGGAGAGGGAACTTGCCGCAGATCCCAGTGAGCTTCATTCTCATCGGTCAGGTAGCGTTGGTCCCTCTCATCGGAGTCACGGCCGCGCTGGTCGCGTCGCGGATTCCGAGCCTCCGTTCGGATATCTGAGCCGGCGGAGAGAAGCCCGTCCTTCCCCGCTCAGTCCGGCTCTCGAGGCTCGCCTGTCGACGGGACGGCGAGCCTTGCCGTATTCTTCCTCCATGCTGACCGAACTCGAGGACATGCCCTTTCCGCTGGACGCCGGCGGACGGATCGCGATGATCCGGCTGACCGGCGAGCTCACGACGAAGTCGCGACGGACGCGGGCCCGATTCCAGCGCCGCCTCAGTCGGAACATCAAGGCCGCATTCGCAGCGAGCGGGCAGAAGTGTGAGTTGCGGGAGAGCTGGAGCCGGCTGCTTCTCAGCATCGGGGCCGGCGGCTCGTTCGAACCCCTGGGCCGGGTGTTCGGGATCAGCAGCTACTCGGTGCTGGACGGCATCTGTGAAGCCGACCTCGGTCAGATCATTCGGATGGGCACCGACCTGTACTCCGAGGTGGTTCGCGGTCGTACGTTCGCGATACGGTCCCGCCGAAGCGGCGCGCATTGCTTCGGCTCGCAGGATGTGGCCGTGGGACTCGGTTCGGCCCTGAACGAGATTGCGACCGTAGACCTGGACCGACCGGAGATCGAGGTCCACGTGGAAGTGCGGGCCGGCTTCGCCTATTTCTTTTCGTCGCGTTCCCCCGGCGCCGGGGGGCTGCCACTGGGGATGGAAGGCCGGGCGATCTCGCTTCTCTCCGGAGGGTTCGACTCGGCGGTCTCCAGCTGGATGATGCTTCGCCGCGGCGTCGCCCTGGACTATGTGTTCTGCAACCTCGGCGGCGAGGCGCACCGGCGAATGGTGCTCGAGGTCGCGAAACTGCTGACCGATCGGTGGTGTTACGGGACGAGCCCGTCCGTTTTCGTCGTCGATTTCGAGCCGGTCGTGGACGAACTGAAGCGTGAGGTCAGGCCCGCTCTGCTGCAGGTCGCGCTCAAGCGACAGATGTACAGGGTAGCCAACCGGGTGGCGGGCGCCCGGAAGGCCGACGCGATCGTGACCGGGGAAGCGGTCGGGCAGGTATCGTCGCAGACGCTCGCCAACCTCCGGGCGATCGATGCCGTGAGTCGACGGCCGGTGCTGCGCCCCCTGGTGGGGATGGACAAGGAGGAGATCATCGCCATGTCCAGGTCCATCGGGACCTACGCGCTTTCCGCCCGCGTGCAGGAGCACTGCGCGATCACGGATGAACGCCCCGCCACGGCGACGAGAAGCCGGGTGCTGGACGCAGCCGAGGTTTCGCTGGACTCGCAGCTGCTTCGGAACGCGGTCGAATCGGCCGAACAGGTGAGTCTGCGCGATCTCGATCCGGCCGACCTGGTGAGTCGGGCCCTGTTCACGTCGGAAGTCCCGGAAGATTGCCTCTGCATCGACATGCGTTCCGAGGATGCGAGGATCGCCGCCCCGTGGCCGGAGGCGGTCGTGCGATCCTACGAGGAGCTCGCCGGCGGATTTCGTGAATTCCGCGACGCCGGGACGATCGTGCTCGTCTGCGCCCAGGGACTGCTCAGTGCGCAGGTGGCGGAGCGGATGCAGGAGGCGGGCCTTGAGGCCTACAGCCTGACCGGGGGAGACCGGGCGTTGCGAAGGCACCTGGCCGCTGCCACCGCTTCCGCGGGTGCGGCCGAAGAGACCCGGCCATGACGAGACCGGGAGCCGAGACGGCGGACCTCCTGCGCCGGGTTCGCGAAGCGGAGATGGTCCCCGCACACATCGCCATCATCATGGATGGCAACGGGCGCTGGGCTCGTGAGCGCGGACTGCCGCGCTGGAAGGGCCATCGCGAGGGAATGAAGGCGGTGCGACGCAGCGTGGAAGGCGCGCTCGAGGCCGGGATCTCCCATCTGACGCTGTATGCGTTCTCGCGCGAGAACTGGGGGCGTCCGGCGGCCGAGGTCCGGGCTCTCATGGCGCTTCTGGTGGAGTACGTGGAGCGGGAAGGGCAGGAACTGCTGTCCAACGGGGTCCGGGTGACCGTGTTCGGTGACAGGGATCGGCTGTCGGCGGATGCCAGGCAGTCGGTGGAGGTCCTGGAACGGACGACGGCGCCGGGCACGGCGCTGCAATTGAACCTGGCGATCAGCTACGGGGCCCGGGATGAGATTCTCGGCGCGGTTCGAAGTCTCGCGGGGCAGGCGTCGCGAGGTGAGATCGATCCGGAGGCGATCGACGCTCCCATGTTCGAGTCTCAGCTTCAGACGTCCGGCATTCCGGACCCCGATCTGCTGATCCGGACTTCCGGCGAGATGCGGATCTCCAATTTTCTGCTCTGGCAGATCGCCTATTCCGAACTGTACGTGACCCCCGTGCTGTGGCCGGACTTCGGAAAGTCGGACCTGTACAACGCGATTCTGGAATACCGCCGCAGAGAGCGGCGGTTCGGCCGGGTCGAAGCCTGATGCGGGAGGAGCGGGAATCGTGACGTCAGAACTGACTCGACGACTGACGGTCGCGGCGATCGGCATCCCCGTCTGCGTCGCGGTGGCATGGGTCGGCGGATGGATTTTCGCTGCCGGACTCGGAATCCTGGCCTGGATCGCCGTCCGCGAGATCGGTGCCATGATCGGAGAGCGATCGGATCGTGCGGTATTCCGGGCGGCCTGCTTTCTCGCCGGCCTGTTCCCGCTCGCTGCGCTGGTCGGAGGATTGCCGGCCGTCGCGTGGCTCACCGTCGGGTCCCTGATCCTGCTGCTGGGGCTCGCGACCCTGCGGATCCCTCCGCACGACATGCCGTTTCAGACCGCGGCGCTGGCATTCACCGCCGCATTCTACGTCGGGGGGATGCTGTCATTCGGGGTCCCGCTGCGCGAGTGGCTGCCCGGGCGCCTGGAAGGAACGCTGCTGTTCTTTCTGCCTATCGTCGTCACGTGGGCGGTGGATACCGCGGCCTACACGGGAGGACGAGCTTTCGGGCGGCGGAAGATGGCCCCTGCGATCAGTCCCAACAAGACGGTGGAGGGTGGCCTGTCGGGCCTCCTCGCCGGTCCGATCATGGCGATCGCGTACGGACTGATCGCGCTGCCGTCGCTGGCCGGCGACCTGGGGATCGTCAGGCTGACGGTGCTCGGACTGCTCCTGGCCGTCGCGGCGGTGCTCGGCGACCTGGTGGAGTCATCGCTGAAGCGCGAGTGCGGGGTGAAAGACTCTTCCAATCTTCTGCCGGGCCATGGGGGACTGCTGGACCGGATGGACTCCCTGCTGTGGACCATCCCGGTGGCATGGTTCTTCTTCTATCTCTTCGCTGCGGGAGCATGACCGACCCTTCGACTGCAGCGCCGAGAGGAATCGTCCTGCTCGGCGCGACCGGCTCCATCGGCCGATCCGCCCTGCGTGTGATCGCCCGGCACCCGGACCGCTTCCGGGTCGTCGGGATGAGTGCCGGCAGCCGCGCCGCAGCTCTCGACGACCTGGCCCGCGAGGTCCGGCCCGACTACGTGGTCATGGCCGTCCGTCCGGCCGACGGGTTCCAGCCTGCCTGGCAGGGCGACTGGCGATACGGTCGGGACCGACTGGCGGAGGCGGCGGCCGATCCGGCCGCCGACCTGGTGGTCAACGCCCTGGTCGGATACGCGGGGCTCGAGTCCACCCTGGCCGCCCTGGGCGCGGGGCGGCGCCTCGCCCTGGCCAACAAGGAGTCTCTCGTCGCCGGCGGAGAACTGGTCCTGCAGGCCTGGCGCGAGGGCGGCGGCGAGCTCGTTCCCGTCGACAGTGAGCACAGCGCGATTCACCAGTGCCTGGCCGGCCGGCCGGCCGCCGAGGTGTCCCGCCTGATTCTGACCGCCTCGGGCGGGCCGTTCCGGACGCTCCCGCCGGAGCGATTCGCGGACATCCGCCCGGAGGACGCGCTCGATCACCCGACCTGGAGCATGGGCGACAAGATCACGATCGATTCGGCGACCCTGGCCAACAAGGCGCTGGAAGTGATCGAGGCACACCTGCTGTTCGACGTTCCGTTCGACAGGATCGAGGTGGTGGTGCACCCGCCGTCGATCGTGCACTCTTTCGTGGAGTTCCGGGACGGTTCGACCATCGCGCAGCTGGGACACCCTTCAATGGAAGTTCCGATCCTCTACGCGCTCTCCTATCCCCGGCGGCTCCCGAACGAATTCCGCTCCTTCGATCCGGTCCGCGATGGGCCGCTCGAGTTCGAGAGCCTCAGGGAGGACCAGTTTCCGATGTTCGGGCTCGGGGTCGCCGCCGGCAGGGCCGGGGGCACGCAACCGGCTGCCTACAATGCGGCCAACGAGGTCGCCGTCCAGGCGTTTCTCGGCCGCGGGCTGTCGTTCGCGGGCATCGCGGGCGTCGTCGAGGAAGTGCTGAGTCGCATGAGCCCCCGCCCGGTAAGCAGCGTCGAGGACGTGTCGGCGGCCGATTTCGAGGCGCGGGCACTGGCACGAGAGGCCGTGCGCCGTCTGGGGTGAAGCTGGCCGGAGGCGTCCAGCTGGCGTTGAATGCAGGAACCGAACGGAACCAGCGGGGTGCTACCCTCGCTGAACCGGAGGTGCGAGCGACGCTCTCGGTTTCTCCGGACCACACCATCAACCAGGTGGAAGAGGCGAATGCTGACGACGATTCTCGCTACCGCGCTCGTTCTGGGCGTGCTGATTCTCGTGCACGAGCTCGGGCACTTCTGGGCCGCGAAGCTCGTCGACATCGAGGTGTCGCGGTTTTCCATCGGGTTCGGGCCGAAGCTCGTGGGGTTTCAGCGCGGTGAGACCGAGTACGTGATCTCGGCGCTTCCCCTCGGAGGCTACGTCAAGATGGAGGGGATGGCCGATGAGGAGGTCACGTCCACCCTGGAAGGGGATTCACCGCACGAGAAGCGGGCGCCGTCGCCGCGCGACTTCGATGCCAAGCCGTTGTGGGCGAGGTTCTTCGTAATATCGGCGGGCGTCCTGATGAACCTGCTGTTCGCCGTCGTGGCCTTCGGTTTCTTCGCGCACGAACGGGGCATCAACCTGCCGGTGGTGAGCACGGTCGCGGAGGAGATGCCGGCGGAAGCGGCCGGGTTGCTTCCTGGCGACGAGCTGGTCGCGATCGACGGCAAGGAAATCAAGGTGGCAGCGGAGGTGGGCCAGACCATCGCGCCGCGGCCGGGCGAGGAGTTCACGCTCACGGTTCGTCGAGGTACGGAGGTCTTCGACGTTCCGGTCGTTGCCGAGACGATCCGCGAGTACGACAAGATCGCGCGCGACACCATCGAGTACGGCCTGATCGGACTCGGGTTCGGGGAGGTGCAGCCCCTGGGGATCGGACAGTCCATCGTAGCCGGGTTCCAGACCACGGGTCAGTGGATCTCCGAAGTCGCCAGCTTTTTCGGTCGACTGGTAACGGGGCGCAGTTCGCCGAAGGAGCTCGGCGGACCCATCGTGATCGGTCAGCTTTCGGGCGAGTTCGCCCGGGCCGGGTTCTGGCCGCTGCTCAACTTCATGGCGATCATCAGCGTGAACCTGGCGGTTCTCAACCTGCTGCCGATACCGGTGCTCGACGGCGGGCACCTCGTGTTCCTGACGATCGAGGCGCTGCGGGGCGGGAAACCGGTTAGCATGGAGCAGCGGCTGCGGTTCTCTCAGATCGGAATGCTGCTCGTGCTGGGCCTGATGGTGTGGGCTTTCGCCAACGACATCATGCGGCTGGTGGGCGCCTGATCAGATCGCGGACCGGACGTCCGAGAACAGCGACAACTGGGGTGCGCGCCGCCCGTCCCGCGTGACAAGCGCTTCCACGTCGACCGGCGCCGAGGGCTCGTCCTGGCCGGCGACGGTCACCGGACCCCGAAAGCCGCACCCGGCGAGTGCGTCGCGCACGGTCGTGCGGGCCAGTCGGGGATCGTTGCACTCCTGGCTCAGGTGCGCGAGCAGAATTCCCCCCAGTCCGGGGTGGACGATCTCCCGCGCGAGCTCGCCGGCCAGGTGGTTCGACAGGTGTCCGCGGCTTCCACCGATCCTCTGCTTGAGAGACCACGGGTAGGGTGCTTCCCGCAAGCGTAACTCGTCGTGGTTCGCCTCCAGCACGAGGAAGTTGCAGCCGGCGAGGGCCGCCCGGACGGGTGCGGTGGCCCGGCCGAGATCCGTCGCCACCCCGACCCGCAGTCCGCTCTCCACTTCGAGGACCGTAACGGCGACGGGCTCGGCGGCATCGTGACAGGTCGGGACTGCATGGATTTCCAGGTCGCCGATCCGGAATCGGGTTTCCGACGGAAACAGTTCGACGCTCTCCCCTCCGCGCAGCAGCCCGTCGCAAGCATCGGCCGTGCCCGGCGTCATGAGCAGTGGCCACCCCCAGCGCCGCGCCGCGATGCCGATCCCCGCCGTGTGATCGCGATGCTCGTGTGTCACCACGACGGCATCGATCTGTTCGGGCGTGCGCCGGAGCGCAGACAGCCTCCGGGCGAGTTCGGAGCCGCTGAACCCGGCATCGATCAGGACCCGTGTCGTGGCCGTCTCGATGAAGACCGAGTTGCCGCGGCTGCCGCTTCCGAGGCTGACGACCCTCAACGGTCGGCCCGTCGCCGGGCTTCGTCCCAGCACGCTCCGAGCCAGGCGAGCGTGTCCTGGTCGGCGTCCACGCCCCGTCTCCCGAGAACGGTTGCGGCGGTGGCGAGGAAGCGGTCCCGATCGTACGACGGAGATCCCGCCGCGTGTCCCCAGGCGAAGGGGGGAACCCACTTCGGTGGCCGTTCGTCGCCGAACAGGTTGGCGCCGGCTCCGACCACGGTCCCCGTGTTGATCATCGTGCCGATCGCCGACTTCACATGGTCTCCGATCAGGCAGCCCAGCTTGACGAGGCCCGTCTCGATCTCACCTTCGGGGCCCCCCAGCCGGACCGGACCGTAGTTGTTCTTCAGGTCACTGTTGGTGGTCATCGCACCGAGATTCACCCAGCGGCCGATCAGTGCATGGCCGAGAAATCCATCGTGGGCCTTGTTCGCGTATCCGAGCACGATCGACTCCTCGATCTCACCCCTCATGTACGACCGGGGTCCGGCCGACACGCATTCGTAGGATCCGCCGAGCAGCCTGGAGCCGGGGCCTGCGTGCAGGGGTCCGGCCAGCCGCGCGCCGCTCCTCACCTCGACCCCCTCGTCGAGGCGGACACCTCCATGCCGGGTATCGAACAGAACACCGGGTTCCACGACCACGTCCCGGGCCAGCCGGATCGGCCCCGTTCCGATGCGATGAGCGCCCGGCGGCAGGTCGGTGGCGACCGCCTCCGCCAGGTCCTCGGCCAGCCGGTCCGGATTTCGCCCCACCAGGTCCCAGACGTTCCGCAGACGGGTGCCGGCCAGGTCGAGCGCCCGGGCTCCGGGCATTTCGTCGGGCCGGGACAGCCACTCCTCACCCGGATCCTCCACGCCGGCCGGGAGCCATGCGCCGATCGCCTCACCCTCGCAGAGCAGCAGGTGCGACCGGCTCCCTTCGGGTGTCCGCCAGTGCGTTCCCCGCGCCGGGACGAACCGGGAGCTGAGCAGAAGCCGGTCTCCGGGCGGTAGAGGCCGGGTGCGGTCTCGAACCGGTGGTGCGCCGGCCTCGGAGAACCGGGTCAGCCAGGCCCTCGACAGGGTTGCCTCGGCCCGCAGGCCGACGAACGCCTCGATCCGCTCTCTCAACAGGCGATCTCCGAATCGCAGCTCTCCGCAGGGCCGGGTCAGGGCGAACGGGCGCCAGTCATCCGTGGCCCGGTCGTCGAACAGGAACAGTCTCACGGTCCGGGCCTCACTGTCGTTCGAGGAACGTGACGAGCTTCTTCAGATCCGAGGCTGCCTCTCTCTTCATCACGAGCACCTCGTCGCCCGAGCGGACGACGACCAGGTCGTCCACCCCGAACAGGCGGACCGGCCCGTCTTCGGCCCACACAACGTTGCCGCTGCCGTCGAGGATGCTGGCGACGCCGACGACCACGTTCCCCGAGGCGTCGGCGTCGCGGGTCCGGGTCAGCGCCGACCAGGTACCGACGTCGTCCCACTCGAACGATGCCCGGGCCACTTCCACCCGATCGGATCGCTCCAGGATGCCTACGTCCACGCTCACGGGCTCGACCGTGTCGAAGAACGCGTCGGCATCGCCGCCACCGAGCAGAGGCAGGGCGGAACGCAGTTCGGTCGCGCAGCGCTCCGCCTCGTCCAGCAGGTCACGGGCCCGCCAGACGAAGATCCCGGAGTTCCACAGGAAGTCGCCCGAAGCCGCGTAGCGACCTGCCGTATCCTCGTCCGGCTTTTCGTGGAATCGGGTCACGGAGTACACCTGCTCGCCCAGCTCCTCACCGACTTCGATGTACCCGTAGCCCGTCTCCGGGCGGGTAGGGTCGATGCCCAGGCAGACGAGGCTGTGCCGGGTCGCGGCCGCGCGACAGGCGCGCTCGATCGTGCCCGCGAACGCTTCGAACGGATCGATCACGTGGTCCGAGTGGAGCGAGATCATCAGGGCTCCCGGATCGCTGCGCTCGATCACGGACGCCGCCCACACGAGCGCGGGGCCCGTGCTGCGGGCCACGGGCTCCAGCAGGAAGGACTCGTCGTCGAGATCCGGCACGGCGCGGCGGAACGGGGCCACGAGTCCCGCGCCGGTCAGGATCCGGACCCTTTCCGGACCCACGAGTCGGCGGGCCCGTTCAACGGTGTCGAGGATCAGGGATCTGTCGCTGCCGAGCGGCAGCAACTGCTTGGGCCGGGCCGGAGTGGAGGCAGGCCAGAATCTGGAGCCGATGCCTCCGGCCAGGATCACGGCGTATCGGTTCGGTTCCCGCGAGTCGGAATCGGACATTCTGTTCCGGCGTGGAGGAGGTCGACACGCCGGCGGCCGCGTGCCGCCGGCCCGCGCCTCGCGTACGCCGCGAAGTCTGCTATTATACCCGGCATTCGGGCAACCCGGTCGTCAATCGAGCGAGGCAGGAATGAAGTCATATCTGAAGCGGAAAATCCCGGTCATCGCAGGGCTCGCGGCCCTGCTGGGCGCCTGCGGGGATTCCACGGAGCCGATTCTGATTCCGCTTCCCGAGGAGCCGACCCAGGCAACCGTATACGATTTCGTCACGGGGGACATCCTCGATCCCTCTGCGTTCGACGTGATCACGCGCAGCCGGGTGCGGACCGACCAGGTGTCGGGCTGGGACTTCGTATACTTCGAGGACGAGGCGCTGGGCCCGGTGATCGTCACACGCGGCTCCTATTTCGAGGACGAAGATGAACAGGCGGGGGCGCTGGTCACGACCTTTCCGTTCGACCTCGTGACGGAGGCACCGGACGAAGGCTACGTGATACAGGAACCCGTGCCGATCTCGACGGGTGACGTGTTCGTCGTTCGCAGCCGGAGCGACCGGGCCTTCGGGAATCTGCGCTGTCGCCGGTACGGGAAGTTCCTGGTGGAGGTAATCGACGCCGAGCTCGGTACGCTGACCTTCAGTCACATCGTCAATCCGAACTGCGAGAACCGGGACCTGGACGCTGGCGGCGAGCCGTGATCGACGTCCGTCGGCTGCGCAGCGAAGCGGACGCGGTCCGCGAAGCTCTCGCCCGCCGAGAGGATCCCGAAGTCGGCCGACTGCTGGATCGGGTGGTCGAGAACGACCGGCGCCGCCGTGAGCTGCTCGGCGAGGTCGAGACGCTCAAGCAGCGACGAAACGAGACTTCCCGCGAAATCGGGCAGAAGAAGCGACGGGGCGAGCCGGCCGACGGACTGATGGCCGAGATGAAATCGGTCGCCGAGACGATCCGGCTCCTGGATGCCGAGCTGGCCGAGGTGGATGCGACGCTGCAGTCCGATCTGCTCAGCATCCCCAACGTGCCGGACCAGCGGGTGCCCGCGGGAGGCGAGGGAGACTTCGAGACGGTGCGGCAGTGGGGCGAGCCGCGCTCCGCTGCGGAGCAGCCGGAGCCGCACTGGGAGATCGGAGATCGGCTCGGGTGCCTGGACCTCGAACGTGGGTCGAAGATCACCGGATCCGGGTTCCCGGTGCTGATCGGAGAGGGCGCTCGACTCAACCGGGCGCTGATCCAGTTCATGCTGGATCTGCACGCCGGTGAGCACGGGTATGTCGAGGTCGCTCCGCCGTTCCTGGTCAATCGCGACAGCCTGCTCGGGACGGGCCAGCTGCCGAAGTTCGAGGAGGACCAGTATCGCACGGAACCGGACGACCTGTTTCTGGTTCCGACCGCCGAGGTCCCGGTCACGAACCTGCACCGGGGTGAGATACTGGACGAGGCGCGACTTCCGATCGCGTACGTGGCGTATACCCCCTGCTTCCGCAGGGAGGCGGGCGCCGCCGGCCGGGACACCCGAGGCCTGCTGCGGGTTCATCAGTTCGACAAGGTCGAGCTCGTCCGGTTCACCCGACCCGCGGAGTCTGCGGATCAGCTGGAGCTTCTTACCCGCCATGCCGAGACGGTGCTGGAGCGGCTCGAGTTGCCGTACCGCAGGATCCTCCTCCCCGCCGGAGACCTCGGATTCGCCAATGCCATCACCTACGATCTCGAAGTATGGTCGCCCGGAGTGGACCGGTGGCTCGAGGTATCCAGCTGTTCGTCTTACACGGACTATCAGGCGCGCCGGGCGGGCATTCGATACAGGGAGGCTTCCAGCGGCAGGCCGGAGCACGTGCATACGCTGAACGGTTCGGGTGTGGCGCTCGCCCGCACGCTGGTGGCGATCCTCGAGAATCGGCGGGAGTCGGACGGCAGCGTCTCGATTCCCGATGCGCTCCGACCCTACACGGGATTCGATCGGCTGACCGTCTCGTGATCGGCCGGATTCCAACGGGACGTCGGGCCCTTCCGGTCGCGGCCTTCCTGCTGTTCGCCGCGGTGCTGATTTCCTACCTGGTCTACACCTGGCAGATCGCCCAGGAACTGCGGCACGACGCCGAGGTGTTCAGCCGGATCTATTTCCAGACGGTGCAGGCGGCCGCGTCGCCCGAAGGGTTCACGCCCGAGGGCGAGTTCCTTCTGCTCCGCCAGCTGTACGCGCTCGGAATCCCGGTCGTTCAAACCGACCTGGAGGGGGAGCCGACGCTGACGGTGAATCTCCCGTTCGAGGCCGATCTCGAGAAACCCGAGGACCAGGCCCGCGTGCGCGAGTACGTCGAGCGCCTCGATGCGGACAATCCACCCCTGGTCGATGGAGAGGCTGGCTTCATCGTGCACTACGGTGAGCCGGCGTTCCTGCGGCGCTTGAAGTGGATCCCGTGGCTGCAGGCGATCCTGCTCCTGGCCGCCGTGGGGATCGGGGCCTGGATCATCCGGACTTCGAACCAGGCCGAGCGCGAACGAATCTGGTCGGGCATGGCTCGTGAATCGGCCCACCAGATGGGCACCCCTCTCAGTTCGCTGGTCGGCTGGCTGGAGCTGCTGGAAACGGACGGACCGGATGCCGCGACGCGGATCGATCCGATCGGCGGAGACGTGAACATCCACGAGGAGATGCGGCACGACCTGTACCGGCTCGAGAAGGTGTCGCGGCGCTTCGAGGCGATCGGCAGGACCCCGGAGCTGCGGCCGGTGGACGTCACGGAACTGGTGCGCAACCTGTCCCGCTACTTCGAGGCCCGCCTCCCGTCGCTCGGTGGCCGTATCCGCCTGGAGACGGACCTGCCGGAGGTCTCTCCGGTCGTTCAGGGGGATGCGACCCTGCTGGAATGGGCGTTCGAGAATCTGGTGAAGAATGCCCTCGACTCGCTCGCCGGCCGGGAGGGTACGATCCGCATCACCTACGGCGGTGTCCACGGCGGACGGGCGCGGTTCCGGGTGGAGGACGACGGAGACGGAGTCCCCGATCAGTTGCGCGCCTCGCTGTTCGACGTCGGGGTCACGACCAAGCGGGGCGGGTGGGGTGTAGGCCTGTCGCTGGCCCAGCGGATCGTGGCCGAGGTGCACGGTGGAGCCCTGTGGCTCGAAGAGTCAGAGGTCGGCGCCGTGTTCGCGCTCGAGCTCCCGCTCGCCGAGGAGCCGGGTTGAGCGGAATCGCCCTGAACCCGGAGCAGCGCGCCGCCGTCGAACACGGTGACGGGCCGCTGCTGGTGCTCGCAGGGGCCGGTTCGGGCAAGACGCGCGTGCTCACCGCGAGGGTGGCGCGCCTGGTGGCCGACCAGGGCGTTCCGGCCAGCAGGGTTCTCGCCGTCACGTTCACCAACAAAGCGGCCGGTGTGATGCGGGACCGGATCGCCGAACAGCTCGGCGAGGACCCCCGGGGGCTGTGGGTGGGCACGTTCCACTCCATCTGCGCGCGCCTGTTGCGCCGGGAAGGAGACAGGCTGCCGCGCGGGTCCCGGTTCACGATCTACGACGAGGATGACGCTCGGCGAGCGCTGAAGCAGGCCATGGAGGAGGTGGATCTGGATCCCGGCAGGTGGGCGCCGGCCGCCCTTCGCGCGCGGATCTCCGATGCGAAGAACGCGCTGGTCGGACCGGAGGAGTATTCGGAGACCGCATTCGACCTGATGTCACGCGCCGTGGCGAAGGCCTACCCGGCCTACGAGAAGGTGCTGGTCCGCTCCAACGCGTACGACTTCGACGACCTGCTCGTCCATGCCGTCCGACTGCTGGAGGACCATGCGGAAGTGGGGCAACGCTACTCCGAGCGGTTCCTGCACGTGCTGGTGGACGAGTACCAGGACACCAACCATGCCCAGTACCGGATCGTCCGACGGCTGGCGAGCCATCACGGCAACGTGTGCGTCGTGGGAGACGACGACCAGTCGATCTACGGGTGGCGCGGCGCCGACGTGCGAAACATCCTGGAATTCGAGCGGGATTTCGGTGGAGCCGCCGTGGTGAGGCTCGAGGAGAACTACCGATCCACGCCCTCGATCCTCGAGGTCGCGAACGAGGTGATCTCCAACAATCGCTCCCGCAAGGACAAGCGCCTGCGCACGTCGAGGCCGGCGGGCGAGCCTGTCTCGCTGATGCGATTTCCCGACGAGCGGGCCGAGGCTGCCTGGGTGACCGGCGAACTGGAAGGCGGTCCGGGAGGGTTCCGCCCCGATCAGGCGGCGATCCTGTACCGGACGAACGCGCAGTCGCGGCCGTTCGAAGACGCCCTGCGCCGGGCGCGGCTTCCATATCGCATCGTCGGAGGGGTCCGGTTCTACGAGCGTCGCGAGATCAAGGACGTGTTCGCCTATCTCCAGCTGACGGTCAATCCCGCGGACGAGGCCGCCTTCGTGCGGGCGGTGTCGTGGCCGCGGCGCGGGGTGGGCTCCGTCACGCTGGAAAGGCTGAGACAGGAGGCGGCCGCGCGCGGGCTCGGGCTGCTGGCCGCAGCCGAGCTCGCCGGGGAGTTCGAAGGGCTGCCGCGCGCGGGCGCCGCCGCCCTGAGGGACTTCGCGGCAGGCATCTCGGCCCTTGCCGAGCTGTCGGCAGAGGCCGACACGGAGGAAGTGATCCGAGAGTGCATCCGGAGTTTCGGCCTCGTGCCGGCCCTGGAACAGGAGGACGACGGCGCGGACCGGATCGCCAATCTGACCGAACTCCTGGCGGCGGCCGCCGCTTTCGATCCTGGCGACGTCGAGGACGGGGTAGAAGGCGCAACCGAGCTGGAGTTGTACCTGCAGTCGGCGGCCTTGCACGCCGACATCGACGACTACAACGAATCGGCTCCCGGGGTCACGCTGATGACCCTGCACAACGCGAAGGGGCTCGAATTTCCAGTGGTGTTTCTGGTCGGCCTGGAAGACGGGCTGTTTCCGCTCGCGCGAGCCATGGAGAGCGAGGAGGAGCTGGAGGAAGAGCGCAGGCTGTTCTACGTCGGTGTCACGCGGGCCGAGGACCGGCTACTGATCACCCATGCGGAGCGGCGCTGGCGATATGGGAACGAACAACGCGCGGCGCCTTCCATGTTCCTCTCGGAACTGCCGGATGGCCCGGTTCGCCGTCACTGGTCTGCGGCGGGCACGTCCTCGGGCAGACGCAAGTCGACAGTCGGCCGGAGCGGGCCGGTCCGTTCGAGGTTCGCCACCGAACCGGAAGCAGGGGACTGGAGCTGGCGTCGCGGGGGCGGACGTCCGAGCGGAAGTGCTGCGGGCACGTCCGGCGTGCGCTACGATTTCAGCGATTCGCAGGAGGAGCTGCGAATCGAGACCGGTTCACGGGTCGTGCACCCGGAATTCGGCGAAGGCGAGATCGTATCGGTCAGCGGGCGCGGCAGCAGCGTCAAGGCGGAGATCGACTTCGGAGCCGCCGGGGTGCGCAAGGTAATGGTGGTACACGCGGGCCTTCGGCCGGCTTGAACAGAGCCCGGAGAGGAGCATGGAGTGAATGACAGGCCGATCCGTGGGTGGATGTGTGTCGCGCTCGTCGCCGCGGCCTGCGGCGTGAACGGTCAGCCGGAGCCGGATCGGGTATTCGTCGGCGGATCGGTGTGGACGGGGGATGCTGCCACGCCGTTCGCAGAGGCGGTCGCGATTCGCGGCGACCGAATCCTGGCGACGGGCTCCGAGTCCGACGTGCGGGCCCTGGCCGGTCCGGCCACGGACGTCGTCGAGCTGGACGGGGCATTCGTCATGCCGGGTTTCATTGACACACACACGCACTTTCTGGAGGGGGGCTTCCGTCTGTCCTCGGTGAACCTCCGGGACGCCGCGTCTCCCCGCGAATTCGCGCAGCGGCTCGCGAGACAGGCGCGGGAGCTGCCTCCCGGCACCTGGATTCTCGGCGGGGACTGGGATCACGAGTTGTGGGGGGGAGAGTTGCCCGACCGGCGGTGGATCGACTCCGTGACGGCCGAGCACCCGGTATTCGTGACCCGGCTGGACTGGCACATGGCGCTCGCCAACAGCAAGGCGCTGGAGCTTGCCGGCATCGGACCGGACACCCGGCAACCCGATGGCGGTGAGATCGTCCGGGGTTCCGGGCAGCGGATCACCGGCGTGCTCAAGGACGAGGCCATGTCGCTCGTGTTCGCGGTCGTGCCCGAGCCGACGGACGTGCAACGCGACTCGGCACTGGCAGCGGCGATGCGACACGCCGCATCGCTGGGCGTCACCACCGTTCACGACATGGGCACCTGGTCCGGGCTGGACACGTACCGCCGCGCCCACCGGAAGGGACTTCTGACGCTCCGCGTGCGAGCCTACGTGCCCCTGTCCACCGTGGACCGACTGGCTGCCTTCGTCGCGGCTCGGGGCACGATGGGGGATGAGTGGCTGAGCTGGGGCGGTCTCAAGGGATTCGTCGACGGCTCGCTCGGCTCTTCCACGGCGCTGTTCTACGAGCCGTACCTGGATGCGCCCGATACACGGGGACTGGCGGTCACGTCCATGGAGGAACTCGAGGACGCGGTCCGGCGAGCCGATGCCGCGGGCCTGCAGGTTGCCGTGCACGCGATCGGAGACCGTGCCAACGCCGAGCTCCTGGATCTCTACGCCCGGCTCGACGCCGACCGGGGAGAGCGCGATCGCCGCTACCGGATCGAACATGCACAGCACCTCCGCCCGGACGACTATCCGAGATTCGCGGAGCTCGCCGTGATCCCGGCGATGCAGCCCTATCACGCCATCGACGACGGTCGCTGGGCGGAGCGCAAGATCGGGTCGCAGCGCGCGGCGTCGACCTATGCCTTCAAGTCGCTGGTCGACGCGGGCGCGAGGCCCGCCTTCGGATCGGACTGGACCGTGGCTCCGCTCAATCCATTGCTGGGCCTGTACGCGGCGGTGACCCGGCGCACACTGGACGGCGAGAACCCGGACGGCTGGGTTCCCGAACAGAAGATCTCCGTCGAGGAGGCGCTCGTCGGGTACACGCGGGATGCCGCCAGGGCGGGGTTTGCGGAACATGCGACGGGCAGTCTGTCCCCCGGCTTCCTGGCCGATCTGGTCGTGCTGGATCGAAGCCCGTTCGAAGTGGATCCGGTGGAAATCGGAGGCCTCGAGGTGGTGATGACCGTGGTAGGGGGACGCACGGTGTACTCGCGGGAGGACTGACCCTCCGGATCAGTCCGACGCGCCGGGCCCGGTTCCGAACGTCTCGTGATCGAGCACGGCGTCCAGCACCGCGCTCGGGGGCGGAGTGACCGATACCGCCAGCGCCTGCTCCACCCGTCGGGCGGCCACGTCGGCCGTCTCGCCACGACTTTCCCAGTAGCGGGCAGGCCCCTGCGGAAGAGGGAAGTGGTTGTCGGCGGTTCGTTCGATCGCGTCGAGGGTCTTCCAGCCCTCGGCCATCAGGACCCGCCGGCGGATCTTCTTCGCTTCCGTCAGGGCCAGGTCTCCGATCGGGTCCTGGCTCGCTGCTCGCGACTCCTCATCGTTGGCGAGAAAATCGGCGACCAGCTCGAAGCTGTGCCGCAGGTACCTGGCCACGGTCGTCGGATCGAGGTCCCACCGCGAGTTGTCCACCACGGTGTCCATGATCGCCTTCCAGCTTTCGTTACCGTTGATGCGGATCATGCCGTGGAATATCCGCCGGTTCGTGCTGAAGCTGAACAGCGTGCTGGAAAGAGCCCGCCGGAACAGCGCGTCGGTGGCCGAGTTGTCATGACGCGTGACGATCCAGCGCGCGAGCTGGGAGTGCTCGATGCCGACATCGGTATCCATCCGGTGTTCCCAGTAGGAATGGCCGAGTCCACGGGTGCTGGAGGTCAGCAGAAGCATGCGCGGTACGAAGGAGTTGTGGGCCAGTACATCCGCCGAGAGGTGACAGAGGTAACCGGTCATGGCGGACTGCAGACGCTCATCGTCGCCGGCGGCGCGGTAGATCTCGCGCGCCACCTCCCAGTTGTGGCAATGCCGGCCGACCTGCGCATACTTCTTGGCCAGCGAAATGTCCGCGGCCATGTTGCCGTAGAGGAAATCGATCGGATACTGCGCGATGACCCCGGCAATGTGCGCGGGGAACAGGTTGAGCGAGCGCAGGGCCTCGAGCCCGATCTGGACATGGGTTGCCGGTCCCCAGGCGAACGCCGCCTCGGGAGACACGAGCAGCAGTATCAGCGCTGTCAGCGGCACCAGGATGGCCGCTGGAGGTGTCCTGGCAGGTGCGGTCAGCTTCCGCCCAGGAGCCATCGGTCCTTCCTTCGCCGCTTCTTCCTTCGCTTGCGCTTCTTGCGATCGCGGCCTCCGAACCCGTCCCGGACCGCCGAGAGCAGGCCCGCGGTGGAGAGGAAGGTCTGTTCGGCTTCGCCGAGGGCAACCGAGACGAGCGCGTTCGCCTCCGACACACGGTCCTCCGCGACTCCCAGCATTCGGTCCACCGAATCGGTCACGTGATCCACGGTCTCATCCAGCCGCTCGACCCCCGACATGGCCGCATCGGTGATCTTGCTGATGTCCTGCGCGGCGCCGGAGACGCGCTCCATGATCGGGAGCATACGGTTCGTGAACAGGTCGGTGATCTTGTCCAGCTCCGCGAACGCCCTGAGGACTCTCGGGGTGACGAGCAGCAGGGAAATGATGAGCCCCGTTCCGAACAGGCACCAGAGGATGAGAGAGGCGTATACGAGAAAATCGTAGAATGACACAGGTTTGCTCCTCTCGGCGGTGAACCACCGTCTGCAAGCGATACAAGATAGATCGACGCTCGACGGGGCTCAACCTGAGCCGGCGCCGGGCGCGCTCTCCTGGTCTCGGATCTCGCCCGCGCGGTCCAGGGTCCGTCGCATGATCGCCGGCCCCATGACCTCGAACACGATGATGCCGAGGATCACGGCATCGAAGAACGCCGAAACCGCGGGTGATTCTGGAAACTCCGAGCCGAGCACCAGACGCGCGGACATCGCGATCGCGATCGACACTCCGCCCTGCGAGAGAAGCGTCGCCCCGAATCGACCGGCACCCTTTTCCGGAGCGAGCAGAGGGCGGGCAGAGGCACCGCCGAGGAGCTTCCCCGCGGTCCGCAGCACCAGGTAGACGGCGAGGAGCGGAGCCACGTGCCAGGACTCGAACCCGAGCAGCGCTCCGGCCACCAGGAGGAACAGCACGTGCACGGGCTTCTCCCAGGCGGACAACGCCGCGTACACGCGTTTTCGCAACGGAGAGAGATTCGCGATGAACACGCCGGTCAGCCAGGAAGCGAACAGGGCCGATGAGGCCAGAGACAGACTGGTGCCGGCGAGGATCAATGCCAGGGCGAGAAGGAACAGGACGAATTCCTCCGCCGGCGGCTTCTCGCGCGACAGCGACAGGAACGTCCAGCCGAACAGCAGCGCGAGCAGGATCGGAGCCAGAATCCAGCGCAGGAACCCGATGTCCAGCAACGGAGCGGCGACCCCGGGATGCGCGACCGCGTAGACCCCCGCCAGCAGAGCGATCGCGATCGCGCCGTCGAGGCTCGTCGCCAGGCTCGCCAGCCGCGACATCGGGCCACTGACCCGGGCCGAGCCGAACACGACGGCCGTTCCGGTGGGACTCGATGCGCAGCCCGCGGCGGCCGCGGCGCAAGCCGCCGCCAGGGAGCCGACGTCGTTCGTGCCGGCCAGCAGCAGCAGTCCGGTCAGGCCCGCTGCGAGGAGTGTCCAGGTGACCAGCGCCTGCACCCCCACGACGGCGTGCTCCCGTCGGCTGAACGTCCTGAGGTCGTTCCGATCGAACTGCAGCCCGAACAGCAGTCCGATCCAGCCGAGCCCGAGTGCAATGAACGGAGCGAGGGAATCGGTCACGGACGTGGTGACCAGTCCCGCGACACGAGGTCCGAGAAGGAAGCCGATCAGAACGAACTGGGACCCCGAGGAGACGAACAGCCGGAATCCGAGGGAAGCGCGACGACTGCGAAACCCGAGCTTAGCTCCAATCAGGCTGAGAAGGACAAACGCCAGGACGGTGAGGAGTAACCTCACCCTCCCGGTTCACCCAGCTCGGGCGCCAGGCCGACCACCCGATTGACGGGCAGCGTGATCACGATCCCCGTGGCCGGATCATCGAACCGGCCGCAGACGTCCTGCAGCAGAGCGATCGCCTGGTCCACCTTCTCCGGTTGATCGATGACGCTGAACAGCGTCTGGTTCTGGGGACGCGATCGGGAAATGAGCGTCTGGAGTCCGGCGAAGATCGGGATGTCGTGGCTCAGGACTCGCCCCATCCCCTCGCTGTCGAGCACGGTCGCGCCGGTGATCCCGATCTCCAGGAAACCGGCGAGGACCTCGTCCATCAGGTCAACGTCGTTGATGACGGCGATCAGCAACTCCACGGCGTACTCCTCGGCGTGCCCGGCGGGTCGGACTCGGCCCACCGCATGCGGTTCAGACGTGCTCGCTCTCGTACTCGTGGATCTGGCTCAGAACTTCCTCCCCGGTACGGCACTCGCGCAGCCCGTCCAGGAACTCGGGGTGACGCGCCAGTCGCGCGATTCTCGCGAGCAGCCGGATGTGATGGCCGGCGCGGTCGGGCGGTGACAGGAGGACGAAGAACACGTGGACGGGGGCGTCATCCATGGCCCGGAAGTCTACCCCGGTCTGCGAGAGCCCGACGATGAGATGCGGTGAGGCGATCGCTTCGCTGATCGCGTGCGGCACGGCGATGCCGGACCCGATTCCGGTGCTGAGGACCTGCTCCCTGGCCAGCAGGGCTTCCAGCACCCGATCCGCACCGCTCAATCCTTCGTCCTCCACCAGCGGCGCGATCAGCTGGGCGAGGATTTCGGAAACGGCTCCGGGGGTGATGTCGAACACCACGAGCCTCGGATTCAGATACTCGGTGAGCTTCACGTTTCCGACTCCTCCTGGCGACGCGGCCCGTGCCGCGTGCTCGTGCCTGGGACGGCGACCGCTGGTGAGCATGAGCGCGGCAGATGGCACTGTCAAGCCGACGTGCGCCGGGGCGGCGCCGCTCCTACCCGTGGCGTCGCATTGCCACCGATTCTCGCAGACGTCTACCTTTCGGACCAACGTCGTGGAGCCGGCTCCCGTCGCCAGCCAAAGGAGCATCGTCGTGCATTATCGGATTACGGGTCCGTCGCGTCTCGAGGGGAGGTTCCGGCCGTCCGGAAACAAGAACGGGGCGCTGCCGATCCTGGCGGGCTGCATCCTCGCCGAGGACTCGGTCACGCTGGAGAACGTGCCGGAGATCCGGGACGTGCTCACGATGATCGAGCTGTTGCGGAACCTCGGCGCCGAGATCGAGCGGACGGCGCCGAATACGTTCCGGGTGGATCCCGCGGGCATCGAGTCCGGTGCCATCGACCCGGAGCTGTCCCGCCGGATCCGGGCATCCATTCTGCTCGCGGGTCCGCTGCTGGCCCGGTTCGGAGAGGTCGTGCTTCCGCCGCCCGGTGGCGACGTGATCGGGCGGAGGAGACTCGATACGCACTTCCTGGCACTGGGCCAGCTCGGCGCGGACGTGGAGGCGGGAGACAGCTACGAGCTCCGTGCCAGGGAACTGCAGGGTGCCGACATCTTCCTGGATGAGCCCTCCGTCACGGGCACCGAGAACGCGATCCTCGCGGCCGTTCGCGCCCGGGGGACGACGATTATCCGCAATGCGGCGTCGGAGCCGCACGTGCAGGACCTGTGCAATTTTCTCGTCAGTCTCGGGGCCCGGATCACGGGCATCGGCACCCAGGTGCTGTCGATCACGGGAGTGTCGAGCCTGAGCGGCGGGCGCTGGCGGATCGGCACCGACCACATCGAGGTCGGCAGCATGATCGGGCTCGCGGCGATCACGGAGTCCGAGCTGACGATCGAATCGGTCGAGGCGCAGCACTACGATCCCCTGCGAGTCGGATTCGAGAAGCTCGGCGTCCGCTGTCGGCTGAGGAACGACGAGCTCCACGTCCCCGCGGACCAGGAGCTGGAGATACAGCCGGACCTCGGCGACCAGATTCCCACGCTCGGTGACGGTCCGTGGCCCGCCTTTCCGGCGGACCTGATGTCCATTGCACTGGTCGTCGCGACGCGCTGTCGGGGGACGATCCTGATTCACGAGAAGATGTTCGAGTCGCGGATGTACTTCGCGGACAAGGTCATCTCGATGGGTGCGCGCATCGTTCTGTGCGACCCGCATCGCGCGGTGGTCGTCGGACCTTCCCAGCTCCGGGGCTCGACCGTGGAGAGCCCCGATATCCGGGCCGGCATGGCACTTCTGATCGCCGCGCTCGCGGCCCATGGAGAGAGCTCCATCTACAACATCGGGCAGATCGACAGAGGATACGAGCGCATCGACCAGCGACTCCGGGCGCTCGGCGCGATGATCGAACGGGTCGAGCCTGATTGTTGAAGACGTCCGGGGCGGGAGCCGGCGAGCCCGGTCGGGGTGCCGCGGCGTCGGGCGATCCGGAGCGTCGCGCGGTCGCGGGTGAATTCGACGTGCTGCTCGTAGATCGCTGGAGCCGCGCGTATCCGGGCGTCGTGGCCGGCACCACCCTCCGGCCCGCGGACTTCGGCCTCGCTTCGGGAGATTCGGCCTGGAAGCTGAGCGAGCGCTACGAGGCGCTGGCACGCAACCTCGGATTCGAATCGGTCGCCGTGGGGCGGCAGGTTCACGGTGACCGCGTCTGCGTGTCCGGCGGATCGAATCAGCCGGGCTTCCGGGTCGTCGGTGAGGCGGATGGAATCGCCTCCGATCGTACCGGTCTGCTGATGACCGTCACGGTCGCCGATTGCGTTCCCGTCTTTCTGCTCGAGCCGGAATCGAAGTGCATGGCCCTGCTGCATGCGGGCTGGCGTGGCGTCGCGGCGGGCATTCTCGGCCGTGGAATCCATGCGCTCGTCTCGCTGCAGGGCGCGGACGCCAGCAGTCTGCGGGTCCACCTCGGACCTGCGATCTGCGGACACTGCTACGAGGTCGGGCCCGAAGTCCTGTCCCGTTTCGAGCCCCGGGCCACGGAGCCGGGGCCGCTCGACCTGCGGGACCGCCTGACGGAGCAGGCCCTGCGCTTCGGGGTGCCGTCCGATGCGCTGACCCGGTCTTCCCTGTGCACCTCGTGTGATCCTCGGATCCTTCATTCTCACCGCGGGTCCGGGGGCACCGCGGGTCGCATGGCCGCCTTCCTGGGATGGGACACGCATTCCAGCTGAACGTTTGCCTTCGCACGCTGACGGCACTATCTTTTGCGGCTGAGAAACACGTCCGGGGCAGGCCGCCCGGGCGTCCACGTCCGGACCTGAAGTGGGGAATCGTTCACGGCCCCACTTTTTTGTTGGGGGTACCCCAACGTCCGGAAGTGGAGAGAGTTGCGTGTCGAAGCGTGAACCGGTGAGTGAGAGTGTGAGGTCGGGATCGCTGGAGCGCACGATCGGTCAGGTGATCGAGCCGCTCGGATTCGAGCTCGTGGCGCTCGAGAGAGGAGGGGGGCGGAGGCGTCCGCTGCTCCGGCTGCGCGTCGATCGTATCGACGGCGTACCCGGTCGGTCTTCGTTGACCGCGGAAGATTGCGCGGTCGTGAGCCGGGCGGTGGAGGCGCGGCTCGACGAGACAGGCGAGGCAGGCGACAGCTACATACTCGAGGTTTCGTCGCCGGGGGTCGAACGTCCGCTGGTTCGCCCGGGCGATTTCGAGAAGTGCGTGGGAATGGAGATCCGGGTGAGGGGCTTCGGTCCGCTGGCGGGCGGCAGCAAGCAACTGGATGGCAACCTCGTTCGGGTAGAGGACGACGGGCAAGGCGGTCACCGAATCGTGATCGGTCTGGCAGACGGTGAGGTCAGCGTGCCGCTCGGGGAAGTCGCGAAGGCGCAGCTGGTCTACCGTCCGGAAGACGACCTGTGACGACCAGGGTTTCGATGCTGGCAGGGCGAGCGAGGGAAACGAAGGAGATCGGAAGAGGGAGATGAGCGACCAGATTCCAGTGGTGGAGGCGTTCCGCGTCATGGCGGCGAACAAGTCGCTGTCGGACGAGGATCTGCACGACCTGATCCGGGATGGCATCCACGCCGCCCTGGCCCGTCATTTCGGCGGACCCGTGGAGGCGGAGATCGAGATCCAGGCGGACGGCGACATCAAGATCGTCGTTCTCAAGGAGGTCGTGGAGAAGGTAGAGGATGCGGCGAGGCAGGTGTCTCTCGAGGAAGCCCGGTTCGACGATCCCGATTTCGAGGTCGGAGACCTGATCGAGATCCCGGTACCGTTCAGCGACTTCGGGCGCAACGCGGTGATGGCGGCGAAGCAGAGGATCATTCAGCGGGTCCGCGAGGGCGAGCGCGACAAGATCCGGCAGGAGTTCAGCGGCATCGTCGGCGAGCTCGTGTCGGGCGAGGTGCAGCAGATCGAGCGAGGCAAGATCGTGGTGATGCTGAACCGCGCCCGCGAAGCCGAGGCGATCATCCCGTGGCGCGAGCAGAACCCGCGGGAGCGCTTCCGGCAGGGCGAGGCGATACGCGCCGTGCTCAAGAAGCTGGAAGAGACTCCGCGCGGTCCGCGACTGATCCTGTCCCGGGCCGATCCGCTGTTCGTGAAGGCGTTGTTCGGGCTCGAGGTGCCCGAAATCTACCAGTCGATCGTGGAGATCCGCGAAATCGTGCGGGAAGCCGGAGGCCGGACGAAGATCGCCGTGTCGTCCCGTGACGAGACGGTGGATCCGGTCGGTGCGTGCGTGGGGCTCAAGGGATCTCGCGTTCAGGCGGTCGTCTCGGAGCTGAGCGGGGAGCGGATCGACATCGTGCCCTGGCACCCGGATCCGGAGATCTTCGCGCGCAGGGCGCTGGCTCCGGCGCGGGTCGCCAAGGTGATTTCGGATGCCGAGCGACACGTGATCACGGCGATCGTGGACGAAGACCAGCTGTCTCTCGCCATCGGGCGGAACGGCCAGAACGTGCGACTCGCATCGCAGCTCATCGGCTGGCAGATCGACCTGTATTCGAGCCGGGACTGGCTGGCGCGGGGCGCCGAGTCGGCGCTGTTCGGAGGAGGGGACGAGTACGAGATCGCGGACTTCCCGCTCGCCGAGCTCGAGGGACTTACGCCCGCCTCGCTGGCAGCGCTGCAGGCGGCGGGCATCGACACGTTCCTGGCCGTGCTCGACATGGACAAGGACGACTTTCTCCGGGTGCCGGGTATCGACGAAGCCGAGGCAGAGCGGATCGTCGCGCTGATCGACGAACTGACGGTGGTGGAAGAGCCGCCGGCAACCCAGCCGAGCACTTCGATCTTCGCGATCGGGCAGGACGAGGAGTCGAAGGCCGCGACCACCGAAGAGAGTTCGACCGAGGAGACGGTCGACGCAGAGGTTCCCGAAGCGGACGACGAGTCCGTGGAGGTCGCTACCGCTGCGGCGGAGGAGAACGGTGGAGGCCCGGCCGCCTGAGTTCGATCGCATCGACCGGGAGGTATTGAACCTCGTGGGGCTGGCCCGCAGGAGCGGGCGGGCGATCGTCGGGACCCGGGCGGTTCGGGAGGCGGCCCGCGGCGGTTCGCTGCGGCTGGCGCTGGTGGCGCGCGATGCGGGCGAAAACGCCCGCAACCGCGTGCTGCCCCTGTTCGTTGCGACGGGAACGCCGTGGCTGGAATGCGGAAGGAGCGGTTCGCTGGCGCGGGCCGTAGGCAGGGAGCGAGCGGTCGTGGTCGGGATATCCGATCCGGGGCTGGCCGCGAGAATCGGCGAGATCCTCGCGGACTGAGCCGAAACGAGTGCAGGGGAGTACGGCGCCGGTTCGTCGTGCGCCGCGGAACACTTCAGGAGGACGGGCGTTGGGGAACTACCGCGTATACGAAGTTGCCGAAGAGCTCGGGGTCGACTCCAAGCAGTTGATTCTGATGCTCCACCAGATGGACGTGCGGGTGCGCAGTCACATGTCCACGGTGACGGAGGCCCAGATCGCGCGCCTGCGCGCCAGGCTGGAGAGAGAACGCCGCGGAGCCGGTGAAGATGGGGAGTCCGAGCAGGCGGGCACCCGTCGTCGTCGCCGCCGTCGTGTCGTTCCGCAGCCGGTCGAGGCGGAGGAGACCGAGGTAGCGGAGGCAGCCGAGCCGCCCGCGGACTCCGAAGCCGTGCAGGTGACGGCGGACGAGGACGAGTTCGTCGACGCCGGGGAAGAGGGATCGGCCGAGGAACAGGCGCGGGAACCCTCCATCGGAGACACGGGACCGGCCGAGGTGGCTGCCGGGATCGTCGAACCGGTGGACGATGCCGGCGAGGCGGAGCTGGAGACCGTCGAGACGCGGGACGTCCAGGAAGGCGCGGAGGAAGAGAGTGCCGCGCTCTCTTTCGCCGCTGGCGGCGAGGGTGCAGAGCCCGTCTATGCGGAAGCGGAGTTCGCTGCCGAAGACGACGAGGATAGCGAGGTTCTGGCGGCGGAATTCGAAGAGCCCGCGCCGAAGCCGGCGAAGCGCCCCGTCAAGCCGAAGCCGGTGCGCCGCGGCATGCCGGAGACACCGAAGGCGCCCGCCGCATCGGCGGCCCCCGGAGGCACCGTCCGCATCCAGGCGGAGGGCTACACGACCGATGGCCGGCGCAAGGGCAAGCGGGACCGCAAGCGCAGCCGCCGCGTGGATCGGGAGGCGGTGCAGGAGAATGTCAAGAAGACGCTCGCATCGATCGACAGCGGGAGTTCGCGGCGTCGCCGTCGGGACACGGGTCCGTCGCAGCAGGAGGTCGAACGCGAGCAGCGCGAGCAGGAAATCGAGCGCGAGAAGACGACGGTCCGGGTCAACGAGTTCCTGACGGTAGCCGAACTCGCCGACCTCATCGACGTGACGGCCCAGGCGATCATTACGTCGGCGTTCAAGAACCTGGGCCTGATGATCACGATCAACCAGCGGCTGGACTTCGACCAGATCGAGCTGATCTGCGACGAGTTCGGGTTCACGGCGGCGCGCGAGGAGGCCTACGAGGCAGATCTGCCGGAACTGCAGGAAGAGGCGGAGGATGCCAGCGAGTTGATCGAACGGGCGCCCGTGGTCACCGTCATGGGTCACGTGGATCACGGAAAGACCTCACTGCTCGACTTCATCCGCAGGACCAACGTGATCGCGGGCGAGTCGGGCGGCATCACGCAGCATATCGGAGCGTATCACGTCGTCCTGGACGACGGGCGGGCCATCAGCTTCCTGGACACGCCGGGACACGAGGCGTTCACGGCGATGCGGGCGCGGGGTGCGGAAATCACCGACCTGGTCGTGCTCGTGGTGGCCGCCGATGACGCGGTCATGCCGCAGACGGTCGAAGCGATCAGCCATGCGCGGAACGCGGGCGTTCCGTTGATCGTGGCGATCAACAAGATCGACCTGCCCACGGCGAACGTGCAGAAGGTGAAGCAGGACCTGCTGTCGCAGAACGTCGTGCTCGAGGAGTTCGGTGGAGACGTGCTGGCGGCGGAAGTATCGGCGAAGACCGGAGCGGGCGTCGACGATCTGCTGGAGAAGATGCTGCTTCAGGCCGAGCTGCTCGATCTGAAGGCCAAGCCGACCGGGGATGCACGCGGCACGGTCGTGGAGGCCGAACTGGACAAGGGCATGGGGCCGGTCGCGACGGTCCTGATCGAGAGCGGTGAGCTCAACGTCGGAGACGACTTCATATGCGGCCTGTTCGGGGGGCGTGTCCGGGCCCTGCTGGACGAGCGCGGGAACCACGTCGACAGGGCCGGACCCTCCATTCCGGTGCGGGTCCTCGGAATCGAGGGAGTCCCGCAGGCCGGCGACAAGCTGGTGGAGATGGATGCTGCCCGGGTCCGCGAGGTCGTGCAGCGCCGGCAGCAGCTGGAGCGGGAGAAGGACATCCGCCGCCGGCAGCGGGGCACCAGGCTGGAAGACATCTTCGAGGCCGTGCGGGAAGGCGGCCAGGCGACCCTGAACCTGGTCATCAAGGGCGACACGGACGGTTCGGTTCAGGCACTGGCCGACTCCCTCGAGCGGCTCGGAACCTCCGAGGTCGCCGTCGAAGTCGTGCACCGCGGGGTCGGAGCGATCAACGAGTCCGACGTCCTGCTGGCGACGACCACGGCCGCGCTGATCATCGGTTTTCACGTCCGTCCCGACGTGAAGGCGCGTCTCACCGCGGAGCGGGAGGACGTGGAGATCCGGCTGTACAGCGTGATCTACGAGGCCGTCGAAGAGGTGAAGCTGGCCCTGGAGGGACTGCTGGCGCCCGAACAGAGGGAAGTCATCGTCGGCACGGCCGAGGTGCGCGAGACCTTCAAGGTCCCGAAGGTGGGAACCGTCGCGGGCTGCTTCGTCTCGAACGGCGAGATTCACCGCAACCTCCCGGTCCGTCTGCTGCGCGACTACGTGCAGATCTACGACGGCAGGATCGGCAGCCTGAAACGGTTCAAGGACGACGTCCGGGAGGTCCGCGAGGGCTACGAGTGCGGCATCGGCATCGACGGATTCAACGATGTGAAGGTCGGAGACGTGATCGAATGCTACCGGGTGGAGCAGGTGGCGCGGTCTCTGGCGCAGAGCGCTGCCGGGAGCTGATCTGATCGTGCCGGCCGTATACGCGCACGCGCGCTGGGTCCTGAGGATTCCGGAGTGCCGGTCGCTGAAGACCAAGCGGTCGATCGTGCGGGGGCTGCGCGACCGGATTCGCGCCCGGTATCCCGTCTCGGCGGCCGAAACGGACTTCGCGAACGAGCATGGCAGGGCGGAGCTCAGCGTTGCCCTCGTGACCTCGGATCCTGGGGTCGCGGAATCGATACTCGAGCGCCTCGACGCCCTCGTCTCGTCCGACCCGAGGATCTTCGTCATCGATCGCGAGAGGCGATATGTCCCGTAGGCGTGTGCAGAGGTTGAACCAGCTGTTTCGCGAGGAACTGGCCACCCTCCTGCGCACGGAGAGCAAGGACCCGCGGGTGCGGGAGGTCACGATCACGGATGTCGAGACCACGTCCGACCTCGCGCACGCGGAGGTCTTCGTCCGAACCCTCGGTGGGCAGGTGCCCATCGAGGAGGCGATCGCGGGGCTCGAGAGCGCCGAGGGATTCCTGCGCCGCGAACTGGGTCGCAGACTCCGGCTCCACCGGATTCCCGAGCTCGTCTTCACCGCCGACACGACGCTCGAGCACGCCACCCGTATCGAGAGTCTGCTGGACGAAGCACTCGGCAGGGAGCGGCACGGCGGAGACGATGAAGGCGACTGAGGAGACCGCTCCCGGCATTCTTCTCATCGACAAGCCGGAGGGACCGACATCTCATGACGTGGTCGCGGAGGTCCGCAGGGCGATCGGAACTCGTAGAGTCGGGCACACCGGAACGCTGGACCCCTTCGCATCCGGTCTCCTGATCCTGTGCGTGGGGAAGGCCACCCGCCTCGCCGAGTACTTTCACATCCTGCCGAAGACCTACGAAGCCACGTTGATGCTCGGTCGCGAGACCGACACCGACGATCGGACCGGGCAGACGACGGCCGAGTCGGACGGCTGGCGGGGGCTGGACCGCGAGTCCGTCGCGGCGGCGGCAGCGGCCCGGTCCGGGCGGCAGGCCCAGGTTCCACCGGACTACTCGGCCCGCAAGGTCGACGGACGGCGGGCGCACCGGCGGGCGCGCGCCGGGGAGCAGGTCGAGCTCGCTCCCTCGCAGGTGACCGTGCACTCGATCGAAGTGACGGGCTGGAGCCCTCCCTCTGTATCGTTGGACGTCACGGTTTCGACCGGCACGTACATACGGGCCCTGGCCCGGGACCTGGGGCGGGACCTGGGCTGCGGGGCGCACCTCGATTCTCTCCGCCGGACGGCGATCGGACCGTTCGGAGTGGACGGCGCGCTTCCCGCAGCTCGACTCCGGGACACCGATTCGTCGATTGTCCTCTCGGCCCGGATGATGACGCCGGCAGAGGCACTCGGCTGGCTTCCGCGCCGTGACCTGACGGAAGCGGAGACGACCGAGATCGCACACGGCAGAGCGGTCGCCGAAGCGGAGATCGTCGATCCGCACACCGCGAGCCTGGCGAACCCGGCGGTGGATGACCTGCCGGTCGCGCTGGTCCGGGAAGCTGACCTCGTCGCCGTGGCCCGTCGCGACGACGGCATGCTGCGACCGGACAAGGTGCTCCATGTCGTCTGAGTCCCGCTTGACGGTCGACCGCTCGACCGGACTTCCTGCCGACGTGGCCGGAACGGTCGTCACGGTCGGAACGTTCGACGGAGTGCATCTCGGTCATGCGGCCGTGCTGAACGAGATCGCCGAACGGGCGCGCCGCCGAGGACTTCACAGCGTTCTGGTGACCTTTGACCGGCATCCGCTGACCGTCGTGCGGCCCGGCGTGGCTCCCGGCCTCCTCACCACGCCGGACGAGAAGAAGGAGATTCTCGCCCAGAACGGCCCCGACTACGTCGCCTTTCTGCCCTTCACCCGTCGACTCTCGCGACTTTCTCCGGAGGATTTCGTGCGGCGGATCTTGGTGGAGCGATTCCGCGTCCGGGAGCTGGTGATCGGCTACGATCACGGTTTCGGGCGTGCCCGGTCGGGAGACATCGAGCTCCTCGGGCGGCTCGGCGCGGAGCTGGGCTTCGAGGTCGACGTGGTGGACGCCGTGACGGTGAACGGACGCCCCGCATCCTCCACGGCGATCCGCGACCTGATCGGAGAGGGGCGCGTGGAAGCCGCGGCTGCCATGCTCGGCAGGCCCTACTCGTTTCGCGGGCCGATCGTGCACGGGCTCGGACGCGGCCAGGATCTCGGCTTCCCGACCGCCAATATCCCGGCTCCGGGGGGGAACAAGCTGCTGCCCCGGCAGGGCATCTACGCCGTCCGGGCGTCGCTGCGCACGGAGATCCGCAACGGCCTGCTGCACCTCGGTCCCCGGCCGACTTTCGCCGGTTCACCGCCATCCATCGAGCTGTACATCATGGATTTCGACCGGCAGATCTACGGGGAGACGGTGCGGGTCGACTTCCTGCGCCGGCTGCGCGACGTCCTGCCGTTCGATTCGGTCGGAGCGCTGATCGAGCAGATGCGGAGGGACGAGCGCAGTGCGCGCGAGTGGTTCGCAGCACAGGATGCGACAGAACGGGCCCCTTGATCTCGGCGGATGTGGCTTTACTTCGGGCAGATGAGGACTTAACTTCACCAGCTTGACCGGAGTATGAAATTCTGAGGATCGTGAGCCGGGGCCGGGAAGGCGGCCGGCATGTGAGGATGGAGCACAGATGACGCTGGTTACGGAAGAGAAGCAGGAGATCGTCGCGAAGTTCGGCGGTCACGAGAACGACAGTGGATCCGCGGCCGTACAGGTTGCACAGCTGACCCGGCGGATCGAACACCTCACCGAGCATTTCCGCACGCACCCCAAGGACCATCACGGTCGGCGGGGACTTCTGAAGATGGTCGGTCGTCGGCGCCGTCTGCTGGAGTACCTGAAGCGGACGGACTTCGAGCAGTATCGGACGGTCATTCGCGAGTTGGGCCTGCGCCGCTAGTCGGCGTCCGGCATCCCGGGACGCGGCGGACGGCGGAGCGCGACTGCGTGACCGCTGACCGCCGCCTCTCTTTGTGGGAAGCCATGGCTCCCGCTCGCGTGCAATCCTGCCGCGCCTGAAATTCGAACCAGCGCGGCGCACACGATGGAAAGAAGAGAAGCGAGGAACGCTGTAAGATGGCAAAGAGAATCGAGAAGGACTTTCACGGTCGGCGCCTGGTGCTCGAGACGGGCAGGATGGCGCGGCAGGCCGATGGCGCGGTGTTCGTGCAGTACGGCGAGACCGCCGTGCTGGTCACGGCGGTCGCCGAGCGGAAGCGTACACACCTGCCTTTCTTCCCGCTGACCGTCGAATACCGACCGAAGAGCTATGCCGCGGGCAAGTTCCCGGGCGGTTTCATCAAGCGTGAAGGACGTCCGGCGGACAAGGACATCGTGTCGGCGAGGCAGATCGACCGGCCGCTCCGTCCCCTGTTTCCGGACGGATATCAGAACGAGACCCAGATCGCCTGTTTCGTGGTCTCCGCCGACCAGGAGAACGATGCGGACGTACTCGGCATGCTCGGCGCCTCCGCGGCCCTCAGCATCTCGCCGATCCCCTGGAATGGCCCGATCGCGGGCGTCCGGGTGGGTCGGGTCGAGGGAGAGTGGGTGATCAACCCGACCTTCGAGCAGCTGGACTTCTCCGACATGGACGTGGTCGTCGCCGGGACCCGCAACTCGATCGTCATGGTCGAGGGAGCTTCCGTGGAGGTCTCCGAGGCGGACATGCTCGAGGCCCTCGAGCACGGGCACGCGGCGGTGCGGGAGCTGATCGACATCCAGGAGGAACTGATCGAGCTGTGCGGCGGTCCTCCGCAGAAGTTCGACTTCGAAACGCAGCAGATCCCCGCGGGCCTCGTGGATGAAGTCAAGTCGCTGGCGGACAGCCGGATCAAGGAAGCGCTCGCGCTTCCCGTGAAGGACGAGCGAAACCAGGCCCTGTCGGCGCTGCGCGAGTCCGTCGTCGCGGATCTCAAGGAACACCCGGAGCACGCGGAGCACATCGACTTCGCAGTCGACATCCTGCGCAAGCTCGAGAAAGAGACGATGCGCCTCCAGATTCTGGATCGTGGCGAGCGGGTGGACGGACGCGGTCTCGATGAGATCCGGCCGATCTCCTGCGATGTCGGCATTCTTCCGCGAACGCACGGGTCCGCTCTGTTCACCCGCGGACAGACGCAGGCGCTGTGTGTGACGACGCTGGGCACGGTGCAGGACGAACAGCGCATTGATTCGATCGACGTTCGGGAAGAGACCTCCAAGTCGTTCATGCTGCACTACAACTTTCCGCCGTTCTCGGTCGGCGAGGTACGGCCGTTCCGCGGCCCCGGGAGACGGGAGATCGGGCACGGGCTGCTGGCGGAGCGCGCCCTGCAGTCCCTGCTCCCCGCCTACGAGGAATTCCCGTACACGATCCGGATCGTGTCGGACATTCTCGAGTCGAACGGTTCGAGCTCGATGGCGACGGTGTGCGGCGGGTCCCTCGGGATGATGGACGCGGGTGTCCCGCTGCGCGCTCCGTGCGCCGGTGTGGCAATGGGGCTGATCAAGGAAGGCGACCGGGTCGCCGTGCTCACCGACATTCTCGGCATCGAGGACGCGCTGGGCGACATGGACTTCAAGATCGCGGGAACCCGCCAGGGAATCACCGCGATCCAGATGGACATCAAGATCGAGGGCATTTCGATCGACACGATGCGCCAGGCGCTGGAGAAGGCGCTGACCGGCCGTCTGCACATCCTCGACGTGATGGGGCAGACGCTGGAGTCGCCGCGCAGCGAGATGTCCCGGTACGCGCCCCGGATCATCACGATCCAGATCAATTCCGAGAAGATCGGTGAGGTCATCGGGCCGAAGGGCAAGACGATCCGCATGATCCAGGAAGAGACGGGCGCCCAGATCAATATCGAGGACAGCGGCGTCGTGACGATCTCGTCGGTTTCCGGCGAGGGCGGCGAGAGGGCACGCGAGATGATCGAAGGCATCGCGGCGGATCCCGAGATCGGGCGGGTTTACGAAGGCGTGGTCAAGAACACCACCACCTTCGGCGCATTCGTGGAGATACTGCCCGGCGTGGAAGGGCTCTGCCACATCTCGGAGCTCGAGGAGGGACGGACCGAGCGCACCGAGGACGTGGTCAACTCCGGCGATGTGGTGCGGGTCAAGCTCCTTTCGGTGGATGAGCGGGGCCGGCTGAAGCTCTCGCGCCGGGCGGCGATGGCTCAACCGTGACCCGGAGCGAACTGCGGACCTTCCGGGTGGCTTCGTGGCCGGTCGGACAGAGAAGCTGAGCGAGCGGCCGGTGCCGGGCGGAGAAAATCCTGCCGGCCCGGCCGCCGTCGCATCCGGCTCGCCGGGCGCCCCGGCCGCCGAAGTGTCTGAGGCGGGCGCCACACGGGTTCTGGACAGTGGCGTCCGCATGACGGTGCTCCCATCGGGGGCCCGGGTGCTGTCCGAACGGATGGACTCGGTCCGCTCGGCCGCGGTCGGCTTCTGGTTCCGATCGGGGTCGGCGCACGAGCATCAGGCGCTCGCCGGAATTTCGCACCTGCTGGAACACATGGTGTTCAAAGGCACCACCCGCAGGTCTGCGCGCGAACTGGCCCTGGCGGTCGAGGGGCTCGGAGGATCGCTCGACGCCTACACGTCGCACGAGCACACTTCGTTTCTCGCCCGGGTTCCGGATGGGGGACTGGAGACCGCGGTCGACGTGCTCGCGGACCTTTCGTTCGCCCCACGCCTGGCCGAGGCCGACCTCGAACTGGAACGGGAGGTCGTGCTCGAGGAGGTCGCCAGAGTCGAGGACACGCCGGACGACCTGGTGTTCGATCTGCATGCGGAGTTCCTGTTCGACGATCATCCGTACGGTGCTCCGATCCTGGGTCGCCCGGAGACGGTGGCGGGCATCGGCGTGGCCGACCTGAGGCTGCTTCACGAGGCGGCCTTCCGACCTTCGAATCTCGTAGTGGCGGCGGCGGGGTATCTGGATCACGAGGCGCTGGTCGAGCTCGTCGCGGAGCGACTTCCGGCCGTCGACGTCCACCCGGTGCCGGAGCTGAAAGCGCCCGCCCGGTGGGGAAGAGGCACACGCAGCGAGGCGAGGCCGGGCGGAAGCCAGGCGCATCTGGTCGCGGGAGCTGCGGGAGTCCCGTGGAGCGATCCGCTCCGGGAAGCCACCATCATCGTGGGCACGGCGCTCGGCGGCGGGATGACATCGCGGCTGTTCCAGCGGATTCGTGAGGAACTGGGACTCGCCTACGCGGTCTTCAGCTGGCAGAGCTTCTACCAGAAGGCGGGGGCCGTCGGCGCGTACCTCGGCACGCGGATCGAGAGCCTGGATCGGGCGCGCGACGCACTCCTGGACGAGCTGCGTCTGCTGGCGGTGAACGGCCTGCAGCAGGAAGAGGACCGGGAGACCCGCACGCAGCTGCGCGGGCAGCTGCTTCTGGCCCTCGAATCCCCCTCTGCGAGGATGCATCGGCTTGCCGCGATCGCGCTGCAGGATGAACCGTACCGGTCTCTCGATGAGGTCGGCAGACGCATCGATGCCGTGACGCCCCAGCAGATCCGGGAGGCTTGTGAAATGCTCCACCCCGATGGGCTGGCGGTGCTGGAACTCGTACCTGCATAATGCGGAACGACCGGTCACCGGGTGCCCGGTCGGCTCGCCGTGAACGTGAATTCAAAGGAGTGACTCCCATGATCGTCGGGGTTCCGAAGGAGATCAAGGCGAACGAGAACCGGATCGCTCTCGTCCCCGCCGGCGCCGAAGCGCTGGTGAGCGCGGGGCACGATGTCGTGATCGAGAAGGGTGGCGGCGAGGGCAGCGGCTTCCCGGACTCGGACTACGTGGCGGTGGGGGCGCGGATCGAGCCGGATGTCGACGCGCTGTGGGAGCAGGCCGAGATGATCATGAAGGTCAAGGAACCGATCGCGGTCGAGTATCCGCGGATGCGTCCCGGCCAGACGCTGTTCACCTACTTCCATTTCGCGGCTGATGAGACGCTGACCCGCGCCACGCTGGATCGGAAAGTCGTGGCGATCGCGTACGAGACGGTGCAGCTGCCGAACGGTGAACTGCCCCTTCTCACTCCGATGTCCGAGGTGGCGGGCCGGATGGCCGTGCAGGAAGGCGCCAAGTACCTGGAGAAGACGCATGGGGGGCTCGGTCTGCTGCTCGGCGGAGTTCCAGGGGTCCTGCCCGCGGAGGTCGTGATCCTGGGGGGCGGGGTGGTCGGGACGAATGCCGCGAAGATCGCGGCCGGATTCGGGGCGCACGTCACGATTCTCGATCTCGATCTGAACCGGCTGCGGTACCTGTCGGATGTGATGCCGGCGAACGTGGACACCTATTATTCGAACCGTCACAACATCCTCGAGCAGATCGCACGGGCCGACATTCTCGTCGGCGCGGTGCTGCTTCCGGGTGCGAAGGCGCCGAGCCTCGTGAAGCGCGAGGACCTGAAGCTGATGAAGCATGGCTCGGTGATCGTGGACGTGGCGGTGGACCAGGGCGGCTGTATCGAGACCGTGAGGCCGACGACACACGCCGACCCGATCTACGTGGTCGACGGCGTCATCCACTACTGCGTGGCGAACATGCCGGGTGCGGTGCCGAGAACTTCCACGCTCGCACTGACCAACGCCACCTTCCCGTACGCCATGGACCTGGCCAACAAGGGCTGGAAGCGGGCGTGCAGCGAGGATCCGAGCCTGGCGCTCGGAGTGAATGCCGTCGGGGGCAAGCTCACGTACGCGGCCGTGGCCGAAGCTTTCGGCTTCGACAGCGTTCCGCTGGCCGACATGATGTGATGCTGCCGGGGGACCCGGAGAGGCGGGGCCCTACGCCCCGCCTTTCCCCGTTTTCCGACGGACTCTAGATTCCCGGTCCTTCTGGCGCGGAGCTTGCCCACTCCGGAAGGAAATCAGCGACTCGACGTGCGGGGGCATCGGGTCGCGGGCTCCTGTCTCGTTCGCCTCCCCGGCACCAGAATACGGACCACCGCATGTGGAAACGGTTTCTATCAGGCAATATTCTGCCCCTTAACGATGTGGGGGTGGATCTGGGAACGGCGAACACCCTCGTATACGTACAGGGCGAGGGGATCGTGCTGAACGAGCCGTCCGTCGTCGCAGTCAACAAGGGTTCCGGGCAGATCGAGGGAATCGGGCTCGAGGCCAAACGGATGCTGGGCAGGACGCCGCACGGCGTCGAGGCCGTTCGCCCGCTGAAGGACGGGGTGATCGCCGATGTCGACGTGACGGAGATCATGCTTCGGTACTTCCTCAAGTCGGTGACCGCCAATCGATTCTTCAAGGTCCGGCCGAGAGTGGTCGTCGGCGTCCCATCGGGCATCACCGAGCTCGAACGGCGCGCCGTACGATCCAGCGCCCATGCGGCAGGAGCCAAGGAAGTGTACATGGTGTCCGAGCCGATGGCCGCCGCGATCGGGGTCGGGCTCCCGGTCGAGACGCCGACCGGCAACATGGTGATCGATGTCGGGGGCGGGACCACCGAAATCGCCGTGATCGCTCTGTCGGGGCTCGTGGCCGAGACTTCGATCCGGGTGGGAGGCGACGAGCTCGACGAGGCGATTGTCTCGTTTCTGCGCAAGAACTACAACCTGTTGATCGGCGAGCCCACGGCGGAGGCGATCAAGATTCAGATTGGATCGGCGTATCCGACGGATGAGGAACGCGAGATGAGCGTGAAGGGGCGCGACCTGGTGTCGGGCATCCCGAAGACCGTCCGGGTCAATTCCGCAGAGATTCGTGAGTGCATGCTGGAGCCGATCCAGCAGATCGTCGGAGCCGTCCGCCGCGCGCTGGAAATCACGCCTCCCGAGCTCGCGGCCGACATCGTGGATCGGGGCATAGTGATGACGGGCGGCGGATCGCTGATTCGCGGGCTGGACTCGCTTCTGCAGGAAGAAACCGGGCTGCCGATCCACGTGGACGAGGAGCCGCTGACCTGCGTGGTCCGTGGCTGCGGCCGGATCCTCGACGACCTGGGCCGCTTCCGGAACGTGCTCGCGACCTGACGGAGAGGCGTTGCGCTATCTCACCGTCGGCCGTCCGGAGAGTCAGCGCCGCGATCTGCTCATAGCTGCGGGTCTCGCCATCCTTTCGCTGTTCATAGCGGGCATGAGCATCGAGTCGCGACTGGCGATCACTCGTGTGGTTCGCTCGACGGTTCTCGCACCATTCCTCGGAGCCCAGCGGGTGTTTGCCCGCAGTAGCGACCTGTCCGAGCAGGTCGCCTCCCTGACGAGCGAGCGCGAACGCCTGGCAGCGAAGGTGCTCGAGTCCGCCAATCTCGAGCTGGAAAACCGACAGTTGCGGATCATCGCCGGACTGCCGGAGCGTCGGATCGGCGAATTCGCCGTCGGGGAATTGACGGCCGGCGCACCCGAGGCGGGGAGCTCGCATACCTTCCTGTTTCGGATCGGTTCGGACATCGAGCTGACGACTCCGGCGGGGATCTCGTCACCGCAAGGCCTCGTGGGCGTGCTTCGCACCGCCGACGGGGGGAGCGGACTGGGCGAGTTCTGGACGCATCCCGACTTCCGTGTCGGGGTCCGGACGCCGGACGGATCGACCACCGGAATCCTGCGGCCCAGTCCCGGCGCCGGCGGAGAGACCCTGATGCTGCTGGACGGCGTTCCCTATCAGACCAGCATTGCCGCGGGAACCCTGCTCGAAACATCCGGTGAGGGCGGGGTGCACCCGCCCGGTGTGCCCGTGGGACGGGTGATCCGCGAGGAGTCCACGCGATCGGGCTGGTCCCACTCCTATCTCGTGGATCCCATCGTGCGGCCCGGCCAGGTCCGGATGGGACTGGTGTGGCTGGTGCGACCGATCCCGTCGAGTACCGTGGACTCGCTCCCCGGCAACCTCGACGCAGCGGGGGGGGCATCGACCGAGCCGCCCCCGGTCGGACCGGACGACTGAGCCGGCCCATGGATGTCGAGCGTTCGGCCTGGGCGTGGAGTGCGCTGGGAATCTCGGCGCTGCTGATCCTTCATTTCCTGTTTCGCCCGTTCCTGGTTCGACTGCCGATCGCCCCCCAGCTGCTGATCGGGGCGCTGCTGCTGGCCACGCTGCGCCTGAGCGCAGGGCAGGCTGCCGCGCTGGGATTCGCGCTGGGAATTCTCGAGGCCGCCATGGCGCTGGAAGGAATGGGGACGTATGCGCTCGCGCTGACTGTCGTCGGCTACACGGGGGCACGTGCCCGTGACCTGCTGTTCGCCGACGCTCGCTTCTACGTGTTCGGATACCTGTTCGTCGGGACCTGGCTGGCGGACATCATCCTGCTGCTGCTCGGTACCTCGCCCCCCGGGTTCCTTCGGCTCGTCGCCGGGGGTGGGATCGACGCGTTGCTGACGGCCACCGTGTGCGCGAGTGTCGAGGCCTTCACCTCCTCGATCTCCGAACGACAGGTCTGATGTCTCCGAACCAGGCAGCGCCCGGCAACGGAAACGCCCGACCGGGAGGGGTTCGAAGCCAGTCCGACGTGGATCGGATGCGCGGTCGCAGAGGCCGGCTGGCGCTGGGCGTGCTCTACGCGGCTATCGGCCTGCTGACCATCGCCTTCTTCCGGCTGCAGGTCGTCGGCCAGGCGGAGTACACGCTGCAGTCCACGCAGAATCGACTGCGGGCGATCTCGGTTCCGCCGCCACGAGGCTCGGTCTACGACCGGCGGGGCCGGCTTCTGGCCGAGAACGTGCCCGGGTATTCTCTGTCGCTGCTTCCCGGGTCGCCGGACTCCGCCCGCGCGACTCTCGACCGGCTGGCTCCCTGGCTCGGACTGAGCCCGGAACGGACGGACGAGCTGCACGGGCGGTTCCGCCAGCAGCCCGGATCCGCGCTGCTGGTGGATGACGACCTCGATCCGTCGATTGTCGCGGCGATCGAGGAGCGACGGCCTCAGTTCCGCATGGTGCTGATCGACACGCACCCGAGCCGCCACTATCCGCCCGGCTCCGCGATCGGCCATGTGATCGGCTACGTGAGCGAAATCAGCGAGGCGGAACTGGACCTGCCGCTGTTCGAGGAGTACGAGGCGGGCCGGATCATCGGCAAGAAGGGAATCGAGCGCCAGTACGAGCTGGAGCTCGGCGGCACTCCGGGAGTCAGGTTCGTCGAAGTGGATGCCCGGGGCTCGATCGTCGGCGAGTTCGGACCCCGGCCGTCGATTCCGGCGCTGCCCGGCACGGACCTCACGCTCGGGCTGGACCTGGACCTGCACGAGCTCGTCGATTCCATCTTCCCGGACACCATGAAGGGCGGGATCGTGGCGCTGGATCCGCGCTCCGGCGAAGTCCTGCTGTTGTACAGCTTCCCGACGTTCGATCCGAATCAGTTCGTCGGGGGAATCTCCTCCGCGAACTGGGCGGTTCTCAGGGACGACCCCGCCGAACCTCTGCTGAACCGGGCGCTGAGTGCGCTGTATCCGCCCGGCTCCACCTGGAAGCCGGTGCTCGCTTCGCTCGCGTTGCGGGATGGAATCGCGGGAATCCACGATGTGATGCCGTCCGGCTGCGGGGGCGTGCTGCGCTATGGAAATCGACCGTTCCGTTGCTGGAAGAAGTCGGGCCACGGCGTGCTGGACATGTCGGGCGCGATCAAGGAGAGCTGCAACGTCTATTTCTACCAGCTCGGTCAGCGCATCGGTCTGGACGCATTGCTGGCGGGCGTGAACGGACTGGGATTCAACGGTCGGACCGGGATCGACCTGCCCGGTGAGACAGGTGGGCGGTTCCCGTCGTCGCGGGACTGGTACGACGAGCGGTTCGGACCGAGGGGCTGGACGGAATCCGTGACGCTGAACCTCTCGATCGGACAGGGCGAGACCGAGCAGTCTCTGCTCCGGATGGCCCAATTCTACGCGGCGGTCGCCCTCGGGGCCCCGCCCGTGGTGCCCCATCTGCGCAGGTCCGAGGTGCTGGAAGCACGACGCGTGGATTGGGACACCGGCCTGCCGGAGGAGCGACGGACGGAACTGGTGGAAGCGATGGCACGGGTGGTCAACGAGCCGGGAGGCACGGCCTACCGGTTCCGGCTCGCCGAGTGGACGCTGGCCGGAAAGACGGGAACGGCGCAGAACCCGCACGGGGAGCCCCATTCCTGGTTCGTAGGTTTCGCGCCCGCTGAAGACCCCCGGATCGTGGTCGCGGCGGTCGTGGAGAACGGACACCCTGACAACACGACATCGCTCGCGGTTCCCCTCGCTTCCCGCGTCGTAGAGAGATTTCTGACCTTGGAACAGGTGCCCGCGTCTCCCGGGAAGGGAGTGGTTCGTACGGCCGTGGCGGAGGGCTCGGCAGGTTCGGGTGGCATGGCGACGGTGCAGTCAGCGGCGGTGCGTCCTTGAACTCGCGAAACGACGTGACCTCGCCCCGCTTCGGGGACCCGTGGTTCTTCGCGGCCGCCATCGCGCTTTCGCTGTTCGGAATCGCGATGATCTACTCGGCGGGCCTGACCGAGATCCGCACGCCCGTGGCAGCGGCGTGGAAGCGACAGTCCGTGTGGCTGTTCCTTTCACTGATCGTGTTCGCGATCGCGTCGCGCGTCCCCCTGCGCTGGCTGGAGTGGGCGACTCCCTGGATCTATGGAATCGCGATCAGCCTGCTCGTCGCGGTGCTGATCGTCGGCTCGGGCCCCGGTACCCGGAGCTGGCTGAAGTTCGCCGGATTCTCGTTCCAGCCGGCCGAGCTGGCGAAGCTGGCGACGATCCTCATGCTCGCCCGCTCGCTCGGCGGCAGGGAAGAGCCGGAGACCCGGCTCCTGAGGTTGTGGCGTCCGATGGCGATCACCTTCGTGCCGTTCCTGCTCGTGCTCGCGCAGCCGGACCTCGGGAGCGCCGTGACCTTCGGGGTGATCCTGATCTGCGCTCTGTTCTGGGCCGGCGTGCCCCTGTTCACGATCTTCATGCTGGTGAGTCCCGGCGTCAGTCTGCTGCTCGGGTGGTCGGCTACGATCTGGGGCGTCTGGTTCGTGTTCGTCATCCTCCTGCTGTACCTGCGTCGTCCCTGGATGCTCGAAGCGGTGGCGGTCGGCGCGGGGAATCTCGTGGCGGGCGCGATGGCGACGCCGCTGTGGAACAGTCTCGCACCCTACCAGCAGAATCGGCTGCTGGTCTTCCTCAATCCCGGCATCGACCCGAGGGGCGCAGGCTGGCACCTGATACAGTCCCGCGTCGCGATCGGATCCGGGGGCTGGCTCGGGCGCGGGTACGGCGACGGTCCTCAGAAGCGGCTGTCGTTTCTCCCCGAACAGCATAACGACTTCATCTTCTCCGTAGTCGGCGAGGAGCTCGGATTCGTCGGCGTGATCCTGGTGCTCCTCGCGTTCGGCTGGCTGTTGAAGCGGACCGTGCGCATCGCCGCCGGCTCCAGTCAGAATTTCGGGAGCATTCTCAGCTTCTCGCTGTTCGGGGCCTGGTTCACTCACCTGGTGATCAACGTCGGAATGACCGTCGGCCTGATGCCGGTGACCGGCCTGCCGCTCCCGTTCATCAGCTACGGCGGGACTTTCCTGTTGATGACGTTCATCGGAGTGGCCCTGGTCTCCCGCACCGCTCTGGAGAGCTGAACGGCGCTCCGAGCGTCCCGGGATCGCTGACCGCGAGCGCCCTCCATATATTCCGGGCCACAGCCACCAATCGGGAGATCGCATGGCCTGGTTTCGAAAAGAGAAGCAGAAGCTCGTCCCGCAGAAGCGGGAGATGGCCGCCGACGTGTGGGAGAAGTGCGAGTCCTGCGGGGAGATCCTGTTCGTTCGCCGTCTCGAGGAGAACCTCCGCGTCTGTCCGGAATGTGGTCATCACTTCCGCCTCGACGCCTCCGAATACGTGAATCTGCTGCTGGATGAGGGCTTCGAAGAGGAATTCGACGCCAATCTCCGATCCGCCGATCCGCTCGGGTTCATCGACTCGAAGCCTTACGTGCGCAGGGTCGAACAGGCGGAAGCCAAGGGGGGGACCCGCGATGCCGTCCTCACGGGAGCCGGACGGATTCGCGACCGACCGGCGTGTCTGGCGGTGATGGACTTCAAGTTCATCGGCGGAAGCATGGGATCCGTCGTCGGCGAGAAGATCACGCGGATGATCGAACAGGCGGTGGAGCGACGCGCGCCGACGATCATCGTCTCGGCGTCCGGCGGCGCCCGCATGCAGGAGGGGATCTTCTCGCTCATGCAGCTGGCAAAGACATCGGCCGCCCTGCAGCGTCTGGCGGAGCACGATCTTCCTTTCATCAGCATTCTCACGCATCCGACGACCGGCGGAGTCACGGCGAGTTATGCGATGCTGGGCGACGTGAATCTGGCCGAGCCCGGTGCCCTGATCGGCTTCGCGGGTCCGCGCGTGATCAAGGAGACGATCCGTCAGGACCTGCCCGAAGGGTTCCAGACATCCGAGTTCCTGCTGGAGCACGGGATGATCGACACGATCGTTCCCCGGGCCGATCTCAAGGAAACGGTGGCGACCCTGCTGCAGCACATGTGCTGAGCTCAACGGCGCCGGAAGGAAGCGCTCTTGCCGCGCTTCTCGCCCGCAGCCCTTCGACCCGCATCGTCTGGGGGTTGGACAGGATCGAGGGCATGCTGGGTGCGGCGGGCAGCCCGCACCTCGGTTTCCGTTCGATCCTGATCGGAGGGACGAACGGCAAGGGGTCCGTGGCGGCGATGGCGGAGGCCCTGCTGCGGGCGAATGGGCCTCTCACCGGCCTGTATACCTCGCCTCACCTGGTGGATCCTGCCGAACGAATTCGGATCGGCGGAAGGCCGATCGACCCGGAACTGTTCGAGCGGTGCGCGCAACGCGTGCTGCCGCTGGCGGAGCTTACCGAGGCGACGTTCTTCGAGTCCCTGACGGCGGTAGCCTTCTTCGCCTTTGCCGAGGCCGGCGTGGAAACCGCGGCGGTGGAAGTCGGACTCGGGGGGCGGCTGGATGCGACCAACGTGCTCCAGCCCGACGCCTGCGTGATCACCAACGTATCGCTGGACCATGCCGACTGGCTCGGCGATAGTCTCGAGGCGATCGCGACGGAAAAGGCCGGAATCATCAAGCGATCGGTGCCGCTGATCACGGGCAGGCTTTCCGGGGAATCGAGAACCGTGGTCGAGTCACGAGCGGCAGAGGTCGGCGCACCCCTTGTCCAGCTCGGCCGTGATTTCGGGGCGGCCGAGGTGACGACCGGATGCGCAGGCACCCGTTTCACCTACTGGTGCGAGGACGGACGGGCGCCGGACGGCGCAGAATTCGCAGTGCCGCTTCCTGGCGATTACCAGGCCGACAATGCCGCCCTGGCGCTGTCGGCCGTTCGCGAGGCGGGGCATTCGCTCGGTGTCGAGTCGAGCCGACTGGCACTGCGGAACCTGGACTGGCCCGGTCGATTTCAGCTGCTGAACCACACCGGAACGACCCTGGTCCTGGATGTCGCTCACAATCCCGCCGGGGCCGAGAATCTCGCTGCCGCGCTGGACCGGATTCCGCTTCCACTCCCCCGGGTAGGTCTGATCGGTATCCTGGGCGACAAGCCGTGGCGCGAGATGCTCACGCCCTTGCTCGATAGGCTGGACGAGGCAGTGTTCACGTCTCCTCCCTCCGCTCCCGCCGAGCGGGCATGGGATCCGTTCGAGGCACGTGCGGCGGTCCCTGCTGCCAGCGTCGAGGTTGAACGTCGGTTCCCGGAAGCGCTGGACCGTGCGCTGGAACTCGCCGGGTCCGGGACGGTACTCGTCACCGGATCCAATCACACCGTGGGTGACGCACTGCGGGAGATCGAAGCGCGCAAACAGCGGGGATGAACTGATGCCATACAATCCGGAAGTCGTCAAGCCGATGCGGGAAGAGCTGGTACGCATCGGGGCCGAGGAGCTGTTGTCGGCGGCCGATGTCGATGCGGCCCTGGCGGAGGGCCGGGGGACCGCGTTGCTGGTGGTGAACTCCGTGTGCGGGTGCGCCGCCGCCAATGCCCGCCCGGCGGTGGCGATGGCACTGGGCCACGAAATCGTGCCGGACCGGATCCTGACCGTGTTCGCCGGGCAGGACCTCGAGGCGACGGAGCGCGCGCGGGCATACCTGACCGGCTATCGGCCGTCGAGCCCGTCCATAGCCCTGTTCCGGGACGGCGAACACGTCTTCATGCTGGAGCGGCATCAGATCGAAGGAAGGGACGCGACCGAGATCGCACGGGATCTGACCGCAGCATATGACCGTTTCTGCGATTCCGGCCCCGCTTCATAGCGGGCCGGAAATCGTGGCCTGCTACAGCAGGTGCTACAGGTGGGAAGTCGATCACGACCCGACCTCCCGTAGCGGACGGGGCTCGCTGACCACGGTGAACATGGTCTCGCGGTCGGGAAGTTCGTAGCACTTCTGAAGGGTGCGCTGGTCCTTCCAACCCCCGGCCGCCGCCCGATCAGCCAGCGGCATGTGCTTACGGCTCGTATTCCACCGCCGCCGGTATGGATGCCACAGGCCCTGCTGTAGTGATTTCAGGCCCGCCTCATTCTCAGCCCTCCGCCTCCTGCTGCAGGTCGCGAGCCCGCAGCAGCAGCTCTCGTATCTGCTTGTCAGTGTCCATGAATAGAGGCTGCGGTCGCGTTTCAACATAGTCTCAACTGAGCGCGTTCGTTTGAAAATCGAGTGCTATAGACCTATGTTTGCGGTCCCCCCATAGCGCGCTGCGCCGTAGCCCCTCTCCGACGCGACAACGACGTGCGACCTGGCCCCACCGCACCCACGCACAGGAGGTGTCTTATGCGATGGCGCATCCCGCTC
>Ga0209536_100000961_pt1 | contig 47465 bp, 31 predicted proteins | sample DeeMarSeWOR28_12_FD_187461 | JGI IMG/M metagenome (GOLD analysis project Ga0209536, IMG submission 187461) | Marine sediment microbial communities from White Oak River estuary, North Carolina - WOR-2-8_12 (SPAdes) (version 2) | ecosystem: Environmental > Aquatic > Marine > Intertidal zone >...
CTCGACGCCAAACTCGCCAGCGGACCAGAGTGAGAGGATCATGCTGATCGCCGCTATGGTGCGCTTCTCGTCGCTCTGGCGAATGACGAGCCCATAGGTATCCGCAACGAAGCGCATCCGCTCCAATATCTGTCGCGCGGCGTTTCGGTCGACCTGGCCATGCCAGGCCATCAGCTCATCCACGAACAGGTCGGCGTGACGGCGTAAGAACTCGCCGAGCGAGAGTGACCGCCCACCTTGCGAATCCTGAGAGCGGCAGACTGCGATTAGATCCTCGACGTAAACGTCCCACAGCTGGGCGAGCCCGTGGTTAGCAGGTTGACGAAGGTGGTGTGCGCGCTCCAGCGAAAAACGGGCTTTCGTCGGGACCCGTCCATTAGGCACGAGAGGGTGCAAATCGAAGATCGTCTGGGCCGTCTCCTCATCGTCATAGATCCACAGATCGCGGAGGCGTGGCCAATCGGCAACCACGATCACTTCCGGCCGCTCGCTGTCGAGAAGGATGAACTCGCCTTTCTCCTCGTGAACGGCCGTTACCCAGTGATCCCACCGATCTACGCATAGCAAACACGGCACACCGCGACGTAGGAATTCGATGAGTTTCTGCCGCGCGGCATCGGCGTCGAGCTCGCGTATGGTCGGAAGTTCGCAGCTGTAGTGTCGGGCGGCTCTCTCCAGCTGCGCCTCGTCGGTCCCGTCGTGGTGAGTGCCGGCCAACCTCGCGATCTCCCATTCTGAGGCGAGCACCCCTCGCATCAAGAGGGCGTGCTTCAAGGCAAAAGGTCCGCACTGCCACTTGTTCGGCTGTTTGTATATGCCCATTGGCCCTTTCGGTAAATCTGCCGTCAAACTAGCGTGATCGGCGAGGCGGGAGAAGATGGGCGGGTAAGCGAAGAGCCCCACCAGCCGTGATCAGGTGGGGCTCGTCTTTGGCGCCCGCGGCTCTTATTGGCCGCCAGGATTCGTGTATCAGTGACCGCGCATCGTCTGGCGGTGACGGTCGCGCATCTTCGCCGGCCCGAAGCCCCGCTCGCTCAGGTCGAGCGTGTAGGTATCGTCTCCTACGGTCACGGTGACGAATTGCTCTCCGGTAAACTCGATGGTGACAGTTCGCGTCACGGTCCCTCCATCTCCCGTGTCCGACTCTCGGGTTATGGTCATGGCACGCGTAATGGTCCCAGACACCGGCCATCCGTCTTCCGTGCGTGGATACGGGACGACTACAGCTCCGATCACAGAGCTCGATTCAATGGTATAGAGACGAAAAGCGCCGCCATCGCTGTGGTGACTGCGTTCCACATAACCGGAACCGCTTCCGTTCCACGTGACCACTCCGTCGCCACCGGCTTCACTGTTGTCGTCCTTGAGCCCGGTCACGGTCAAGTCCCGCTCACGATCGATACTCGCACTCCACCACTCCCGATCGAAATCGCCTTCCACCGAGATCTGATAGCGGATCCCGTCCGTTGTGGCTTCGTCGTAGAGCGGGTCACCGTTCTCATCGGTTTGCGGATCCCCGTTCTCGTCCAGATAGGTGATGGTCCGCGTGTAGGTCAGGCCATCCCTCTCGAAGGGATGGCACTGGAACTGGCCGTCAGCCTGGAAGCAGTCGGATTCGTTGGGCAACGGAGGGAACACCGCACCGCGAAGCCCGAGCTTCGGCCCGTGCATCATCTGCAAGTCCTCCAGCACTCCATCGGCAGCGACCACCGCGGCGTCGAAGTTCAGCGTGCTGGACGGGTCCGGTTCGCCGCTATTCTCGCAAGCCGCCAAGAACGACACGGCGGCCACTGCTAACATGACAGTACGAGACAATCCTCCCATTTCACACTCCTGGTTTGGTGATCATCACCGTGTATTCCGGATTCAAACATTAGACAGCCCGGCGACGAGAAATGTTAAATGACTATCCTCCCGGGCAATTTGCCCGGCCCGACTAGACCCGGCATCTTATTGGGGCAGCCTAGAAAACGATGAGGCGACCATGGTCACCTTGGCCCGGGGAAGAGCCAGCCGAACAGAGGCGCCGGCAGCCCTCCGGCGCGACCCACGCCAGACCGTGGAGCGGTTGCTGTCGCTGGCCGACGTGAAGATCGACGGCGACCGGCCGTGGGATATCCAAGTTCACGACGAGGCGTTCTACGCTAGAGTCCTGGCCGAGGGCGCCTTGGGCCTCGGCGAGTCTTATATGGACGGTTGGTGGGACTGCGAGAGATTGGACGAACTGTTTCGTCGCGTCCTGTTGGCCAGACTCGAGACCAAGGTTCGCCCCAGAACCGAACTCCCGTCGGTGGTGAGAGCCCGGATCCTGAACCTCCAGAGAAGAGCTCGGGCCTTTCGGATCGGGGAACGTCACTACGACATCGGCAATGAGCTGTTCCAGCGAATGCTCGACCCGCTCATGATCTACAGCTGTGGCTACTGGGCTGACGCGGCCACTCTCCGGGAAGCGCAGGAGGCAAAACTCGATCTGGTATGTCGGAAGCTGGGGTTGCGACCGGGGATGCGCGTCCTCGACATCGGTTGCGGCTGGGGCGGCACGGCGCAGTACGCCGCGGAGCGCTACGGCGTCGAAGTCGTCGGCATCACCGTCTCGGAGGAGCAGGTGAAGCTCGCCCGGGAAGTGTGCCGCGGGCTTCCAGTGGAGATCCGCCTGCAGGACTACAGAGAGGTCGACGAGTCGTTCGATCGCGTGCTGTCCATCGGCATGTTCGAGCACGTGGGCACCAAGAACTACCGTACGTATATGAGGGTCGTGCGGAACTGCCTGAAGGACGAGGGGTTGTTCCTGCTCCATACTATAGGTGGGAACAGATCCGTAACTCGGACCAACGCCTGGACCGACCGCTACATCTTCCCCAACTCCGTGCTCCCTTCCGCCAAGCAAATCGCGACGGCCATCGAGGGACTGTTCGTGCTGGAGGACTGGCACAACTTCGGACCGGACTACGACAGAACGCTCATGTGTTGGTTCGAGAACTTTGACGCCGCCTGGGATGTCTTGAAGGACCAGTACGACGAGCGGTTCTATAGAATGTGGAAGTACTACCTGCTGTCCAGTGCGGGGTCTTTCCGTTCGCGCACGAGTCAGCTGTGGCAGGTCGTCCTCTCGCCGAGAGGGGTTCTTGGCGGTCACCGTTCTGTACGCTGAATCATTTATAGAAGCAGGGACGGCAAGCGGGTGCCGAATGCCCGGCATAGCTCCGCGATTGCCCCCTCGAACTCGACGCCGCATCTTGTTCCTGTAACCTACCTCGCTGCCCAGCCCCGACCGCGGTGAGAGTCCATGTCGCGACTGAAGCGGTTGATCGTCGAGATCCACCACCGCTCGCTGTGGCAGGTCCTGCTCATCTATGTGGGCGGCGCGCTGGTGGCCTACCAGGCCGTTCAAGCTCTTACCGAAGGACTCGGGCTGCCGCAGTGGTTCCCCGGCCTGGCCGTCATGCTCTTCATCATCGGTCTGCCAATCGTCGTCGCCACGGCATTCGTCCACGAGGTGCCGCCACCAGGGGAAACTTCGGCTGAAGCACCTGAGGACGAAGCAACCGTCGAGCCCGAACCGATCGCGGTTCTGCCGAGGCATGCTCATCGCCGGATTACGTGGCGCAATGCCGGGATGGCCTTCGTGTTCGCGCTGGCGACCTGGGGGGTCGTCGCGACCGTCTGGATGGTCTTCAATCCCCGCGGTGCGGTCGTCGATGAAGCGATCGCCGACGCCGAGCCTGGCATCGCGGTCCTTCCCTTCAGCGCGCGCGGGGAAGGGATGGAAGTGTGGCGCGAAGGTATGGTGGATCTCCTCTCGGCCAACCTCGACGGCGTGTCCGGGCTACGATCCATCGACAGTCGAACGGTGTTTGCCCGTTGGCGTGAGGCGGTGCCGGAATCCGGCGAGGTCGATCAGCCGACAGCACTGCGTATCGCTCGAGCCACGGGCGCCAAGTACGCACTCCTCGGTTCTGCCGTGTCGCTGGGCGGCGAGGTGCGACTCAGCGCAGACATCTACGAGACGGAAACCGGCACCGGTATGGGCCAGGTCCAGGTCCAGGGCTCGCCCGACAGCATTCTATCGCTGGTCGACCGGCTCGCCGTCCAATCCTTGGTCGTGACGATGCAACAGGTCGAAAGCGAACTTCCCGAGATCGACCTAGCCAGCGTGACGACCTCGTCGATCCCCGCGCTCAGAGCCTGGCTGGAGGGCGAAGTTCATTTCCGGCACGGTTACGACGTCGCCGCCGCGGCCGCATACGAGCGGGCCCTAGACAGCGACTCGACGTTCGCCTTCGCCTACTACCGCCTGACGACCGCCTACGGATGGGCGCATGGGATGGGCAGTGCCCGAGCGGAAGACGCCAGGGAGAAGGCGTTTCGCTGGGCGGATCGGTTGCCGCCGCGGCAGGCCGGACTGGTACGTGGACTCTATGCATGGGAGAACGGAGAGCGCAGAGAGGCGGCCCGCATCCTGGGGCGTTTGGTGCAAAGCTACCCGGATTATGCCGATGCCTGGTACGAGCTGGGCGACTTCTACTACCACGCGGGTCCTGCGATTCCTGTCAGCCTAGACGATGCCCGCGACTGTTTCGTCCGCGCCGTGGAACTCGACCCGAGTTTCGCCCCCTACCGCATCCATCTCATCGACCTGGCGTTCAAGCACGATCCCGACAGCGCCCGCATCGCCGGCATGATGGCCGAGTACCAGCAACTCGGGAGCGCTGAAGGAAAGGGCACCCTCCAACAGGAGACAGCCTTTGACCTGGCGTTCGGGAGCGAAGACCGCCGCGCACGTGCGCTGCAGGGCCTGGACACGCTTTCTGTGCTCGGCTTGCTGCCCAGCAACCTCCTGCTGCACCCTCGTTTCTGGCGCGCGAGGGAGGCCGTATACCTGGCGATGGAGAGGCGGCGAAATCGTCTTTATCCGAACGAACTCTTCTGGGGCGCCGCCGCCGGCCGTGGACTGGCCCAAGAGGGGCTTGCGTATCTGGATCGGCCGCAGGTGTGGCCGGAGTACCGTGCCTGCATCACGCTTATGTGGCAGCAGTATGGGTTCCCGGTGTCGGATGAGCGGCGTGCGGAATTCGACATCCTCATCAGCCAAGTCGACAGCCTAGAGACGACGTTCCTACTCTACTGTGCTGGGGTCCATTCGGCGGACAGAGGGCTCTGGGGTGTGCACGCCCATGTGATCGATCTCATGGGCGAGGCGTCTCGTCGCTCCGTCGCTGCCGGGGGCAGCGGTCTTGCAGCCCGGGCCGGAGCGGCCGCCGTCGAGGCCTGGGGTCACTGGCGTCGAGGCAATGACGAAGCGGCCCTGGCGGCATTGAGTGACTTCCGGCGCTACGACGCCACCAATTTTGTCAGGTGGACCCTGGAATTCATCCTGACCGACCTCGAGCGCTGGGAGGAGGCGATCCCGTATCTAGAGGCCGGGTGGTGGTACACCAACTCGTTCACGAACTACACCCTCGCGCGGGCCTACGAGCATACCGGCGAGTATGAGAAGGCGCGCAAGGAGTACGCCTTCTTCGTCGAGGCCTGGCAGGATGCCGACCCCGAGCTTCAGCCCTGGGTGGGCGATGCTCAACAGGCACTGGACCGACTGACACCCGATCGCTGATTCGCCACCCTACTCCTACTCCTGCTCCTACTCCTACTCGTAATCACACCGGGCCTTCGAGTACTGAACAGCCTCGCCAGCGGTGGTTTCATACCGATCCGTCACGGTGATAACGTGAGGAGCCAAGATGATCAGGAGATCTAGACACGCAACCTTCGTCGTGGTTTACTTGTTCCACAATTCCGAGCCGATCATAGACCGTAAAGGTAAGGTTTCCGATGTTCAGCTTTGCACAGTTACGCCTACGAACCCGGGCCAGAGCCTTTCTGGCCGTGTCGCCTGCGCTGTTGGTCTCGCTCATGCCCCTCGGTGCCACAAGTGCCCGCGCACAAAATGATCCAGCCCAAGCGATCATTCTCGGGCGAATGGAGCAGCTACGGACCGTCGGCGAGCTGACGATACGCGACCAGTGGGTCGCCGCCGAACACGTCGTGGAGGAGTTGTACGCGAACCGCGACTTCACCCGGGCGTGGACCGATCCACAGGCGTTGGAGGGGCTTCACCGCGCCGTGCTGGGCATGAAGCTGGACGGTCTCGACCCGGAGGACTACCACCAGGCAACGCTGACTCAGTTGTATCGCGAGATGGAGGCGAGCCGGAGCCCGGACCCGGAGATGCTGGCCGACTTCGACATACTGGCCACCGACGCGCTGGCACGGCTCATCTATCACGCCGAGTTCGGAAAGGTGGACCCGGAGAGCCTGGACCCGCACTGGAACCTGATCCACCAACTCGAGGGCGTCGAGCCCGGTTTACTCATCCAGGAGATCATCGACTCCGGCGAAGTGTACGAGCGGGTCGAGAGCCACAAGCCGCAGGATCGGTTCTACACCGACCTCAAGCAGGCGCTGGCGGCGTACCGCGAGATCGAAGCAGCCGGCGGCTGGCCGATCTTCCCCGACGGACCCAGCATCGAGGCCGGTGCCTCGGACCCGCGCATTCCGATGCTGCGAGAGCAGCTGTCCGTGATGGGGGACTATTCGGGCCCACCGTCGGACAGCACGGTGTACGACGAAGAGCTCGTGGAGGCGGTGAAGCTGTTTCAGCATCGTCACGGACTCCCGACCACCGGTCTGATTGGCTCGATGACGATGGCGGCGCTCAGCGTGCCCGTCGAGAAGCGAATCGAACAAATCCGCGTCAACCTGGTGCGCGGTCGATGGATACTACACGACCTTGGGCCGCGGTTCCTAGTGGTCAACATCGCGGCGTTCACGGTCTATCTCATCAGCGACGGCGAACTGATTTGGGAGACGCGAGCACAGGTCGGGAAGACGTATCGAAAGACGCCCGTCTTCAAGTCCGAGCTTCGCTATATCGACGTGAACCCGACCTGGACCGTACCGCGAACGATTCTCGAGCAAGATATGCTGCCGCGCCTCAAAGAGGATCCGAGCTATCTGCAGCAGAAGGGGCTCAAGGTTCTCGACCGAAACGGCGACGAGGTGGATCCCGCGACGGTGGACTGGTCGCGCTATTCGACAGCCGCAGGATTCCCGTACTTGCTACGTCAGGGTCCCGGGCCCAGCAACGCCCTGGGCCGCATCAAGTTCATGTTCCCGAACGAGTACGCCATCTTCCTCCACGATACGCCATCGCGCAACTTGTTCGAGCAGAGCGAGCGTGCTTTCAGTTCCGGCTGCGTGAGAGTGGAGAACCCGTTCACGCTGGCCGAGTTGCTGATGGACGATCCAGAAGAATGGCCCGAGGCGCGATTCCTCGAGATCATGGACAGCGGCGAAACCAAGAGCATCTTCCTACCGGCAGACAAACGCATTCCCGTGCTGCTGCTATACTGGACGGCAGAAGCCGGAGTCGACGGCCACCTTCACATCCGCAACGACATATACGAGCGGGACGCTGCGATCCTGGCGGGACTGGACGGTGAATTCACAGTACGGGCGCGACCGGTGACGGCGCCGCCCTCGCCGTGATCGGAACACGAGTACAGACGAAGCGAGTGCCAAGAAGCATGTCACAGGTAACGAGGGCGATCGTGCTGGGGCTAATCGCCGTGGCGCTGCCGGCCCACTCCGCCGCCGGCCAGGAGTCAGTGGCCGCGCTCGCGAGCGTCGTCCAAGACACGAGTCTCGCGCCTGCGCGGGCGGGTGACTTCCCATCGCCCGACCGATTCGATGAAGATACGGTCGCGTTCGTCGCACGAGTGAATGCGTGGCTGATCCGCTATCGAGTCATGGCCATCCGGGCCCTGCCAGGCGACGAGATCACAATCGAGGTCGCGGGCGGCGAGGCTAACCAGTACCGGCTGCGCTTCGCCGAGGGAACCGCGCGGGCGGCGGAGGCGCCGGCCAACTGGACGTGGACCGCCCCCGACCGGGCCGGGACCTTCGCCGTGCGAATCGAGAGAAGCGACGGCTCGAGCGCCATCCACCTGAACGTGCTGGTGATGGTCCCCCGGTCCGAGGTGAAGAACGGGTACCTGAACGGTTACCCCATCGGCAGCTACCGGGCCCAGGCGTTCCGGGGCCTTCCCCGCTACCTTCCGCCGCGGGGCTTCGCCGAGGTCTGGGCGGCGGACGAGGACATTCTGGCTTCGCCGCACTTCACCATCGGGCAGTTCCTCTGCAAGGAGCCTGGGGAACCTCGGTACGTGGTCCTTAGCACGTTCCTGTTGCTCAAACTCGAGGCGGCGCTGAGAGCGGCGAATCAGGCGGGCTTCGCGACACAGAGCTTCAACATCATGTCCGGGTTCCGGACTCCGGCGTACAACCGTGCCATCGGCAACCGTACATCGTACAGTCGGCACCTGTGGGGCGACGCCGCAGACATATACATAGACACGGACGGCGACGGCATCATCGATGATCTGAACGGCGACGGACGCTCCGACATCGAGGATGCCCGTGTGCTTGCTCGGGTCGTGGACGGGATGGCGCGGCAAGCGCCGCCGGGCGTGATACCCGGTGGACTCTCCGTCTACCGCGCCAATCCGGCGCACGGTCCGTTCGTGCATGTGGACACGCGTGGATACCGGGCCCGCTGGTGATGAGACGAAGTCTCGCGTTCGCCGGGCTGTCTGAGTTAGATTCCACGTGTCCACCATTCCGATACGGAGGAGCGCTTGAAAGAATCTGACGGAATGCAGCACAGCACACCTTCCACACCTGAACATCCAGACAAGGTCACTACACCCAAGAAGCGCAAGACGTCAGTCGTCGTGCTCTATAACCATGTCGGGGAGGACCATTACGAGAGGCTCAAGCACGTTGATCTCTCTAAGTTGGATTTCAAGCCCGAGTACCCCATCAACGTTTCCACGATCACGGAAGAGTACGAGGACATCGTCAAGGCCCTGCGTCGCGCCGGCTACCGCGCCCGTGCGGTCAACCTGAATAACGACCTCAAGAGACTCGAGAGGATACTCCGGCGCAGTCGACCCGACGTCATCTTCAACCTCGTAGAGTTCTTTCACGACGATGCGGAACTGGAGACGGCTGTGGCCGCCGTGTTCGATCTCTATCGCATTCCATACACGGGCTCTCCGCCGTTCGCGCTGGGTCTGTGTCTGCGGAAGGGGGTTACGAAAAGGGTGCTTCAGGACCACGGGGTACCGACGCCGCGATTCAAGATCCTTTACGAACCTAAGGTCCCGAAGCGTCTGGGCCTCAAGTATCCTCTCATCGTGAAGCCGGCGTGGGAGGATGCGAGCGCCGGTCTAGGTAAGGACTCGGTCATCCGTGACCCGGACAACCTGCAACAGCTCATCGATCAGGTGAAGCGTGTCTATACCGAGTACGGACCGGTACTCGTCGAAGAGTTCATCGAGGGGCGGGAGCTACACGTCTCGGTGTGGGGCAACGACGACCCAGAGGTCTTACCGCCGGTGGAGTTCGATTTCTCGAAGCTACCACCGGACTACCCGCCGATCATCAGCTACGCGATGAAGTGGAATCCGCTCGAAGAAGTCTACCACCAGGTCGACACGATCTGCCCGGCACCGCTAGACGAGAAAGTGCTCAGCAGAATCGAGACGGTGGTGGTTCGCGCTTACGAAGCGACCGAGTGTTGTGACTACGCACGCCTGGACATTCGGCTCAAGGACGGCAAGCCCTACGTGCTCGAAGTGAACCCCAACCCCGACCTCACCGAAGGCGTCTCGTTCATGGATTCGGCGGAGAAGGCCGGGTATACGTTCTCCGAGGCGTTGGCGCACATCGCCGAATTCGCCCTCGAGCGCAAGCCCGAACCCAAACCTGCGCATCCGACGCACGCCGAAATGCGTCATCCCGAAGTCGGGCCTCCACGACCCACACCGCAGAAGAGCGAGGATCCCATCGTCAGCTCGCTCCGCGAGCTGGGAGTGCCCGAGCTAGGAGGTTCACAACTCAAGAGCGACGCTCCGCCCGCTGAAGGTGATGCGGCTCAGGCCAAGCCCGGCGGCCATCCGGAGCCAGCGAACGAAGCGACCTAGACACAGTAGGCCGGCGCAGAGCCGTGAGCGGTACACCTCTTCACCTATCGCCGCTCCAAGGCCCAACTGGATCGCTTGCGATCCAATACCGCCGGCCCGAACACGCCACTGCCCATGACACCATGAGCGAAACTCATCACCTCGATGCGAGATGGGCTGAACTCGATCAATACATAGTCGTCAGACGAAGGACCCCCGGGATAGAACGCCTCCCAGTCCGGCTTCCAGTGCTTGCGCCGCTCCTCCGGGTCATCGACCATGAGTGCCGCGCCGACGAGCGTCACGTATCCCATACTCGTAGCATCGTAGTAGGCCAGCGTAGCACGTGAGTCGTCGCGGATCTGGCGGACCTTGCGCGTATGCACGTTCGTTCCCATCCAGACCCTCATGTCATCGTCTGGAAGGAACGGATCCATCACCCTGGCCTGCGGTTGGCCCGTGTCGTCGACTGTTATCAAGAAACAATACCGGGCAGCTTCCATCGTCTCTCGGGCCGCCTGAAGCACCTCTGCCTCGGAGAGCTCGCCCTCCTGGCCGACCGCTGTCTCGATCGGGAAAGCCGATAGTAAGAGCACTGATGTGACAAGCCATCGCAACGTCGAGGGATCGACCCATCCGGCACTGAACTTGGCAGCACTCATACCTCAACTCCCATCTCGTGTCACCTCGATGAGATCTTCAATCCGACTTGCGAGCGGCGACGCACCGTTGCTGTAGTTGGACATGACAGCCACTATGTAGCCGGCATCTACGAAGATCGACAGGTTACTGTTGATGCCCGGGAAGCCGCCGCCGTGCCCGACCACCAGCCCGTTTGGCCCCTCCGAAATCACGAACCCATATCCGTAATCCTCATCCGACTGGGGCGTCCACATCACATCGAGGGACTCCTGGGAGACGAGCCGATGTGCAAGTAGCGCGCGCGCGAAGCGGTGCAGGTCGCCGACGGTGGAAAAGCCTCCGCCGGCGGGCCCACCTCTGATGACGTGCATGAAGTTGTTGTTTCGCCATCCGTACTCGCTCCGTGGATCCGGGTCGTAGCCGACGGCAAGGTTTTCGACAGGTTCATCCATGTCGTAGCTATCGCTGTCGGTCATCCCGGCGGGCACGTAGATATTCTTGCGGATGTAGTCGAAATAGCTCTCGCCCGTTGCGCTCTCGATCACGACACCCAGCAACAGCATGCCCGTGTTGCTATAACGGAAGCGGTCGCCCGGCTCGAAGGCCAGCTCCTCACCCACCACCAGCGGCTTGAAGTCGTTGACTTCGCGGTACAGCTGTCGCGAGCCGTTCCTGAACCTGTCGTTGAAGTAGCTGCCGAGCCCCGAGGTATGGCTCAACAGATGGGCGATGGTGATCAGCTCCGTGATCGAGCTGGGCAACCAGGACTCGTCCACGTAGGCCGCGATCGTCTCGTCGTAGGAAAGCACGCCCCTCTCAACCAGCTGAGCGATGGCGGTGGCGGTGAACATCTTGTTCATCGAGCCGAGGTTGAACTTCGTGTCGATGTTGTTCGGAACGTGAAACCGCTTGCTGGCCTCCCCGCAGGCGTGAGAGTAGAGAACCCGGTCGCCTCTGGCGATCAGCACAGTACCGGAGAAGACATCTTTGTCGCAGACCCGTTGCACGAGCTCGCTCGTCGCTTGAACGAGTTGAGCCTCAGTGATGGGCGGCTCCTCCACGTTCGACGGGGTCCGAGCATTGTTGTACCGTAGACCTGCTATCAAGCGAGCGTCCGACGCATCGAACCGCAGCGTGAAAGCCCGCCAAGCACCGTAGTTTCGATCTTTGAGGATCACAACCGTCTCGCCAGTCCGCTCGGGAACATATGTGCGAATGCTGTGAAACTCCAATCCCCCGGTCTCCCGATACACAGCGGAGAACACCGCCAGATGTTCCTCCATCGGCACCATATCGCGGAAGCTTAACGAACATTCCTCTTCTATGAGTCTTCGAACCTCGTCGGGATCGCCCGAGTTCAGGGTTGCGATGACCGAGCGAAGCCGCGCGCCCTCGACTCCGGTCGGCATGACCGATGTATCGAGGTAGCTGATCTCTCCGGGCTGTTGCGCAGCCGCGCTCAGGAAGGGAAACGCGATGATAGCAAACAGCCCCACCAGTGCCTTGCGTGACATTGAGCCTCCCGGCTTTAGAACTCGGCTACTCGGTTTTCGACGGCCAAGATGCAGGCACAGGACGTGCCACGCAGCTCATCAGACTAACGCGTTGTTAGATAATGACCTACGTTAGCTGGCCCGACCGTCGAGCCGTCTGGGCCGTCCGGTGTTGGGATTGCTCCCACCGGAAGCGAACACTAGCCCCCGTCCCCCAAGCTCCAAACAGCCGCTTTGCCAATTCGATCCGCGCTAATCCCTGCGCGCGTACCAGGTGCCCACGGCGCTCTCGTGTAGTGGAGTGTACTTCTCGCTCAAGAACCGCTGAATCTCTCGCATGTACGAAGCGAGATAAGGTACCCTAGCCTCTGCCTGGTCGATGAATTCATTCTCGGCGAAGACGTAGGGGGGGAGCGTCCTTTCAAGCCCGCGTGCCACTTCTTCCAGCATTTCGGGCAGCAAGTACGGCCAGAATGGAATGCGAATCGCAACATCGCGCTTCGACAGATAATAGACGAGGGGATTTCCGAGTACGTAGATCGGCCCCGGAACGCTCTCGGGTTCGAGCAACACCGAGACCTCGGCGGCGAAGTCGGAGTACAGGCTGTAGACACTGCACTTGTACGTGAACCGATCTTCTTCGCTCAGTGCGAAGCCGTGCTCAGCCAGTGCCCGCCCCTCGAACGCAACGGCCTGCAGCGTCGGCGAAAAGAGAAGTACGACTACGAGAGCAAGTGCAATGGAGTGTTTCCGCGAAACGCTCTCCGGCCCGCCGCTTACCACCATCTGTCGCAAAGCGTCCAGGCCCTTGGCGCACAGAATGCCGAGGGGGACGACGATCACCAAGTAGTAATACTCCCAGCCGGATCCCTGCCAGAAGACCGCACCGAGACCGACAATCAACCAGAGGACGAGGTGGACGGTCAACAGGTCCCTCCGGCCCCTGAAAAAGTCGTAGACGCCGAGAAGGCCAAAGGCCATCAGGGGCGAGAAGTTGTTGATCAAGAACCGAAGGCCAGGAATCTGGTTCTTGAAGTTGAAGTCGACCATCTCCGAGACGACGAACGGGTATTCGAAGTAAGTCCAGTATACCAGGGCGAGCATGCCCTGCGAGACACAGTACAAGAGGAATAGCGCCAACGGGGCAAAGACACCCAAGAATAGAGGAGCGCAGATCTGCACAAGACAGGTCGGTACTCGCATCTTCTTTCGCACGATCGAGTCCAGCAAGACAGCCAGCCAGAAGGACGCCAGGACGGGCGCGTAGATCAGCTTGAACAAAAGAACGACCCCACCCATCAGGCCTGAAAGAAAGAGATGGGCTCGTTGTTGGCCAGGCGACCTTGAGGACTTAGAAGCATACCACAAGGCAAGAAACATGGGGAAACCAATGAGCGCCTCGACCTGTGTCGAAGCAGAATAGGTGGAGGCCCCATAGTACATTCCAACTGTGAGAAGCGGGACGATGCTGGCGAACGCCCGATGCGTGAAATAGCTCCTCAAAGTCAGGATGAGGACGAGCGAAAACGAGAGCAGGTAGAGTAGCTCGAACGTGTGTATGCCCTCCTCGTGAAAGCCGAACAGCTTCCCGCCAACGAAGTAAAAGACATAGAGGCCTGGTTGCTTTCCGTCAAAAAAACGTCGCGGTAGAGCACCTCCCCGTGATTCATCTCGGCTGCGATGGTCACGGCGAGTGCTTGATCGCCTGCAAAAGGCTGAGGAAGATGGATCAATCCGGCTAGGAGCACGATTGCGAGGGCCAGGCCATCGAGCGCACTGATACGCCTCTCACCTGCGTTTGTCATCGTCGCTCCTTCGGATCAGGCCTCCGCGCCGTCCCAGCAGTAAGTGCAGACCCGTTCCTTCGGCAGGCCGATGGCCGCGATCAGGTCATCGAGCCGCTGATAACGAAGTGACGTGAGCCCCAAGCGCTTTTGGATGCTCTCGAGCATGGCGGTGTAGGCTTCCGAAGTCGGGTCGGCGTACCGGTCTAAGTCGGCTGAATCGCCGTCCGTCAGCTGGGCGATCGCCGTCCGCGCCGCCAGGTCCAGCTCCGACCGCGAGCGTGAGAAATTCAGGAACTTGCAGCTGAACACGAGAGGTGGGCACGCAGGCCGCATGTGGACCTCCAACGCCCCATAGTCATAGAGCCGCCTGATGATATCCTTGAGCTGGGTCCCTCTCACAATGGAGTCTTCGCAGAAGAGCAGGCGCTTGCCCTCGATGATCTCGCGGATGGGGATGAGCTTCATCCTGGCCACCAGGTCTCGGACCCGCTGGTCCTGCGGCATGAAGCTGCGCGGCCACGTGGGTGTGTACTTCACGAACGGGCGCTTGTAGGGCAGGCCCTTCGTGTTGGCATAGCCTATGGCGTGGGCGATGCCGGAGTCAGGTACGCCGGCGACCACGTCAACTTCGACATCGTCGCGCTCGGCTAGAAACGCGCCGCAGCGGTAGCGGGCGGCCTCGACATTGATAGCCTCGTAATCGGACGCCGGATAGCCGTAGTAGACCCAAAGAAACGCGCAGATCTGCATCTTCTCTCCCGGCGGCCGCATCTGCTCCACTCCGTCCGGGGTGACCCGTACGATCTCGCCGGGTCCCAAGTGCCGGGTCACCTCATAGTTCAGGTTTGGCAGCGCACACGTTTCCATCGTCGCGGCATACGCGCCGGGTTTCTCTCCAATGGCAACGGGCGTCCGGCCCAGGCGGTCCCGCGCGGCATAGACGCCCTCGTCGGTGAGCAGCAGGATGGAGCACGACCCCGTGATGGCCTCTTGGGCACGCTGGATACCGTCTTCGAATGTGTCTCCATGGTTGATCAGATCCGCCACCACCTCGGTCGGGTTCGCCTCGTCGCCGCTCATCTCAGAGAAATGGGCGCCACGCTTCGAGAGGGCTGAAGCCACGAGCTCGTCCAGGTTGTCCAGCTTGGCGACCGTGACGATAGAGTAGGTGCCATGGTGCGATCTGATGATCAGCGGCTGGTCATCGTAGTCGCTGATTACTCCGACTCCCATGTTCCCACTGAGTTTGGGAAGGTCATCCTCGAACTTGCTGCGGAATTGCGTGTTGGTGATGTCGTGTATGTAGCGCTTGAGGCCATAACTGTTTCGAACTGACAACCCGCCCCTCATCGTGCCTAGATGCGAGTGATAGTCGGTCCCGTAGAAGAGGTCCCCCACACAATCGTCGTGTGATGCGATGCCGAAGAATCCCCCCACGTCACTTCTCCCGGATTGGCGCGTGATGGTACTGGGCGGACAAGAACACGTCCGCTGATATCGTCGGGAATTGTCTAGTTTTGGGGCCCTGCTCCCTAACCTACAGGCAGGCGGCGGCGCTGCAACCGTGAGACGCTTTCCGGGATCAAACTCATTGACGGCCAGCGCTCAGTCCGCCCGGGCAGCCCGTACGACCGCGGCCAGATCGATACCGAAGCCCGGCTGGGGCGGCTATGAGCTCGACCCGTAAGTGTCCGATTTTGGGATTTCAGATCCCACAGACAGACACCGGCGAGGCGGCCACGGGAAGTATCGCGTATGCAATGCGTTGTCGTAGGGAGACTTAGAGTGCTCGGTGCCCTGGCATGCTTCTTCCCTTCTGACGATATGGACTGAGACGGACTCCTGTGGCCTTTCTGAGGTATAGAACGTGGTAGACATCGTCCGTGAACCAAAGAGCAAGAAGCCGCGCTGGCTGTATATCGCCGGCGGCGTCGTCGTCGTGCTGGTCATCACCGTGGCCCTCGGTCGCTTGGGACCGGCCGCGCCCGGCGTTGACAAGTCCACCGTCTGGACCGACTCGGTCAAGCGTGGCGAGATGGTACGCAGCGTTCGCGGCCCGGGCACCTTGGTCTCCGAACAGATCCGCTGGGTGACGGCGCTGACGGCGGGTCGCGTCGAGCGCATCCTCAAGGAGCCGGGCGCGGAAGTGGACAGTTCCACAGTCTTGCTGGTTCTAACCAACCCCGACGTCGAGATCCAGGCACTCGAGGCGCAACGTCAGCACACGGCGGAAGAGGCCCGACTCGTCGATCTGCAGACGCGCCTGGAGAACCAGCGTCTAGCCCAGGAGGCGTTGGTGGCGACGGTGCATGCGCAGCACCGGGAGGCGCAGCGGACGGTCTTGAACAACGAGGAGTTGTTCGAGAAGGGCTTGATCTCCGACTTCGAGCTGAAGAACTCACGTGACAGAGCGGAAGAGCTGGCGATCCGAGTCGACCTCGAGCGCCGGCGACTGGAAGTAATGCGGGAAGCCGTGGAGTCGCAGATCGGGGCCCAGATGGCGCAGGTCGAGCGACTGCGCTCGATCGCCGAGTATCGGCGGGGACTGGTGGCGTCGATGGAGGTCGTGGCCGGCGTCGCCGGTGTACTGGCGGATCTGCCGTTGGAGAACGGCCAGTGGGTGATCTCGGGGGAGGTATTGGCCCGAGTCGTCCAGCCGGGACGCCTGAAGGCCGAGCTGCGGATCCCGGAGACGCAGGCCCGGGATGTGGCGGTGGGCCAGATCGCGCTCATCGACACGCGAAACGATACGATCCAAGGGCGCGTAGTGCGAATTGACCCCGCGGTGCAAGGCGGCGCTGTGATGGTCGATGTGCGACTGGAAGGGCCGTTGCCCAAGGAGGCGCGACCCGACCTCAGCATCGACGGGACGATCGAGATCGAGCGCTTGAGCGATGTGTTATACGTGGGCCGTCCTGCTTACGGTCAAGCGAACAGCTTGGTCGGCCTGTTCAAGCTGGTCGACGGTGGTGGGGCGGCCGTGCGGGTTACGGTGCGACTGGGCCGCAGCTCAGTGAACACCATCGAAATCGTTGAAGGCCTGGAGATGGGCGACGAAGTGATATTAAGCGACATGTCGGCGTACGACGCGCACGACCGTGTACGCCTTAGGTGAAGACTAGTAAGTAGTAATTGGTAACTAGTGATTAGTAATTAGTGATTGGTGAGTAGTGAGTGGGCATGTGGGCTTGGCAGCCTACGGAGACAGGCACCCCAAGAAGAGCGAAGACATGGCTATGCAGAGTGAAGGAAACGGCAAGGGACTGATCCAGCTCGAGGGCGTAAAGAAGGTCTTCTTCACTGAAGAGCTCGAGACCCACGCGCTGAGCGACATTCACATGCACGTCAAGAAGGGAGAGTACCTGGCGATTGCCGGACCGTCCGGTTGCGGCAAGACGACCTTGCTTTCGATCATGGGCCTACTCGACACACCGACCTCAGGTAACTACCTGCTGGATGGCGAGCCGGTGGCCGACCTGACCGCATCGCAGCGAGCGCGGATTCGCAACCAACACATCGGATTCATATTCCAGGCCTTCAACCTCATCGGCGATCTGACGGTCTACGAGAACGTCGAGCTCCCTCTCACTTACCGGGGCATGCCGGGCAGCGAACGCAAGCGCCGGGTGGAAGAGGCACTGGAAAAAGTCGGGATGGCGCATCGCATCAAGCACTATCCATCGCAGCTCTCGGGCGGTCAGCAGCAGCGTGTGGCGGTGGCGCGAGCGATCGCCGGCGAGCCGCTGATGCTACTGGCGGATGAGCCCACGGGTAACCTCGACTCGAAGAACGGCGGCCAGGTTATGGACCTTCTTCGTGACTTGCACCAGGAGGGCGCTACGATCTGCATGGTGACCCACGACCCGCGTTACGCCCACTTCGCCGAGCGCACGATCAACCTGTTCGACGGCCAGGTGGTCAGCGAGGAGAACGGCGAGAAGTTGAGAGAGCTGGAAGAGATTGGGTTCTAGTTGCGGACCGGGCCGATGATCACGTTGCGGGGAGTCGAGAAGTCGTACGATGTAGGCGGTAGCCGCACCTTCGTGCTGCGCAACATCAACACCGAGGTCAAGGAGGGTGAGTTCCTCACGATCATGGGGCCCTCGGGCGCGGGCAAGACGACGCTTCTGAACATCATCGCGATGTTCGATGGCGATTGGCAGGGTGAGTACTACCTGTATGATCAAGCCGTACACGAGCTGAACACCAAGAAGCGAAATGCGCTCAACAAGAGGTACATCGGGTTCGTCTTTCAGCAGTACCACCTGCTGGACGACCTCACCGTCGCCGAGAATCTCGACATCCCCCTTTCGTACCGCGATGTCAAGCGATCGGAACGCCAGGGCACCGTGGCCGACGTGCTCGACAGGTTTCAGATCGTAGCCAAGAAGGACTTGTATCCCAGTCAGCTGTCCGGCGGCCAACAGCAGCTCGTGGCCGTAGCGCGAGCCATCGTCGCCGACCCGAGAATCATTCTGGCGGACGAACCGACGGGCAGTCTGCACTCGAGCCAGGGCGAGATGATCATGGACACCCTGAAGGAGCTCAACGACCAGGGCACAACGATCATCCAGGTTACGCACAACGAGAAGTGGGCGGCCTACGGCGACCGGATCATTAACCTCTTCGATGGCTGGATCATGAAGCACGCCTAGTCGGTTCGCTTCTCTCCAACCTCAGGCGCGAATTTCCAAGGAGGGACCCCGTTGAGCGTGGCAGCCGCTTCTCCACGCATCCTCATCGCCGATGACCAGCCCGACGTGCTGCAGGCGTTGCGTCTCTTGCTCAAGGGCGAAGGCTTCGAGATTCAGACCGCCACTTCGCCCGCCGGCATACTCAAGGCGATCGAATCGCGAGATTTCGATGCCATTCTGCTCGACCTGAATTACACGAGAGACACGACATCGGGGCGCGAGGGCCTCGACCTACTCCCCAACATCCAGGCGCTCGACGGCACGCTTCCCGTAATCGTCATGACGGCCTGGGCTAGCGTGGAGACGGCGGTAGAGGCGATGCGCCGCGGAGCTCGCGACTACATACAGAAGCCGTGGGACAACGCGCGCCTGCTGGCCACATTGCGCACGCAAGTCGAGCTCGGCCAGGCCTTGCGCGGCCGGCAACGCTTGGAGGATGAGAACCGCCGGTTACGGAAGCAGGGAGTACCCGAGCTCATCGCTGAATCGCGCGCCATGGAGCCCGTACTGGAGATTATTGAAAGAGTCGCTGCCTCCGACGCCAACGTGCTGGTGACCGGGGAGCACGGGACCGGCAAGGAAGTGGTAGCGCGCTGGCTTCACGCCGCATCGGATCGTTCCGGCAAGCCGCTGGTCATCGTCAACGCCGGCGGCATAACCGAGAGCCTGTTCGAGAGCGAGTTGTTCGGGCACGTGAAGGGGGCCTTCACCGACGCGAAGTCCGACCGTACCGGGTGTTTCGAAGTCGCGCACGGAGGCACGCTGTTTCTGGATGAGATCGCCAACGTGCCGCTCAAGCAGCAAGCGAAGCTCTTACGCGTGCTGGAGACCGGCGAGCTGCAACGCGTCGGTTCGTCGAAAACTCGCCAGGTGGACGTTCGGGTCCTCTCAGCGACCAACGCCAGCATCTCCGACGAGGTGTCCGAGGGGAGATTCAGGGAGGATCTACTCTATCGGCTCAATACGGTTGAGATCGACCTGCCGCCGCTCCGCGACAGGCGTGAGGATATTCCGCTCCTGGCTAACTACTTCCTCAGGAATCAGGCCGAGCGGTACAGGAAACCGGCGGCGAGCTTCGAGCCCGACGCCTTGCAAGCGCTGCTCGAGCATCCCTGGCCCGGCAATGTGCGAGAGTTGCAGCACGTTATCGAGCGTACGGTGCTGATGTCGCGCGGCCCGACCATCGCCGTCGACGACCTCGGGCTCCGGGCGCGCTCGGACACCGGGGGGCAGCTGGAGGAGATGAAGTTGGACGAGGCCGAGCGTTACCTCATACAGAGAGCGCTCAATCGCTATAGCGGAAATGTGAGCCAGGCGGCGGAAGCCCTTGGCCTGAGCCGCAGCGCGCTGTATCGTCGTCTCCAGCGCCATGGCCTCTGACACGCGCCCAAGACGGCAACGTAGAAAGCTCCGACACGAGCAGCGGATCCTGGCGATGGCCCTCATCGCCGGCGTTCCCGGCGTGGTCGTGGCGATGATCCTGCTCTGGACCGGCGATCTTCAGCCCAAGGTCCAGTGGACCCTCAGCCTCCTCATCCTTTCGGTCTGGCTCGGCTTCGCCTTCGCCGTCCGGGAACGTTTCATTCGCCCGCTGCAAACGCTCTCCAACATGCTCGCCGGTATGCGTGAAGGCGACTACTCGCTGCGCGCCCGAGATGCGAGCGTAGACGATGCCCTCGGTCTGGCGATGCTCGAGACTAATATCCTCGGGGAGACGCTGCGCGAGCAAAGGTTGGGCGCCCTCGAGGCGACTGCGCTCCTGCAACGCGTGATGCAAGAGATCGATGTAGCCGTGTTCGCCTTCGACGATGACGGCCGGCTGCGGCTGGTAAACCGGGCCGGCTCCCAGCTGTTAGGCCAGCCGATGGAGCGGCTGATCGGTCGCGATGCCGCCTCTCTAGGCCTGGCGAGCAGTCTGGAGGCGCCCGCGCACGCCACCCTCGATCTGACCTTCCGCGGTCGATTGGGTCGCTGGGATGTCCGACGCACCAGTTTCCGTCAGGGCGGCCTGCCGCACCAGTTGCTCGTGCTCACCGACCTGAGTCGAGCGCTGCGGCAGGAGGAGCGGCAGGCCTGGCGGCGATTGATTCGCGTACTGAGCCACGAGATCAACAACTCACTTGCCCCCATCAAGTCGTCCGCCGAAAGCCTCTTGAGCCTCATCGGCCGCGACCCCAGGCCCTCCGACCTGGACGAAGACCTCGAGCAGGGACTCTCCGTGATTGCAGGAAGGTCGGAAGCGTTGCGTCGCTTCATGGGATCGTACGCCGATTTCGCCAGGCTGCCTCCGCCGACGCCCGGGCCTGTAGACGTGGGGGTCTGGGTTCGCCGCATCGCCGGCCTCGAAACGCGCCTGCCCGTAGGCGTGCACGAGGGACCCGAGACGGTCGTCCAAGCGGACGGCGATCAGCTAGACCAGTTGCTGATCAATCTGGTGAGAAACGCCGTGGATGCCGCGCTGGAGACGAGCGGCGCCGTGGAGGTGGGCTGGCAGGCGGGCACCGGTAGGGTCGAGGTGTGGGTGCGGGACGAGGGCCTGGGCCTATCCGACACCACGAACATCTTCGTCCCGTTCTTCACGACGCGTCCGGGCGGCTCCGGTATCGGTCTGGTCTTGAGCCGGCAGATCGCCGAGGCTCACGGCGGGACGCTGGACCTCAGGAACCGTACCGACCGCAAGGGCTGCGTCGCCACGCTGCGGCTGCCGGCCTGACTATTCCGCCCTGAGCGCCTCGTTGGGATCCACCAACGTCGCGCGGAACACGGGTACGGCGATGGCGCCGAGGGCCACGGTCGTCATGAAGAGCGCGCCTGCAGCCAGGAAGACGGGGTGGAGAGGACTGATTCCGAAGACCATGCTCCTCGTCACCAGCGACGACATCAGCGCTCCGGCCAGACCGATCGCCATCCCCGTGAGAATCAGGCGGGATCCCTGACTCAGGAACAACCTGAGGATCCTAGCCCTATCCGCGCCCAGCGCCACCCGCACACCGATCTCGTGGGTCCGCTGCGACACGTAGTAAGACATCACGCCATAGGTCCCCGCTACGACCAGAAGCAGCGCCGTCATCGCGAAGAGGCCGACGAGCAGCATGGAGAATCGTCTGCGCCCCGCGGATTCCTTGACCACAACATCCATGGTGCTGATACCCGAGAGCGGTATCTGACTGTCGATCTCGTGCACCGCATCTCGCAGCGAAGGGACGAGCGCCAGCGGGTCTCCCGCAGCCCGAACCGTCAACCGCGTATAAGTCCACAGCTGCACGCTATGAGGGAAGTACATCTCGGGAAGCGGTCGATATTCGAGACCCCACTGTCGCACGTTTTCAACCACACCCACCACGGTAGCGGTCCAAGCGGGTGGGTCATTGTCCTGCCGGACTCGTTTGCCCAAAGCGCTCTCGCCCGGCCAGTAGCGATCGACGAATGCCTGATTGACAAGTGCGACCCGCTCGCTCGCTGTGTCAATGGAAACCGCGTCACGCGAGTCCAGCTTTCGCCCCGACAACAGAGTGATTCCCATCGCATCGATATAGTCAGGGCTGACGTAAGAGAATTCCACGAGCGGCCGTCGGGCTTCCGGGTCGTAGTCCTCCCCTTCGACCAGGACCGACCCGTTGTTGCCGCCCCTCAGCGGCAGCTTGTTGGTCGCAGCTGCGCATTCGACGCCCGGTATACCCTGGATGCGTTCGATCAGCCGATCCCAGAAAGCCACACGTTGGTAGGTCTCTTCGTAGCTTGGCCCGTTCAGCGGAAGCCCTGCGACCAATACCCTCTCGGTATCGAACCCGCGGGGTACACTGAGAACCCCGAGATAGCTCACCACCAGAAGGGCGGCGCCGTTGGCCAGGACAAAAGCAACAGCCAGCTGGCCAACGACGAGCGCGCCGAGGATGCGGTTGTGTGTCCGCCCACCTTCCCGTCCACCTCGTCCTCCCTCCTTGAGCGCATCGACCAAATCGGTGCGTGAAGCGAAAAGCGCGGGTGCCAGGCCAAATATCAGACCCGTGACCGCAGTGACGCAGAGCGCGTACACCAGCACGCCGCCGTCGAGTTGTACGCCGTCGACCCTCGGGATGGTAGCGGGGATCAGGCCCCTTATGGCGCCGACCCCCCAATAGGCAATCAAGACTCCGGCCAGACCCCCCAGCGCCGACAGCAGCATGCTCTCGGTGAGGAGCTGGCGCACCAAGCGCCGACGAGCCGCACCCATCGAAGCCCTTATCGCCAACTCGGTCGAGCGGGTCATTCCCCGCGCCAGCAACATGCTGGCCACGTTCGCGCACGCGATCAGCAATACGAGACCGACGACGCCCAGCAGCAATAACAAGAACGAGCGGACGCCGCCAAGCGACCGCTGCATGAGCGGATCGATCCAGACCCGAACTTGCGCGTTGGTGTTGGGGTATGCCTCGGCGAGGCGGTCGGCTATCGCTAGCAGATCGGCCTCGGCGCCTTCCACGGTTACACCATCCTCGAGCCGGCCGACGGCCGCCAGGAAGTGCCACCCTCGCTGGCTATCGTCTCGGGGCAGCACGATCGGCATCCACAGCTCGGGCTCTTCGGTCATCGATGACCACGGCCTCGGGAACTCATAGTTCTCTGGCATCACGCCGATGACCGCGAAGCTCTCTCCATTCAGCCGAATACGACTGCCGACGATCTCGGGGGCTGCACCGTATTGTCGTTTCCACAGTCTGTCGCTAAGGACGACGACGCGGTGGCTGCCTTCGAATTCCTCGTCATCGGTGAACAGTCGTCCTATTCTTGGCTGAACTCCCAGAGCCCGGAGCGTGCTGGCCGTTCCAGCCACGCCATAGACGCGCACCGGCTCTTGCTCTCCCGCCAAGTTTACCCAGTTGAACCGATAGACCCCGACCTCCTTGAGGGAGTGGTTCTGCTCCCGCATAGCGAAGTAGTCGGGAGGTGTGAAGGGTTGGTAGAACCTGCCCTGCGGCGGCGTTTCCCATATCGCCACCACACGCTCGGGCTCCGGGTAGGGTAAGGAGCGGAGAATCAGGCCCTTCAGCACGCTGAATATGGCCACATTCGCGCCGACCCCGACCGCGAGTGTGAGAACGATGAGAAGGGTGAATCCGGGCCGTCGCACGGCCTGGCGTAGAGCCACTCTGAGATCTCGCGCGAGATCCTCAAAGAACAGCGCCTGGTGCACGCGGCCGATCACACTCATGCGATCCTCCTGGGTAGGCTGAGTCGACCGCTTGGACAGTGCCGCGGCAAAAAGGGTTGCACCGACTTAGCGCTGGCCCTTACTCGGAACGCAATACCTCCAGCGGACTCCGTACAGGACGACAGAAGCCGGGACCAGGGCCACGCCGGCGAAAGGTTCCCGCCCGAAAGCGCCATCCACAAACGGTGACTCAGCACGGCGACGCGGGCCGAGCCTTGTTCTTCCTCGCGATAGAAGCTGCGGCCGATGATCGACCGGGCTCGGTACACATCGAAGAAGTCGGCGCTCACATTGAACATGCCGACGCGACGCGGCGGCCCGAATCCGGTCAGCGTGAACCCGTAATCCCAGTAGTTTTAGATCGCCCCCGCGCTCTCGAAGGCAGCCACGTTTTGGCGGAAGTCGAGGTAGGCAGCTCCGCTGACCCAGATGCCCTCGGTCGGGTTCTCACGAAACCCCTGATACAAGCGCACCAAGCGATCGGGCTCATCGTAGTGGAGAGGCCTGAGGATTACGCTCTGCAATACACTGAACACCGCAGTATTCGCACGATCCGCAACGCCAAGGTGAGTATGGCGACGGCGGCGAACCCAGGGTTCGTCACCAGCTTGCGCACGGCGTAACGCAGGTCGATTAGCAGAGTGTCAAACGGCCCTGCGCCTCGCTTCCGTTCTTAATTCGTCTTCACGGCTCTAGTCCTACGAAGACCATGCACGCGCCGTTCTATTCCTCCCTCAGCGCCGTCACCGGATCAACGAGCAGCGCCCGACGCGCCGGCAAGTAGCACGAGATCAACGCCGTCGCGGCCAACAAAGCGGCCACTGCCAAATAGGTCGTCGGGTCACTCGGGGCTATCCCGAAGAGTAGGCTAGACAGGAGGCGGGATAGCGCAAAGGCTCCGAGCAACCCGAGACCTATTCCGATCAGAGCAGGGCGCATCGCCTGCCCGACGATTTGCTTTAGTACCGTTTCGCCGCTCGCTCCTAGGGCCACGCGAACCCCGATCTCCGATGTACGTCGCGCTACGGAGTACGCCTGCACTCCATAGATGCCGGCGAGCGCCAAGAGAAGAGCAACGCCGGCAAAGATCGCAAGCAGTATCATATTGAAGCGCCGTGCCGCGACCGAGTCGTCAACGATCTCGTCGAGCGTCGTGACGTCGGAAAGCGGTACGTTCGGATCGAGATCTGCCAAGACCGATCGCAGCGCGGGGACCATCGCGGCGGGCTCGCCTACCGTGTGGACAACGAAGTTGACTGGCGACCAGCTGGATCCGTAGTAGGGGATGTAAACGGCGAGCGTAGGATCGCGATCCAATCCCCTCTCCCGCATGTCTCCCGCAACGCCGATGACCTCAGCCAGCAGATTATCCTGGCCTGCCCACATTATCACCTCGCGCCCAAGAGGGTCCTCTTCGGGGAAGAGAAGCTCGGCCAATCGCTGACTGAGGACGACTCGGCGAGGGCTCATGGGGTCCCGCCAATTGATCTCGTCCCTCTCCTCGAAGGAGCGCCCTCGGAGCAGCGGTATTCCGAGCGCGCGGAAGTACTCACCCGTCACCAGCCGCCAGCCCGTCCACGGCACATCCTCGTCCGGGTCCTCCGGTAGACCTGCCCGCAGAATCCCCATGCCCGTGCTCCCCCCGACAATCGGCCTCATGTGTACAGCTCCTGCCCAATGCACCTGCGGCAGCGAATTCACTCGTGTGAGGAACTCCTGGAGGAAACCCCGAGTGCGCTGCCCATCGTAGGAACCCGGCAGGTTGACCGCGAGGACCAGGCGATCCTCCGACTGGAATCCGCGATCGACATGCAATAACTCGCTGAAGCTGCGGATCAGAAGTCCGGCCCCGATGAGGAGCGTGAGCGAGAGGGCGACCTCTGCTGCGACCAGGCCGTTGCGCAAGCGTTTCTGTGCCCGGCTCCCCACGGCGCCTCGATCCCCCTCGCGTAGTGCTGTTACGAAATCCGTCCGCGGCATCTGTAGGGCCGGAATCAGGCCGGACAAGATCCCTGTGAGAAGTCCGACCACGAGCGTGAACACTAAGATCGATACGTTCAGGCCGACCTGGTCGACCCGCGGAATGCCAGGCGGGTCGATGGCCTTTAGAAAGTCGATCCCCCACTGCGTCAGGATCAGCCCGATGCCCGCCCCCAATAGCCCGAGCACCAACGACTCCGTCAGAAGCTGGCGTGCGATCCTACCCCGATCAGCCCCGAGGGCAGCGCGGAGCGCCGTCTCTCGGATCCGCACCGTGGCCCTGGCCATCAACATGTTCGCCAGGTTCACGCAGGCGATCAGAAGCAGAAGGCCGACCGCACCCAGCAACACCCACAGCGCTCTCCGCAGATCGTCGTCGGCAACCCAGTTGCTCGCAGGTACGATATCGACCCCCATGCCGCCGTTCTCCTCGGGGAATTGCTCCTCCAGACGCCGGGCGACGGCCTCCAGGTCCAAAAGAGCCGTCTCCATCGAGACCCCCGGGTTCAGGCGGGCGATCACAGCCAACTCGAAGCTGACGCGATCAGGGTTCGCGATATGGACGAACGGGACGAAGATGTCAGCGAAACTCAGCCAGGGCCCCTCGCTAGGAATGACCCCGACAATGGTGTAGCTATCACCATCCAACACCAGCGAACTACCTATGATCTCAGGGTCGGATCCGAACCGCGTCCGCCAAGACTCCTCGCCGAGCAACGCGATCAGATTAGCGCCAGGGTCGTCCTCACCCGGCAGAAACGTCCGACCGAGAACCGGCTGCACGCGCAACGTGCTAAAGAACCCCGCCGAGACCCGTGCCGCGTCCAATCGTTCAGGGAATCCGAAGCCGGTGAGGTTGAGACTGAGACCCTGGTATGCATCCATCCCCTCGAAGGTGCGGTTCTGTTCCTTGAAGTCCCAAAAGTTCGCGTGCGTCAGCGAAGCCCGCGTCCAGCCCCGCTCCACCCGCGACTCGAAGACCTGGACCAGCCGATCCGGCTCACCGAACGGTAGCGGCCTGAGCAGTACCGCGTGCACAACGCTGAAGATCGCAGTGTTTGCTCCGATCCCCAGCGCCAATGTCAGTAGCGCCACCGCGGTGAAGCCCGGCTGCTTGCGAAGGCCGCGCAGCGCGTAGCGAACGTCTTGTATGATAGAGTTCATCCGCAACCTCTATGAGCTACCTGATCCTGCACGCTCGGATTCACTGCTCCAAAGGCAAGTCCGATGCCATCAACCCTGTGGCCTAAGTGATTTATCTGCTTGATGTTAGATCGGGAAGGCAGGATGCTTCGACATCCCGAGTGTTCGATTACGGCACGGCTCTGTTCGGATACGGACGGGCGAGCGGGCGGCCCGACGACAGCCTGAGCTGCATCTCGAACTGCGTCGCATAGACCTTGAAACCCACCCGCTGCAGAAAGGAATGCATGGCCGTATCGGTCGACAGGACGTTGACCATCTTCACCGAGGGCACCTCGTCGTGGATCGCCTCGATCAGGTGGCTCATCAAGGCCATCGCGACCCCCTGGCGGCGATGAGAGCGTTCGACGGCGAGACTCATGATCCAGCGAAGAGTGGGATAGTAGGCCAGAAGTCCAATGGGTCCGCTGTTCTGGACGGCCGCGAGGAGCATTAGGTAATCGGGAACCCGCTGGATGGAGGCGATGCTGTTCTCCCAAGACGGTTGCCAGTCGAGCCACCCTGTGAAGCGCGGCAGTCCATCTCTTCCGATGGGGCCGATAGCGATCGAGTAGTCGGCAGTTGTCGCAACCCGGGCCGCCGGGACATCCAACTCGTAACAACCGAACTCCCGCGTCACCCGAAAGCCCGCTCGCCGGTACGCGGCGATGGCAGGCTCGTTGTCCTGCAATACCTCGAGCACGAATCTTTCGACACCCCTACTCTTCAGATTGGGAACCGCGAACTCGAACATCTTACGGGCGATGCCTTTCCCCCGACGGGGCCCGATGATACCCGTACCGATGTCGAACGCCGAAAAGGACCCGCTCCATACATCCAGGCCGATCAGCGTGTAACCGATCATCCGGTCGTCTTCATAGGCACCCACCGAGCACTCGAAGTCGATGCCGTTCTTGATGGCCCGGTTCTCGAACGCCTTCTCGGTCATGTAACTCATGTCGAGAGCGTAGTCGGAGAACGCCTCGACGAACGTGCTGTATACGTCGGGCAGAGAACTTCTCGTCAAGAATGCGATGCGATACGGCATAGGCAGTCATTCAGTAGAAAGCCCTGCCAACCGTCAGTTAACAGGGCTTCGGAACTAGTTGTGAAGTGCACTCGACCGGTCAGCAGGCGACCGTTCCGGTCCGCTATCGGCTCGAGCGCGGACCCGCGAACACCCAGACGATGAAGCCGAGTCCCGGCAGCACCAGGATCAGCGCCGTCCACAAGACTTTGCCGCCCATGGAGGTGTTGCTCTGGAAGATATTCAGTATCGCCCAGACGTCGGCGACCAGAAGCGCCAGACTGAACAGACTGCCGAGGCCCATTGTCCTCCTCCTACTGTTTGCCACATCACGTGCGCCGTATAATGACGACGAACTCTTCCAATATCCATACGAAGCCTGGTACGAAAAGGTTGCATTCACAACCATAGGAGTCGAGCAATGCGGCGAACGATAATCAGTGCCCTCGTGATCTGGCTGATGCCGCAGTTCGGGTCGGCACAAACTCCCACGTTATCGCCACAGGTCCGGGAGTTCGTGAGCGTCGATGCACCGGTCGTCGCGCTGACGAACGCCCGCGTCATCGACGGTACGGGCGCGGCGGCGCGTGACGGTCAGGTGATCGTGATCCGTGACGGCCTCATCCAGGCCGTAGGTAAAGTGGGGAGTATAGACATTCCGGGTGACGCCGAGATTCACGACCTGTCCGGCCGTACGGTACTGCCCGGCTACGTGATGGTGCACGAGCACATGTTCTATCCAGCGGGCCGCGGAGCGTACAATTCCATGACCTTCAGCTTTCCGCGACTTTACCTGGCGGGCGGCGCTACCACGGTCCGTACGAGCGGCGCTATGAACCCGTACGCCGACCTCAACCTCAAAAGGGCCATCGATGCCGGACAGATTCCGGGACCGAAGATGGACGTCACCGGGCCGTATCTAAACGGACCCGGCCTTCCGATCCTGGCGGTGAAAGCGCTGAGCGGACCCGACGACGCCCGAAAGATGGTCAACTACTGGGCCGACGAAGGCGTGACATCGTTCAAGGCCTACATGCAGATATCGAGGGCGGAGCTGGGCGCAGCCATAGACGAAGCGCACAATCGAGGCTTGAAGCTGACCGGGCATCTCTGCTCCGTGACGTTCCGCGAGGCCGCGGAGTTGGGCATCGACGACCTAGAGCACGGGTTCCTGGCCAGCACCGACTTCGTGACCGACAAGCGCGAGGACGTGTGCCCGCCGGGGAACGCGAGGAACGCCTCGCTGATGGAGCTGGAGGCGAACGGAACCGAGTTTCAGGATCTCGTGCGTCACTTGATCGAGCATGACGTGGCGATAACCTCGACGCTGCCCGTCTTCGAGACCTACACGCCTGGGCGGCCACCGGTGAGTGGCGCGGTACTCGACGCCATGGTGCCCGAAGCCCGCGAGCAGTACCTGCGGACCCGTGCTCGTGTCGCCGTCCAGGACGACTCGCCGTGGGCGACCCTCTTCTATAAGGAGATGGAGCTGGAGAAGGCCTTCGCCGATGCGGGAGGCCTCTTGGTGGTGGGCACCGATCCCACGGGCTATGGCGGAGTCGTCGCCGGGTTCTCCAATCACACCGCCGTCGAACTGTTGGTGGAAGCAGGATTCTCGCCGCTGGAGGCGATCAAGATCGCGACGCTGAACGGTGCTGTGTATCTGGGGCGGGAGGATCGGGTCGGAACGATCGCGGCCGGCAAGGCCGCGGATATGATGATCGTCGTGGGCGATCCCACGGTTGACATCACCGATATCGAAAACGTGGAGCTGGTCTTTAAGGACGGGACCGGCTACGACTCCGCCAGACTCATCGACTCGGTCAAAGGCACCGTCGGGCTCCGTTGAGAAGACCGCCGTTAAGCCCGAGAACTCGGTAACGAGAAGCAACAAGAGAGGGCTCCCGTCGTATCGGGAGCCCTCTCTTTCCAGCGGGGCCGCAAAGCGCGCCCCCAACGGGAACTGCTGACGCTTCTACGGCAGAAACTGCTCGTAGGTGCCAAACGGCCCGGGGTACTCGGTGTTACCCTTGGTACCCTTGCCGGACCACCTGAACGTCAAGGCACCGTTCAGTGTGGAGGTGACACAAACATCGTATTGCGATCCGCTGCACAGCGGGTGCTTGATCTCGTAGAAGTAGAACTCCGGATTACCGTCCACAAGGTTGAGGTCTACCGCGCCCTGGCCCATCGGGTCCCCGGCCGGATCATCGACCGCGCAGAACGACTGGCCCTTCGGACACTTGCCCGCCGCCCAGTGCTGATCGAAGAATGTGCTCGTGACACCTTCGACCACCAGAACGTCGTCGCCCTCAGTGAGCTCGGCCGCGCCGGAGTCATTCAGGTAGAAGGTCAGAGTATACTCCCTCAGAGAGTTGTCCTTGTCTACCGGGACCCACACGCCCAGATACAAGTACTCGTCATCGGACGACGTCATCTGATAGAAGAAGCCGGTGCTCTTTCCGCCGCCCAAGTTCGCCTCGAACGGCTCGGGGTCCCCGGCACAATCCCACTCGCCGGCACCCAGTAAGCCATCGATGCTCGCCGTCCCCTGGCCAGGCTCGCAGGCCGTGGCCGTGAACGCGACCGGCACGTACGGATCCGGCAGCTCGATGGGATGCCTCAGGGCTGCACCCGTTTCGTTGGCCACAAAGTGCGAGTACGGGCCGGTACCGGTTAGAGAACCAATAGACCAGGATACATCCCTCACGCCGATGCCGTAGCCGCCGGCATCCACCGTATAAACTCCTGCAATCTCCGGCAGCGTCAGACAGACATTCAGTTCGCCGCTGGCGCCGGAGGTCAGCGTGAGCGTCGAGGCGCTCCCCGTCACACCCGAGCAATCGGCGCTGCCCGCCGGCAGTTCGGCCAGTCCACCCGTCGCTCCGTCGAACGTGAACGTCACTTCGGCGCCAGCCGCAGGCAGACTCTCAGCCGTGCGATCGCCATCGGGGTCGCAGACGAAACCCAGTACGCCGCTCGGGCAGCGGTCGGTGACGCTCACGGTGAGCGGAGTCGGCAAAGTCGTCTCCACCAAGCCTGTCTGATTATTGCCGCCCGCTATGTTATCCTGCACCGGCTCCGCCCAGACGAAATCGCTGAAGCTGGGTGTGTCGGCGCCCTTGAGCGACTTATGCGTCGCGTACGCTGGCTCGGGACTGAACGGATTCAACTTGTGCAAGATGCGAGATATCGGGCCCGTGGGCGCTGCAGTACTGGGGCACGAGAGGAAGTCTACAGGAACCCCATTGATGACGATTTCAGTCGACGCCGGATTGAGCGCCTCGACCCAACTGGGATCGGCGGCGTTATCCGTCCGGTGAATCACCGCATGAATGTCATCGGAAGCTATGTCGGGGCAGACGCCCACAATGGCAGGATTCGTTAGGTCTCCGGTGATCTCAGGAATCGTCCGAACCGTGAAACACCCGGGGAACTGCGGGAGCGCGAAGTCTCCCTGGATGAAATCCACGCGCCCATCTCCGGCGTCGCGGCACGTCAGCACCGTTCCGTCCTCCAACGTCACCGAACCACCGACCGGGATATACTCCGGGATGACCAGGACGTCGTCGACCTCCGGTGTGGCCGGCGGAATGTAGACGCCCGCAAACGGAGTCGCGTTGCAGGCACGCCCTACGAAGTCGTTGTTGCCGTCGTCCGTACCGCTCGTCGTGTAATAGCACTCGCCGCAGTTCTCCGGGTCACCCAAGCACAGGGCACCTTCACCGATCCAGAACTTGATGTTGATCGTGTTGCCGTAGTTGAACGGGTAGAAATCATTGAGTTTGGCGCCGCTACCCTGTGGTGGCGAGTCCTCGGGGTCCAGATCTCGATAGCCGAGCTCGATCGGCCCCACCCATGCACTCAGCCGATAGTACTCGTCGGTGTTGAGGTACGACCCATCCGGCAGCGCTTCATCCGTCTTCCAAACAGCGGAGTAATGCTCGGCAATCGCGTCACCCGTCACGTCGGTGAATAGATCCTGGTTCGCTCCAACGCACTCAGGATCGGTAGGCGGAGCTTGTTCCCCATCGGAACCCGTCGTCAGCGCACAGATCTTGACCGTTGCACGCAGCTCTGCGTTGAAGGTACCCGTTAGGGACGGGGACTCCACCAACTCGGGCAGCCAGAAGAAGTACTGGTTTCCAGCGTGCGCGCCATCCGATATGTCCGCGTTCGGCGCACCGGTCACGGGTGAAGTCGGCTGGGACTGCTCGTTGGTACACGACATCACAACGACCATCGCCGCCAACAACGGTATAGATCGCCTCATGGGGGGGAGCTCCTTTTCTTTCTAAGTAGGGTCTTCACGGGCCGATCGTAAGACTAGCTACAATGCGGCACGCAAGAAGTGTGCATTTTGGCGAATTATCGGAGGAATGTCAAGAATGGGAATCAATATCGATGGGACCGAACGCTACGCTGGGAGGCGCTTGTGCACATCTGCGGCATGGAGTAGTGGCTACTGGCGTCGCTTAGCGCTCGCCTTGCTGTACGAGATCCTGAAAGTCCGGGTGGCTCATCAGCTCCCGCCACCACCAGGAAACACCCGTCGCGCTCTCGAAGTGCCCAGGGTGTGCCGCAGCATACTGTCTCATCAGAGCCACAGCTCCGTCCAGGTCCCCTAGAAGCGTGAGCATGTAGGCTTCGTGACCCAGCAGCGATTGATCGGGATCGACCTCCGTCGTGACCATCTCGTGCGCCCGGGCAAGCACCGCGCGGGCGCTGTCCGCCAACCCGGCCCGGGCCAGCACGCCGCCCACGAACATCAGCCCGTCCACGTGCTCGTACTCGCTCCAGCGCGCCGGAGACAGCGAATCGATCTGCGCGGCCAACTCCCATGCCCGCTCAACGTCGGGATCCTGGACCGGGGTCACCAGCAGCATGAGCTGGCAAGAAGCGAAGCGGTAGTTGTCCGGGAAGCGGTTCGCGCCTTCTTCGCACCAACGCTCCGCCTGACTGAGCTGCTCCAGATCCAGAGAGGCATTGAAGAGTCGCCAGAGGATGGCGTCGGCAAACTCGAGGTAGGCGTCTTCCTCGTAGGCGCGGCGTGCCGCCAGAACCACGGAGGGATTGTCCTCCACCTGGTAGTACAGGTGGCTCAGGGTGGAGAAGGCGCTGGCCAGCGTCGGGTCAAACCGGGTGGCCGATTCGAGATCGGTCTTCGCCTGCTCCAGCAGCCGATTCGCCTCGTCCGTGTCGGCCGGTCGCTCGAACAACCAGGTCGCGTACTCCAGTGTCCCTTTGAGCTCGAGCGCCTCGCCATCGTTTGACGTCAGCTGCAGCGCTCGATTCGCGTGCCCGAAAGCCACCTCCGCCCATTCACCCCAGTTCTCGAAATCCAATCGGCCCCGACGATAGGCGATCTGTCCGCGAAGTACGACCGGCTCGACCCACCCGGGATCGACGACCTCCGCGACCTGGAGAATCGAGTCCGCCCTGTCGAAGGCGGCGAAGGCACCCTCGATATCGTCTTCCGCGACCAGCTCCTCGCCATCCTTGCGGAACCGCTCGGCCCGCTGGACGAACCCCCACGCTTCCGGGCTGGCTGTGCTGGCTCGGCGTTCCCGCAATCGGACCTCCTCGCCCAAGCGCTCGCGCAGGAAGCGGGCGACGTCCGCCGCCGCCGAGTCGCGCACGGCCAGGACGTCGCCAGCCGGAACCTCGAAGCTCTGTCGTTGGAAATCGGCGCCGCTCACCCCGTCCACCAGTCGCACCGTCACGCGCAGCCGGTCTCCGCGCTGTTCTACACTGCCATCGATCAGACTGCCAGCGTCCAGAGCGCGCCCGATGCTGTCGCGGGGAACGTCTCCTCCCCTGTAGGCAGCCACACCATTGCGGGAGATGACATCGAGAGCTCGCACCTGGGCTAGCTGGTCGATCAACGCCTCGGTGAGACCGTCGGCCAAGTAGGCCAACTCGCCGTCGGGGCTCAGATCGTCGAAATAGAGAACTGCAACTCGTTGCGCGTCCAGCCCTGCCGCACTGGCCGCCTCCAATCCGGTCCTCGCCGTCGCCTGATAGTCACGATAGACCTTCACGCACACCGCCAACCCCAGAACAACCAGACCGGTCTGAAGCCAGATCTCCAGTGGCGGCGGCTTCTGGGCTCCCTTCTCGCCGTGGAACCAGGCGAGGATGGCGGTGCCGGCTATTCCGAAGAGGTAGACGATGAGGACGAGCTGGTAGGCGAGCACCGGCAAGATGCCGTAGCCGACCATCTGGTCGACGCCTTCCAACGCAAGGAATCCTGCGGCGATGTAGCCACCGAGGAATTGGAAGACCCGGCGCTTTCGCAGGCTGGCCCAAAGTCCCATATAACCGCTTCGCTTGTAGGTTTGTCCGCTGTGCGCGCCAACAATGCCACTCCAGAACCTAGGATGTCAAGCAATCACCGTGGGTCCTAGCGGCCGGAAATCGGCACCCGCTGCCACATCATCACCTTGACGCGCCTTAAGTACTCTGATTATCGTATCTTACCGGCGTTCCTCCCCTTCCGTGCCGGAACCTCAACCCAGACCAACATGCTCTCACAGCATCCTGCTCGGACACTCGTGCCGATCCTCGGGCTGGCCGCGCTCGCGTTCTGCGCAGCCAGCTGTGGAGGCGGCGACTCGGCCGGCGACACGCTGCGCCTGGGAGTGGCCACTCCGTTGGAACAGTTCATCGGGGCCCAAACGCTGCGGGGCGCAGAACTGGCCCGGGAGCAGTTGAACGCTGACGGCGGCGTCCGGGGCCGGATGGTCGAGCTGGTGCCGGTCACCGACAGCGCCAGCGCCCAGCGGGCGGTGCCGGTGGCCGATGGTTTCTTCGCCGACGGCTCCATACTCGCGGTGATCGGCCATTCCACGTCGGGCGCGACCCTAGCAGCCGCCACGATCTACAACCGCGGCTTGCCGGCGGTGTCGCCCACGGCGACCAGCCCCGAGATCAGCGAGGCCGGCGATTGGATCTTCCGCATCGCCTCCAGCGACGCGGCGAACTCCGGTTGGCTGGCCCGCTTCGCACTCAGGGAGCTGGGCTCACGCGCCGCGATCCTTTTCGCCAACGAGCCGTACGGGCGTGGCCTGCGCGAAGGCTTCGGACAAGCCTACCTGGCCGGTGGCGGCATCCTGCTGGAGGAGTACCCGTACATCGAGGGCGAGACCGAGAACTTCGAGGCGTATCTGTTGGGGATACAGGCGGCGGGCCCCGACCTGATCTTTGTCGCCGGCTTGGATGCCAGTGCCGCGCTCATCATCCAGCAAGCGCGCGAGCTGAACATCGATGCGCCGATCATAGGCGGGGATGGGCTTCTGGGCCTGGCCGGGCAAGACCCGGTCTACGATGGGACGTTCGTGGGACTGCTCTACCATCCCAACGCGCCTGGTCAGACAGGACGTCAATTCGTCGAATCGTATCGGAGCGCCTTCGGCGTACCACCCGACCACTTCGCGGCGTTGGCGTATGACGCCGTGATGCTGGTGGCTCAGGCCGCCGAGGAAGTCGGGCTCAATCGTGAAAAGATACGCGGCTACCTCGAGGAAGTCGGAAGGGAGCGTTCGGGATTTCAGGGCGTAAGCGGCCTGATCGCCTTCGACGCGAACGGTGACCCTCTGGACAAGAGATACGCGGTAGGCCTTATCGCCGGAGACAGGATAGAACTAGTCAGCGTTGAGGGCGGCACGTGATAAACACAATTCGCGTTCGACAGGCAGGGGCGTTCGCCGTCCTGCTACTCGGGCTCCTGGCCGCGGGTTTGTTGGGGATCAGCTCGCTCAAGGGCCTCTCTCGGGAGTTCGAGGAAGGCATGGCCGACGTCCGCCAGGTATCCGAGATAGGAACCGAACTGCAGCGTAATGTGCTGGAGTTGATCTTCGCCGCTGAGGGCTACCTGGCCAGCGGCAGCCGCGACTCGAAGCGCCGCTTCGCCGAGCTGGCCGGGCGCACTCAGGACGTGGCCAGGCGCTACCGCAATCTGGAAGGCATGGGCGCCACCGAAGCCCAACAGGTCGAACGGCTAACGGCCGCCCTCACCCAACTCGAGGTCGAGCTGGCCAGAGCGCACGCGCTCTACGACATCGGCCGGCGCTCGGAAGCCCGCGAGCTGGCCGACGCCGCACAGCCGCTGGCGGAAGAAGTAGCCAGTCTGATCTCAGCGTTGGGGGAACGACAGGCCCAGGTGCTGCAGGCCTCGGCGAGCGCGCTGCAGCAGAGAGCAAGCGAGCGATCCAACTACGTACTAACCATCCTTGCACTGGCCTTCGCGTTGGGCGCGCTGCTCGCAGTCAAGACCGTGCGCTCAATCGACCGACCGCTGGCCACGCTGGTCTCGGCCGCCGCCAAGTTGGGATCGGGCGACCTGAAGACGCGAGTTGGGGGCAACAGCTCGATGCCGAAGGAGTTCGCCTCGGTAGGTGCGGCGTTCGACAGCATGGCCGGCGGCCTTCGCAACGTCGCCGAGCAAGTCGTCTCCACAGCCTCTCAAGTCTCTTCATCTGCCGCGGAATTCTCCGCTATCTCGGAACAGGTCGCGGGCTCCACGCACGAAGTCGCGATGGCCATGTCCGAGATCTCGGAGGGCGCGGATGGGCAGGCGCGGGCACTCAGCCAGACGGCGGCCGCCGTGGTCGAGCTTCGACAGGGCACCGCTCAGATCGCCTCAGATGCCCAAAAGAACCGCGAGCTCAGTCACGCCGTGCGGCAGGAGGCGGGCCAGAGCCAGGAGTCCGTACGTGAGGCGCTCGACCTGTTGCTCTCGCTTCGCGAGGTCGTTCACAGTTCGGCCGAAGAAATCGAAGGTTTGGTCGCCACCTCCGACCAGATCACCGGGTTCGTCAAACGGATCACGTCCATCGCCGAGCAAACCCACCTCCTGTCCCTCAACGCCGCCATCGAAGCGGCCCACGCCGGGCATGAGGGCCGCGGCTTCAGTGTCGTCGCCGAAGAAGTAAGGAAGCTGGCCGCCGAGGCGGACACGGCAGCCCAAGAAGTCGACGAGACTGTCAACGAGTTCCGTAACTGGGTCTCCAACGCCGTGGGCCGGATGCGTGAGGGCGAAGGCCAGGTCGTCAAGGTCGAGAGCGTCGCGCGTGGGGCCGAGGGCGCGCTGGATACCATCTCTGTCGACCTCGAGCGGATCGCCCGCGCGACCGACCAAGCCCTGGCCACCGTTGAACGAAGTCGAACGCTGCTCGAGCAAGTCGCCGGTCACGTGGAATCCGTGACCGCGACCGCCACGGCACACGCCGCCCGCAGCCAGGACGTCAGCGCCGCGGTCCAAGAGCAGTCCGCAACCACGGAGCAGATCAGCGCGTCCGTCACCGAACTCGTCTCGGCCGCCAATGCTCTGCGCCAGGCAGTCCAGGGGTGGCAGATCTGACTACTCATCCCTGGGCATCAGCACGAGACCCGAGCCCTGCCGCAGCCAGCAGGGCTCTTTCTTTGGGCCCTCGAAACCTGGTCCGTCGTCCTGCGTAGGGAGTGTGGGAGACCCGTCGCCTGTCGGTCAGACCCAGCGTTTCAGCGATCGCAGGTGTTTCTAGACTGGCAAGCATGGGTCGAGCCCGGGATGCGCGGGTCCGGTTGCTTCGGCTTGTAGGGCCCGTTATAACACCACCGCATCACCTGCGGACAGCACCGCTGCCCGAGAGAAGCTGTCAAGCACAGGAGATCTGAACCTCATGAGACGATTCACGTTATATCTCGTAGCGGCCGCACTCGTCGCCGCTGCCAGCTCGGCCCACGCGCAACAACTCTCGTGGGGCGTCAGGGGCGGTGCGAACCTGGCGACCGCGGACGCCAAAGGTTCACTCTTCGACCAGGACGTCGGGACTCGAACCGGGTTTCACGCGGGGATCTTGGGAAGGGTGGACATCTCGAAAAACTTCGCGATCGAAACGGATGTGTTGTACTCTCAAAAGGGATTCGCCGAGGGGAACGGCGATGTCTCGCTCGCGTTGAGCTACTTCGAGATTCCAATCCTGGCCGTCATCAAGTTCCCGACTGGAAAACTGTCTCCGCACCTCTACTTGGGAGCGGAGCTCAGCCTCGAAGCCGGCTGTACGGTGTCCAGCGGCAGTGTGACAGACATTAGCTGCGACGATATTCAAGCGGAGACCGCGGAGTTTCCGAGAACGAAGGGCGCCGACTCCGGGTTGATGTTCGGAGCTGGGGTGGATTGGAATGTCGGCTTCACCACCCTGCTCATCGACGTCATGTATGACTACGGCCTGACGAATATCGCCGACGTGGGCGGTCAAGTAGACTCCATCAAGACCAGGACCCTGCTGCTTTCGCTGGGAGCGACCTGGTCGATTGGTCGTACCGGCGACTAGCCGGTTCGAATCCGTTTAGATTTCCGAGCCCCGCTGAACCCGGCGGGGCTCCTTTTTTTTTCACCTGACACCGAGAGCGACCGTTGAACGAGGAAGCACGCAAGGTTAAGAGCGCATCGCTGATGCCCCGGGAGCACGGGGCTTACGCGCAAGTCATCTTTCCCCTGGTCACGGCACTGGCGCTGGGTGATCTCGGCCTTGCACCTCTGCTCCTGGTCGTTTCCATCGTGACGGTCTTTCTGGCTCATGAGCCGGTCCTCGTGGTCTCGGGCGGTCGTGGAGGACGTGCCCAGCGCGAGACGACCGAGCCCGCGCGCCACCGCCTGGCGTTCCTCATCGCCATCGGGCTGCCGGCCGGAGCGCTAGGATTGTGGTTGGCACCTTCCGCCGCTCGTCTATCAGCCCTGGTCCCGTTGGTGCTCGGAGCGCTGCTGATTCCGTTCACGCTCAAACGCAAAGAGAAGACGACCGCCGGCGAGCTGCTGGTGTCCTTCGCGCTTCCGGCTACGAGCATTCCGGTGGCAATGGCCGGCGGCGTCGAGTCGCGTGCGGCGTTCATCGCGGCTGCCGTCTGGGCGGTCGTATTCGCGCTCGGCACGCTCACCGTGCGCGGTATCATCGCCAGGGCGAAAAAGAACGTCGCTGCCGGTGCTATGCCGCATGTCGCGCCGGCGCTCAGCGCCGCGACCATAGCCGTGGCCATCTGGCTCGGCCTTTCCCAACGAACACCCACGTTGGCCGCTCTTGCCGTGGTACCTTCGGCGCTTGCTACCCTGGTCTTCGGACTGTCCGGAGTCCACCCGAAGAACTTGCGGCGTCTGGGCTGGTCGCTGGTCACCAGCAATGTCGCCGTGCTGCTGGCTCTGATATTCGGCCTGCGCTGAGCGGGTATCACGTGCCGGCCCTGTTCGCTTCCGGCACCGCAGATCCCGAAAGCGGACACCCCGACAGATCGCGAGGGCTGGACGCCAAGTCTAAATCGTTGCGGTATATGCATGTACCGATAATCAGCCTTTGGCACCGGCCTTGCCCCTAAGCCCGCAAGCGAACGCACGCACCCAAACCACTGACTCATGCTAGAAAGCCTGATACAAGACCTGCGCTACGCGATCCGGCAGATGGCCCGGCGCCCTGGTTTCACGGCCATCGTCGTGCTCACGCTCGCCCTGGGGATCGGCGCCAACACCGCGATCTTCAGCCTCCTCAATACCTTGCTCTTCCGGCCGCTGCCGTTCACGGAGGGTGAGAGCCTGGTGAGGATGCGCGATGCCATCTCCCGGCCTGGCCGCGAACCCTGGCTCTACAACAGCTCGCCGCGCAGCTACTTCATCATGAAAGAGTGGGACGGCGTGTTCGATGGCGTTACGGCGCAGAGGCACATGACCCTCAACATCACGGGGACCGGTGCGCCGGCGCGGGTGACGGGTATCGGCGTCTCGCAGGACTGGCTCTCGACCCTGGGAGTCGAACCGCTCTTGGGCCGAGGCTTTTCGCCGGAGGAGGAACAGGCAGCCCGAGATAGTCGGTCCGCACTCATCGGCTACGGGCTCTGGCAACGGCGCTTCGGCGGAAACCCGAACATCGTGGGCCAGACTCTGACGCTCAACGGCCGGGTCTACGAAATCATCGGGGTCATGCCCGCGTTGTTCAACTACCCCTACGGCGCCGAGGTTTGGGTGCCCGAGACGTTCGATCGGGCTAGCGGTCGCTTCGGCCCCAACGTGGTGGCGCGCCTCAAGCCCGGAGTCACGCTCGCGGCCGCACAAGCGGAGCTCAACGCTTTGAGCGAGCGCGCCCGTGCTGAGTATCCCGACACACACGCGTCGGTTACGCTCACCGCCGTGCCGATCCGCGATGACATAGTCAGGAATCATCCGCGACTGGGCATCATTTTACTGGGCGCCGTCGGCTTCCTTCTTCTCATCGCCTGCGCCAACGTCGCGAACCTGCTACTGGTGCGCGGTGCTTCGCGTCGCACCGAACTGGCCATACGCGTCGCGCTCGGCGCCGGGCGCATGCGGCAGATTCGCCAGTTGGTGACTGAGAGTCTGGTTCTCGCTCTGTCAGGAGCGGCGATCGGCTTCTTACTGGCGAGCGCCCTGACGGGTGCCTTGGCCAGACTCAGCGTCGCCTCGACTTACAGCCTGGGCGAGTTCTTCAACGACATACGTATCGACTGGCGCGTGCTCGGCTTCGGACTACTGGTCGCGCTTCTCACGACTCTGCTGTTCGGGCTGCTGCCGGCGATCAAGGCTTCCAAGACCGACGTGCAACAGGTACTGAAGGAGGGCGGTCGCTCGAGCCGCACACCCGCCGGTGGTCTGATGAAGGCGCTCGTCGCCGGCGAGGTGGCCATCGCCCTCGTACTTCTGGCCGGTGCAGGCCTGATGGTCAGGAACTTCAACGCGCTCCAACGAGTGAACTTGGGATACGACCCAGCGAACCGCCTCGCCGTGGAGCTGGCGCTACCCGACTACAGGTACCCGGAGGCGCCCGACCGCCTGCGTTTTGTGGACCGACTGCTGGAGCGTGTAGAGGCCCTGCCCGGAGTGGTCTCTGCGGGCGTGTCCACCCATTTGCCGCTGACAGGCGGATCGGTGACGCGCGCCTACAGCGTGGAAGGTGGCCCGTCTTCCGAACCAGGGAATCAGATACTGGCCAATATCCGGTTGGTGACGTCGGACTACTTACCGACCATGGGAATACCGCTCCTGCGTGGCCGTCAGTTCAGCCATGATGAAGACAGGGAGTCGCGTGCCGTCGTCATCGTCAGCGAGCCGATGGCGCGTCGCTATTGGCCCGGCGAGGATCCCATCGGCAGGCGGATCAAGTTCGGCCAGCTCGAATCGCAGACGCCGTGGCTCACGATCGTCGGCGTTGTGGGAGACATAGAAGAACTCTACGAAGTAGAGGAGACGATCTACATCCCGCACGCCACCGCGCCGGCCGCCGATTTCAGCCTGGTGTTGCAGACAGCCATGGACCCACGCGGCTTCACCGACGTTATGCGCGATGCGATCTGGCAGGTTGATCCCGATCAGCCCGTCGAGAACGTGGCGACCCTGGAGCAGATGGTTTCGGAATCGGTCTCGCAAGAGCGGTTGGGCACGTTCCTCATACAAACCTTCGCGGCGTTGGCCCTGCTGTTGGCCGCACTGGGTCTCTATGGAGTGACCTCCTACGCCGTCAGCCAGCGAACCCACGAGATCGGCATCCGCAAAGCGTTGGGCTGCCCGTCGGCCGGCATCTTCAGTTTGGTACTGAAGCAGGGGGCAGTCCTCGCAACGATCGGCGTCGTCCTCGGCACCCCTCTGGCGCTGGGACTGACGCGCGTCATGTCGCAAGTGCTTAGCGGAGCGAACGCCAACACACCGGTGCGCATCAGGATGCTCACCGAGGCAAGCTCTCTGCCACTGACACTATATGTGGCCATCGCCGTCGTGCTGACGGCTGTCGCCCTGCTGGCCTGCTACTTTCCCGCCCAACGCGCTAATAGAGTCCATCCGGTCGAGGCGCTGCACTACGAGTAGCTCGGCACAGGCGACGTAGCCACCTCCGCATTTGATACTGGGCCATCCGCTCCGTACGTTTCACCGGCCGATCCACCTCAACAACATCGGGAACGAGTGACATGACCCATCGACGAGTCTTTCTAAAACAGCTCGCCGCGATCGCCGGGGCATCCGGACTAGGACGGTTGCAGGCCATCGACCTTGCGTCGACGGAAGAACTCGCTCGCGATGCGAACTCAGATGACGCGGGACTCGCTTCGCTGCGGGACCGCTATCTGTTGAGCCCGGATATCATCTACCTCAACCACGGCTCCATCGGGACGATCCCACGGGTCGTCATGGAAGCCCGCTCCGCCTACCTCGACCTCTGCGAGACTAACCCCTGGCTCTACATGTGGGGCGGGGCTTGGGAAGAGCCCCGCGAGGCCGTCCGGGCTAGCTCCGCCGCGCTACTGGGCTGCCAGGCGACCGAGGTGTCCTTCACCCACAACACTACCGAGGGCTTCAACACCCTCGCCGGTGGACTCGCGTTGGGGCCCGGTGACGAAGTGCTGTTCAGCTCGCTCAGCCACGCCGGCGCAGCCATCTGCTGGCACCACTACGCAGAAACCCGAGGCTTCGTGGTTAGGACCTTCGACTTCCCGATCCTCGACATTCCAAACATGACGGCCGACGACGTACTGAACGCCTACGATCGCAACATCACCCCGGCCACCCGCGTTCTTGTGTTCCCACACGTGGACAATATCGTGGGGCTCCGTTACCCGGTGAAGGAGTTAGCTGCTCTGGCCAAGAGCAAAGGTGTCGAGATCGTCGCCGTAGACGGCGCGCAAACGGTCGGTATGATCGAAGTCGACACGGGTGAGCTGGGCGTGGACGTGTATTGCACCAGCTCTCACAAATGGCTGCAGGCGCCCAAGGGGCTCGGCCTCATGTACGTCCGACAGGACCTGCAGGACGACATCCGCCCCATCTGGGTGACCTGGGGCCAGGACCGCTGGAGAGGGACCGCGCGGATTTTCGAAGACTACGGCACCCGCAACCTGGCCGAAGTCCTCAGCCTGGGCGACGCCATCGAGTTCCAGAACAGCCTCGGCGCCGAGGCCAAGGAGTCGCGCTACCGGGAGCTGTGGGAGACGTTCCGCGCCGCCACCGAGGAATCCGACCGCGTCACCTGGCGCTCGCCCACGACCTGGGAGATGTCGGCTTCGCTCTACGCAATCGAGATCGGGGACATCGCCAGTCAGGCGGCATTCAACCACATGTACGAAAAACACGGGTTCGTCTTCCGCCCCTTCGCCGCCCAGGGGCTGAACACGGTGCGCATCTCGCCCAACATCTACAATACAGACGAGGAGATAGAGCGCTTCTTCGCCGTGGCAGAGGCGCTTCCGAGAAGCTAGTGGCCCCGCGGCTAGCGATCGTACGGAAACCGTATAGTATTGTCTATCTCGAGAATGAGTATCGATAGTACGACAAACAGGTAGCAGCTTTGAATGAGTGCGAAAGGCCCCAACGCTAGCGGCGCTGACGGCAACGGTGCCGGCAGTACTGTCACCCCCCACACAGACAGAACGCGCGAAATACGCGACGAGACGGTCATCCGTTTCGCCGGCGACTCCGGCGACGGGATGCAGCTCACCGGCTCCCAGTTCGCCATGGAGAGCGCGCTGGCTGGTAGCGACATCGCCACCCTGCCCGACTACCCGGCCGAGATCCGCGCACCTGCTGGAACGACCTACGGCGTTTCGGCCTTCCAGGTCCACTTCGGTTCCGTAGACATCAAGACGGCGGGCGACGAATTGGACGTGTTGGTGGCGTTCAACCCCGCGGCGCTGAAGGTGAACCTGCACGACCTGCGGATCGGCGGGATGGTGATCGCGGACGAGAGCGCGTTCACCGACCGGAACCTGAAGAAAGCCGACTACGAGTCGAACCCCCTCGAGGACGACACGCTGGCACCGTACCAGATCCTCAAGCTCGACATCACGCGCCTAACTGAGGAAGCGGTGAAGGAGTTCGGCATCTCATCGAAGGATGCCCGACGGTCGCGCAATCTCTGGGCATTGGGCCTGATGCTCTGGATGTACGGCCGCCGCCGTAAGGCGACAGTGGAGTGGCTGCAACAGAAGTTTGCGAACAAACCCGAAATCGCCGAGGCCAATATCGCCGCGCTGAACGCCGGACACGCATTCGGCGAGACGGCCGAGATGCCCGGCGACGTCGTGGGCTATACCGTCGCCGCCGCCGACGTCGAGCCCGGGACCTACCGCACGGTCACCGGCACGGAAACGACGGCCTGGGGCCTGGTCGCCGGTGCGCAGGCCGCCGGTATCGGGCGGATCTTCTTTGGCTCGTACCCCATCACGCCCGCCTCGCCATTGCTTCACGTCATGGCGCAGTTGGCGGAATACGGTGTGGTGACCTTCCAAGCCGAGGACGAGATCGCAGCGATGTGCTCGACCATCGGAGCGGCGTTCGCCGGAGCGCTGGGCGTGACATCCAGCTCGGGCGCCGGCGTCGCGCTAAAGACAGAAGCGATCGGCCTGGCGGTGGGGACCGAGCTTCCCGTGGTGATAGTCAACGCGCAGCGGGCGGGGCCATCCACCGGAATGCCCACGAAAACCGAACAATCCGACTTGCTGCAGGCGGTGCACGGCCGACACGGCGACTCCCCGCTTCCGGTGATCGCCGCCAACTCGCCGGCGGACTGCTTCGAGGTGGCCATTGAGGCGGTTCGCCTGGCCACCAAGTACATGACGCCGGTCATGCTGCTGTCCGACGCCTACCTGGCCAACGCGGCCGAGCCGTGGGCGATTCCCAACGTCGACCAACTGCCCGAGTTCCCGGTGCGCTTCCGCACCGACCCCGAAGGTTTCCAGCCGTTCCTCCGCGACCCCGAGACCCTGGCCCGCGCCTGGGCGCTGCCGGGCACGCCGGGGCTCGAGCACCGTATCGGGGGTCTGGAACGGAACGCCGAGACCGGTGACATCTCCTACGACCCCGACAACCACGAGCGCATGACCAAGCTCCGCGCCGCCAAGATCGCCGGGATCGCTGACGATATCCCGCCACAGGGTGTGGAGATCGGCAACGATTCGGGTGCCATGGCGGTGGTGGGCTGGGGCTCGACTTACGGGCCGCTATACCAGGGAGTGCGTCGGGCACGGGAAGAGGGGCTCGAAGTCTCGCACATCCACCTCCGCTACCTCAACCCCTTCCCGCGCAACCTGGAAGCGCTGCTCAAAGGTTTCGATAGAGTACTGGTTCCTGAAGTGAACAACGGGCAGCTCGTCACGTTGCTGAGGAGTCAGTTCATGATTCCGGCGGAAGGTCTCAACAAGGTGAGGGGACAGCCGTTTAAGATCGCCGAGATCGCGGAAGCGATCCGCAGCAGGATGGGTTAAGCACGATGGCTACCATAACCGAACCGCCGCTCAAACCGAAGGATTTCGAGTCGGACCAGGAGGTCCGCTGGTGCCCGGGCTGCGGCGACTATGCGATCCTCAAAGCGATCCAACGCGCCCTCGCCGAGCTGGGCGAAAAGCGCGAGAACACGGTCTTCGTCTCCGGGATCGGGTGCGCGTCTCGTTTCCCCTACTATATGTCGACCTACGGATTCCACACGATCCACGGCCGAGCGCCCGCCATCGCCACCGGCATCAAGCTCGCCAATCCCAAGTTGGACGTTTGGGTGGTCAGCGGCGACGGCGACGGCCTGAGCATCGGCGGCAACCACACGCTGCACGTGCTCCGGCGCAACGTGGACCTGCAGATCTGCCTGTTCAACAACGAGATCTATGGACTGACCAAGGGCCAGTACTCGCCGACCTCGAAACAGGGAACGACGTCGCCTTCCAGCCCGATGGGCTCGCTGGAACAGCCGATCTCGGCGTGTGCCTTCGCCCTGGGCGTCGGCGCGCGATTCGTCGCTCGCTCGGTAGACACGCTGCAGAAGCACCTGGTCCCCACGTTGAAACGGGCCAAGGAACATCACGGCGCCTCGTTCGTCGAGATCTTCCAGAACTGCATCGTCTTCAACGACGGAGCCTTCTCCGACTTCACCGAGAGGGACATAGCGCCCGACCGGCAGATCCACGTGGAGCACGGACAGCCGCTGCTGTTCGGCGCCGAGAAACAGAAGGGCCTGCGCATCAAGCCCGGGAGCTTGCAGCTCGAGGTCGTCGACGTGGGCGAGGGCGGGGTCAGCGTGGACGACCTGTTGGTCCATGACGAGACCGATCGCAACCTGGCCCGGCTGCTGGTGGACATGGAGCCACCGGACTTCCCGGTGGCGCTGGGGGTCATCTACTGTGATCCGGCGCCGGCCTACGAGGACCAGGTAACGGCGCGGGTCGATGGCGCGTGCTGCGGAGACCTGAACGAGTTGCTTCGTAAGGGCCGCACCTGGTCTGTCTGACCTTCCGCCGAGAAGAGCACGGTCCGGCCAGCCGACTGCTTTGTGGCCCGGGTTCGACGCCCGGGCCCGTTTCTTGTAGTATGGTAGCCCCCAACCACAGATATCTATCCCAGAAAGGACACATCTCATGCCGGTGCCGCCGCTCCAGCGCATGTCCGAGCTGTTCCCGGAAGAAGTTCAAAGCATAGTCCGGCGCGAGACTCCGATCCCCACCGTGGCTCAGGCGGCCAAGGCCAAGAAAGCCGAAGTCCCCACTCTCGTGCGCGGCGACATCGGCCAGATCGTCGGCGTGGACACGCAGCTCGAGGTTCTCTACGGACCACCGCTAGGTATGGAAGAACTGAGGGCCGCAGTGGCGGAAACTTACAACCTCGCGTTCGGCCTGGGAGACGGTGTGCTCGAGTCGGCACCCGACGGACTCACGGGACGGAACGTGGCCGTCACCACCGGCGCGGCCGAGGCGTTGTCGCTGTTGTTTCGCTGCTTCGCCAAGCACAAGACCGTCGCACTGCCGCGCGGCTACTGGGAGAACTACCTGAACGGGCTCGACATGGCAACGGCACTTCCGGTGATCGTCGACTTCTTCGACGAGCAAGGCGCGTTGGATGTCGCGGCGATCGAGCGCGCCATCGATGCCGAAGGGATCGCCGTCATGGTCGTCAACTTCCCCTGCAATCCAACCGGCGCGGTGCTGGGAATCGACGAGTACCAGGCGCTAGGAAGGCTCGTCGAGCGGACGGGAATAATCTTGATCGGCGATGAGGTCTATGCGCGCATCCGCTTCGACGGCTGCCCACCGCAGACGATGATCAAGTTCGCACCGGGCAATGCCATATCGGTATTCTCCGCCTCCAAAGAATACCTGCACCCCGGCGCCCGCATCGGCTACGTGGTCAGTGCCTACGAGCAGCTGACCGACGAAGTGTTCCGCAAAGTGATCCGCTCCAACACCGCCAGCCCCAACGTGCTGGGTCAGCGACGCGTGTTGGAGCTGATGACTCCGGACCTGGAAGACCTGCGTGCCGGTCGAGAGCCCAGCATGCTCACCCGCATACGCGACGAAGTTGGGACGCGTTGTCAGCTATTGCTGGAAGTACTCGAGCGCCACGGATTCACGCCGGTAGGGCGAGCCGGCCAGCGACCGCTGGGCACGATTTTTCTCACCGTCGCGCTTCCCGACTGGTGGGCCGGCGATGATG
>Ga0209536_100000963_pt1 | contig 47456 bp, 43 predicted proteins | sample DeeMarSeWOR28_12_FD_187461 | JGI IMG/M metagenome (GOLD analysis project Ga0209536, IMG submission 187461) | Marine sediment microbial communities from White Oak River estuary, North Carolina - WOR-2-8_12 (SPAdes) (version 2) | ecosystem: Environmental > Aquatic > Marine > Intertidal zone >...
CCTGGGGGAGGTACCCCTCCTGGTCCTGGCGGCTGCCATGCCAGAGGTACGGGAGGTCCTGGAGGAGAGCCTGGCGGGCATCTTCCTCCTCCAGGACAGCTACGGTGGCGACTACCAGCTCAGAGATCTCCAGGGCGACCAGATCCTGGACCTGCAGCCCATCCCTGGCTTCTCCCTGGAGGTCGGGGACCTCCTGGTGGGGCGCCTCTATCTGGGTCCCGCCGACTGTATAACGCCGCTGAGATGGAGGATGTACACTGAATCGTCCTGAATCCAATAGCAGAATGGGGCAATGCATGGAAAACCCCTTTTGTCAATAGTAGCGATTCGCAACACTCTTCCTTTTTCAAGGAATTTTTTTGCATCATTACTTACTTCAACCATTTTTACGTTCTCCATCGAATTTTCTAATGATCTTTAATCGAAATTTTTGTTATATAATGGGTTCCTTTGTATAACATTTCTTTATTCTAATTTTGTAGTACTATTAATAATAATACAAAAAAAAGTTTAAAAAACTTTATAATTTTAAAGAATTCCTACAATTTTCGAGAAATTTCTCAGGTTGAGGAAAATTATTGACCAAAGACGTATTTTTTTCCCCCGCATGGCTATCTAAACGGGATACAAGTGACAGAAGTGGTAGTATTATCCGTAAAATTCGGAAGATCTTTAATATTGCCGAATTTCCTGAAAAAATCAATAAAGGAGATCTCGTTTGCATAAAGACGAACTATGGTGACCCAGGAAACCCAAATGTTGTCCGACCAGTTATTTATAGGACTATAGTCGAAGTTATTCGCAAAGCTGGAGGAATTCCATTTCTTGCTGAGACGACAGGACATGGGTATATGAACCATAAAAGGTCTGCTGCTCATTACGTTGACTCAGCAACTTGGCATGGTCTGACCATTGGTTCTGTTAAAGCTCCATTGACTATTTTGGATGGTTTTTGGGGGGTAGATGGGGTAGAAGTTGATGTTCCTAATCATATTGTCCTTAAGAAAGCTTGGGTTGCCCGTGGACTCGTTGGTGTAGATCATGTAGTTAGCGTTTCCCATTTTAAGGGACACTCACCTTATTCACGTGGCCAATCGATCGCAGCTTCACTTAAAAACCTTGGAATCGGATGTACAACAAAAACTGGCAAGTACCTTGCCCATTTTGACCCACCCCTCTATGTCGATGAGGAAAAATGCGATGGTTGTGAGAAGTGTCTTAATAAATGTCCTGTCCCTACCGCAATTGAAGTTACGAAAGGGAAGGCTAGAATTAATGAGGACCGTTGCCTACTCTGTGGACATTGTAAAAGTTTATGTCCCCTGAAGGCAATAGTTCCTTCTGGAATGCATTCTGAAGAGCTCCTCCAGAAATATATCGTAGATCTCAGTAAAGCAGTGCTGGAAATCGTGGGAAAAGAAAATTTTACCTGTTTAAACTCTGCTTATGATATTGTAACTGGTTGCGATTGTCGACCAATTAATAGTGTTCCCCTCGTCCCTGATATTGGACTTCTTTTATCATACGATCCTGTGGCTGTAGATAGAGCATCATTAGATCTTGTGAATGCAACATCTGGAATACCAGGGACGGAAGCAGACCAACTTGATTGTGTGGCTCCTGGCGAGGAAAAATTTGGAACATGTCGTCTATTTGAATTTTGTGAAGCAGCAGGACTTGGTTCTGGGAAATATAAATTAATTAATGCATCCCCAAAAGAGACACCTCCTCTCCGTCTATAATGAACTGACTAAATAAAATTAATCGTACTAAAGAGATGAAAAATTCATTGGATAGTTAAGAGTATTAATTGAATGTTCTAGTAAGGAATAAAAGGAGAAAAAAACAGAAAATATCTTAATTTACTTTAATAGATGTACTAATTGAAGAGGTTTAGAAATGGAAAAAATAAGCTCAGGAGCATATGTACTTCATACCCAAAGCCATACAGCCCTATTAACATCAACACGATTGATTCTAGTAGACACAGCAATGGAAGAATCGGCAGAAACGCTTCTAGCGGAGATAAAAAAGTGTGGTTATCAACCAAAAGATATTGAAACAATCATTATAACGCATTCACATATTGATCATATTGGAGGCCTCGCTACAGCTAAATCTCATATGGAATCCGCTAGGGTTGCTTGCCACAAGATCGAAGTAGATTCAATCACTCACCAAGTGGAAGTGACATTTGATGATCTACTAGTAGACGGACAAGTATATCAGGGGTTATTAGTAATCCATACTCCTGGTCATACAAAGGGAAATATTTCATTATTAGACCAAGAAACAGATTTATTAATTGTTGGAGATAGTTTTAGAACTGAGGAAGGAACAATTCATCCTATGCCTGATAATTATAATCAGGATCCAGAGGAACATCGAAGATCAATGAAAAAATTATTAGATTACCAATTTGAAAAAGCTATTGTTGCGCATGGACACCCAATCCACTCAATAGCGCATAAATTGCTGAAAAATACTACTAAAAGCTTCTGAGATTTACTTATCAGTCAAGTAGCTTCAAACTTTATCGTGGATGAAACGGATACATCTAGGAATTTCTTCCTAAATGCTGTGGCTAGGGCATGTTTTCCACGAAAACCAGTACAATGGCAGGGAGCTATTTGTTTTATAGGATACTTCTTTAACTCTTGAATTGTCCGCGATAGACGATTGTAGGATGCATCACGAATATGTAGACCACCTACAATCCCAACAATGTTACTAGAATCTGTTAACTCCTCTGTTTTGGCGATTGTATTTACTATTCCAGCATGACAACATCCTGCAAGAATTACAATTGAGTCATCATCTAAATGAAAAACCATAGAAAGGTCGTCTAGTAACTTATCAGGAATGATTTTTTTATTTTGTACAGTTGTGACATCTCGGAGTTTTCCTGATAAGACTTCAAAGTCATTTTTCCGAGGAACTTCACCTGTAGTCATAACTGATTTAGCTAATTCATGAGAGGTTGTTGTTGTTATCAGATGGACTTGTTTCTTCAGGTCCTCAACTGAATCGAAGATTTTTTGAAATCCGACATCAAGTGTCTTTCCTTTCTCAGTAATAAACTTTGGTGAAATAGTTTGAGGATGACAAATCAAGGGGATTCGCTTTTTCGTTAAAGCAATTGCTTCCTTCAATCCTCCTATATGATCCAAATGACCATGACTTAACACTAAAGCATCAATGGTACTAAGATCCACTTCAAGTTTCTTAATATTATTAAGAAAAGCAACAGGGGATGGGCCAGTATCAAATAGAATTTTTAACTCCGAATCAGAGAATTGGACTACTGAAAGGGCGGAAAAACCATATTCACCAAGTGTTCCTCCCCAAAAAAAGCCAGCAGTATTCTCAACCAATATTTGTATCTCTAGCTTCTGAATACTCATAAGATCACATCATCAAATACAAAAGGATTTATTTATTATAATTTGTGCTTCAGTTATTGATTTGCTTGCGTATTTATTTCTGGGTAATTTTCAAGAGTACCATAACTTTAGATCAGAATAAATAAAATTAAATAATGAATACTCTTTTTTTATTAAACCATGAAGAAATATTGAACTTATTCGAATTATCAACGCGCTAGCTTTCACTGTGAAGAAGTGAAGCTCATTATAATAAATTCGTATTAATCTCCTTTTAGATTAGGATTTATTCTTATGACAAACTCTATAACTAAAATAATAACGAGGTTTTCAGCAAATAAGGTTTACTCGGGGGAAAGAAAATTTCTCTTACAAATGAGAATGCTCGGGGGGTCTTAATTCCGGGAAGCTAGTGTCTCTAGCACGTATAAATGAACGAAAATAAGAGGGTATAACCCGAATCACAGCCCATGTTTTCCTTCTAGCCAAGAATTGTTCTTCTTCAAGCCAATGGTACTTCTTGATTCTCATTGACTCTACTTTTTTGATAGTTTCTTTGTCCTCAACATTTTCAGCTACTCCTCTTATCATCACATATTGGTTCTTCCAATCATCCTTATAGATGTGATGAACCAATAGAGCCACATCTGGCTTCCTTTGGATGTTTCGGATCGTCAAGATGTTGGGTCTTGTCAGAATATAGATTAAACCCTCTTCTTCATGATACATAAAGTAAAATCCAGCAATATATGGTTTACCATTTGCCCCAACAGTAGCTAAAATCAATGCATCCTCGTCATGTAGAAATTTCTTGCTTATTTCGTCTAATTCAACCATTATAATTATTTCCACTCTTTATTTCTTACATATGGTTAAACGTTTCCAATTTCATTTATAGGTTCTTTCTCCTCTTAGATTAGGATACTAGGCTATTTTCTGCGTTCTCTTAGTGTATAATACAAGAAAATCTAGTTACCCATGGGAGGATGCGGAATGTAAGGCTCTTCCATGTATTTGATGTCATCAGAAGAAAGTTTAATCTCTAATGCTTCTATCGCAGATTCAACATACTCAACCTTGGAAAATCCAACGATTGGCGATGTAATAACTGGTTTATTGAGAAGCCAAGCCAGAGCAATTTGGGCTGGTGTAACATCTTTCTCTTCTGCAACCTCCACCACCCTATCAACAACGTCAAAATCCTCAGGACGAAAGTATCTCTCAGTCATCATTTGGTCAGTTTTTCCTCTGACAGAATCACTTGATTGGGGCCCTTCAGACCGTTTATATTTACCCGAAAGAAATCCACGAGCCAACGGAGACCATGGAAGCACACCAACTCGTTGATCTTCACAAAAAGGAAGCATTTCTCGTTCTTCTTCTCGGAAAACAAGATTGTAATGATTCTGCATTGTGCTAAAGGGTTCAAGGCCGTAACGTTCAGCCATCCAAAAGCTCTTTACAAACAGCCAAGCACGCATATTATTGGCTCCAAAGTGTAGGATCTTACCCTGATCAATTAAGTGGTTAAAGGTCCGCAAAAGTTCTTCTAATGCTGGAAGAGGTCTTCCATCTAAGCTCCAAAAGCTATGAATTTGATATAAGTCGATATAATCCATTTGTAGACGTTTTAAAGATGCCTCTATGGCTCGAAAGATATGAAAGCGAGACAATCCTCCTTTATTTGGGACTGGATTTTCTAAATATATCCCTTCCAATTGATATCGACACTTTGTCGCGATTATTACATCATCTCGATATTCATTGAGGAGTTCTCCAATAATCTCTTCGGATCTTCCTCCTGAGTAAATATTTGCAGTATCGAAGAAATTAATTCCAAGGTCTAGTGCTTTTTCAACGATTGGTTTCGCTTGATCGATTTCGATTTGCCATTCTTGGCGATTGCCAAAAGAGAAACCCCCTAAACATAATCGAGAGACCTCGAGACCAGTTTTTCCTAAATTTGTATACTTCATTATTTTCCATCCTTTTATCCAATTCAAAGAGTCTCTTAATTAATTATTTCGTTCTATTCTTAAGTCAATTAACTCAATTTTTCTTGATTAACTTTATAGGGTTTTCTATTTGAGTTCTTTTTTATCTCGGGTGAAAGCTCTGTTTTTCATTTGTTGCGTTTACGGGTTACCTGGTAAAGTATCGCCTGATAGCCAGGCGCCACGTGATAAGCGCTGAATGCATCGAAGCGCGAAACACCCCTCAAAAAGACAGATCCATTGTGCTAGCTTCCGTGCGACACGGGGACTGGCGACAGTAACCGTGGGCTAGTAGATGAGTGCCGGAATAAAACATTCCGTTGATAGAGCAGCTATATAAAAGAATCTAGAGAGAATAGTATAAGTATCGGTTCTTAATGAAAATTATATTTTTGTCTTAAAATAAAGTGTACACGTGGATGTTCCAACCGATATGCTTAGCTAGCTGCCACCAATCGCATGGGATCAAAGATTTGGGGTTAAAAAAAATTGTCTAGATATTTTTAGTAGAATTTTAACTGAATGCTTCTCTAATACGTGTCCACAACTACAATTAATATACTGTTTTTGATTAATTTCAGTAGTAGTTTCACCTTTTATTTCATCTTTCAATATGATGTTTAGACCCTGGACAGATAGTCAATAAAGTGTTCAGACTCTGTACAAGGCTGTTCAGAGTATAGGTTTATAAGAAATGTAGATTTGATAAAATTAGGTGAAAATCCATCATGAACATCTTAATAAACTCATATATTAAAGGATTAATCGTTACCATAATCATTGTAAGCGTTTCAATTGGATCTGCAGCTGTAGTAGATAAGAATTCAGTCTTTATACCACAACATCAGTTTAATTTTGAATTAACTGATACATTGAATGATGCGAATAATAGTCAAATAGATATCATTCGATATGGATCTTATAAACAAAAGGATACAGTAGTTTTGTATTTAGAAGTTACTGGTGTTATAAATACCTCTTTAAACTATCGTCTATTTATTGTAGCAAAAACCCCTGGAGAAGAAAGTGCACATATTTATTTTAATGATGTTACAGAGGGGAAAGAAAGTAATTATCAATCAGAAGTGATAGTTGAAGGAAACCGCCTAGAAGTTCATTTCTCCCAGAAGCAGTTTATTACAAGTTCCTATATGACTGGTGTTGAGGTAAGTGCCTCCTCCTTTAGTGAGGAAGATAATAGCCCTTCTGCTAGAGACAATCCACTAAAGACTCTGTTTCTAGGAATATTTTAATTTTATCGGAGAGATTCGGATGACCAGTTTAGAGCTCAACGAACGAAAATTGGAGGAATTGTTGGTTAATAATCATATTACCTCCATCTTTTTACATCTAAAAACAATGAATAAACCGTTAGGAGTCCGTGAAATTCAAAGAAATCTCAATATTAGCAGTGCTGGAAGTACTCATTGGCATTTACAAAAATTAGTTGATAATGGTGCAATTGATCAAGTTGAAGGGAATAAATATAAAATTGCTGTAAAATATGCCAATCTTCGTACCATACCACTCAGAGTTGTACTTAAGCATTATCTCATTGGGAATCAACTTGTTCCCAATGTCTTTTTCCTAATCTTTTTTTTGATTAATATTGTTCTGCTTTTGTCAATTGCTTTTATTCTCAATTTATGGATCACAGGGTTTTTCATTGGGGTGTTTAGTAGTTTAACTAGTTTAATTGCACTTGTCAAGTTTTATCAAGAGATGGTTAAAAAATAATGTCTCCATATCCAATCTAATGGCAAATCTGTATGGACCAGAGAGTAATAATCTATGTCTCTCTTTATTTGATCCTTCACTAATTGTGTGTTAATCTATCTAAGAATAAGAATAAAACAATGAATGATTGAATCTTAATTTATGACCACTTGAGTCTCAACTGACAGGTTTATCTGGCTGCCACGAATCGCAGGAGGGCGGTTGGACTGGCAATTAGGTAGTCCGTCATCAGTTAGTGTAAGGAGTGATTGAGCATCCGCTAATGGGTATGAAAAAAGGCTTCTGGTCTTTTGTATCAAAAATCCTATTCTTCATTTCAAATTAATAGAGATAACTATAGTGAGAATTTCCATTCTTCGGAGTTTCTGTTATATATATAAAGCAAATGTAAAGCTTTTCTTGAGTTAAATGTTGGTAATACACACAAATCTCCATATATTTGTATAATATCTTTCTTTAAGATATTTAACAATTTTTTAAAAAGAGTTCTAACTTTAAACTCTTTTTCCCTTAGCATAATAAGAAAAACGTCTGGAAGTTGTTTATTAAAGGTTGTTAAAAACTGATTAAATTTGGGAATGATAAAAGGATCAGTTGCTGGATGAATATCAACAAGAATCACTTTTATTTTGTGAAATGACCATGAATTTAGGAATTCCTTATCGAAAGTAATTAATACATAATCATTCTGTTTTAAATATGATCTGAGCTCACCATTTTTTATCCCGCAGATCCCCTCTTTTTGTATGGTAGTTATTGACATATTTTTTGACTGAAAAATCTTCAAGAGGCCATGCATGACATTTTCATCAAGTAGAACTTTCATCTGATGAATAGAACTCAATTTTTTCACCTTCGATGACCATTCGAGCGTAACTTATAGCTGCTTGGACGTCTTGAACTGTAATACTTGGAAACGCATGAGTGATTTCATCAAAAGTATGGCCTTGCTCTATCCATTCCAAGATGACCGATACAAGAACCCTTGTATTCGTTATCACTGGTTTTCCCCCACAAATTTCTGGGTTAATAGTTATACGTGACTTTTCAACCATCTTGTCCACTACATTGTAATAAACTCAAACATTTATTTATTCTTTTAGAACTCATTGCCTCGTTCTGAGTTGAAAGCTTATTTGACTCAATAATTCTTTCTTCCCTTCTAAGGCGAATTTATCTTGGTTTACAGAAAGGAAGGTGTAATTATAATAGATCATCATTTTTCATATTTTTTTTAGGATCATTTCTCGTTTAGAGGCGAGAAAATTGCTTTTCCGAGAATATCTTTGTATGAACAACCTGATTAAGATTAATAAGGATCGCTTGTAATGTATTTTCTTTATAAGGGGGATTGATCCTCTTCTCTTGATAGGACAATAGTTTTGTATTATAAGTTGGTTAATTGAGTTTTCTAGATCTTTATCTTCCATTGAATTCGTCAATGACGGGAATGAGTCCTTTAAAGGTACTATCAAATGTGGCAATGTATACATTACTCTCAAAGAGCTTTGCCATGACTAAGATAGAACAATCTGTAAATGAGAGCCCTTTTTCGAAGTATTTGAGAAATATCTCCCAAGTAGCCAGAAATTCAGCTTGACTCAAATGAAGTACATTGATTCTTGGTGAATTCAAGATATAGTTCCCAATATCCTCTACTAGGTTTTTATTATGCGTTCTTACTAATGTTAGCGTAACAGTTTCATCAAATACAAAATTTGAAACAATAATCTTACCAAATTTTCCTGACAAACAATCTTTCATCATTTCAGCTGCTTTGGCATGATAATTGTCATCAGAATTACGTATAGCAAGAATGAACCCTGTGTCTAAAAATACAACCATAAAGATACCTCACTGATAAAGATATTTATCTACCGTTGTAGATGTGTCCTTAATTCCCCATTTAATTGGCTTTTGTAGTAGTTTCCATGCTGGATCTTCTTCTAACTTTGCTAGCTGATGATCTACTGCCTCATCTTCGAATTTTTTAGCTTCCTGTCTAATTAAATTCCCTAAAATTTCTTTTTTGGTCAATTTTTTCCCCATTAAAATGTAACGAGCTCTTAATCTCTCTAAAAGATCTTCGTCATCTTTACTTAAGCGAACTGTGGTCATTTTCCTCACTTTATCAATCAATTCTCCTTGGTTCCTAACTTTTTAATCATATATTCTATCTACCTATGAAATGCTACAAGTATATAAGTATACTTGTATACTGAAGTTCCTTTTTTTTGGAATAAGTCTCCAATAAGATCAAGGGGTCTATTGGATTTCATACAACGGAGGGAAATCTGTATGTTGGTGACTTACTCGAAAATATTAGCAAAGAAGGACCAGTTAAGGACTCTCTGATCGATAATTCTGTAGATTTTGATGCTAGTATAGATAAACTGATAACTTTATAAATAAAAACAGTGTATCCTGGTCATGGTAACCCATTCCAGATGGAAGACTTCATAAAAAACTACTGATAATTCAATATCATCAAATTTCGTTTTTCGTTGGTTATGTGATCAAATATCAGGATATTTGGATGGATGTTATTATTATAACTTTGTAAAAAAACCTTCTTTTTATCTATTCTGGACTATAGATTAGATGCCGTTTGTTACAACCTATCCAATAAATAAATATCATCTCCGTCCACCGCTGCCATTAAATAGGTGAATCATGAATTTTGTAAATCTTTTGGGTTTTGCTACGTTTACTATCTGGGATTCCCCCCTTTACAGTTTGTAATCTATCTCTCAAAAGGTAAATTATTGTCATAACGGAATCTGTGCAGGATCATGGTATTGTCACCAATTATAATTAAAGTAAAAGGAATAACATCATTAGTAACCAAGATTAATCAGTATTAATCCATAAACATAAAAAGAGTTCGCAAAAACAGGACGTATTCTATCGAATTTCATCTTATTACAAGTTTTTTTTCTTAAGACTCAGAGGATTGGTGAATTATGATCATAGAGAATCTTTCTCGGAAACATGGCCTTATGATCGTTGATGACCCTGATTTTCTCCATTGTTGTAATAAATGTGAGGTTGCTATTTCTCTTGGGTCAGTGGAAGCATGTCCACAACGAGTTCATACCTCTAATTCTTGTTGTCCATCATGTTCTATTTTTCTTGAACATGGTTTGGAAGCATTGCTTGGTCATTGGAAAGAACAATCACATTTTATGGCTGGTCTTCAGATTGTTGTTCCTTTAATACCAGAGATTACTGAAGAAATTATTAGAGCTGCGTTCCGATTAGAAAAAGTCCCCACTAAACAGTTAGGACTCGTGTATGAATGGAAAAACAGACGATCATTGGATATCACTTTTACCAAACACCTAACTTGGGTTATGACACTCCGTCATAATTTTTGGCCTCTTGATCTAAAGGATCATTTTTTACTAGATCCATTAATCTATGGTCTTGCAGGATTTCCTACCCGCGCAGGTGCCTCGGTATTTTCTCAACTACGTGGTTTATTTGAGGATTTCTTAAACTGGTTAAAAAAATATTATCAAATTGACCCTTCAGAACTCTTTGACTTAAACTCGAAGACAGGACAGAATTATATTTCTTATTTTGTCTCTTATTTTCTAGGTTTTGAAAATGCTGATAATATCGCCATAAACATACTTGCTCCTGATTACGAGGTATCCTCCGACCCCGAAACATGTCTAGTTTGTACTGGAATTGATCAAATTCCCGCTATTTCATTCCAGAAAATTAATGAATCACTTATAATGCAAAAAGGTCTTTTAAACCACTGGCTTGCTATCGAACCAGCCCTTCAAAAAATGTTGGACGAATTAGGGGTTATAACAACTGAAATGAGGTCCGCCAGTCCTCAACAGATGCGTATTACACAAATAGGTGAAGTATTAGATCGCATCCAATCTATCCAAGAACAATTCCTCAAACTAAAACCCTCAATATCGAATATGCAAGGCCATTTATCTCCCATTGTCCCTCTTCTCGCAGAACCTTTGATTCAGAAGCTCTTACCGAATTTCAACCTGAATTTGATGAATTCATGGCTTGATTTTGCCCGTTCTACTGAACGATCAGTTGAGGGTGCTCATTCTTATATTCGTGGCAAAATGAATTTATTAGAGTTAGATCAAGAAAAACGGATGACAAGACGACTAAATTTGCTTGCAGCTCTATTTGGATGTTTATCAGGATTGAATTTGATAATAGCTTTTTTTTCATGGGCTATCCCTATACCAAGTACTGATTTGTTAATTATTTCAGGTATCTTGATCATAAGCTTGATTGTTCTCACTCTCTTGTTTGTAATAAGGGTAGTCCCTCATGATTGAGTTTATACCAAATATTAGGATAAAATTGTAGGGCGAACACACCAGCCCTTAAGTTGCACTTTTAACATTTTTTTGGTCAAAAGAAAGAACTTTAGAATTTTACATTCTATCGTGAATCTCATGAAATATTAATGCTAAGTTTTCAATATCCAACCTATCAAGCTAATCTGTGATTTTTGTCATTATCATTTTTTTTCTTTGATTTCTTCGATTTTCTATTTACAGAGTAAAAATGAATTCTTGGGTGTTTATAATAACATGCTCCAATGGGAAGGAAAGGAGAACAATTACTAATGATTTGCAAGATCCTCATCCGTTTTAAGGAGCTTATAAACTGTCTGCGAAGGAAAGCAACGGTGAGAAAACGATGATGCCTCCTAGAGATAGTCCACCAGGTGCTTGTTAATTTAATCTTTGTAGAAAGAATCTTTCTTCCTCCTCCCTTTTTTTTTCGTGATAAACATCTTTGAATTTATGATTTTAGTACCTGTGGCAAAATCCATCCTTCATCGTCCTTAAACCATTTCCTATTGATCTGTAAGGGAACATTAATATTCTGAAGTGGGTGGATAAGCCATTTTGCTTGTGTTTGCATCCATGTTGCCATTGAACTGTTAAGATAGGCCCGAATGTGTATTTTCTCGGCTGTGTGGAGGATTAATGCTTCAGGAAGAAGATTCAAGACTCCATATAATTGAGCGAAGTTCTTGGGTTCTACTTGAGGAAGAGTTATCCAATAGAGATCCACGGAATTTTCAAAAATTAAAGCTCGAGGAGTAAACAGAGGTATCAATACTTTAAGTGAGATTAACTCTTCAAGTTTCTGGATTTTTATTTTTGGAATGATTGTGTCGATCCTCAATGTCCTTTCAATTGGAATTGAACGTGGTAAATTACAATAAAGATCTATGAAATCCTTGGGGTTTTCAAAATTCGTATAATTCCATTTTTTAGAGAATAACGGTGAAATAAATGTGGGAGGAGGTTTGATTTCTCTTTTTCGGGCTGTTTTTTGTATAAAATTTTCCATTTTTTTAGCTAAATTTGCAGAATCAGGAATATCTTCACGCCATCCGTGATTAGGGATATATTGCATAAGGGAATTAGAAAATTGGAAATTAGTTGTTTTAGTTATTTCATGAATTTGAATTGAGTTGCTATTTTTGAGCGTTGTTAAATAACCTTGTAGTTTGTTATCAGCATTTTGGGGTATGAAGAGCTGGCCACGTATATTTCTAGGATTATTTCCTAGTGAATAGATATTACTAAGACATAAAGTAGTATTTAACTCATCCTTTAGGTCAAAAATATCTTTGAAACTAATATCATTTAACAATACTATATGGAAAATATAAGACTCTATCCCAAATGCTTCAGGAAAGAAGCGAAATTCTAAATTACTATCAAGCATGGTAAGGATGGGATAAATGTTCCGTGTTTTAATTGAAGGAGTTGCAAGTTTAATTTTTTTGCTTAAATGGTGTCCTGAGAAATCCTCTAGTCTCAAAGATGGCAAGATCATATAAATGATGTTTAGAAGATTTATCTCTTCTTCACTCAATTTAATTGGAAGTTTCAGCGATTCTCGTTGTAAATCTTCCCATATCTTCGATTTTAAGGGGGTTTGATTTCGTATTAGATTGAAGAAACCAAAAGGTTTATTCCTTAAATGGAAGATTAGATAACTATAGAAAGTGTCAGAATAATAAGAAGGGAGGGTTAAATAGCGTGATGCTCCTAAAAAATAATCAATTGTGAACCATAGAAATGAATACTCTAAGTAATCATTTGAATGTATATAACGGTTTACGTAACTGTGTATTTCCTTGTAAAGCTCCTTTCTGGACTCTTCTAGGTCAGTATCAACCTTTTTAAGAATTTCTATAAATTCGTTTAGATAATTCTGCTCATTTTTAGGATAAACTTGGATATAATCTCTCGAATGTTTAAGAACCAGCTCTAGAAATTTCCGATCGCTCGCAGTGGAATACTTCATAATTACCCAACAATAGATCTAATATGTCTTTTTATTTATAAACTTTTTAAAAAAAAATACTAGGTTTGTTTTATAATCGTCTCGAATTAATTTGAAAGGATTTGGGTTTAAATATTCCGTTAATAGAGTAGCAATAGGCGTATGAAGACTTCGACCAATAGTCTTAGCTGACTGTTACTAATCGCAGGAGGGTAACTTAACTGGAAATTAAGTGATCCGTCGTCAGTTAATGTAAGGAATGAACTGTCATGCCCTAATAGGTGTGAGATGATGCATCTGGTCTTTTGTCTAGGACATTTACTATATAAATTATTACAAGTAGTTTAGTCCTTTTGACATTTGACTACCCTGAAAATTTGGCTTGCATTTGAGTAAATTTCATTGTAGCCATAACATCGCCCGTAATCTTCAGATTTTTGGCAAAGAATTCTTTCTGCCCATCTTTTTCCCCTGAAGATATTTGTGCCCACAGTTCAGTGGTACATTGGAAGGTAAATGACGGTTTTTCAGGTGCTCCTTCATGAAATTCTGCTGTTCCTTCTGGATGAAATATAACATGAAATATTCCATCCTCTCCTTCTAGATCGTATGCAGCAATTTTATTCCAGTTTTTTAGAAAATTTTGTACTTCAGGGGTTTGATTGACTAATTCAACTAATTGTTTAACAGCTTCTTTTCCAGGACCCATATTTCAGTCTCCTTTTATTATTTAAGCAGATAGCTTGGATAAGAATAAACAGACCTAATGAAGTAAATTGATTTTAAAAATTTCGTGTTTTATTTCATCATTTTAATAGCATTTGATTATTAAAGATTGAAAAGGACCAATAACAATCTGATTTTTCTTATTTTATCAGTTCTATCAAACCAAATTTCAGCACAGCTTCTCCTTTTTCATTTTTAGTTTCAAAGCCAATTACCATATTAGTTTCACTTTCCTCTAGGAGCCATCCTTCTGTAATAAGTGTTTCCTCCATAAAAACTGGCTTTGAAAACCTTGTCCTTATTCGTTTGACTTTTGTGGGATCTCCATCTGCAAGATTATCAACTATGGCTTGGGTAGCGAAGGCTAAAGTGCATAATCCATGAAGGATCTTATCAGGTAGACCTGCAGCCCTAGCAATATCTTTGTCAACGTGAATAGGATTTTCATCACCTGATGCAGCAGCGTAACGGACGGATTGATCAGAAGTTATATTCATTTGTTGTCTTACTAGAATCTGCTTTTCCATCAATTCCTCTTTAATTACTGCTTTAAGCGCTTCTTTTTTCTTTATTGCTTTTTTAAAAAATAAACCAGCTCGCATTTCAAAAACTCGCTCTTTTTCTGCATAACCAGTCATTTTTGCCCAGAGAATATCTCCTGTCTCTTTAGAATCGATAGAATCTAATTTGATCTTCGTTTTAATCTTTTCTCTTGGTCTTAATGGTCGATGGTATAGAATTTCCTGTTCACCATGAACCATTCGCAGAATATCAAGGTTGAGTGTGTCATCTGTAACTATCTGTATCATTGGATCAATCAACATGGTCACTGGGAAAACGGGTGGGATTTTTAATTTATTTTCGTCAGATTGATAGTATTGGGGATTTATCTCATTGGTTGCCTTAGCATAGGCTTTTATTTTTTCTGGATCAACAGTAACTATTTTTCCTTCGTATATCTTCCCAACAATATTTGGATCAAGCCCACTTTCTTTCATTATGTTTTCACCTTAGCTTTTTTGAATAATTATCTGATTTGAGATTAAAAAGCACTTTGAGTGAATTATTTTAAAGAGATGTTCAATGAGTGTCAGAGGTACTTTCTGATTTTTGTCTTAGACCTTTAATCTTTACTCTTTACTCCTCTTTTAAAAATTAATTCACGTGGGAAGACTAAATTCTTGGCTCTTCCCATTACGTAACAACAGCTATTGGTTAGATATCGTGGGAGGATTAAAATAAATTCATCAGGAGAAAAATTAATTCTTAATCGATTTACCCTAATCCGTACAGATTATTTTTAGGTAAGTTTTTGAGTACTAAAACAGATAAAATTAATATAATGTACACCAGGAAAACCCATCTATTACTTACTATTCTAATCTTCCAAAGCTGTATCATCTTTTTACCCTCCCCAAGCTTTGGCGAAAAATTTCCGTTACAAGATCCGACACCTGACTATATTTTTTATAATGGAACTATACTTACTATGGAAGAAACCCAGCCAACAGCGGAAGCAGTCGCAGTTTTAGGTGATATCATTATTGCTGTAGGAAATGAGAATGAAGCTTTTCGTTATGCTGATTCCACTACCCAATTAATCAATATGCGAGGAGCAACTGTCGTTCCAGGTTTTATTGATTCCCACTCACATTGGATTGGAGATCGTGGGTTAACGAATACGACAGAATTGACTGATGTGATTGATTCTTTAATCTCCTATGGTTGGACCAGCATTTCAGAATTATTTGTGAATCAAGATCGATTAAATGAATTACAGGCTGTTGATAATGCGAATGTATTGAAGATTCGCGTCAATTGTTATCTCCCGTTGGGGTATGGATTTGATCGCTTTGGGGACTGGTATCAAGCTTATACCCCTGGCTATGAATATAGTCCCCGATTACGGATCGCGGGAGTAAAACTATTCGCAGATGGGTGGTACCGAGATCCAGTTATTTATATTAACCAAACTGAAATGAATCAGCTTGTTCAAGAAGCTCATTCTTGGGGTTTTCAAATCGCTACGCATAGTGTGACCCCCAATGCGACCGACATTGTGCTCAATGCATATGAATCGGTGATAGGTAACGAATCAAACGATTTACGCCATCGTATTGAACATTTAGTTCTCCTTCGAGATGATCAAATTACCCGTCTAGCTGAACTAGATATTTTAGGTTGTATTCAGCTTCCTTGGTTCAATTCGGATTGGAATGATCTTATTGAGCCTGTGATTGGCCGAGACTGGGCTGTAATAATTGGTAGATGGCGGGATCTCCTTAATGCTGATGTACATCTAATGGGAAGTACTGATTATCCTTATGTTCTAGGAGATATTAGAACACCCCTTGGGATTATCGCTACAGCAGTCACACGTATTGGAACCTTAGGGGATGCACCAGTCGATTTTATGCTCAATCAAACGATTTCACCTGAACAGGCCTTACGAACATTAACAATCGATGGAGCTTATGGTACATTTCAGGAAAATATCAAAGGAAGTATTAAATTTGGTAAATTAGCAGATTTGGTTGTGCTTTCCGATAATCCACTCACGACTTCAGAGACTGAACTAAAAAATATTGACGTTTTAATGACTATGATAAACGGTGAGATCGAATACATTAAACCAGAAAGTCCAGATACTACTACAGCTTTTTCTAGCTTATCAATGACGGATACAACAATAGGGACATCAGAATCAACTTCTGCCCCAGTTCTTCCCTTAACAACATCAGCTCCAATTTTCTCATTTATTTTTCTTGGTGTTTTACTAATTGGTTTAATACGAACTAGGAAGAATTAAGTAAGAATTGTTTTAATTTCAAGAATAATAATAGCTAAAACGATTAAAATACTTTTTTGGAGTTCCCTTGTATGTTTCATGATATTCCAGATAGAATACAAGAAAGAATGAATTACTTAAGAAACTTAGACGCTGCAGATCGCAAAGATGGTACACCTTTACTGCAACGGTTACGACAGGTCCCTCCTGAAACTGGAAAATTTCTTGTTCTTATTGCATCGAATGTACCCAAGGGACAATTAATTGAAATAGGAACAAGTGGTGGGTATTCAACTTTATGGATAATTCTTTCTTGCATAAAGACAGAAAGAAAAATTAAGACATTTGAAGTCCTTAAAGAGAAGGTACATTTAGCGAAGGAAACATTCAAAGTAGCTCAAGTAGAATCATATGTTGAATTAATTTTTGGGGATGCACGAGACTATTTAGGAAAAACAGAAGAAATAGCGTTTTGCTTTTTAGATGCAGAGAAGGAGTATTATAAAGCATGCTATGATTTAATTGTCCCAAAAATGGTAAAAGGTGCATTTCTTATCGCTGACAATGCTATCAGCCATGAAGAGGATTTGAAACCAATGTTAGACCAAGCCATGATGGATAAGCGTATTGATTCTCTGATTGTCCCGATAGGAAGTGGTTTATTGATTTGTAGAAAACATTGATTTCTCACTTTTCAAATAGGGGCAAAAAAGACTAAAGAATCAACTTCAGTTGCTTAATAAAAATTTTAAAACCACCGAAATAGAAGTATCAAAATTAAGGACTAGTTTTCCTAAACATTCTAAAAGTATTAATAAGGCTATAAATGGATTGAATTAAGGCAAAACTATTTAATTATTTGTTTCTTTCGCTTTTTCACCAGTTCTAGGAACAATTTAATTGTAATAACTTATTTAGCAATAAATTTCAGTATTTTTAGGGTCTTTTAGGTTAGATCGCTTATGTTTAAAATAGGATTAACAATCCAAAAATTTGGAACAACAAATCCGTCTATTTTAGTCAAATTCGCTGCTTTTATCCGTTTAGAACACATTGAATTTGATATGTTCGTTTTTGACAACATTGAGGCGGTAATTCGAGCTCTTAAATCAAAACAAAGTGCCATTCATGCTCCCTATTATGAGGATTATGATTTAGACTTTTCTTCTGAAAATTCTATATTAGATTTGCTCATAGAGAAGATTATTGACTATAAAAAAGAGCTGGGAATTATTGGAGTAATAATCCATCCTCCTGTAGATCCTAAAGGCGATATTAATCTCTATTACCAACGCTTAGATCATTTACCTGTTTTACCTCTTCTTGAAAATATGCCTTATCAATCTTGGAATCAATTTCTACTTCAATTTCATACTACTCAAGAAAATATTTCCCAATCCCTAGGATTTTGCTTTGACATCCCTCATTCCTATATAACTAATGAAGATCAATTCTTAAATCTGCCAGATCCTTTAATTAAGTTATTGAAGCAAAATTCAGGTTATATACACATCTCAGGGGGAAATAAAAATGAAGATACCCATTTTCCATTATTGACAGAAGGAGAAATGCCCATTCCTCCTATTAAAACATTTTTAAGAAAACTTCCATTTAAAGGAACAGTAACCATGGAACTTTCACCCCGTAATTTCCATGAAATCGATAAAATGCTTCAATCTTATTCTCAGATGCTTGGTATAGCAAAAAAACCCCTGAGAAAACTCGAAAATGAAATTAAGCGCCCCTTCCTTATGAAAAAGATCCGAAAGTTTTTCAGTGATCCTCAAAATTCATGAACGTAATTAAAGAAATATAGATTCCTATTCTGAAAAGTCAATAGTTTTTAGTTGAATTATACAAAGTCAATTGATTATTGTTGACAATAGTAAATAATTAGCATTTAGAGAGTTATCATTGACTTATCTTAAAGATTGACTAATATTCACGGCAACTTAATTTAATTGACAAATTTAGAGTAAATTTTATAAAATTGACTTGATCAATCTAGATTGAGAAAAAATTTTGAATTATGGTGATATTTACATGACCTATTTTATTATTACTGGTGATTTGATTGCATCTCGTAAGATTCCTAACCGATCTCAAATTCAAAAAGAACTACAGAACACTGTTGAAAACATAAATAATTCTTATACTGAACATATACTCTGTCCTTTTGTCATTGGATGGGGAGATGCTTTCCAAGGAGCATTAATTTCGCTTTCAGGTCTTTATAATATTATTGAAGCTTTTGAAAACCAGCTTACTATTAAATTTCGATGTGGAATTGGTATTGGGGAAATCTCAACGGAATTTAGTTTAAACCCCCTAGAAATGGATGGTCCAGCTTTTCACGCCTCTCAATATGCCTTAGAGGACGCAAAGAAGAATCAAAAGTTTGTTTGGATCAAATCTGAACGAAGACAGTTTGATATGATTATTAACACGCTGTGGGTTCTTCTTTCTAGTATTAAATCTGGTTGGACTAAACGTCAATATGAAGTTATCCAACTACGTCGTTTGAACCTAACATATGCAGAAATAGGTCAGAAACTTAGGATCACCAAACAAGCAGTTTACAATATTCTTAAAAGTGCTCAATGGGAGGCTGTAGAGCATGGGATTAATACTCTAAATCACATAGAATACTGATTCTGCTGGTTAAATTGAGGAAACAATTATGGTACCTCTTGAAATAGTATTTCTTTATCTTTTAGGAGTTTATATAATCGTATTAGGGGGAGGGGCAGTCTTTGTTTCGTTTACTTTGAGGATTTTGCGACTGTTCCAAACAGACAAGGATAAGATGTCTCAAAATATTGAAAAGGGATTACGTGGTGCTGGTATTTTTGTTGGTATATTAGAGCGTGCTATTATTCTTACTCTGAGTCTGTTAAACCAATTTGGGGCGATTTCTTTTGTGTTTTTAGCTAAATCTATGGCTAGGTTTAAACAACTTGAACAAAGAGATTTTGCTGAATATTATTTAATTGGAACATTGACCAGCTTTTTTATCGCTTTATTAGGGGGAATTCTTACTCAGGCCCTCTATCAAGTTCTGATAGTCCCTTTCTTTCCATAAGATAGAGTGCTATTCTGGTTAAATGAATTAAAGGCATAATTGAAAATAAGAAGAATAGAACAGTTTACTTTTTTAAAACACAATCTTAGTGAGCTAATATACTTTCATTGATAACGAACCTTAAGTATGAGCTTATGAGAGTTACTACTTTGAGTACACAAGGATTTCATTTTCTTCATGTTCCTCAAAATCACGATCATACTGGAGGGAAAGTATTTATTAATACAGAATCTACCTTTTCTCTTGAATATTTAATAACGGAACCATCTACGATTAATATTCATATGATCCCAGTTCAAAGAAAAAGCTGGAGGAAGAGCTCTCTTAAGAAAGATTTAGCTATAATTCAGCAATTCGCCTCAAGTCTCGGATTACATCCAGACTCTCATCTCATTGATTTTTCTCCAATTAATCCTATTCTTGAATTACTTCAAAGTGAATTCCAATTTGAATCTGAAGGAAATAAATATTATTGTGGAGGGATTATAGGGCAGAAAAATAAAGAAACTTTTGCCACTCGACCTTTTACAACAAATTTTACTGATGATCTTCTTGAGATTCTTACTGATTCTCCTCATTTTGCAGTAATTCAGCTAGTTTTTAAATCCGTTCCTCTTCCTAAGGGGATTAAATTAAATGAGGAGGTAGAACATAAAAAAGCTCAGGTAAAATTCAATTTAAGAGAGGGAAAAGTCGAAAGAAATTACTCAGGTATCAGTAGACAGAATATTTTCAAAGAAAGTGGTTGTTTCGAATTTTCACCGCGAATATTGTTAGTTGAGACAGATGTTGACATTCTTGCTAATAAATTAGAACGAATATCGGTAATTTTTTCATCTAGTGGCTTTAAATCTCAAATTTATCCTACATTTTTTCGAAGATTTTCTTTTTTCCGTAAAGTCATAAAAACAAGGAAATTGATATCTTCTAGTCTAATTGATGGTTATTCATTGATGAATTACATTGCATTGCCAAAAAATCAATATTCCCATGAAGGTTATAAGATTGTTCCAAATAAATCGCATTATTCTTTAACAACTAGCCCCTTATCCCATATAAACCAAGAAAGAATTAACATTGGTGTTCCAATTCTAAGCGGAAAGACCTCTGAAATTCCACTTACGATAGGAGGTAAAGAATTAAGTCGTCACATGGCTGTTTTTGGTATGACGGGAGAGGGAAAAAGTAGGTTCATATATAGTTTAATTAAAGAATATGTAAGATGTAGTGGGAAATTCATTATAATAGACCCAAAAGGGGAATACCTTCCTCCTGTATATAATATTTGCTCTGATTTCATCTATCTCAAACCTGGAAGCTCTAATTTCCCTTGGGGGATAAATATTTTTCAAGTTCCTAAAGACAATCAAGGAAAAAACATAATTCCACAAGAAGATCATATTCAATTTGTTGTTTCTGTTTTTGAAAATGTTTTAGATGAACATGATAATATTACACCCCAGATGCGACGGTTATTACACTTAGGAGTAGAATTTACTATACTAAAACAAGGTAACCTCGGGATTTTTCTGGAGTTCTTTATAAACATTCCAAACTCTGAAATAAAAGGCCCTTTTATTGAAAATTCTGCTATAGCTATGCTAAATCGCTTTCAAAAATTCCGTTTTGGGAATATAGGGCGTTGTTTTTCAGTGAAACAGACTACCTTTGAAATCGCATCATTATTAGACAATAATGTAATTATTGATCTTTCTAACTTTGAAATGATGGAAGATGAGGTAGGTCGTCGTTTATTTTTAGAAGTTCTTCTTCAAAATCTGTACTATCATCTTAGGAGTTCACGTCCTCCGATTAAAGAGGAATCCCTTCCCCAAAATCTTTTGATAATGGACGAAATCCAGAAGCTACTCCCTTCAAAATCTAAATGGAATAATTATCCGACTTCGATGATCGGTAAAGGCCCTTTGACCTTACGTGCATATGATATTTCAATGATTTTTGTGGGAACCGATCCAATAATAGATCAGCCTATGCTATCCAATACAGGTATCAAGGCAGTATTTTTTACCACATTTGATCCAAATTTAATTGCTAATATGTTAGGTATTCCACGTAATGAATATGAACAGTTACGAAAATTATTAAAAATTAAGAATGATGAATATAGATGTCTTTTAGCAATCAATGGGAATATATCACTGATAAAAACTAATAGTTTCCCATTAGATCCCATTTCTAACGATCTTTATTCAAATTTGGAATTAAACTCTACCCAATTAAAAATAAGAAAATTATATGAAAATTTAACAATAAGCAAAAATAATCTTATACGATAAGGTGAAATCGCCCCGCCCAGATTCGAACTGGGGTCTTGAAGCCAAAACTTCACATGATGGTCCACTACACTACGGGGCTTTTGTTTATGACTCTTTTGGGGTCCAAAATACCTGTACTGCCTCAACAGGACAAACTACTTCACAAGCACGACATTCAAAGCAAAGATTAGAATCTGTCACCTGAATAACCCTAGAATTACTAGAAGAGGATTTTTCTATTTTAAGAATCTCTGCAGGACAACTCCGAATACACTTTAAACATTGGATGCAAAGATCTTGATCAATAACTATATTAGGGATAGAGACACCTCTTATTTGGTAAGGAGAGATCTTAGGTCGATTAAGACTTTGTCAACATCATTATTTGCTTTTCGAAGCTGTTTATCATAATTAAGTTTAAGCTTCGCATAAGCTTCTTTTCCTATCCTTCCTTGGGTTTTCTTTTTCTCAAGAGAATCAATATTTACTAGAATAGCTTCACGATTTGCTTCTGCTACCTCGATTGATCGCATAGATACACGATATTTAGGCCCTTCATCTGATAGCTTACTTGATACATTTACTAATGATCGATCGATTCTTTGTTGACGATTCAATAATATAGTTCGTGTTTGTTCGAATTCTCTGGCACTTATATTTTTCGATTTTCTTTTCTTATCAAGACGGATGATTTGTTCTCTTAAAGCCGTTTTTTCTTCATATGATTTGACGAATTCTCTGATTAGATCAAGAGGTATTTCTTCAATAGCGATGCCTCTAGGTCGTAATCCAAATGAGAGATTCCGCACAAACGCATAAATTATACCCAAAGATAAGAAAAAGAGGGATATTGAGAGAGGAACTTTGAAAAATACAAATGGATCCAATCCAAAATCAATATTAATAATTTTATTACTCAATGGGGTTAAATCAGTGAAATTAATTTGTACTCCTGGTTTATTAAAGAATCCAAATCCTAATCCAAGTTCACGCTTTTGGACAGACCTATTTAATGTAGCTTGACGTAATATAGCTGTTTCAACTGTTTCAACAAATTTTTGCTTGCTATACGAAGAACCATGAGGAATGAAGATGTTTAGTTCGAATTCCCTAACAGTCCAATTAAAGTTCATGGAAAGAGGAATAGATAATCTGACTTTACCTCCTCCACGATCTCTTACTAGCTCCGAGACAGGTTCACGGTAGGAAAGATAGAGATGATATTCAGCATCTTGTTCAATTTCAATTCGGGGATTCACTTCAAGGGAGTTCTTTTGAAGAACTGGATCAAGAATAAGAGAGGGGGTGAGGTTTCCATAATTATCATGCATCCCTATTTTAACAGCATACCTAGGAAGATAGAACCCAATGGTATTATAAGTTGGTCCACCGAGATTAGTAGATAAAACTGGGCCAGACTTCAATCCGACATTTTTTATTAGGATTTCATGCTTTGTGTAAACATATCCCCACTCTGACATCTCAATTGTAGTCTTTAAGTAAGAAAATTCAATCTTAGTTTGTGCAAATTGATAATAATCAAAACTTAGATATAAAGAAAGATTTTTAGCCAAAGATGGGGAATATGCAGGGATAAAACTTTTATTTTCTAAGGCTACCATGTTATAATTATAGTCAGAGCCATTCAAGGTCGTACGATTTATTCCCGTAATTTCTGTGATATTATTAAAGATAACTCCTTGTGTTGACTGAATTAAAGAACCTGTAAAATACGATTCGTTAGGTAAGATGGTCTCATTTTTAACTTGAACCTCTATCTCTGTCCCTACCTTCCAATCAATATCATATTTTGTTATTGGTATCGAAATTAATGGAATAAAACTCATATTAAAATGATAAGGATAAGAATTTTCTGTCAATTGACTATTCTTATCAAATGAGATTGCATTTAAATGATCCATGACTATAACTACAAAAACATTTTCACCTTTACCTACATCAGGAAATTTAATTGTTATAGTATAGGTTGTATTCCCTGGAAAACTCTGCCACTCAGTTTGTTGCTCCTCTGTATCATTTGAGGAGAAAATTTCGATATATTTGCTATCTTCATATTCGTGTACCGGTATAGTCAAATTTATGGCATTAATTACGTTTGAATCATTGTTATATATGCGGAGCTCAGTTCTTGAAGTTGTATAACCATATTCATTGGCTCGTATTACTCGACTAACATTTATGGCATGACTAGACGGTTTAAAATTCTTAACATCAAAAAAATGAAGATCCTCCATATTAAATTCATCTATCTTCATTTGTAAGCTTGGTTGAGTAGATTCATACACCTGAAGATTAACATCGCTATTTAATGCAATTATCATCGATAAAACTATAAAGACAATAAACAAACGATTCAATTGGGATCCTAGCAATTTTTTCATATAATTATGCACCTTAGAACCTGTCTTTGAATATGAACGGAATATAAGTGTTTTATGAAATATGCTTAATCAGATTTTCTTACCGAATAGGCAGAATCTTACTATTTTGGACTCGTTTTGATAGATATAATATAGTTTATCTTTTCTTACATAATTCTTCTTCAAGTCTTTAAGGGGTATTTAATAACCTAGATTGACAAATTGACGTAATATAAGATGATAGGTTCTATTTGAAATTTATTATACCAATTAAACCTGTCTTATTCAAAAAAAAATTTTTTGAATGGAATAAAATAGTCGATAGTATAGAGAAACAGTCAATTCGGCTTATTAAAGGGAGCTTTTTTGGAATTTATTTGGCTTCATTCTTAGAAATTAATTGTCACAGAAGAAAAAGAATAAATTCCTTCCTTAATTCCGATAACCATGAAGGTAAACCAACTAAATACATCATTTTACCCTAGTGAAATAATAAATTGGATTACCTAAGATTACCAAATTATTCATATGGATGAAATAGAATTTGGTTTATATTTGAGGATAAAATCATGACATCTCGATTTCTTCAGGCTGTTCGTCCATTTATGTCAATCACCCCAGAGGTTATAAAACCAACTCGTGAGGTTCATTTCAACGAAAAATTAATTTGGACCTTTGCTGCCTTGGTCATATATTTTGTTATGGCATCTACTCCAATTATTGGTGCTGATCTCGGAGAGGCAGATCCTTTCGCCTTTATGAGAACTATTACTGCATCAACTCAAGGTTCCTTAGCTGAACTTGGAATAGGTCCCATAGTAACAGCAGGATTAATTATGCAAATTCTTGTTGGTTCAAAAATCATTAATGTAAACATGGGTGATCCAGAAGAACGGTCATTATATACTGGTGCCCAAAAAGTCATGTCAGTATTGATGACAATCATTGAAGCCTCTGCATTTCTTATTGGTGGAACATACGGAACTGGTTTAGCCCTTCCAGACCAACTGGCTATTATTGGCCAATTATTAACGGCAGGAATCATTATAATTCTTCTTGATGAAATGGTTCAGAAAGGGTGGGGCCTTGGTTCGGGAATTTCTCTCTTCATTGCGGGAGGAGTAGGACTACAGATTTTTACAGGTCTTTTCTCGGTTCAAGTCCTTTTTGAAGGCCCTCAAAATGTTCTTTCAAATCGAGGTATTGTAATGGCGTTTATTGCTTGGTTAACAAGTGAAGGTCCATTAGTTGCAATTAGCACATTATTCTTCAGATATAATCCTAACATAACACACAATTTAAATCTCCCTTCCCTATCAATCCTGTCATTATTGGCCACAATTGTTGTATTCATTATTGTTATTTATTTTGAATCAATGAGAGTTGAGATTCCCATATCTTATTCACAGTATAAAGGTATGAGATCTACCTATCCAATCAAACTCCTTTATGTTTCAAATATTCCTGTGATTCTAACTTCCGCAGTTTTTGCAGATATTTATTTTATTGCTCAAATGGTGTGGAATGCAGCAGGACGAGAAGCAGCCTCAAATAACTTACTGGCCCAAATATTAGGTCTTTTTGAAGTTGATGCAAACTCCGAGCAATTTGTCCCAAAAAGTGGATTAGTTTATTTCTTGACTCCACCACGGTCATTAGTAGGAGATTTAGGAGTTTTAGATCCCTCTAATCCTGTAGGTTCATTAGTAAGAGCATTTGTTTATGCAATAATATTGATAATACTTTCAGTAGTGTTCTCAGTAATGTGGCTTGAGACTGCAGGCATGGGCCCCCGTGATGTAGCATCACAATTTTTACAATCGGGGATGCAAATGCCAGGATGGCGCCGTAATAAAAAAATTGTGGAAAGAAGATTAGAAATGTATATTCCAACAATAGCTGTTATAGGAGGGTTATTTATCGGAATCCTGGCAGCTTTTGCAGATTTTTTAGGAGCAATTGGTTCGGGAATGGGAATCCTGCTTTCAGTGAGTATTATGCGCCAATATTTCGAACTAATAAGTAAAGAACGTGTTGCGGAGATGAACCCTGCATTACGGGGTTTCTTAGGGATTTCATAGAAAATCCTTTTTCCTATTCCGTAACTTTCCTTATTTATTTTAAAATTGGTCTATTAACTGTAGGATTTCCGTTTCTGACTGTTATTTTTAGGATTATTAGTCCAATCAAACTAATTAAAAATAAAAGACTAAGCCCCCCAAAATATTGAAAAGAATCTAAGACATTCCCAATTAATGTAAATCCAATAAGTGATATCAGGAGATTTACAGTATTATAGACAGATTCTTGAGAACTTCTATATTTTGGGGATGTGATTTGATAATATACTTCCCAATAAAATCCTATAGCAAGACCTGAAATTATCACTTTTATCAGGAATAATATAATATATCCTAAAACCTTCATTACGGTTGGAATTTCTAATGAAAGTAAGATTACATAAAAACACCAGATTAATGGGTAATTAAGAAAATAGAATTTGATCAAATTTTCAATTGACGATTTAGAAAACTTAGGTATATGACCTGAAAATCGACAAGCAATTGCATAAACAAGATCAGATGTTGCCATGGTTATTGAAGCAAGGAGAGTTGCTATACCAGCAAAATCATAAATCGGTCTCCCTACTACTTTAACACCAAAAAATTCGTCCCAAAGTAATGGAGTAAAAATAATTGTATTAAATGCCGTAGAAGTAAAACTGATCAAAGAAAAACTGAGAAAATACGGAATGACAGGAGAATATCTCTCTTTTAATGATAAAGATTTTCTTTGTGCTTTAAAATGAATCTCAGAATTATATTTTAACTTTGGAGTTTGTTTAACATCATGTGTTTTAAGTTGTGGATTCTTTATAAATTTAAAGCCTAGTATAATACCTAAAATGGCTATAATGGCCTGAAAAAAGAAAATAAATTCTGGTGTGATGTTTTTTTCTTGCAGTAATAAACTACCAAATAATATAGCCCCACTAACTATCAAAGTCTTGATAAAGTTAAGTGATCCCATTATTGAGCGAAATAGTGATTGATCTTCGTTTGAGGAAAGGTGCTCCCAAGAGTTCATGAACCAAGAAATATATGATCCAGATAATAAAGCAGAATAGATTCCCACAATAATCTCTAAAATGAGAAATTCTAAAGGTGTAACTGCATATATAATTCCTATATAATATGATGCTAGACAAAAAAGAGCGCTACAGAATGCTAACCGTTGACCATATTTATCTGTTAAAATTCCAAGAGGAATATCAAATCCAGCACCTATAAGCATTCCAATAGACACAACAATACCAAATAAAGAAAATGAACCCAGTTTATTAATGTAATAAAGAGAGATCCAAGCATAAGAAAGATATATTCCAGAGACAGTTGCTTGTAAACTAATATATTTAATACTTAATAACTGAAGGTCTTTAGGAAAATTATTTAACCCTATGAACTTAGACAGGAAGGCCATAATAGACCTCTCTATGAAGATTGGGGAGATTTCGTTGAACGAGCTAAACTGGAGACTAAACTAAAATTCACTATTGGAAAATGTTGAGAATTAATCTCACCTCCTGAGAAAACAATAAGATATGGGATATTTCCAAGGTGATTTTTAAATTTTGAGAGATATTGATCAAATCTATCTCCAACAATCATTGCTCTATTTGCACAATCGAAAAAGAGACCAAATTTTGTGTTGGGGGTAACAAGTGTTTTTAAAGTTCGATCCAATGTCTCTTCGATCGTAATTGCACTCTGACATGTTAAGAATGCTCTTAATTTATCCGAATTTTTGGCTCTAAGTCTTTTCGCTAATTGATTTGGGGCAGTTATTAATCCGTGCTTTAGATTCGGATTTATTGCTAAACCATATAGATTTATATTTTTATTTTCATCTAAAATGCATAAAGGACGGTGAGGGAGATAATAAAAGTACCGTTGAGTGATTTCTTCAAGAATTTCAGGAGTTTGTTCCATATCATATAATTTTAATAGAGCATTAGCTCCCCATTCTCCATTAATCCTTGGAATGAATCCTCCATCTAAGTAACTGTCAATTTGAAATTCTTTATTCTGTAATGGGGTTGCTCCAGAGTCTGAATGGTTTATAAATTCTAATTTAGATGAACCAAGTGAAACAAAAGTTAAAGAATCCTTATAAGCTTTATAATTACAAAATTGATATGATTTATTCATCGTTAATGCATCAGTTCCAAAACTCCCTGTAAAATGCATGTTTTTTGAAAATAAGGAAGTAAACAAAGGCCATGCACATGAATAGGATATTCCAATACCTAAAAGATCCATGAGAAAACCAGCAATCTTTCCTGAAAACGAAGGTAATATTGGAAAATTCTTCCAAATTCTGTTATTCAAAATAAAAAATGGATTAAATCCCTCTATTCGATGATTTAGCAGATTAACCATAAATTTAGGAAAGCCTAGACCAGGAGGAAAGAAAAGAAAAGAAGTATTTAGATTCTTATTTGTTTTTTTAATCCTATTACAGAGTGATACGGTTTTTCGTGTTTTTAGTCGATTAATTATTCTAAATCTTTTAATAATATGAGTTTCTGCCATAATATCCGACAACATCATAATTGCTGCACCTTTTAATCCATAATCCTGATGGTGAGCAATACCAACTCCCGAGCATCCAACCATGGGAACTTCAGAATATTTCTTTTGTATTATTGACATAGCTCTTTCATAGGTTTTACTTCCCCCTTTATGAGACCCAGTAAAATATATTATTATATTAGGATCTTCATTAAGTTCAGATGAGGCTTTTTTTAAGGCTTTAGAGGTTGAATAATTTAAATCATGGTTTATTTTGAGACCAACAGTTCCTTTCATAATTTATCCTCCAATTTGATTTCTGGTATCAATAATCAATCCAATTCTTTTAGCACAACGACTCATCTCAATTTCCATTAATCCTGTATTAGCTTTTGATTGTAAAACTGTAACCAGAATACTTGATCGACCTGCTAGATAAAAATAAACAGGTACTGTAATGCTCTCTGTTATCATTTTATTATACTTGATTGATCTTGATCCACTTTGAAGCTCTTCCATTGTTTTAGAAATTATGTTTTTAACCCAAATACTTATAATCAATAGATTTGGGGAAAATTTTTCAGGGTGTCGGGTCTTTAAAACCTGACCATCTAATCGAAAGAGTAATATTGCTATCACGTCTTCGTATTCAGATAAATATGAAAGCTCTGAATCAAGAAAATTAAAAACTGACTTTTGAAATGCAGATTTTTCTTGAAGTTTATTGGCCAGCGTCATTTATTTTCAAACCTACATTCAGTTCAAAACTAATTGGTTGAGGAGTTTCGGAATGTGCGGAACCTCTAAATTTCCTTATTCGGAGAGTCCTGTTATATAATCCCCCCAAGCCAATATGTTCAAGCTCGATGATTGAATCCGCAAGGAATAAAGGTACTCTTGCAAGTGTTTCGCCAAATCCTTTTTCAATTGTAATTACTGAAGTCCCAATTTTTCTTAAGGATGAGAAAATTCTGTTTATTGCATTTCTTTGTTGATTTACGTCAGGTATTTCAAGTAAAAGAGGAGTTAAAGGATCGATAGCTACCCGTATTCCACCTGAATAATGTCTTGATGTTTCCCGAATTACTTCTAAATATTTAGGTAATTCAGACATGAAAAATCTTAACCCGATCTCACCAGAGGTAAGATCGGAATCTTCACTGAAAGCAACTTGAAATTGAAGAGTCCCTAGGTTATATTTATTCTCAAAAGCTGATAAACCGATTTCACGACAGTCTCTTAGCACTGATTCTAGATTTTGTTCTAAGGTTACATATAGAGCTGGAGAATTAATATCTTGAGAACAGTATTGCCAACAAAAGGTTGATTTCCCACACCCAGGATCTGCAATTATTACATTCACTGAGTTTTCACGGAAACCGCCATGTACCAAGGTGTCAAAACCTGGTACACCACTTTCGATTCGATTAGAGTTTTGAATTTTCATGTTATTAAACAATTTCTGCAAAAAGTTACACCTCATGACATAATTGGGATTTAAGAAATTTAACTGGGGAATTCGGATTTTTAAAAAAATTTTTTACTTTTGCACCAAAGAGAAAATAATGAACTTTAAGGATAATGGAATAAATCCGTTCTAAAGATAAATGAAGGATGAATAGGACAAATTTAGTCCATGAATGAAGTTTAATAACTAATTTTTCTTTTACTCTGAGAAAAAATATACTTGAAGTAAATATTCTAGAAAGAACTGTTTTATTGATACCTACTTCTCTTAAAATAATAAAATCAAATGATTTACTTCTTTCAATTGGTTTCATCCTAAATAATTCCACCAATTGAAAATATTCCTTGAGTAAATATAATCTCACTAAAATCTTTAATCTTTGAACAACTTGGGACCTTATAAAATGAACTTAGAAGGATCTAGTGATGATCAATGAAGATACAAAAAAAAATACTCAACCGATTATTATTCCTTAATAAAAGGATTAGAACTGACAAAAGAGGATCTCCTCTAGTTGAAGAAGGGATATTAATAGGATTAGGGTTATTTGGGTTCCTACTAATATTATCCATTGTCACAGGAGTTTTGGATTGGCTTTTAGTAAATGCTGATAAATTATTATCTGAATTAGCCTCATTATTTCCCTAAAATATGTAAAAATAAATCCTAAACTTTGAAAAAATTACCCAAAACTTCCTATCTTTAAATTAATCTTAATTCTGATCAATTATTAACTCTAGATAATAAATTAATGGACCGAGTGGGATTTGAACCCACGACCTCCTGGGTGCAAGCCAGGCGCTGCTACCAAGCTGAGCTATCGGCCCAAAGATTCAATTCCAGAGCAAATCCCTTTCTTTTTAAATATGTTTCAATCTTCTTCTAAAGGTGGTTCCTTCCAGATTCTTAGCGGTCTTTGCTTAGATTGAAACCGAATTTGTTCAAGATAACGGTACACCGTACTATGTCTTGAACCCTGAATAAGTTGTAGAATCGCCTCTTTAGCATTATTAATTTCCTCTAGGTTCCCGATTAATGTAACTTGGTTTCCAAAGACAGAAACATGTGCATCAGTACTCGATTCTATAATATTACGAGTTTTTCCTTTTTCCCCTATTATCCGGGATTTTATTCTTTTAATATTGCTTTTAGTGCCTCCTAATTCAATAGTTTCTAAAAAAATATCATCATCAAGTAAATAAAGAGCTTTCTCTGCACTAAAACCCTTACCAATTGCTTTTACAATATCCCGAGCTTTTAAAACAAGTGTAGGATCTGTAGTATTGGGGGTTGATTTAATTATTACTGAACCGTCTTCACTATTTACTAAGATACTTACCTGAGTAATAGACTCTATATCAGACTTTGTTTCTCCTTTTTTACCTATCAATACCCCAATTCGTGATTTAGGAATTCGGATATGGCTATCGATTACCATCTTTTATACCTCTGCTTAGGTGATTTCTATATCAGGAAAGTCACGTGTTAATGATTCAAAAACTTCATTCTCCAATGGAACTGGAATACCCTTTGAAGAAAATGCGTATAAGATATTTTCGACATCTCTATGAAGGAATTCTAAGGCCCTTGGATGTGATGTTAAAACACTTTGGCTCATATCAATAAGATAAGGTTTATTATGATGAATAATTATATTATAAGCAGAAAGGTCAGCATGGATAAGATTAGCGTTCAATACAAGCCTCTCCATTTGTATAAGTATTAAATCTAACATCTCTTTTGTAAATGCCTTTGGATAATCTTTCAATAGGGGGGAAGGAGTTCCATCTACTCCCAAAAGTTCCATAAGAAGCAAATTATTTTTAACCAGAATCGGTTTTGGTACATTAATATTTGCGTGGCAACACCTTAAAAGATTCTTATATTCTTTATCAGTCCAAAGATTGATGATTTTTCTAGTACTTTTACTCTTTTTATGAAACCTAATATCTCCAGATATATAATCAATCATTCTCTTAAAATTAAGTGTACTAGTTCTAAATATTTTAATAGCAATTGGTGAGGTTATTCCAGATTTTTTTACCATTTCTAAGCCTTTGGAACCTAACAACGCCAGAAAAACTCCAGATTCTTTTCCAGAAGCTATAGTACCAGTTATTTGATCGATTATATTCATTGATTGAAGTTTCTTAATCTGTTTTGCTGTATTTAAGTCGATGACAGCACTTACAGTCTCATAATCTTCCTTTTTTTTTCTCTTCTTTCTCCATCGATCTTCTTTATCTTCTAATTTTTCCCATATTCTTTTGTCGTTTATTTTCATCGCGATGGGACACCGATTTATAAATGATAGGTTTTCCATAATTTCTAGAGGCAATTCTAGGTTGAATGAATCCACAATTTGGACATTCCAATAAATCTCGTCTTTTATATTCTATTTCTTGGCCACAATGATTACAAAACGCTATTATAACCCCTAGACCAGGTCCTACAAGACTAACGGATAATGGATTTGTTATTCGAATAATCTTTACTGTTAACCAATCACCAGGCCTAGTAACTTCATACATATTTCTAACATAATGTTTTGATGCTTCAGAAACATGAAGAATCGCATTTATTGGTAGAGGTATATTTACATTATTAATATAATGCAAGTTAAGAGAAGCGACTTGCTTTTTTACGAATTCTACACGACCTACCCCAACGTCTCCGATATTCATTTGCAAATACTTTTTTTTCGGAATAATAGAAATCTTATGTTTTTTGCGATCTGTAACGATACTCCCGAGTAGAGACGAAAAAATCTCTCCTTCTTCTTCAAAACAAGTTTCATCAGGTAAAAATTCTTCTATAATTGCAATTTTTTCCCCTGGTACAACTATTTCATTATGACTTTGATAATCATCTTTTTTACTCATTTCCTTTCCCAATTAACCATTCTAAAGGTTCATTATTAACTCTAGCCACTAAGATTAATATATAAAAATTTGATTTAATTTCAAAAGAGAAGACTTGCTTAAACTTAATTTATGGTTACTCTGAAAGAAAAAATGATTTCATATGCTAGTCCTTAAAATCTTGAATATGTCAATTCTAACGATATGTCTCTCTTTACGGTGAAATTTTAAGCTTCGAGGTAAAGAGAATTCAACAGTTGACATTATTATGACATCCATATTATTATTCCTTCCCATCTGAACAATTCTCTTTCTGGTTTCAAGGTTTGATTTGTGAATTGAAATTATAGTATTTGCAAATGTCATTGCTTTTTGTAAGAATACAAAATCTATTTTTCTTCTTTTTGTACCGAAAGGAGGATTCATAATACATGTTTGGAATTGTTTACTCCAATTATAAGCTTCTAAGAATTCAATTGATGTAACTAACGAATCGACTTTGAGGTTTTCTTTATCTGCAACTTTTAACATAGTTCCAATACAAAATTCATCAATATCTACACCTAAGACTTTTTTCGTTAAAAATTTCCTTAAAGGAAGAGTTAATCTTCCAGTTCCGCATCCTAAGTCTACAATGGATTTATTCTGTAAATCATCCCATAGAAAAATGAATATAAAAGCAATAAGATCACTAGGAAGACTATATTGCTCTAGAATGACTTTTGGGGATTGAAATTCTTGAATATTCGAAATAAAACTAGATATCTGTTCAAGCTTGAGTTGTTTTTCTGCGGTCCACGTTAATCTATGTGAAGATACGATTTTGAAACTTGTGTTAGACAAGTTCAAGTCCACTTATCTATCCTCACATATGAGCTTGAAAATCCTAAATGTAGAAAGAATAAGAAAGTTAACGCATTTTCTTCTCTCTTTTTCCAGAGAGCATCGCATCGAGACTAACTCCGTTGATGTGAACAATTCGATATCTAACACCAGGAAGATCTCCAATGGCTCCACCTTTGGCCCCTCCGATTCCTTCGATAGTAACCTCATCGTGTTCATCAATGTATAGTAATCCTCCATCACCTGGAATAAATGCTGTAACTTGTTTTCCATTTTTTATTAATTGAACACGAATACACTTCCTGATTGCGGAGTTAGGTTGTTTTGATTCAATACCTACTTTTTCAATCACAATCCCCCTTGCTTGAGGAGCTCCTTCTAAGGGGTCATATTTCTCTTTAAGGCGTAGAATTTTTCGTTTATATGCAGTACTCTTCCAACGAAATTTCTTTCTTTTACGAACTAATTTACTAGCAGCAAATTCTCCTCGGGGTGATTTAAGTCCTGTCACTTTTATGCACCTACAAATATGATTCAACTAAATATTAATTTTATGATCAATTCTATTAGTAATATTGAGAACTATCATCACTCACTATTTTTTACCTGAGTTTTATGAAGGATTGTATTTTATAGTACTAGTTAGTTTGTTATGTTGCCTCACGAAGCTCTACATGATCAATACCAAAATGCCGTTTTAAGAGTAAACGAGACCTGTGAATATTTCTACCGTTTTTTCCAATAGCCTTACCCTTTTCCTTAGAACCAACGGTTACAACAACAACTTTTTCGCCAGATCTATTTAATATTTCCACGCTTTTAGTTTTGGCTGGTGCTAAAGTGTTTGAGACAAAATCTTCAAGTTTAGCAGAATATTCCACAATATCAATTTGTTTTTGAAAATATTCTCTTAAACGTCTGATCGTAGTACCTCCGCGTCCTATTACTTTTCCAGTATCGTGTCTTTTCACAACAAAAATTACTCTACTCCCTTCTTTATCCCAAATACAGTCCACAGCTAGAGCTCCAGTAAAACCTTCAAGTTTTGATATAAATTGAAGCTCTTCTTGGGACATTCGAATATTTGACACTAGAAAACATCCCAATTAGATATAATCCATTATTTTAGAGTTTCCAGCATCTAAAATAATAATGGAGGATACTTTATGTGGTCTTCCACATATTGCACCGAGATCAGTTCCTGATTTTTCATATTCAATGATCGGGATTTTAGCCATCTTACAACCTTTAATTAACTGTGTTCGTGCTTCGGGTGGAACATTATTTGATAGAATAGCTGCTTTAGCTTTTCCAGTTGAAACTTGTCGTAAAACAGATTCAAATCCTAGTTTGACTTTCCCAGTACTAACTGCCATGCTAATTGCTTTATCCAAGTCTGGTTTCATTTAATCGTCCTCTTTAACCTTTAAGTTTTGTTTGTAGCCAGGCCACATGATTAAATCAACTGTTCCTGTTCCAAGGGGTATGATCTGACCGATAATAACATTTTCGGTAATTCCTTTTAGCTTATCTTTTTCTCCACGAGCTGCTGAATTTAAAAGGTGCTTAACTGTCACCTCAAATGAAGCGCGAGCTAAAACACTTTCTTTTTCTCCACTAATTCCATGTCTCCCTATCTGTCGTAAATTTCCATCTTGAGTCATTATATCAGCCACTAACATGATATGACGAATATCTACATCTAATCCCTGTTCTTGAAGAACAGCGGTTGCCTCATCAATAATTGCTTGTCTAGTTGCCTCAATTCCAAGAGTATCTCTGATTTCTTGAATATGGTTTGTTTTAATGCGAGTTGGATCCACACCTGATATACTCAAGACATCAGGCAGGTTACTCCCAGCTGTAAATAAAACCCATTCATCGACTTCTTGATCCTTAGACATTATCACTCGTGTGATTCCCTTTACTCCCTTTAATTTAAGATCCCTAATTTTTTCATTTAATTTGTAAATATCATCTATTGTCAGATCTTTTGAATCAACAATTATCTCGCCACCTTCAAGATTAACTTCTCCTTTTTTTAACTTTGAGAGCTTGTTGACTATCAATTCAGGGGTAACACCTTTGTCTTTCATTAAGGTTTCGTTCAAAGTAATCTTTATCTGCATAAGAGCGAGATCAACAGTAATGTCATCACTAACTGATTCAACTGTTGATAATTCAATCATTCGCTGAACTTCCTGAGCTTTTTCTTTTTCTTTGGAATAAGGCTCCTCAAGATATACCGTCATATAGGGAGAAGCAGGGTTTTTACGAGCATCCAAAATCTCTATTAGTCTTGGAAGTCCCAAAGTTACATTTAATTCGGCTACACCAGCATAATGAAAGGTTTTTAAGGTCATCTGGGTTCCAGGTTCACCTATTGATTGAGCTGCAACAGTACCAATTGCTTCGCCTGGTTCAACAAGTGAACGTAAATAAGCGTCCTCAACAGAGGTTAAGACTTTTTCAGCAGTGCGCTTATCAAGCTTAGGTATTTCAGATAATTTGACCACTAAATTTTCCCTTATACTTCTTGGAAAACGGTCTTCATGAGCATTAACAAGATCATTTATTTGTTTCTTGGTTAAACTTGCCAAAACAACCACCTACTACTTCTGCTCTGAGGATAGAACCTCTTCAATAATAGCATCAATATCAACAGGTCTTCCATGATAAGACTTCATAGGATCTACTCCATCTTCCCCATATTTTAGCTGAACAACATCGCCCTCAGTTGTTCTAACAATTATGTCATAATTCACATGTAGATCTTGTAAAGCATTCACTAACCTTCTTTGGAGATATCCACTTGTTGAAGTCCGAACTGCTGTATCAACTAATCCTTCACGACCTCCCTGAGCATGAAAGAAAAATTCTGTAGGAGAAAGACCTGAACGATAATTTGAACGTACAAATCCACGTGCAATAGGCCCGATATCATTCTTTTCAAAGTGGGGTAACGCTCTTCTCCGGTATCCTCTCAAAATTCTTTCTCCACGAATAGATTGTTGTCCTACACATGCAGCCATCTGAGCAATATTTAATTGAGTACCTTTAGCTCCAGTTGACGCCATAACAACAGCAGAATTTGAGATGCCCATGTAATCATTTGCTACACTTCCAGCACCATCTCTTGCTTTTGCTAAAACACTCATAATTCTCATTTCTAGCGTTTCTTCAAGTGATTTGCCTGGAAGAGGTTCTAATTCTCCTTTACGATATGATTCAATCATTTCATGGGCAGATTTCTCTTTTTCTTCAATTAAAGCACGTATTCTCCGCTTTCCTTCTTCTGGGATATTTACATTTGAGTACCCTAAGCTGAATCCTTCGTGAGATAAGAATTCTAATAACATTTGAGTGAGGGAATCTAAGAATTCACGCGCACGATCACTCCCATGATCTTTAACAACGACGTGTAATACACTCTCTGATTCATCTGCTCCAATAGCTCGTCGATCAATAACCCCAGATAATAACTGTCCGCCTCTGATATACACATAACTATCAAACTCGCAAAGCTCTCCCTTACATGCATCATGCTTTCGACATGTTCTGGATTTCGAAGTTACATTGACATCTGGAGGTAATAATAAACTAAAAACTTGTTTTCCAGTCCAGAGTTCTTTAGGATGTTGTATTGCAGGTTTAGGAAGTTCTCCTTCATAATTTCCTGCCAATAAGAGCTGCCATACATCCTCTTTGGTGATTAATGTTTTCTTACGTGTTAAAAGAAAGGCTGCTGAGACATAATCATGTAAAGCACCAATTATAGGACCACCATATCTTGGAGACAAAATTTGTTCTTGAACTCTCATTAAAACTCTAGTTTCTGCTCGTGCTTCTTCACTTTGAGGGACATGAAGATTCATCTCATCTCCATCAAAATCAGCGTTATAAGGTGTACATACACAAAGATGAAGTCTAAAGGTTTTATAGGGCATGACTCGTACTTCATGGGCCATTATTGACATTCGATGCAATGAGGGTTGTCGATTAAATAATACCATGTCTCCGTCCCTTAAATGTCGTTCAACAATAAATCCTTGATCAATCATTTCAGCTGTGTTATTAAGATCACCAACAAATCTGAGATCTATTCTTTTTCCGTCTGGCCTGATAATATAATTTGAACCTGTTTTGGATACTCCAGTTTTTTCATCGATCTCAGGATTTGGACCATTCATAACTAGCTCTTTCATCTCTTCAATATTCCATTCTGTTACTCTCTCTGGAACAGTAAGGATTTTAGCTATTTGTTCAGGTACCCCAACTTCATTAATAGAAATGTTAGGATCTGGAGAGACAACTGTTCGTGCAGAAAAATCAACTCGCTTTCCTGATAGATTTCCTCTGAAACGCCCTTCTTTTCCACGAAGGCGTTGTGTAAGAGTTCTCAATGCTCTTCCTGAACGATGTCTGGCAGGGGGAATACCTGCTACCTCATTATCCATAAAAGTAGTCACATGATATTGTAAAAGCTCCCAGAGATCTTCAACTATTAATTGTGGAGCTCCTGCTTCAATATTTTCTCTTAGTCTTTGATTTATGCGAATAATATCAACTAATTTATGAGTAAGATCGTCTTCACTTCTAACACCAGATTCTAAAGTGATCGATGCACGTACTGATACTGGAGGAACTGGAAGGACAGAAAGTATCATCCATTCAGGGCGAGAATGTTGTGCATCTATCCCAAGAAGATAAAGATCTTGGGTTGGAATTCCTTCAAACCTCTTTTGAATCTCTGTTGGGGTAATTCTTACCGAACCTTCAGGTGTCTCTTCATAAAAACTTGTGGGTTTCTCATACTTAATTTTATATTGAGTTTGCTCGCAATGTGGACACTCTGACCTTTTTCTAGCCTCTTTAACAACATCTTTATATAAATCAGAGATAAGTTTTAGATCTTCTTCGTTTTCAGCTTTTTCAATAGCATGGTGGTATCTTTTAGTTGTTAGAGGATCAAGAAGAATCCTTGAACACGCACGACAAGAGGTTCGAAGAAGTTTATAGATAATTGATTTTGCATAACCAACATGGATTACGGGTCTGGCAAGCTCAATCATACCAAAATGTCCAGGACATTCTCCCACTTGGTTTCCACAGGTTTTACAACGTTGACCAGGCTCAATTGTACCTAATCTACGATCTATTAGTCCACCCTCAATAGGGGTTCCATCTTCATTGTATGTATCAGCAGTGATAATTTTTGTAACAGCCATTTTCCGAATTTCGTCTGGTGATAGAATTCCAAATTGGATTTGATTAATTTTTTTCAGCTCTGGTGTCCACATAAGGTATTTTCCCAGCTATTATTATGCTTAGTATAAATCAAAGTAATCTTTAAGGGTTAAAATCATTTTAAATAAAAAATTGGTCGTGAAATAAGAGAAGTGCTTAGTTAAAGCGAACCACAAATTTGCTTATGTATCTTCATACCAAATTCCTTTCAATTGAGAACTTTTGAATTTCTATATTTTTAATAATTCTAAATCTACGAATTAAACTGACCTTTAAATAGTTTTTAAATTCATTATTAGAGGTCTTTTGTACTGAATACGTATAAGATGCTAATTTTAATCAAATAGGTAAATTAAGGAACATATTTTCTCTAGATAGGGTCAATTTAGGTTTTTAAAATAATAATAATTACTTACAATATAGTAGAGAATTTTATTGTAAAAACAAATTACTTAAACCATCCTATTCTAGAAATTCGTTGATTACATTTAACTTTCGAAAAGAACCTATTATTTGATCCTGAAATTCGTCAAAATTAAATTTTATCTAAAATCTTTGAAGTCAAAAATGTGAGATTTGGTTAATAGTGAATAAGAATAAACCGAGGAATAAACAGTATTTTCCTAATTTATTTCCAGTTGGAGGATAAATTATTGAACCAAATGCTATTAAAAAAGCACCAAATGGAATAGAAGTAATTATCTCAACTATTGAAATTACAACTTGGATTAATATTTCATCTAACATTTCTACCACAACCAAATAGGCATCTTGGGGAATTTGAATCCAAGAGGGAGAAGAACACATAAAAGACAGATAATACTTTTTTTCAGGTTTTTCTTACGTTTCAAATCAGCTTCTATTAAAAATAAACCTAGATTCCCAATAAAAACTATTAATGACAAAGCACCAAATGTAAATAATAAGTATGAGGTAATATAAGAAGTAATTGGGATAATATCAGTTTGAATTCCTGTTTCTGGCTGTTCATTATCCAATGGATAGGGAAAGATATTCATCATCAGGATTAATACGATTAATGAACGAAATATTATCCTTTTCCCATTTTCCTCATTATAATCAACTAAATAAGTAATTCCTCCAAAAATAAGAGCAATATTTGAAGTTACAAAGGCTAGGATGATTAAAACCGGTAATATGGACTCTAAAATTGAAATAATATAAGATGAAAAGGTTTCGATTGTTTGTTCAATTGTAAAAGGATCAAAACCACTCATTTTAATACCCTTGTAAACAAATTCTTAAGATTTAATCTATATGTAAATATCTAAATTTAACCACCTAAATTTTGAGGGAGGTAAATTTCAAATACTAAAACTTCTAAGGGAAAGTGGCTCATCAAACATCTGTTTTAAAAAGTTTATAGTAAAAATGTCTGAAGAATTACACTCTTGTGCGAAAAAAGAGTTGATTACTTCATCGTCAATCACTTTTACTTTGCCTTCGTGGTTTAATTCTGCAATTCTTGATACCAATCTTCTTTTTTTATTTTTATTCCAAGTAACAGCAAGTTCAACAAATATATGAGGGATTGATGTTTTAAGAAGACTTAGGGGTATATGATATATATCATTGAGTCGGATAAAAAGGAGTTGTGAATTGAATCCATGAATTGTTTGAATAGAAGGTATTCCTACAGAAAGAATATTTAAGAAGGCATTAAAATGATCTTCCGTGGATAATTCGCCTAGATTGATAAAGTCTGGACTACGATGTAAGATTTTTTGGATTTCAAGCGATTTTGTGATTAATTGATTAGAATAAGGATCATAACCTAATCTAAATTTAATTGTTTTTCCTATACGAGTACTAGATGCCTCTAAAACATCTTCAATTGAAATTAACCTATAATGAGAAGGGATAAATTCTATTAACGCGTTCTGAAGAGTTGTTTTTCCCGAGTTTGGAGGGCCTAAAATGGTGATTGTAACCCGATTTTTTATGAAAAAAGCTAACATTAAAGCTTGATTTTTTGTTATACTGTTATTTTCAATTAAATCTTTCAGCCTAAGAGATTCATTTCGAAATTTTCTTATGTCAATATTAAAATCTCCTATTATTAATGGAGGTATATCCACTGTTACGCGTGTATGGAAAAGAGGGGAAATAAAATCCGCTTTCATGGTAGGATTAACTTGGTTCAATGAAAAATCATTTTCTAAGGCGATTCGGTGAATAAAAGATTCAATCTCACCTTTTTTTAGTTTGATAGATGTAGAACATCTTCCATGCCTTGAATGATCAATATAAAGATTATCTTCATTAGAATCTATATAAATTTCATCTATTTGATTATCTAAAAGCAAGGGAGCTAATTTTTCAAGCTGAAGAGCTTTGAAAAAAATTGGGATAAACAATTTATAAGGAATTTTCAATTTTTTTTTCAAAACTTCTTTGTTTAAAAGTTGGAATAAATTTCCTAATGAAAAAAATTCACTTTTTTCCTTTAAAAAAGAAATTAAAAATTCTTTAAGCATGGATTCATACTCAATAAAGTTTTTGAGGGATTCAAAGGTTTTCTTATCATAATCAACAGAATATTCAATATTTTGATGTAAATCATCAGACAAAATATTAATTACATAATTATAATTAGAATATGTATCAATTAATCGAAATTTTTTCTTTTGTAGACTCGTTAACTGAACAGAGGAAACCATTTTCTAAACCTTTCATGAATGGTTTAATTCATCTCGAATTTAGTGAATCCTTTAGCATTTGGTCAAAAACTAGGTCTAATTTTGTGGGTAGTGGAATATTTCTATTCAAATCTTTCTTTTCAGCAATTTCAAAGCAATATTTCCTCCTTACAATCCCCTCCCCATCAATATATAATGTCAAGACATGACCATTGTTTGTATGAGATATTGCTTTAGTGATTAATGCATGATTAGATCGAGCATAATCTAATTCATCTTTACTAAGAAAAATGGTTTCTTTCTCACCACAAAGAGGGCAATTCGTTTGAATAATAGACTTTTGAGCTTGAATAGACACCACAACAATTACCAATTTCCTTTATAATTTCTAGAATAAAAACTCCTAAATTTTTAAGTTAAAAACAAACTTGGGAATTTATAAAGAAGAATAAAGGTCTTTAAAGATTGATGAATATTACATATGAAATATTCTAAAGTCAAAATATTAAATAAACCTATTTCGTTCCTAGAAAACCACTTTTTGGGAGATTATACCTTTTTTTATCAGATGGAATTTCATGACTATTTTCAATCACGATTTAAGCTTCAATTAAAGCATCTTAGAGTCATTCAGGTTTTGTGTATCCTCATAGGAGGGTGGTTAATTTCTTTTCAAATTTTTTTATCAATAAGTGATTTTTTCATTATAATTTGTACTGAATGCATTATAGTCTTTATATTCATAAGATCATTATATCATCTCATTCACATTCAATTCCAAAATTATAAGATAAACACACAAATAACAGGATTTTTTGTTCTTAACGAGCTATCAATAATTCTAGAGACAACTAAATCCTTAAAAGACGCAACAAAATTTATAATTACTGGAAAATATCCTCTTTATTCTCTTATCTTTGAAGAAGCTTTGATAAAGTCACACTTAGGGAATCCATTAAAAAAAGCTTTATTGGAAGAAATAAACAAAAAATTGTCTGGAGAAGTCAGAACTTTTTTTTTAAACATCATTCAGACTTGGGAAAGAAGTGAAAGAATTATAGAAGTATCACGAAGTAATTTAATGAATAAAATAGAAAAACAAATAATAAAAGAAATGGAAGAATTGAATACATGGTCTTCTCTCTCTTCTGGATTGACTTTTTTATGTCCACCTGTAGTTTTATGTTTTTTGTTATTGTCAGATACATTTTCGCTTCTTTCAGGTCTTTTTTTATTTTTATTTATGATAATTTCGTCTGTTTTCATCCACCCTGATCGACATGTCTCAATTTTATCATTAAAAAACCATGTATTATATTCAGAGGATAATTTAGGGTTTGATTTCCTAATTAATCTTGCAGAAAATTTATCAAAAGGAAATTCGTTTTATAGAAGTTTATATAACTCTATTAATACTTTTATAGAAAGTAATGTGCCACTTTCCTCAAAAAAAAGACAAGAAATCCTAAAATTAAGAGTTTATACAAAAAATATGTCTGAAAATGATATTGAAAAATTTCAATCTGTTTTTCCAAAACGAATTGTAAAACTTATCTCTCTCTCAGCAAAATTCTCTCTTATTAATAGCAAAATTGCAGGAGAGAGACTATTTTTTATGTGTTCGGAATTAAGAAAACCCATTGATCTTATTATTCAAGGGAGAACACGACTTAAAGCGTCAAATTTCCAAGAAAAAGTAATTCAGTTACTTTGTCTTTTGGTTCTTGGATTTATATCTGGAGCAGCTCCTTTTTTCCTTTTTATATCTTCTTTTCTAAGTTATCAACTTCATGATGCAGAATTATTTACTAAATACATTTTATATGACTTTTTATTCATTGGATATGGGCTTTTCATGAGTTTTATGCCATATAACATAAATGATCTTGAATATTCTAAAATTTTAACTGCTATTCCAACGAAAGTTTTGTCTTTGGTGTTAAAATTCGTTTTATTTCTTGGAATTTTTTTATTTACTCGGATCTTTTATATAAATTTAATCTAAGGAATTTAAGTAGTAAGTGACATTTTGATACTATTCATTTTTGTTTAATCTTTGGGAGGTTTTATTGAAAATTAAACATTCATGGGGTGAAAGTAATTAAGACGAAGTTTTCACCATGAATCGAGATTTAATCCAAAAAGCAAACACACGAATCGTATCAATCTTGTTACTGGTTTTAACCTTCTCAATTGTCATTATTCATCAGGAATCAGTGAATTTAATAAAATCACATGATATATCGCTGGAAGTTCCTTTCAACGAAAAATTTGAGGCTGAAGATACCTTAATCTCTTCCTCTCCAGAAATCAATCCTCAATTATCCTCATATTATGAAAATTCGCCTATTAAGTATAACATAGAGACGATAGAAGAGAGAGTAAGCGATGCATCTCAGACATTGAACTTTTTAACACCCAACGAATCCCAATTTCATTTTCAATCAAACATTAGAAATATTTCTTTTGAGATAAATTCTTTTCCAAATATAACAGGGTCACATTGGGAAAACAGTCCTAATATGGGTGATGGGGATATTAATATTACAACATATATTTCTTCTGAGGAGTCATTCTACCGTCTAAATTTCTCTGATACAGGCGAATCCATTATCTATGGCACAGTTAACAAATTATTCAATCAAATTTCAATTCCATCAGTTGTTAACCATTCAACAATTGTTCAATTCTCATTTAGAATTCCTAATCTATCATCAGAGTTGATAAACTCATTACATAGATTAGAATTAGAATTAAGTTTTATCAATCGTTCTCTCATATTTGTACTTTCAAACTGGGGTTGGAATTACGGAATTGAAGTAGAAGAAAATATAATAAAAGGAACAAATGCTCTATATATAATGTGCAATCAATCAGAATCTATAGAATGGTATCACTTTTCTGTCAACATTACAGGATTAATCCAGACTTATTTCAACCCTGAAGAATACGGTTTATTCTCACAAATCCAATCATTATATTGTAATATGCTTTCTATGGTTCCGAATTATGAACTATTATTAGATTTCAAACAAATCATATTTAATACACAATTAGACCCATTTTTTCCCTTAAATTATACGATTGGGGATTATGAAACCTTTTGTTTTGATGGAATTTTGTCTTATAATACTACAATTGGAAATGTCTCTATCTCAATTGAAGAGCAATCTTCATGGGAAAAAAATCTAATGACGTTTTTGAATATTAAAGTAACGAGAACCTTCAGTTATTATTCTATCATAGAATTATCGAATTGGAATTCAACCCATTTAGAACTTTTAATGGAGTTAGAGAATCATATTCTAATGAAAAATTATTATAGTTATTTTTTGATTTTTATACCTTCTGATTGGAATAATTTGATTTTAAATGTCAATTCGTCATCATTCGAGAGAATAAGAAATTTTTCTTCTTTAGATGATTATCTAACGTTAGATTTAGTGAGATTTAATATAACTGCTTTAAACCCAACCTTATTCTCTGCGATTTCACCAAATTATTTAGAGAATATTTCTGTTAAAAGTGAAATTATCTACGGAGAAGCACTTAAAGTTAAGGGCAAACTTAAATATCCATTACAAGGAGATATTAATCTATTTCTTGAATCTAATCAATTTATTTTTTATCAAACCACATTAGTCATGATAAATTGTACATTTATTTTCCCAGATATCATAATCTCTGATCAATTTCCTATAGGTATGATGAATCTAACTGTAAATTGGACGAATTCGTTTGAATATGGTTTTTTCAATCAGATAGTTGTGGTTCATGCCTTTCCAAATCCTGAATCGAATTATATCTCCTTTGAATCTTCTCATACTTTAATAATTAACCAGTTTGATCAATTCATACTAAATATCTCTTTATTCAGAGAAGAAAATCCTTTCATATCAAATGAAACTCAAGTGTTTTTGTTAAAAGAAACAGAAAGCTATTTTTTCTTTCAAACTATCGGAAATAATTATAAACTCCATATAGCACATATAACCTGGGATCCAGGTATCTATCAACTTGATATCTATGCTATCGAAGCTTCGGGGTTTTTTGCCCAGCGTTCTATGAATATCACAGTAATTAAGTCAGAAATTATTTGGAATTTTGAATATTTAAATCCTATCTATCAGATTTCTAATAATTTAAGCTTTCTACTATATATTTACTTTTTTCCAGATGGAAGTGAATCCTACTACCCAATTAATAACTTTAAAATCGAACTATGGATTGATGAAATTCTTTCAGGTACTTATTTTTCAGATCAATTTGGGGTTGTAAATGTAAATTTTCACCCTTTAATCCAAAATAATTTATCTGATTTTAATCTCTTTATAATTGGATCACTCAACGGAAAAATAGAGAAGATTGACTCCTTATCCTTTATGGTCCAAAATATGAGCTTAATTGAGGGATTTTCTCAGGTTCTTGTAAACGAGGTTTCAAGAACCCCCATCGAACCAAATAAGTCTTTTTTTATTTACTATGAAGTTGAATACTTAACTGAGGCTTCTAATTGGTATCATTTTATAGGAACACAAAGTAATAACATTATTTCATCTTATATTATCAGAGATTCATTTGTAATAAACACACAAATTATTAATGAGAGCATTGTTTGGAATCAACAGGCAAACTCGACCTTTAAAGATTTTTTAATAATTGAATACCCTAGTCCTAGAGTTTATACTACAATTACACTAGATAAACCTGTTTTCCAGCTCAAAATTGATATCAAATCAAATATATCTATAAGTAATTTTTCAATAAGTATTAATCTTGAATTCCTTGAATTCACCTTCTCTAATTTGTCACTTCGGGATTCACTTTATCGTGATGTTACTAATTTATTTCCGTTCGAAATTAATGGATCCATTATCTTTATTAGGTCTCTACATATCTTTGAAGGAAATTCAATAATTCTTACTCTTTTAGGACAATACGAAACTCCTAAAATTATAAATTTCTATCCATTTTTAGACGATTATTCCTATAATGAAAGTATGATAGGAGGTTGGAGATTAAATAGTTATTCAAATTTTACATACAAGGTTTTTTATATCATAGATGCTATTAAACGGGAGAGTATAAATTCTACTCATTCTAAATTCGAGAATGGAACTGTAATTATCATGACAACATTAC
>Ga0209536_100000964_pt1 | contig 47456 bp, 41 predicted proteins | sample DeeMarSeWOR28_12_FD_187461 | JGI IMG/M metagenome (GOLD analysis project Ga0209536, IMG submission 187461) | Marine sediment microbial communities from White Oak River estuary, North Carolina - WOR-2-8_12 (SPAdes) (version 2) | ecosystem: Environmental > Aquatic > Marine > Intertidal zone >...
CACTTTCATGACAGGTTTTTAACCAAGAAATTAATGCATGTGAGGCTGTGAGCCGGGCACGCCGCCGCCAAAATCAATCGGCGATGCATAGAATGTTTTGGCCCACCCCTCCTCGGTTAATGGTTCGAAGCGCCCTTTTTCCTGGACTTCGAAACGAATCGGCTGACCGGCATCAAACCGTTTGATCGGTTCCGAGTCTTTCATCACGATAATGCCGTTGACGATCACATGGGGAATGCCGGTAGATGGCAAGTTTCCCTTGGCAAAAGTGGAATTGTCGGTAACGGTCTCTGGATCGAACATGGTGATGTCAGCCACCATGCCTTCTCGCATGCGGCCACGCACCTGCATGGCCTTCAGACCCATGTCACCCAGCGGCTTGGCGTAGTTGTAACTGGTCATGGCAACCGCCTGCATCAAGGGGATGTCGTTCTCCCTGGCCAGACGGAGCACCTTGGCGAAGCTTCCGGAGAAACGGGGATGGGTATTGGGAAGCTTGTCGTAGGGCGTGTCCCAGGTCAATCCTTCATCGGGCATGAGCGGCATGCCGTCACTGCCGATGGCAACCCCTTTCATTTTGATCCAGTTGACAACCCATTCTTCCGGACACTTATACACAATCACAGTCCGCGTTGGTTCTTTTTTGAGCATTTCCTCACGGGTTTGTTGGGTGTAAAATTTGCCGGTTGCTACATCCTGAATGGTTTCTTCATATTTGTTGCCAAGGGCCTTTACCCACACCTCTGGTTCGAGAAATACGGCGTTCAGAGCTGTTGAACCGGCGTGGTATGGATAGATCTCGCCCCACACGTTGTAACCCTGATCGCGCATCCTCACGAGAAGCTCATGAACCATGTTGTATCCCGGATTGTTAAAGTGGGCGGCAATTGCCGGAGAGTCAAGGGCAGCAGCATTAGCCAGCATCTCCTGGATACCCATGACTTCCTGCACATCGTCACCGGGCGTAAGGCGGAAATGTATATCAATAAAGCGGCCATACTTACCTGCGAGCCTTTGCATTTCAAATAGCTCTCGGGAAGACACCCCAGCTCGCATGTAGCCGAGGGTGGAGCCTATGCCCAAGCCTCCCTGACGCAGGCCGTCGTCCATTTTTGCCAGGATCTGGTTGCCCTGTTCAAGCGTGGGGCGTGTTGCAGACCAGCCCTGCTTGACGCGGGAAGCAATAGCATCGGGAGTATTTATGTACTTCCAATCGTCGAAACCATCGAGCACCGCGGCACGGGCAAACTCATGGGCAACCGAAACGCCGTAATTAAGTGGTATTTTGCCTTCGCGGTTTTTGTACCATTGGTCGAGTTTGGGGCCATAGGCGCCAATTTCCAAATCCATGATCGTCGTCCGCCCGTCGCGCAGCATCAGCCGGTAGGCGTAGGGTTCGATGCAGTGCTGGTGGCCGTCAATAAACCCCGGGGCCACCACAAGGCCCATCGCGTCGATGGTCTCCTTGCCTGTGATCTTGTCTTTTGTGATGACGGCGATCCGGCCGTCCTTGATGCCGACATTGGCGACACTGTCATACATGGTTTCCGGGTCCATCACCCGACCGTTGTTGATGACCAGATCATAGTCGTCGGCAATAGCAGGCAGGGACGTCATCACGACCAGAGCCAAAGCCTGCACCAGCCAACATAAAACCTTCTGATTCAATTTCATTTTGTTTCTCCTCCTTTAGATTTTGAAATGTATGCTTGAATTACATTTCAAGCCCAAAACAAAAAAGGCCTTCGAAAAGGACGCAACTATTCCTCGAAAGCCCTAAAGCTTGAATAAGAAACTCTAGCTTCATAAAGCATAAGCCTAATGAATGGTTAGTAAATATTTATCTATTTTTTATAAATATTAGTGGGGAACGTCAAGTGGAATAATCACTAAGGGAGGAAAGTGCAGATTTCTTGCCACAATCTTGACTTTTGACTAACTCATACTGAGTCAATGTTACCGGTGGACATGTTGAAATGTGAGAATTATTCAAGAACCTCGGTGCCTTTAATCTCTAAAATTTGTCCGATTTTTTCATTGAAACCTCATTTCAAAGGTTGAGATTCGGTGCAGGGGAAGGCTTCTTTTAGTGCATGGTGTAAAGTTGTTATTGCTGGCTTTTCGATAAAGTTAGGGTGTTCCCCAACAAATTTTATAAAAACCCCAATAATATTTCTCTCTGAGATCGTCATAGGCAAACAATATTGACTAGGGAGATTATAATAAGATTTGTAATATTCATGTGTAGTTACGACTCCTTTAATAAATGCCCTACAGTAAACACTAGTGACGAGAGTGTCGTCTTGATGGACAACATCCATACATGTACCATAGAGATAATATGTAGTTCCGGATTCAACCTGTTTTTCCGCCAGTACAGGAGAAACCCCAAACAAGGATACAGCAACCAGAAGCAGAGTCAGTTTTTTCATGGGTCGCTCATTTTTTTACTTTACGATTTACAGTCAGACAATTTATAAAAAGTTCAGATGTCTTGCCACATAATATTGACTTGAGTGACATTCAATCAGAGTTAATATTTATCATCGACACCTGAACTCACCGTAGCTTGTTCTACAGATGCCATGAAGATAAATCTGTCTTCTTTTTCTTAAACGCTGCCATCATTCCAAAAAGTGAAATTCACTTAAAATCGTTTTCTCCAGGTTTTAAATCTTTTATTGCAGTAATCATTGAGTGCTTGAAAACTTCCAAAATACTGCAATGATGATTCCGATATGGGGCCATTATATTCACAATTTTCAACAGAGTGTTCACGACATGTAATCGGTCGTTCGTCATAAATGGCACACTCTCCGTTATTTCTCAAATGAGAACACTTATTATAAATCATAAGGTGCCAGCCTGTATGATCCCTGAATGCTTTTATATTTTCATGGGACAGTTGCCACAGCAAGCCGTCAAAGTCGCGGATAGTCCGTGGGGCAGCTATTTTAACCGTGATATAATTACAGCACAAATTCGCACAATCATGACATTTGCTATGAGTCATTTTGATACCCTGAAATGTATTGAATCAAGATGTAATGATTTCCTGCCGCAAGAGAAACTATTTTGAGCCTTTTGAGATGCAGTCATATCAATCGGCAACAGCAGCTCTACAAATTATTTACCGCCCTTCAGAGCAAACACATGAATCTTTCTCGGTCTTACTTCTTCTCGAATGGGTAAATAACCTGCCAATCGCGCTTCATATCAACGACCGTCCAGCCTTTTTCTTGCGCCTCGTCCAGAGCTTGGTCGAGATGGCCGATGGAGGATGCGCGGTCATAGGCCCATTCACGTTCGGCGTCAGTGTGGTGAACAAGAAGCGCAAAGCGGGCGCCGCTGCCGGCTGAAGTCCACTGCAGCATCTGCTGGTCGCCGTCGGAGTTGCCGAAGGCGGCGATCGGGCGGCGCCCGATATGCTGGTTGATCCCCACCGGTTTACCGGCTTTGTCATCTATGAAGTTTATCTCCGGCAGACGCACCAGCACCGGTGTGCCATCGCGGAGCTGGAACTCGGTTTTTATGCTGCTGCCGATAACCTGCTCGGGTGGAATGCCATATACTCTTTCCGTCCAGGGCCGCATAAACTCTATGCCGCCGCCGGAGACGACAAAGGTTTTAAACCCGTTGGCGCGCAGATAGGCGAGCAGTTCCAGCATCGGCTGGTAGACCATGTCCGTGAAGGGACGGCCGGTCTTCGGATGCTTTGCCGTGGCCAGCCAATCCTTTACCGTTTGCGCGAACTCATCGGTTGTGTTGCCGGCGTGCGTGGCCATGACAATTTCGAGCAGCGCCTGCTCCCCTCCTTCCAGAACCTTCTTGAGATCGCCTTCAAGCACCGCCTTAAAAGGCTGCTTATCCTTCCATTCTGGATGCATGGGCGCAAGCGCATTCACCCGGTCAAGCGCAAAAGCGAGTTGAAAATACATGGGCTGCTCGCTCCACAGCGTGCCGTCATTGTCAAATACAGCTATGCGCTCTGCAGGGTCGACGTAATGTGGTCCGCCCTGTTGTGTTACTTCCGCAACAAACTGCATGATGGCTTGTTTGGTTTTGCCGGTATTCCAGGAGGGCAGCGGATCTGCTGCCTGAACATTTATCGCAGGCAGAAATACCAGTGCCAAGCCAATAATGAAGTAATTTTGCAAGGAACGCTTCATAGCTTTCTCCTTTTTGCTTTTTTGCAGGTGTTAATGCTTTTGCATCTAAATATAGGGCGCCTAGCGGTTGTCCAAATTTGCCCAACGATCAAACTTCAGATCTGGTACTGGCCCCGAAGGACGAGCCGGCTGTCAAATGTCCGACTATAGGCGGACCGCCCTTGGAGGGCGGTCCGCGGTCTATTAAATGGCAGTCTTGACCTTGCATCCCATGGAACGGGTTAATGGCTGCCCATCGAGTTTTTCAGTTGTTCCTCTATCTTGCTGAGGTTGAAGGAGCCGGGTGACTGGCTCGGCGGGTATTCTTTCATGGTCTTCAGAAATTGCGCAGCGAGCCCCTGGATCGGCACGACCACGAACGGATGATCTAGGAACCAGTCGTCGTAAACATTCGCATTGTGCTGGGCCTTCTCAAAGGGATCGCGACGCAGGTTGAAGAGCAGCGGCACCCTTAATTCAATGAAGGGTTCACGCCAGACGCCGAAGGCCTGGCCGCGGTTTTCCAGGAAGACCACCTTCCAGTCGTCGTAACGGGCAGCAACTACCTGACCGTCATCATTAACATACCAGAACTCGCGGCGGGGAGAATCATTGGTCTTGCCGCTGAGGTAGTTGAGCATGTTGTAGCCGTCGATATAGTTGCGGTAGTGACGGCCGCTGATGTCCGCTCCCTTGCGAAGTTTTTCCTTGATATCAGGTGCACCGGCCGCGGCGGCAAAGGTGGGCAGCCAGTCCTCGTGAGCGACAATACCGTTGAGTGTCGTCCCGGCCGGGAAGTGGCCGGGCCAGCGCACGAAGGCCGGCACTCGGTAGGCGCCTTCCCAGTTGGAATTCTTCTCGTTGCGGAAGGGCGTCGTTCCGGCATCGGGCCAGGTATTGTAATGCGGGCCGTTATCCGTCGAATACAAAACGATGGTGTTGTCGGCAATTCCGAGGTCATCAAGCAGCTGGAGCAATTCACCCACGTGCGCATCGTGTTCGATCATCCCGTCGGTGTATTCGTCGTTCCCGGGGTGGCGATGCTCCTTCCTGACATGGGTGCGGAAATGCATGCGCGTGCCGTTCCACCAGGTAAAAAACGGCTTACCTGCTTTAACCTGGCGGGTGATGAAATCCTTGGCCGCAGCCACGGTTTCATCATCGATGGTTTCCATGCGCTTTTTGGTGAGCGGACCGGTGTCCTCGCATTTCTGCTTGCCCCATTTACCGAAACGCGGGGTCTCGGTCGCGTCATCTTTGTCAGTAGCATAGCAGTGCAGCACCCCCCGTGGGCCGAACGTCTCCAGGAAGGTTTTGCCGTTTGCCAGCACCATATCCCGCGGATAATCCTCGTTCTCCGGCTCTTCCTCGGCGTTGAGGTGGTAGAGATTGCCGAGAAATTCATCAAAACCGTGAATGGTCGGCAGGTGTTCATTGCGGTCGCCCTGGTGGTTTTTGCCGAACTGTCCCGTGGTGTATCCTTGCCCCTTAAGAACCGTGGCCATGGTCACATCGGCCATCTGCCAACCTTCCTTGGCGCCGGGCAGACCGACCTTGGTCATACCCGAACGAACGGGCACCGAGCCGCTGATGAATGCCGCACGGCCGGCGGTGCTGCTCTGCTGGGCATAATAGTCTGTAAATGATACGCCTTCATTCGCTATGCGATCGATGTTGGGTGTCTCATAACCCATCATGCCGCGATTGTTGTGGCTGATGTTCCAGGTTCCAATATCATCACCCCAGATCACCAGGATGTTGGGCTTCCCCCCATCTCCTTCTGCCGGCGCTGCCTCCGCGATTGCCGGTTCCATCGCTAAAACTGGCGCCATCATTACGGCACCAACTCCTGTAAAAAACAGGGCTTTGCGCCACCAATATGAGCCTTTTGGTTTTAGATCCTCCATCTTTCCTGCCCTCCTTATTGAATTATCAGGTTAATTGAAAGACATCCCCGACCTCTATGCTGACTGCGTTCCTCAGCCTGTAACCTCCTGGCCGGAGCGCGCCTGAGCTGCCATTTTTTTCGTGTATGGCTCAATATGCGAAAAATATTTCTTTAAGCCGCTGCACAGATAGTTCAGTCCCGGTTCACCGCCAGGCGTCCGGATAAATCTGTTCTTGGGACATTCGCCGTGGCACAGAGCCAAATATTTGCAATCACGGCAGTACTGCGGCAGACCATATTTTTTATCAAATCCGAATTTCTTCTGCTGCTGGGAAAAAACAGCTGCGCTCAGCCTTCTCTCCCTGATGCTGCCAAGGTGATATTTGGGGTAGACAAAATGATCGCAGGAATACATTTCACCATCGTGTTCAAGGGCTATACCCTTGCCGCAAATCTCGCCAAAGACGCACATGTACCCGTAAATACCCATCTGCTGGGCTATGGCGCATTCAAAGTTATACACAAATGTCTTGCCGATATCATTCCGGTACCATTCGTCAAAGACAGCACAGAGAAATGTCCCGTAATCATCCGGGTCAACCGACCAGTCATAGACTATTGAACTGGGTGTTCCGGGCTTGGCAGCCTCATCACCCAGGGTCGGAAATTCAATGGAATCCCAATACGGGGGTGCCACTTCCTTGAAAGTCTTTGCCTCGACACAGGCATTCAACTGGATCGCCCGGGGCTGTACCTCGTCCCGTATAAAACGGTACACGTCCAGGGGATGCTTCGTGTTGTCATAATTGAGGGTGACCAGGGCATTAAAAGGAACATCATGTTTTTTCAGAAGCTTTACAGCATGCATGACTCTGTCAAAGGTCGGCTTTCCCCCCTTTGTGACGCGATGCATGTCATGCAGCTCCCGGGGGCCGTCAATACTCAGACCTACCAGGAAATTATGCTCTTTGAGAAACACGCACCATGCATCATCGAGCAGGGTGCCGTTTGTCTGCAGGTCATTATGGATAATTCTGCCGCCCATATACTTTCGTTCAAGGGCAACGATCTTTCGGAAAAAATCAAGCCCGCAGAGGGTGGGCTCGCCCCCCTGCCAGGAGAAGATTATTTCTTCGCTGGTCTGCTCCTGGATATACTGCCTGATAAACTCCTCAAGAACCTCACCGGACATGCGCCAATTGTTCACCGTTGATAAGAGGGTTTCCTTATGGAGGTAGAAGCAGTATGAGCAGTTCAGGTTACACAGAGGGCCGATGGGCTTGGCCATTACATGGAAGCGGGTTTGCTGTGTATTGTTTGCAAACATTTATAATTCCTGCCTCAATACAGCGCAAAAAACCTCCTGGGAGACATTATATTCCCTGGAGGTTTAATCTAGCTGGTCAGAAGCACCTTATACATTATGGTTCTCTCAGGTTAGAGACATATACGTTTAAGAATAAATATTATTTAGAATCATTTAATCAAAATATCAAGTTTATAAAGCAGTCACGCTACCCCCGGATTGATCCGGGCTTTTGACATGGTTGTCCCGGTCGGCCTATATAAGGTCGTATAGAGAGAAACGGCAATAATACCCCCCTCCTGAGTGATCAGAAGGGGGGTATTATTGAATATTATTGGCCTTTAAAGATATTTCGCAGGCCTGAAGAGAGTGCAGGCAGGTCGACCTGTCAGAAGATGAACCTAAAGGGTTATTTTATTGAACAGGCATCCAGGTCTCATCCGGGTCATACAATGTCATCGCTTCAGCCAGCTCTGCGGTATTTTCCCCAAGGTCTTTCTGAAAGACCATGGCGTCATGATTCACGACGAAAGTCATGACCCCGGAGTTGCCATGCTGGGCCGGATAGGCTATGACGGCAAAACCTCCGATCATCCTGCCGTTCACGATATAATCATAGGCCCCGCCCGGAGCATTATTCCCCTGGGTGGTGAGAATCCGGTAATAGTAGCCATGATACGGTTCGGGATTGTCCTCTGATCCCCCTGATCCGTATCCCTCGGCCCGCGCGTTTGCCAGCAATTCGCCGATCGGGCTCGGATCTTCGCCCTCCTGTGCCGGCCAGTACAGCCCGTCCTTCTTTCCCGGTTCACTGATAAACTTCCGGGCATATTCCAAGAGGGAATCACCGTCGCGGTCCTCCATGGCATACTCACGCTGTGCATCGACGATGGCCAGCATAACCTGGATCGTGTCCAGTTCGTTCTTGCCGATGCGTCGGTTCAGTACCTCTTCCTTTCCTGCTGCGGTATCGAACACCCACCGGTCTCCCTTTTTTACCAGCGGGATAGTAAAAGGCCAGTCATTTTTGCCGATGACGAGCACAAAGTTGTCCCCGTCCGGTTCAAGACGGTTCTGCTCTTCATAGGCTTTCAGGAAATTCTGCTTCATTCTCTGGTCGGCGACATCGTCGCCCGAGGCGATGAGTTCACCGGCCTCCGGTCCCAGGACCGCGAGCAACTCCCTGTCGCTGTCTGCCTTCACGGCCGTGACCAAAGCCATTACCGCCTCAGAAGGCGATTTGAATTCCTTCTGCACTGCCTTGCATGAAATGAGGGCCATGGAAAGACAGAGAAACGCCGCCAGAGCTGTAATCGCGATAAAGCGCTGCGTCTTGTGTATTCCGCCCTTTGTAAAGGAAAACATCATTTTCTCCTCCCTATAATTTCTGTCTGAAGACCATCGCGAAGTATTCATGATTACCTCCTGCCGCCGCCGCGGCCGCCGCCGCCTCCCCTGCTGTAGCCCCCGGATCGGCTCATGCTGCCGCGGTTGCTGTAATTCCTGCTGGAGCTTCCCTGGTTCATGCCGCTGAAAGCACTTCCACGGTTCATTTGTTGGGCGCCAGTACTACGATTGTAGTCCCGGCTAGGGACTGCATCGCGGCTCTGGGCCCTGTCCCTGGTCTCCGGTCCTGGCCTGGAAACCGCTTCACGGCTTTGCGGTCTGTCCCTTGTTTCCGGGGCCGGCCGGGCCACTGTACTGCGGTCCCGGGCCTGACCGGCACCATCACGGGCAAGATCCTTTCTGCCGGCCTCTGCCTTGCCGCGAAAATCTTCGCGGGCCCTGACAGCATCTTTCCCGGCTTCCCGGTTATACTTTTGCGCCGTGGTCCGCTCGCGGTACGAAACGCCTTTCCGGTGCTCAGGGTTGTGCTTCCACTGGCCTTCCCGGCCTCCATACTGTCTGGCGTACCGCTCGCGGTTAATATTTTTGTTGTAATTGATGTTACGATTGATATTGATATTGACACTGTGACTGTGCCAGTTCCAATGTCCCCAGGCATATCCCCAGGCCACGCCGATAGCCACTCCTGTGGCGAAACCGTAGAGCGTAGGACGGGGATAATAGGGAGGATAGTAATAGTACGGCGGATAGTGAGGCCACCACCATGTTCCGTATACAACGGTCGGGTTGTAGACCGGCACGTAGACGACCTCCGGCTTTGCCGGCTCGATGATGATCACTTCCTTCTCCACCTTGACAACCTGCTCCTCTGTCGTCTTGAGGTTGTCGGTCTCCTTCGCCTTTCTCCGCAGATTCTGGACCGTGTTCGTGACGTCCTCCTGCTGCGAGAGAAAGGCGTCCCCCAGTTTCTGGGTCCAGTCGAGTTTTTCACCCATCATGGCAAGGACATCCGGAAACTGGACAAGCGACTTCACGCTTGGGTCCCATTCCTGTTTCTCGAGTTCCGCGGCCAGGACATCACCCTTCAGTTCCTTGTTCTTTTGCGCCCACCGGTCAGCCTGTACGACCTCCAGCGGATAGGTCGCGGCCATCAGCACCTGGGCCAGCAGCGAATCCGGGTAGAGCGCGATGGGTGCCAGCATCTGGTCAAGTTCCTCCTGTTTGAAGGTGGATGCTGCCTCTGTCCCGCTCTCCTGGGCCATGGCCCATGGCGGCACGCTCATCAGCAAAACAAGAAGCCAGATCAATAAACTGCTGAATCCATTTCTCCATAGCGTTGTCATTTCATCTCTCCTTTTCCGCGTCCCGGACTCATCAGTCCCTGAAAAACCACAGCCCGGCCTCCAGGATAATTGATGTGCAATTTAGCAAGGACGGGATTCTTCTCGAAGTTCCAAGCCGGATAGCGATTTGCGATGACAGGGTCGGCCTTGCTGAATAAAAGGTTGTCTCCTGTCATAGTCTACAATGTCAAGGCGCTTTCGCCGCTATAAATCCCGAATGGTACAAAACATACAACATCTGCCGGGTTATTTCCATAGTATCATTGCCCTGAATACCGGAAATGCCCTTGCCGGGAAAGGAGAAAACAGACAAAGACAACTCTGAGTTCACAGGAAGTTCAATGCGCTGCTGTGGCAGATGTTAAGAAGGTAACCGCGCCGGCAGATACCCCAAAAAAAATGTTCGTCCTGCCGCTTTCTCTCAGGAAACAATAATATATGATACGGCTATGGGGCCATGCACCCCCTGCACTCTTATCAACTCAATATCTGCAGTGGAACTGGCACCTGAAATGAAGTTAACGGAGGGCGGCAACCTCATTTCAATCTGTTTCCTGAGAAAGGACATCGCCTGGGTGAGGCGGGGACAAATATCCTGTTTGCGGACAACAGTTACAGTATATGGAGGAAGGAGAGAAACCGAGCGGCCGGAGCCAAGATGACTGAACATGACAACGGTGCCTGTTTCAGCAAGAGCAAGTTCTGCTTTTGCAATACCAACCAATGCCTGTTCGGCATTGGCAATATTTTCCTCACGCGACAGGTTTAGATCCCATATCTTCAATTGTGCAAAATGATCCTTCAACACTTTATATGTCTCGTTTTCACTGAAAAAATCATGATCGGCCATGACAACCGGCCCGTTGCCGAATGCAGCAACAGCATTAACAATGGTTTCATTGAGACCGGCTGATTCACATTGATAGACAGCGGTCCCGGCTGCCTCAGCGCTGCTGATAAATATTTTTTCAAGTTCGTCTATGCCTCCATTCTTCAGATAGTCGTGGTGAACAGTATGGGGAATGATCAAAGGAGTTGGAGCATCAGGAACAGTGTTGCGTCCGAGACAGTTTGCTATACGCCTGATGAATTTTTCTTTTCCTTCAATCATTTTGCGTTTCTCCCTTCTTCTTTTTTCTATACCAGTCACGGAAGCGTTCCCGGGAAGATCTTGGCAACTCCCGCTCTTTACACCATTCTTTCAGGGGGCCGATCTTGGGAAAAAAATTGTTAAAACGGGTCAGTTTCGTTCCCAGATCATAAAGATTGCTGCTGCCTATAATCTGGGCATACAGTCCCATGCCATATGACTCAGCCCTTCCCAGAAGCTCTTTTTCCTCGGCAATAACCCGGCGGTGTTCAAGAATTGACTGGTAGAGGGGAATTTTTACCGGGCAGACATCATTGCAGGCCCCGCATAATGAACAGATCTTGGTTACATCCTTATATTCCTCGTACCCGGCAAGAACCGGAACCAGAGCAAGGCCAAGAGGCCCAGGATACAATGTCCCGTAGCCATGACCGCTGATATGGCGGTAAGCCGGGCATTCAAGCATGCAGGTCCCGCAGCGGATGCAGCGCAGGACATCCCGGAAACCACTTTTCAGCACCTGAGATCGTCCATTGTCAACGATGATGATATAGAGTTCTTCCGGCCCGTCCCTGTCCTTATCTCCTTTAGGGCCGGTCATAAAGCTCAGGTAGGATGTCAGCTTGGCGCCCACCGCGCTGCGCACCAGCATACTGAAAATTATATCAAGTTCTTCAAAGGTTGGAACAATACGCTCCATTCCCATAAAAACAACCTGGGTTTTGGGTGTTGTGGTGACAAAGCGGCCGTTGCCTTCGTTGGTAACCAGGGTGATGGTCCCTGTTTCAGCAACTGCAAAATTACAGCCGGTAATACCCACATCAGCAGTAAGGAATTCCTTCCGGATATGCCCGCGGACAAAGCGGGTAATGTTTTCCGGGACATTATCCCCGGTATAGCCCTTTTTTCTGGCAAGAACCTCCCGAATCCTGTCCCGGTTTTTATGAAGGGCCGGAACTACAATATGGGAAGGCTTGTCATGGTCATCCGTCTGGAGGATGTACTCACCAAGATCCGTTTCAATAACCTCAATTCCGGACTTTTCCAGGGCCTCGTTCAAGCCCACCTCTTCGGTGACCATTGATTTTGATTTTACCGCCTTGCGGGCCTTGATCCTTTTAAGGATCATAAGGGCATGATCAGTAGCTTCCCCGGCAGTCCGGGCAAAAAAAACCCGGGCGCCGTTCTGGCTGGCCTTATCAACAAACCGGTTCAAATAATAATCCAGGTTTTCCAGAACATGACTCCGCACGGAAGCAGCATTTTCCCGCCACTGTGCGAAATTGCCAAGTTCTGCAAACGCGTCGGCACGTTTCTGGTTGAGCAGATCCTGGGCCCTGCCAATGGAGGTGCGCATGAACTTGTCGGCAAGTTCTTTTTCCAGGCGTTCATTTAATGGAAGATCACTTGTTTTTATGCTCATGTTCTATGTTTTACCCGGTCAGGATTGAAAAAAATATAAAACAACAGAAGGTACAATTATTTTTCACTGGTCATAAGCGCTTCAACAATGTGCAGAACTTTAATCCTGTGTCCTTGACGCCTGATACGCCCTTCAATGTTCATCAGGCAGCCGGCATCAGCGCCGATGAGGTAGTCAACACCGGCTGCAACAAGATTATCAACTTTCTCAGCAACCATGGCACCGCTCAAAGGCCCGAGCTTGACAGCAAAAGCGCCGCCGAAACCACAGCACTTATCCTGTCCCGGAAAAGAAACCATCTCAAGATCTTTGATGTTTGCAAGAAGAGTAAGAGGAGGTTCTTTTACACCAAGGAGACGGGTCATATGGCAGGATGGATGATAGGCCGCCCTGCCTTTCAACCGTGCGCCGACATCAGTGATACCCAGAACGGTAACTATAAAATCTGTTATTTCCCAGATTTTACCAGCCAGCGTTTCAGCCATGGGTTCCCATTCGGGATCACCCCTGAAAAATTCCGGAAACTCCTTGACCTGCAAAACACAGGAACCGCTGGGGGCTACTATATATTCACAAGCGCCGACAAGCAGCGCATCCATGAGGGTGCGCATACTTTTTTTTGCCTTGGCATGAAAACCGGAATTGACCAGAGGCTGGGCGCAGCAGGTTTGCTTCGGGTTAAAACTGACTTCACATCCAAGTTTTTCAAGGAGTTGGACGGATTGTTTTCCTATTTCCGGGAAAAGGGCGTCACCGAGGCAGGTGATAAAGAAAGACACACGTTTTTTGCCATTTCCGCTCCTCATAAAATTATAATCCTTCTTTGCTCTGGCCTCTGCAGAATTTCCCGCATCCGTGGAATTCCATGAAGCGTAAATTATGTTCACCCCTGGGGAAATGAATTAAAAAAAGAATTAATAAGGTGTCCGCAAGGTTGTCAAGAAGAAAGATTTGTTAGGATTTGTTGTAGAGTCCAGGCATCCTGCCGCAATGCTGGCGTCATGGGTTGAAAAACACTAAGCGGTTAAACTATACATAAATAGTATCTTGATTTTGGAGGCATTATATTGGTAAGAATCTTTATTGTCCTGGAATTATTTTAATAATAAGCAGCGAGGCAGGATACATGCGCTTGCTAAATTATTTTCCTGGTGAAAAAACAAGGAAACACTTTCTAAGCCGTTTACATATGTTTAATAATCAGCGGCATAGTAATTAATCCCCTTGTAGTATGCCTAAAAAATACCTGAACCAAATATTAGAGGACTGAAAATGACAAAAGCGATTCGTATACATGAAAACGGTGGTCCGGAAGTAATGCGGTGGGAAGAAATTGATGTATCGCAACCTGGGGCGGGAGAAGTCCTTTTGGAACAGGAGGCGGTCGGGCTTAATTTTATCGATGTTTACCACAGAACCGGGCTCTATCCGCTCCCGGGTCTACCCTGGGTTCTGGGCCTGGAAGGGGCCGGCACGGTAAAGGCTGTGGGAACGGGCGTAAACGAAGTGAAAGAAGGTGACCGGGTGGCTTACGCCGGCCTGCCTCCAGGCGCATATGCCGAAGAACGCCTCATTCCGGCGCACCGTTTAGTCGTTTTGCCGGACAGTATTGATTTTGAAACGGCAGCGGCAATGATGCTTAAGGGATTGACAGCTCAGTACCTGATCCGCCGGACCTACCGGGTGAAAGCAGGAGATTCCGTTCTTTGCCATGCGGCAGCGGGAGGAGTTGGCTCGATTCTTTGCCAGTGGGCCAAGTCCCTTGGAGCAACGGTGATTGGAACAGTTGGTAGTGACGCAAAGGCAGAGCTGGCAAAAGCTAACGGCTGCGATCATACTATTATATACAGCCGGGAAGATTTTCTGGACAGAGTCAAGGAGATCACCGGCGGCCAAGGTGTATCTGTTGTCTATGATTCAGTTGGACAGGCAACCTTTGACAAATCACTGGACTGCTTAAAACCCTTGGGAATGATGGTTTCTTTCGGTAATGCCTCGGGACCTGTGCCGCCCTTCGAACCTGGATTGCTTGCGCAGAAGGGCTCTTTGTTCTTCACCAGGCCAAGCCTAATGACCTACACTGCAAAACGGGAAGATCTGCTTGCAGGGAGCAGCGAGCTGATCGAAGCGGTTGTCACGGGAAAGGTAAAGATAAAGATAAACCAGCGCTATGACTTGAAAGATGCCCCACAGGCCCATAAAGACCTTGAGGCGCGTAAAACAACGGGGACAAGTATTTTCCGGGTATAGCCTAAACCTTTGTCCCGGGGTTGGATTGGATAATAAGATCCTTTCCAGACCGCAGACTTCCTGTTGAAAAACCTATGATGCTGTTTTATGAGGGGCTTTTCTCAGCAAGGTTCCGTTCAGGAATAAAAGCAAATCTTCAAGGACAGACTGCTCGGTTTCGGTGCCTGTGCTTACCGGACAGCCATCGTCAAACGGCTTGTAGTAATTTACAACAGGTAGCAAGGCGGTATCCCGACTTTTCTTGTCATATGTGCGGTAATTTTCTTTGGGCAACAGCTGGAACAAAAACAGGATGCAGAAAAATACAGTGACATTGCTGCGGGTTTTTATCCCTTTTGCCCTGGGTTATTTCATCTCTTATCTCTATCGTTCCGTAAACGCAATTATCGCACCGAATCTGGTTGCCGACCTGGGTCTTGATCCGGCCAACCTAGGTTTGCTGACTTCTGCGTATTTCCTGACTTTTGCAGCCTTTCAGCTCCCCCTCGGCATGCTTCTTGACCGCTTCGGGCCGCGTCGGGTCGAGGCCGCGCTCTTGCTGTTCGCCGCCTTGGGCGCCTTGATTTTTGCCAGGGCTGAATCATTCACCAGCCTGATCATCGGACGCGCCTTGATCGGTCTTGGAGTTTCCGCCTGTTTAATGGCCGCTTTCAAAGGTTTTGTCATCTGGCTGCCTGCTGAACGTCTGCCCCTTGCTAACGGTATCCAGATGGTTTCGGGTGGGGTTGGGGCGCTGGCCGCCACCACCCCCGTGGAAATGGCCCTGCGCTTTACGGACTGGCGCGGCGTATTTCTGGCACTTGCGGGCCTGACCCTGCTAGCCGCCCTTGGTATTTTTCTGCTGGTGCCCGAACGGACCGGCTCCCAAAGTACGGAAAATATAACAGATCAATTGCGTGGCATCAGGGCGATCTTTGCCAGCCGGATATTCTGGCAGATTGCCCCCTGGGCTCTGACTGCTCAGGCTGCCTTTCTTTCCATTTTTGGACTCTGGTCCGGTCCCTGGCTCCGGGATGTTGCAGGATACGACCGGATGCAGGTGGCCAATACTCTCATGGGCATATCGCTGGCCATGATTGCCGGTTTTTTCCTCATAGGTGCGCTTGCCGATCGTTTAGGCAGGCTTGATATTCGACCCATGACCGTAGCGGCTGTCGGAATGGGAGGGTTCATCCTCTGCCAGATTCTACTGGTGGTTGTCCATTGGTCCATTTTGATCAAGCCCCTCTGGCTGCTCTTCGGCTTTCTTGGGACCGCATCTATCCTGCCCTATGCCGCACTTTCGCAATCTTTCCCTCCCCATCTTGCCGGTCGGGCCAACACAGCGCTCAATGTTCTCGTTTTTTTGGCAGCTTTTGCCGCGCAATGGGGACTGGGCGCCATTATCGAGCTCTGGCCCCCAACCGGGGCGGGAGGTTATGATCCGGCCGGTTATCATACAGGTTTTGCGATACTCATTATGCTCCAGATTGCAGGGGCGCTATGGTGGTTTAAAAATAGAAAATGAAGCTGGCGGCAAATCGCCGCAGACCTTTTTTCAGTTGACGAAAATTCTGCGATTGATTAAGCCTACAACCCTCGGAACGGTAAAGGTTTCCTGGCAAAATCCATCCTGTCAGCCTTTAGCCGACCTTAAATACAAAAGTCAGCTTCTTATTCGTATCCGCACTTTTCAGGGCCGTATGGTTTGCAAATAACAATGTGCCGAAGGAGGGGGTAGCCAGCTGAAATTCTTAACAAACATTATCAGAATCATTGACTGGATAAATCTTAAAGTCGGGCAATTCTCCGGGTGGATTGCCTTGCTCATGGTCATGGTGGTCACCACTGACGTTGCCATGCGCTACCTTTTCAAAAAGAGTTATGTCTTTGTCCAGGAACTGGAATGGCATCTTTTCGGCGTTCTCTTCCTTCTCGGGGCGGGCTATACCCTCCTGCATGACGGCCATGTGCGGGTGGACATATTTTACCAGCGCTTTTCACCCAAGCAGAAGGCCTGGCTGAATCTGCTGGGCACGCTCTTATTTCTGCTCCCCGGCTGTTATCTCGTGGTTACAACGTCATATAATTTCTTCTGGAACTCCTGGTCGATACATGAAGGTTCTCCGGATCCGGGAGGAATTCCCGCCCGCTACTTTTTGAAATCAGCCATACCGATAGGGTTCACCCTGGTCGCCCTGCAAGGCATCTCCCTGGGGATCAAGAGCTTTCTTACCATTATCGGCAAACCCTATATTCACGGGGAGGCTACTGAATAAATATGGACACGCAAGCTCTTGCTGGCATCATGTTTCTGGTACTCACCGTGCTTCTTATGGCCGGTTTTCCCGTAGCCTTCACCCTGCTGGGAACCTCCCTCGTGTTCGGACTGCTCGGTTTCGGCTGGGATTTTTTCAACCTGCTGCCTCTGCGTGTATGGGGGGTAATGACCAACTTTACCCTTCTGGCCGTTCCTCTCTTCGTCTTTATGGGGGTGGCCCTTGAACGCTCCGGGCTGGCAGCAGAACTTCTGGAAACAATGTCCCTGCTCTTCGGAAGGCTTAGGGGCGGGCTGGCCATCTCGGTGATAATTGTCGGCGCAATCTTAGGGGCGTCCACAGGCATAGTGGGGGCAACCGTGGTAACCATGGGACTGCTTTCCCTCCCGACCATGCTCCGCAAGGGGTATCATCCGGAACTGGCCACCGGCACGATTGCGGCCTCAGGCACCCTGGGGCAGATCATACCGCCCAGTATCGTCCTCGTTCTTCTTGGTGACATCGTGGGCGTACCGGTGGGTGATCTTTTTATTGCAGCAATTGTCCCGGGAATGCTGCTAGTTTTACTGTATATCATCTATATCCTTATTATTTCCAGGTTAAAACCCGAGTGGGCCCCGGTTATTACCAAGGAGGAGTGGGCGGAGGTATGTGGATCCTGTCTGGTTAAACGGATTTTCAAGGCACTTGTGCCGCCGCTGTTCCTGATTATCCTTGTGCTGGGGTCGATATTTGCGGGCATCGCCTCTCCAACTGAAGCTGCCGCTGTGGGCGCAACCGGCTCCCTGCTGCTCACTATTATCAACAGACGTTTCAACATGGAATTGTTGCAGCAGGTGATGGCAACCACAACAATACTCACCTGCATGGTCTTCATCATTCTGGTTGGAGCCGGTGCTTTTGGCCTGGTTTTCAGGGGCCTGGGGGGGGATCATCTGATCCGGGGTTACATCGAGCATATTCCTTACGGAAAATGGGGAGTTCTTGCCATTGTCATGGCAATTATATTTATCGTCGGCTTTTTCCTGGACTTTATTGAAATCACCTTCATCCACATCCCGGTGCTGGCGCCGATCATGCTCAGCTTGGGATTCGACCCCGTATGGTTTTCCATCCTCTTTGCCGTTAATCTGCAGACTTCGTTCATGACCCCGCCCTTTGGCTTTTCCCTCTTTTATCTCAAGGGTGTGGCTCCCCCGGAAATAGACACAATGGAGATATATAAGGGCATCATACCCTTCGTGATCCTGCAGCTGTTAGGGTTGCTGGCGGTTATTTTCTTCCCGCAAATGACGACCTGGCTCCCAAAAGTAGTATTTGGCCCCTAAAATTTGCCCCTCCCAGGGCAAGGCACCCCAGATATCTAACCTAATAAAAAAAGAGGCACGGGATGTAAGAAAACCGTGCCTCTTTTTACCTTAACTGACAACAAGATGTGGTTAGGCAATCACATCGTAGTAGCTTTTCTCGGAGAGCTTATGCCAGCCACCAACCTTGGCCTTGAACGCCTTGAAGGCTTCATGGACCTTGCGGGCCTGTTTGCTCTTGTCCGCTTCTTCCTCAAGGGCTTCACCAGCCATTTTCCTGAGGGAATCAAGGACATTATCCGGGAACCGCAAGAGTTCAACCTTGTGTTCCTTTATCAGGGTCTCCAGCGCCTCTCCGTTGCGGGCGTCAAACTCGGCCAGGCTCCAGATGTTGGTTTCGGCCGCCGCTGTGTCCAGCATAAGTTTCAGGTCTGCGGGCAGCTCATCATATTTCTTCTTGTTGAAGATTACCTCCAGGCAGGTTCCGGGCTCATGCCAGCCTGGATAGTAATAATACTTGGCGGCCTTGTAAAATCCCATGCGCAGATCATGCAGCGGTCCGACCCACTCGGTGGCGTCGATTACGCCGCGTTCCAGGGAGGTGAAAATTTCCCCTGCCGCCAGGAGGACGACTGTACCTCCGGCCTTGGCCAGAACCTTGCCTCCCAAACCGGGAATACGCATTTTAAGACCTTCAAAGTCTTTTATAGTGTCGATCTTTTTATTAAACCAGCCTCCCATCTGCACACCCGTATTCGCTATGGGCCGCGGCACAAGATTGAAGGGGGCATATGTCTCTTCCCAGAGCTCCAGCCCTCCTCCTGAGTAAAACCAGGAGTTTATGCCCTGGGCGTTCAATCCAAAGGGCACTGTGGTGAACCATTGGCAGGCAGGATCTTTTCCGCCCCAATAGTAGGCGGCACCATAACCGCATTCGACCGTTCCCTGTGAGACGGCATCGAAAGTTCCGAGCGGTGGAATCAATTCCCCGCCGGCATATACCGATATCTTCATTCTCCCCTGGGTCAGTTCTTCCACGCGTTTGGCAAAGCGTTCTGCCCCCGTCTGGAATATAGGCAGCCCCGGCGGCCAGGTGGTCACCATCTTCCAGTTATACTTTTTCTCACTGGCCATGACACGCGGTGCAGATAAGACCGTGGTTGCTGCGGCTGCTGCTACTGTGCCACCGATTGCCGCTTTTTTGATAAACTCTCTTCTGTCCATAGGCTCCTCCTTTTGCTAGACTTTGTCGAACAAACGTGTTGAAAAAACTCTACGGGATGATAGAGGCAATGAAAAGTACTCGTTTTTCGTGCCGCATAAAAATTTATTTCACTTCTCTCGCCAGTATCTAATACATTCGCTTACCATGGTTATATCAAAAAAGTAAAGAAACTTATATAAATTGATAGGAAAAAATACGGATATGCATAATTACCGGTCCTTATTGCCGGTTATTATTCTGACTGCAAATAAACTCACTCCAGGTCAACGTGCCGACTGAAATGCTGGATTTGGGCCGCAAACACTTCAATCCCCTGCAGAGGAGACTGCCACAGCGTAGTTGCCATCCCAGACGAGCAATAAATTACTGTTCTGAATTGTTTGACATCAACGGACTTTCCTTATACTTTTTCCTGCTCAAAACAATTATTCAGGGATGCATTGCTTCTGCTGTTGTATCTCTGTCATTTTAAAGAATTAACCTATTCAATAACAAAAAGGACCCCTTAGCGATGCCTGAAAAAATTGTTGTAATTGGTGGAGTGGCAGCAGGCCCCAAAACAGCCTGCCGCGTCAAGCGGCTTCTGCCGGATGCCGACGTTGTCGTCATTGACCAGGATAGTCTCATTTCCTACGGCGGCTGCGGCATTCCATATTTTGTCTCCGGTGACGTATCCGATGAGAAGGAGCTGCGCTCCACAAGCTTTCACGTTGTCCGTGATGAAGGTTTTTTCCGGGATGCCAAGGGTGTCACCATGCTGACCAGGACCCGGGCCCTGGCCATAGACAGGCAGGCCCGAACCGTCAGGGTGGAGCAGCTTGATACAGGCGCAGAAAATGAACTCCCCTATGACAGGCTCGTGCTTGCCACCGGCTCAATTCCCAACCGCCTGCAGATCCCGGGCGCTGATCTTGATGGCGTGTATGTGGTCAATGATATGCACCGGGCCATGGCCATAAAAAATGACCTGGCCCAGGGGAAGGTAGCCAAAGCTGTAGTAATCGGCGGCGGCGCCATCGGCCTGGAAATGGCCGAGTCACTTGCAGACCTGTGGGGCATCGAAACCACTGTCCTGGAATATATGGACCAGCTTCTTCCCCGCATAGTTGATCCCCCTTTTGCGGCCATGCTGGAAAAGCATCTCAAGGACAATAACATTGCTGTGTACACCGGTGAATCGGCAACCGGCATTGAAGGAGATGCTACAGGCAGGGTCTGCAGAGTTGTTACCCCTAAACGTACCCTTGAGGCGGACCTGGTCATTATGTCCGTAGGAGTCAGGCCGCGAAGTGATCTGGCCCGGGAGGCGGGTCTACTTGTCTCACCCCAGGGCGGCATTGTAGTGAACAACCGCATGCAGACCTCCGATCCTGCTATTTATGCGGCAGGAGACTGTGTTGAGATAATCAACCAGATCAGCGGCATGAAAAATAATGCCCCTATGGGATCCCTTGCCAACCGCCAGGGCAGGGTTGCCGCTGATAATATTGCCGGCATCCCTTCGCAGTTTGAAGGCTGGGTGGGAAGTTTCATCATGAAGGCATTTGAATGCTGCATCGGCGGTACCGGACTCAGCCATTCCGCTGCGAAAGGGCTGGGCTATGATGCTGAGGCGGCCATCACAGCCCAGTCTGACAGGGCGCATTTTTTCCCTACCCAGTCTGTCATCATGCTGCAGATGGTCTTTGACAGATCCAGCCGCAAAGTTCTGGGGCTCCAGGGGTTCGGCATCATGAATGATGCCGTTCTGGCCCGCATAAATGCTGCTGCTGGACTACTTGCCAAAGGCGCCTGCATAGAGGATTTCAGCAACCTGGAGCTGGCCTATGCCCCGCCGTTTTCTACTGCAGTGGATGCCCTGAACGCCACGGCCAATGTGGCGGACAACCTTGCCGCCGGGCGTCTGCGCCCTGTTTCCATAGAAGATTTTCTTGAGTGGATGGAAAAGCCCGAGGCCAACCCTGACTGGGCAGTCCTTGATATCCGGCACCCGAAGGAAGCTGCAGAATTCGTCGAAAAATTCGGCTCCGATCTCTGGCATGCCATTCCCTATGTCAATGTGCGCTCCAGGTTTGAGGAATTACCCCCGGACAAAATACTGATCATCGTTTGCGATGCCGGCACACGTTCGTCTGAAATACAGGTCTTTCTTGACTCTGTCGGCAGGAAAAACAATCTTGTACTCGGCGGAGGCTTTAATGCCATAAGGAGAATCGGGGTTGACTGGTGGCCTGCACCCTGAGCAGTTTACTCCAGGCCTGGCTGTATAACAGCCTCTTAGTCTTGAAATTCACAAGAAAAATCTTCAGTTTTCATTGCAATTGGTATACTATATAAAAAAATGTAACGAAAAATCTTTTCTTCATGTTCCGGTTTTTTTGGGAGCCATTTCGGATGATGGCAGATTGCATCTTTCATTGAGACCAGGAGTCGAAAATGCCTATAAGGAAATTTCCAGAAGAGCATGAAAAGTTTGAGATCCAGGCCTATAAAAAACCAAAAAGCCTGAAACTCCTCAAGGAGACCAACATCGCCTTCACAGGATCACCCAGGAAACATCCCTATGATCCGGACAGGGTGATCCTTATTACCGACCCCTACAGCAAGATAACATCTTATTATGAATTCAAGACCGCTGACATTTCGTATGTGGAAGAAATGGTCAACCTGGTTGATATGGACGGGGAGACTGTTCCCATGGTCAGGATCTGGGTGAAGAAAAAAAGTATCGGGGCCCGGGCTTCTCTTTTCATTGTTGACGATACAAGCGGCTGATCGGCTGACACTATGGGCTGAGGGTTTAAAGGCTTAACCCAATAAATTGACTCCGTAAAATAAGCCAGGATGCCTGCAGGTCGGCCCAAGGATAAATAAGAGTAATGGGAAACAAGCAGCGGAGCCGGTTTATTGCAGGCTTTATCGTCATACTTTTAGCTTCTCTCCTCTTTGCTCTTTTTCACTGGACAACCAGAATGGTGGGAAAATCATATTCAGGCCGCTTTCTGCCCCTTTCAGAGCAGGAAAAAAAAATCAGCGTCAACCTGCGCGGCCATGTCTTCATGGTGGCCGGCGAAATCGGGGAAAGAAATATTCTCCTGCCGCAAAAACTCAATGCGGCTGCCGCCTATATTAAAAAAGTCTGGCAGGAACAGGACTTTGCTGTCCAGTTCCAGGAATATACGGCACGGGATGTAAAATCCGCCAATCTCATAATTGAAATCCCGGGAACTTCTCTGCCGGAGCAGATTGTCCTTATCGGAGCACATTATGACACAGTCCCGGGATCGCCGGGTGCCAACGACAACGGTTCCGGCCTGGCTTCACTTCTTGAGGTTTCGCGGCTTCTGGCCGGGATAAAACCTGCCAGAACGGTCCGTTTCGTGGCATTCACCAATGAAGAGCCGCCCTTCTTTCTCAGGCGCGATATGGGAAGCAGGGTATATGCCTCCCGCTCCCGCAGCCTGAATGAGAACATTGTTGCCATGCTTTCCCTTGAAACCATGGGCTATTATTCCGAAGTCCCTAACAGCCAGGAGTATCCCTTTCCCTTCAGTTTTTTCTATCCTCATACTGCCAATTTTATCGGCTTTGTCGGCAACATCCGCTCACGCCAGCTGGTGCGCCTGAGCCTTGCAGCTTTTCGGCGTACCACACAGTTTCCTTCTGAAGGAACCGCTGCTCCGGAATGGTTCACCGGCATAGGCTGGTCAGACCACTGGTCATTCTGGCGTGAAGGGTACAGGGCTATCATGATAACGGATACCGCATTCTTCAGGTATGCTTATTACCATACCCGCCAGGATACCCCGGAAAAAATTAATTATGACCGCTTAGCCCGGGTTACCTCCGGCCTTTCGCATGTAATCGTTGAACTTGCCAATACGGAAAAGTTAGAATAACTCATATGTTCACGCTGACATATTCCACCTGGAGTAATAACAATGGAGATTTATTTTCTCGGGGTCGGTGAGGCCTTAGACGCCAACCAGCCCAACACCTCAATCCTGCTGAAGGCAAACGCTGAGGAAGCCGCAGGCCGAATCCTTCTGGACTGCGGTTTCAGTGTTCCTCAGCACTTTTTTACCCTGGAGCCCGATCCTGAAGAACTTGAGATTCTCTGGATATCACATTTTCATGGCGACCATTTTTTCGGCACACCGCTCCTGCTTCTCTGGTTCTGGGAAATGGGCCGGCGGAAGCCGCTTCATATTGTCGGCCCACCCGGGGTCGCAGCAATTATTAAACAGGCAGTGGATCTGGCCTATCCAAATCTATGGCCGCGCCTGGGATTTGCTCTCTCCTTTGTTGAAATAGTAGCCGGGGCCCAGAAAAAAATATCAGATACTGTCTGGCAGGCAGCCTACAACGAACACTCGCAGCCCTGCCTGTCTGTCAGGATTGAACTGCATGGCAAAGCCATATTCTATAGCGGTGATGGCCGCCCAACCCCTATGACCCGGTCTCTGGCCGAGGGATGTGATATTATAATCCATGAAGCTTACGGGTTTGAGGATACAACGCCTGGGCACGGATCTATTGGTGCCTGCCTTGATTTTACCCGTAATGCAGGGGTTACGCAGATAGCCCTGGTACATGTGCAACGAAATATCCGGCCGCAATGCAAAACAACCATTGCCGGTCTGGCGAAAAAATATGTTGGGCTTAAAATCCTGCTGCCTGAAAAGGGGAGCACCATATCTCTATGAACTTTCCCCTGCCCCCAAAACGTCAAAACCTGATGCAGCCAAACGAGATGTATTTGCCATGCCCTCTCTTTTTTCGTCCTTGACACCCATAACTATTCTTAATTAAGGTGTTTTTTTGATAAAGGATGACTCTGGACAGTTTATTCTAACATCAGCATGAATATGTCCGGGCAACCTCGCCCAACTTTATCAGGAGGCCTGCATGCGTTACATCATCATATTTTTCACCCTTGTCCTGCTCGCATCATACGTACTTGTGGAGCCTGCTGCTGCAGACACCCGCTATGTCGGAGACCAGTTGATAATTACCATGCGGCAGGGAAAAAGCAACCAACATAAGATTTTGAAAACCCTGACAACAGGGACTCCCCTTGAGGTGCTTGAGGAAGACGAATCCTACTTAAAAGTGAGAACAACTGATGGCATTGAGGGATATGTCCTGCGCCAGTATATAAGTTCAAACCCGCCTAAAACGCAGCGCATTGAAGAACTTGAAATGCTCAACAGCTCTCTGCAGAAAAAAATCAGCAGTCTGGAGGAAACCAACAGCAGTCTGGAGATGCAGCTTAGAACTTTACAGGAAAACTACAATCAGAAATTTTCCACAATTTCTGCAAAATCTGCAGATATGGAGCAGAATCTCGAGCAGGCCCTGAACAACGAACAGATAATGGCTGAAAAATATGAGACCCTTTTGGCCCAGGCTGAAAATGTTGTTGAAATTGCCGCTGAGCGGGATGAACTGCTGCAGAAAAACAAAAGACTGGAGACAGAAGTTACAGCACTTCTGAAAAAAAATGATAAATTAGCTGATTCCAGAATGGTTAAATGGTTTCTTGCTGGTGGCGGGGTTTTCCTCTTTGGCTGGATAATAGGCAAAATTTCCAGGAAGAAACGGAGCCGCTTCTAAAGGCTTCTCCTCATTCTGCACATAAAAAAGGCTCCCGGGGTCATGTCCGGGAGCCTTTTTCCATACAGTCCTGCAGAGCGCATTATTCTTTTTTCTCAAAGGAGAGCATGGTGAATTCACCATGCCTGTTGTAAATGGGATAGCCGGCTTCGCCCCAGGCTTTAAAGGCTCCCTGCATATTCCTGACATTTGTGTAACCCATTTCCTGCATGATGGCAGTAGCCAAAGCAGACCGGGCATCGGTCCGGCAGTAGAGAACAATGTTGGCATTTTTGTCGGGGATCATGCTGCCGACCTTGAATTCAAGCAGACCACGGGAAATATTCATGGCCCTGGGAAGATGCCCGGCGGCAAACTCTTCTGAGTCGCGGACATCCAGCAGGATGACAGGCTTGTTTGCATCCATGTCGGCCTTGACCTGCTGCGGGGTGACTTCAACAATTCTCGCTTTGGCGTCAGCGACGAACTGCATCGGTCCCTTGGCTTCAGCAAAAGCCTGATGCGAAATTCCTGCCAGGAATAGTGCACAGACTGCAACAACCAATATCCAAGTAATTCTCTTTTTCATGTTCTACCCTCCGGTTTAGATTTTCAGGTTTATGTCAAACAGCCGCACCCTGTCGTGATTTTGCCACAATACCAGGCAGAGCTTTGCACAATATATCGACCTCCTGTTCTGTGTTGAATCTGCTTAAACTGATACGCAGGGTCCCATGAATATGGGTTTCCGGTACCGCCATGGCCATTAAAACGTGAGAGGGATCAAGGTCCCCGCTGTGGCAGGCTGAATGCGCCGACACGGCTATACCTCTCTCGTCCAGTTCCTGAACCATGGCACCGGATGCACAATTCTTAAAACTCACGTTCAGGGTATTGGGCAGCCGCGGTTGCCCGGCACCGTTGACAATGACCCCGTCAATTGCTGCCAGAATCCTTTTCTGCAGCATATTGCGCAGATTCTGGACTTTGGATGTGCCGTCTCCCTCCAAATAGACAGCAGCCAATTCACAGGCTTTGCCCAGTCCCACTGTCCCGACGACGTTTTCTGTTCCGGCCCTGTGCCCCATTTCCTGAGCCGCCCCCATGATCAGGGGTGTAAAGGGAGCTGTTCTCCTGACATAAAGTGCACCAACGCCCTTGGGGCCATGAAACTTGTGTGCTGCCACGGCCAGATAATCAACAGGCAGTATTTCCAGGTCAATCTTCACCTTGCCCACCAGCTGCACCGCGTCACAGTGAAAAAACACGTTTTTCTTCCTGCAGAGCGCTCCTATTTCAGCAAGGGGCCAGACGACCCCGCTTTCATTATTCGCCCCCATGAGTGATACAAGGGCGGTATCCGGCCGTATTGTCTCAGACAGAAGCTGCAGATCCAATGCACCATCCTGACTTACGGGCAGCAGATCTATCGTATAGCCGAATCTTTGCTGCAAAAATTCCAGAGGCCTCAGGACAGATGCATGTTCAACAGCGGAAGCGATAATATGTTTTTTTTCAGGCAGGGAAGATATTGCACTCCAGATTGCAGTGTTGTTTGCCTCAGTGCCGCCGCTGGTAAAAAATATTCTTTTGGGCCGGCAGTTGAAAAGGGATGCCACCTGATTCCTGGCAGCGGTTATACCGGCAAGGGCCTGTTCACCAAAATAATGACCGCTGGAAGGGTTGCCGTAACGCTTATTGAGATAGGGAAGCATTGCTTCACGGGCTGCGGGATCCAGGGGTGTTGTGGCATTATTGTCGAAATAGATTCTCTCCATGCTTCACTGCCCTCCACCTAAGGTCCCCGAGAAAAAAATGGGGACCGGAACCGATCGAAGAAACGCTTCAGTACTATTATCCAGCCATGCGCATGCCGGAAGGTCTTACAGCGTGTAATTTATATCTCCAGCATCCTGTCCAGGGCAATTCTGGCCAGCTTTGCTGTTTCAGGATCAACTGTAATCTGATTCATCACCCTGCCCTCAACCAGGTTGTCAAGAACCCAGAGAAGATACTTTGGTTTTATCCTGTACATAGTTGAACATAAACACTGAAACGGCGAAAGCGAGTGAATCTCCTTGTCAGGATTTAAACGGGCAAGCCTGTTCACCAGGTTAATTTCTGTGCCAATGGCCCATTTGGAACCTGCCGGAGAATTGGACACTGCCGTGATAATATTTTCTGTGGAACCGTACTGGTCAGACCCGGCTACTACCTCATGCCTGCATTCCGGGTGCACAATGATCCTGACCTCTGGGTCTTTTTCACGCCACATCCTGACGTGTGCTGCAGTAAACTGCATATGTACGGTACAGTAACCGTTCCAGAGAATAACCTTCGCCTGCTTTATTGCTGCAGCAGAGTTGCCGCCCAGATCCTCATCGCGATCCCAGAGCACTATCTCTTCAGGTTTTATGCCCAGGGCAACAGCGGAATTTCTTCCCAGATGTTCATCAGGGAAAAAGAAAATCTTCTCTCCGCGCTCAAGGGCCCAGGTCAGGACCCTTTCGGCATTGGAAGATGTGCAGACCGACCCTCCCCGCTCTCCCACAAAGGCCTTGATTGCTGCGGATGAATTAACATAGGTCACAGGGATGATACGGCTGGCATCGGTTAGCTGGTCCAATTCTTTCCAGGCCCAGGCAACCTCGTCCAGAGTTGCCATGTCCGCCATGGGACAGCCGGCTCTGAGGTCAGGTAAAATTACGGCCTGGTTGTCGCCTGTCAAAATATCTGCCGACTCAGCCATAAAGTGTACACCGCAAAAAACGATATAAGGTTTGTCATGACAGGCAGCAGCATGTTTTGCCAGTTTCAGCGAATCACCGGTCATATCGGCAAACCGGTATACAGATTCCTGCTGGTAGTGGTGGCAGAGAACAAGAAGTTCCCCGGCCAACTCTTTTTTGCGGGCAGCTATACGTGCACTTAAGACGTCCTCAGCCTGCTCATAAAGCTCTGAGCCTATATCCGCTTGCTGCAATCCCACTGTGCCACTCGATAGTAATCTATTAAAATCAACAAACCCGTTGGATCCGGCCTGTTATGTAATTTTTGAAAAAAGAAGTCATTACTTGGCTAATTTGACCCAGGCGGCGCAAGGACCCTTATCACCCTGTGCTTCGCCAAACTTTACCCCGTCCCCCTCAGAGAGCTGATTCATGGTAACATCTTTCAAGGCATTTTCATGAAAGTAGATTTCCTGTCCCTGCGGTGTAACAATAAAGCCATAGGATTCATAGGGAAAAATACTTTTCACAACCCCTTCACCGCCTGCACTTTTTGCTGCCTCCGGCTGCACCTTGTATGACTGGCGTCTTTTACGCTGCTGTTCCTTCAGCTGGAGGCCGAGAGTATTAAAGGCATCTACCAGAAGCGGGACAACTTTTTCCCCCTTTCTTTTCACGACCACAGTATCATTTGGTATTGTAGCTACCAGTCGGAGTTCATAGCCCCCTTCGCGATGGGAGTAGGTGCCTTCAATGGTGACGCGCAAATGATGAACAAAACCTGCATGATGTTTTTCAAGCCGTGTTTTTTCTTCATCAATTTTATCCTGCCACACCTTTCGTATTTCCAAGTTCCGGCCTTCAACCTGTAGTTCCATCTAGATCCTCCATAAATATTTTAGCCTATATTTGCCGGCAGTGTAAAAATCCGGCTGCCGACATGTATATCGTTAATAACCATTTTTAAATTATGCGATGCCAGTCCCGGTTATCGTTCTACAAATCGCAGGATGATTATCAGCCCCGACTCTGTAAGTATATACCTTTCCTTTCAGGGCAGACCAAAATCACGCTCATTTTACTATACTACAAATAATGCAATATATAATACCATATAATGGCATGAGACCCTAGTATTCTAGAAAAAATCCTTTGAAAAAACAGGTGCCGGACACCAGGCTCTCTATTCAAATGCAAAGAGGCGGAAATTAAATAAAAATGTAATCTCTTGGCAAGCCTAAAAAAAAATAATAAGGTATCATACTTTTTTGCAATATAATTGTCGATTTTGCAAAAACATTGATGGGCAGGTATTGCCCATATAATATATTTGATATTATTAAATATATTTCTATCTGCGGATTTATTCACCTTGTATTGGATTGAACCAAATCACAAAAGGAAATGGAAACAACAGCATGCTGGTTAAAGACATCTTACATTCCAAAAAGATTTGCATAAGTTATGAATTTTTCCCCCCTAAACTGGAAAACGACTGGGACATGCTGTTCCAGACGATCTCAGACCTGATCCCCCTTGAACCGGCCTATGTCAGTGTAACCTATGGTGCAGGCGGCTCCACCCGGGACCGCACCCATGACCTCCTGGTCCGGATCCAGGAAGAAACCGATCTTACCGTAGTCTCGCATTTAACCTGTGTCGGATCAAACAGGGATGATATCCATGCAATTCTCCGCAAATACGACGACCACGGCATAGAGAATATCCTGGCGCTGCGGGGTGATCTGCCAAAGGGCCAGACCCAATGGGTGCAGCCGGAAAAGGGCTTCGCCTATGCAGCAGACCTGGTAGCTTACATCAAGAAACATTTCCCCCGGATGGGCGTTGGCGTGGCTGGCTTCCCTGAAGGCCATCCTGACACACCAAACCGCCTTAAAGAGATCGACTACCTTAAGGCAAAAGTTGATGCAGGCGCCGACTATATCGTGACCCAGCTCTTTTTTGACAACCGGGACTTTTATGATTTCTGCGAACGCTGTGAACTGGCCCGTATCAACGTTCCTATCATAGCCGGGATTATGCCGATAACAACCAGGCAGAGCATGGTCCGGATGGCTGAACTTGCAGCCGGTGCCCGTATTCCCGCCAGGCTGCTGAAGTCAGTTGAACGGGCCGGCAGCGACGAGTATGTGGAAAGAGTCGGGGTACACTGGGCCACTGAGCAGGTCCGCGACCTGATTGACAACAACGTCAGGGGCATACACCTCTACACCCTGAACTGCTCAACCGCGACACTGCGCATCTATAAATCTCTGGGGATCAGCAGCTCCACGCAGCTTTCCATGTAAAGGATCTTATTGCCTTGCTTTTTTCGCCGCCTGCGGGTCGCATTCGCCGTTACTTTTATGTGCAGATGTTAAAAATTGCCAGCCTGCTTGATGTCTCTTCCCTGGTTCAACTCCAATAAACAGAAATTATGACCCAAAGCTCTTTTCAAACCAGGTCTGTTCATTATGGCTGGTATGTTGTAGCGGCAGGGACGCTCTGCGTCTTTGCCGGCCTCGGATTCGGACGTTTTGCCCTCGGAATGCTGCTTCCTTCCATGGGCGCCGCGCTTGGGCTCACTTATTCCCAGATGGGCCTGATAAGTACTGCAAACTTTGTGGGTTATCTGCTCGCTGTTCTTGTCTGCGGACACTTGAGCGCACGCCTGGGAAGCAGATTATTGATTTTCCTGGCCCTGCTTCTGGTGGCGGTTTCCATGCTGCTGGTAAGCAGGGCAGATCATTTTGTCTCCGTTGCCTTCTTTTATACCTTGACGGGCATGGGAAGCGGCGCTTCCAACGTGCCCATGATGGCCCTTGTCGCCTCCTGGTTCAGCTCCGGACAGCGGGGTAAGGCAGCCGGGTTTATAGTCATAGGCAGTGGATTTGCCATACTTCTTTCCGGAAAACTTATCCCCTATCTCAATCAGCTGCGTGAATTTGACGGCTGGCGCATCAGCTGGGTGGTTTTAGGCGTCATTGTGCTCAGCATTTCCATAATCTGTTTTCTGGTAATCCGGGATTCTCCCGCAGAACTCGGATTAAAGCCTTTTGCAGGCCGAAAGGCTGCCAGGCATGATGGCCGCCCGTCCTTTGATGATGGCTATGCATCTGTCACCAAAAAAACCATTTACCATTTGGGGGCTCTCTATTTTCTCTTTGGCTATACCTATGTCATCTATGCCACCTTCATCGTAACCACACTCGTGCAGGAAAGAGGCTTTTCAGAAATGGTTGCCGGCAACTTCTGGTCCTGGGTCGGATTCCTGAGTCTTTTCTCCGGCCCGGTATTCGGAACGCTTTCTGACAGGCTTGGCAGAAAGACCGGCCTGATCATGGTGTTTTCCATCCAGATGTGTGCCTATATGCTTGTTGCTCTCGCCCTGCCCGGTGTGTTTCTTTACCTGTCGATCGGCTTTTACGGCATTGTAGCCTGGGCCATACCTTCGATCATGGCAGCCCTGGTGGGGGACTATGTCGGACCCCAGAAAACGGCACGGGTATTCGGCTTTATAACTTTCATTTTTGCCCTTGGGCAGATAGCCGGGCCGGCTGTAGCAGGATTTCTGGCTGAAAAATACGGAAGTTTTTCAAGCAGTTTTTTCATGGCCGCCCTCTTTGCCGGGCTGGCGGTCTTTCTCGCAAGTTTACTCAAAAAACCGGCTGAAATCGGTTGAAGATACGTCAATTTTTTGAAATCTGAACCTCAATCCACCAGCATAGCTGGTGACTCCCAGCTATGCTATGCAGGTAGTTAAAAGATATTTTAAGAGCAGTATAAGTATAGCATATTCACTTAAATGCATTATTCGTTCATTTCGTTGTCGGCAAATATACTACTGCCGACGATTGTCGTTCTACAAAACGAACGACGATTGACAGACATCCTTCGTTTCTTGCAAAGAACGGGCGACATCGGAAAGTCGCTCCGCTCCGCCGAGTCGCTGATCCGTTCTTTGCCGCGTAGCTCGGCTGCGTGAAACGGCTAAAATACATTTTTGCAGAACGCCAAACAAATACCCTTTGCGGGTCAACGTATTATCCACCATTGTAAAGGATGGTTGTTAAATCTGAAACCAATATTCCCGCAAAGAAGCTGTGGGAGATACAAGGAAGAAGCTGTTCAGCTATAGTGACCTATGCTGGACAGGTTCTGACGAAGTAGATTGTGCAGATTGTTTGCGGGAATTATATCAGGCTTTTTTACGACCCAGAAGCTCATAGACCGTCATTGTGCCATATTTCTGGTCTATCTCCCTGATCTCCAGGGCTGAGCGTGCCGCCTTGCGGGTGTTTTCACTGAGCAGGATGCCATCTATATATGGTTTGGTCATATCCTGGAGCCTGAAAACGGTATTGACCGGATCACCGATAACCGTGTAATCCATTTTCATATCAAAACCAATGTTGCCGACCACCACCTCGCCTGTATGGATACTGATGCCGATGTGCACCGTGGTCCCGACCTCGTCCTCCAGGTACTTGTTTATTTCCGGGAGTGCCGCCTGCATTTCCAAGGCAGCGGAGATGGCATTATCTGCATCCATGGTACTGGAAACAGGGGCGCCGAATATGGCCAGGAAGCCGTCGCCCAGGTATTTATCCACAATACCGTGATGTTTAAAGATGATGCCGCCCATAACCGAGAAAAAATAATTTAACAGTGAAATGGTTTTCTGCGGACCTATATTAACCGCGAGTTTTGAAAAGCCCCGCAGATCAATGTTGATCAGGGAAAGGGTTTTCATTTCTTCCACCCGGGAGGTGGACTCTCCGTCATGGACGATTTTATCCACGATCTCCTTGGGGACAAACTTCTGGAACATGTGACGGATATCACGTTCATGTTCTGCCATGGCCACGGTCTCCCCGTAAAGCCTGACGTTTTCGTTGGCAATTGACACTGAAGATGCAATTGACTGAAGGAGATCTTCATCATTGGGCCCGAAGACTCCGTCAATCTTATTTAAAACCTCAATCACCCCCACAACCTTTCCCTGTGAAATAACTGGCACACAAAGAGCTGTCCGTGTAATGAAGCCACTGGAACTATCCGCTTCGCCGAAAAATTTGGAAGAGCCCTCAATGTCATTCACTATTATGGACTCTCCCCGGGCCGCAACAGACCCGGCAATTCCCTGGCCGAACTTTAAGGAAATCATCTGCAGGCTGGATATATCAACCTCAGGATTAATATTGAAACCTGTGGCAAAATGAAGTTCATCCTCATCGACCAGCCAGAGCGCCCCTGCCTCAACATCCATGATCTCCTTGATCATTTCCATGGTATAGTTGAGAACCGAGCCGATATCAAAGGTCGATGACGCAAGGGCCCCTCCGATCTGCTTGATGGTCGCCATCTCCCGGTCTCTCTTCGTGACTGCCGAAGAGAGATTCGTCTGTTCTATGGCAAATGATATAACCTGGCCCAGCCACTCAACAAATTGCTGGTTTTCCTGAAAAATCTTAACAGAACGGCCTGCAAAAACAAGAAGGCCGTTTACCGCTCCGTCAATTGTCAGTGGTGCCAGTAAACATGATCTGTAGCCCAGGTCCACAAAAAGAGTACGGTCCGTTGCATTTGTCAGCCGCGTTGTTTCAGCCACTGTCATGTTGGCATTCTGCTTCATAACCCGGTCAATCACTGAGCCTTCATACTTGAACCTGTCACCGGTGGAGATGTGCAGTGTGTCATTGGCGTAAAGGTCCGTCAATTTAATGGTTCCGGGCCAGTTCTCCTCCTTCTGCAGAACAAAGGCAACTTCAAAGGGAACCACACTCTGCACTTCCATGTAGATTGCATGGAGCAGCTCGGTGCCTTTGAAGCTGGAATTGAGGATTTTAAAAATCCGCTCAATGGCCCTGTGCCGCTGAATGGTTTTTACCGCTTCATTCTGGTAGCGCAGGTTCTCATAGGTGAAGGAAGCTATATTAAGCAGCGGCGCCAGTACTTCGGCATCCTCTTTGGTGAATATCCTGTCAACCTTTTTGCAGGATATGGAAAGCACGCCCACAATTTCCTGGGTCGCCTTCAGGGGGACACACATAAATGACTTTGTGGCGTAATACTCCCGGTTACTTCTGCCGATGCGGGTTTCCTTTTCAATATTCTCGACAACAAGCGGGGACTTATTGATAACGGCATATTTGGCCATGCTTGTCTCAAAATCGATCTCATCCCCTATCTTGACACGGTCACCATGGCCAATGCTGGCCTGCATGACAAATTTCCTCGGTTCCCCATTTACAAGGATCAGAATGGAGCCGATATCCGCATCAACCATTTTAAGAGCGCGCTCCAGGGTAAAATAGAGAATTTCATTCGGATCCCTGGTGATATAGCAGAGCTCGGCCAGTTCTTTTAGGAGGGAGAGTGATTGCGCCTTTGTTTCCAGTTGCCTGTTTGCTTCCTTATAGTATTTCTCTATGGTTTCAAAGGAGACGACAATATTGCCTATCTCGTCCCCATCCTCCTGAAGGGCAACGCCTGGCAGATCTGTGACAACCTTACGGGAGAACTCCTTAGAAATATTTGTGATCTTATCAAATATTTTTCTTAGAACTGTAAAACCAACCAGAGAATAAATAAGAACGCCTAGGAGAAAAGGCTTGATAAATCTGTCATGAAAAAAACCATACTTGATGCCGAGATAGACAAAACCTGCAACCGGCATCAAGGTAAAAAGTCCGAAAATTACATTGAGCCAGTAGTAAAGGGTTTTTTTACTTTTTGCCGGCTTAGGTGACATACAATATTTTCAACCTGCGTGGAGATGGATTACAGGGCTTGGCGACCGTCACCCCTTGTCAATTTCCTGACAAGGGGGACATAATTAAAGAATTACAATAAGATATAGCTGAAATTACTGCAATATCATTTTTTTAGCTTGCTGTTACCTGTGTCTTTCGGTACTCTTTTTTTCATTCTGCAGAAACGCTTACTCCCTACGGGCCCAACTCCCAGGAAACTTGTGTACGCAATGAAAAATCATTATCATCTGGCTGGAGATATTGGCGGCACAAAAACAATCCTGGCGCTTTTTTCCAGCGAAAAAGGTCCCCTAAAACCTCTTCATGAGATTCGGTATACAAGCAGTTCCTATCCGGGACTTGATGCAATTATCAGAGATTTCTTCTCACAAACCAAGGCCTCTGCCCAAACTGCCTGTTTCGGCGTAGCAGGCCCTGTCAGGGGAGGCAGGGCCGTTATTACTAATCTGCCCTGGCAGCCTGACAGCGACATGCTGCAAGCCTCCCATGGTTTCACCCAGGTAACGCTCATCAACGATCTGGTGGCAACAGGTTATGCCATACCGCATCTGGAAGACCCCGACATTCACACCCTTAACTTGGGCATGCAGACAAGCGGAGGCGCCCTGGGGATCATTGCACCGGGTACAGGGCTTGGTGAGGTCGTTTTTACCTGGGACGGTTCCCGCTACCTGGCCGTACCCTCTGAAGGCGGTCATGTGGACTTCGGACCATCCTCCGCGACGGAAGCCCGACTGCTTGATTTCCTCAAGATGCGGTACGGGCATGTCAGCTATGATAGGATCTGCTCCGGCCCCGGTCTGTCAGCCATTTATGATTTTTATAAATCTTCGGGGGAGCTGGCTGAACCGGACTGGCTGGCAGAAAAGCTGGCTGCCGCTGATGATCCTGCACCGGTAATTGTCTCGGCCGCCCTTGATACCCGGGAATCCTGCGACATCTGCATTAAAACGCTGCGGATGTTTATATCTGTTTTAGGAGCTGAAGCCGGCAACCTGGCTCTCAAGGGCTTGACCACAGGGGGTATGTATCTCGGTGGAGGCATTCCCCCCCGGATTCTTTCATTTCTTGAAGAGGAACCATTCATGGACTCATTTGCCAGCAAGGGACGCATGAGCTACCTTTTACACGATATACCGGTCAGGGTGATACTCAACCCCAAAGCTGCGCTTATCGGTGCCGCAGCCTTCGGCCTGGGGCTGGAGTTTGTAGCGCCATAGCACAGGAATATGTTCATGAACAAAAAACTCTTACAGCGTCTGCTCCTTGTTGCTGCAATTGTTGTTGTGGTGATTCTCTTTAAAGTCCTTGGCCTCGGTCACTATCTGACCCTGGATTACCTCAAGGCTTCCCAGGATAAATTCGCACAGCTCTACGGAGAAAACAGGCTGGCAGTCATTGCCTCCTACATGGCAATCTATATAGCAGTTACCGCTCTTTCTCTACCGGGCGCTGCAGTTATGACCCTGGCGGGCGGTGCCTTATTCGGATTCTGGATCGGTCTCATTGTTGTTTCGTTTGCCAGTACTATCGGCGCAACCCTTGCCTGCTTTGTCGCCCGCTTTCTCCTGAGAGAGTGGGTCCAGAAAAAATTTGGCGAGAAACTGTCTACCATTAACAAAGGTATGCAAAAAGAAGGTGCTTTTTACCTCTTTTCATTACGGCTGGTACCAATCTTTCCTTTTTTTGTTATCAATCTGGTCATGGGGCTGACTACCATGGAACTTCTGACTTTTTACTGGGTATCCCAGATCGGCATGCTACCAGGTACCATGGCTTATGTGAACGCCGGCAAAGAACTCGGCCAGATAGAATCATTGTCCGGCATCCTTTCCCCGGGTCTTATAATTTCATTCGTCATTCTAGGCCTTTTTCCTATTACCGTTAAAAAACTTCTTACCATTTACAAAAAAAAGACAGGAAGGCTGCTTCCAGAAGAAAAGGAGTCCAGCAATGGCTAAGTATGATTTTGATCTTGGGGTATTAGGTGGAGGTGCTGCCGGGCTGACCATTACCGCAGGTGCTGCCCAGCTTGGGGCCAAGACCCTGCTGGTGGAGAAAGAAGCAGCCCTGGGCGGTGACTGTCTGCACTATGGCTGTGTGCCCAGCAAAACCCTGATCCGGACGGCCAGGGCATATCATGAGATCAAGCATGCCGCTGAATTCGGGCTGCCGCAGGTTGATATACAGCCGGTGGATTTCAGGCAGGTTTCAAAACGCATACGTTCCGTCATCAGCATCATCCAGAAGCATGACTCTGTGGAACGTTTCTGCTCTCTCGGCGCCCGGGTCGAATTCGGCCAGGCAGAATTTATCGACGAGCATTCCATTCGGCTCAATGGCAACATGTATTCTGCCAGGACGTGGGCTATAGCAACCGGGTCCTCTCCGGCGGTTCCTCCCTTTGAAGGCCTCGGCTCGGTTTCTTACCTGACAAACAAGGAAATTTTCTATATGGACACCCTGCCCGACTCAATGATCATCCTTGGCGGCGGGCCCATAGCCATGGAAATGGCCCAGGCCTTTAACAGGCTTGGCACCAGAATCACCGTCATTCAGCGCTCCGGCCAGATATTAAGCAAAGAGGACAAGGACCTGGCCGATGCTGTTATGGAGAGATTGGCCTATGAAGGCGTCTTTTTTGCTCTTGGATCCTCCATTGTTTCAATTGCTGACCAGAATGGCGGTAAAGAGGTAACATTCAAGAACAATGCAGGGGAGATTAAAACCCTGACCGCAGATGCTCTCCTCGTAGCAATGGGCCGGGCCCCAAATATCGAAGAGCTGGGACTTGAAAATATAGGCATTGCCTATAGCGATAAAGGAATAGAGGTCGACAGCCGCCTGCGTACAAACCACAAACATATCTATGCTGCCGGGGATGTCACCGGCAAACACCAGTTTACCCATGCCGCAGGCTATGAGGGCGGGATAGTTATCAGTAACGCCATTTTTCATCTGCCACGAAAAGCAGATTACACCTTTCTCCCGTGGTGCACCTATACCAACCCCGAACTTGCAAGCATAGGTTTGAACGAAAAAGGGGCAACCGCTGCTGGAATTAAATATTCCGTCTGGACCGAGGAGTTCAAAAATAATGACAGAAGTCTTGCCGAGGGCGAAGAAACAGGCAAGATAAAAATGCTGCTGGATGAAAAGGAAAAACCCGTCGGCATCCAGATCCTGGGCCCCCATGGCGGTGACCTGCTCAGTGAATGGGTTGCAGTGTTAAACGGCAAGGTGAAACTTTCCACCCTTGCCGGTGCAATACACCCCTATCCGACACTGGGCGAGATAAATAAAAGAGTTGCCGGTTCGTTTCTTGCCGGGAAAATTTTTTCCAGCACCGTGAAAAAGGGGTTAAAGCTTTTCTTTAATCTCAAGGGACGGGCCTGTGAAGTTTGCGAATAATTTTTTTATTTACAGCATTTAAAGGTTGCCAAAACACCTTGACTTCCATTATATAAGCCCCTTTTTGTTTCTCTGTTCAGTAACACTTGGTTCATGCAAACAGGTATTCAGGTACTGTTTGATGTTATTGTATAAATCTTAAAATCAAAGTGATGAGGAATCCGAATGCCTGCTAAAGAAAATTGTACACTATACAGCGGCGGCCTCAAAGGTGCTGAGACGGCCTTTGGCGAAGCTGCTGAGAAATGGTCAGTCAAAGAGGTGAATTTCTGCTTTTCAGGACAGACAACCAACAGACAGAAAAATCTGGTAGTCCTTTCAGAGAAAGAATTGAAACGGGGCGATATAAGCATGGAGCTGGTTTCCAAAATGATGGGCCGCACTTATTATGAAACCGATAAAATCAGAAAGGTCCTGCAGACCATTTTCCACATGGTGAACAAAGGCCACCAGGTTTTTGTCATCGGGACAATCCTTGAAGACAATACCGTAAAGGGCGGTACAGGCTGGGCCGTGGAACTTGCCAAACTTTTCAACAGGCCACTGTCAGTGTATGACCAGGAAAAAGGGAAATGGTACAGTTGGAAACAGGGCGTTTGGGTCCAGGAAAATCCGAAAATTGAACATGAGTCATTTGTAGGCTCAGGGACACGCAATCTTTCCGAAAACGGGAAGAAAGCAATCGACAACCTTTTTGCGGAAGCCTTTGGCTCTCTCTAAACCTATGCGCAAAAAGCAATAAGAAAAGCCGCGCCCAGATGGGCACGGCTTTTCTGCTGCATCAATCATTAAGTTTTTTCAGGAGCCAGGCCATGTTCCGGCCAAGATTCTTCATAGTCTGGACACCCTCGTCGTCACCTTCAACCTCCCCTTTCTGTCTACCCATCCCCAGGTTCCAGTAGCTCGATCCGGGCACGATCATCTGGCCGATAAAGAAAAAATGGTTGATGGAGTTGAAAACATGGATGGCACCGGCCCGCCGAACTGCAACCACTGCCGCTCCAACTTTGCGGGCCAGCATATCGCTGTTGGCCCGTGACACCATGCCGGCTCTGTCGATAAGTGCCTTCATTTCTGTTGAGACGTTGGCAAAGTATGTTGGCGACCCCAAAATGATACCATCGGCAGCAAGCATTTTCTCTATACAGTCATTGGCAATATCATTCTTGACCGAACAGCGTTGATCCTTGTTCTCGAAACATTGCATGCAGGCTATGCAGCCATGGATTCTGCTGCCGGAAAGCTGGATCAATTCTGTTTCGACCCCTTCTTTTTCCAGTTCCCTGAACACATACCCAATTAAAATAGCGGTATTGCCGTCTTTTCTCGCGCTTCCGTTAAATGCCACCACTTTCATAACCCTGATCCCCGCCTAATTTTTTCTTTCTTTTCGTCTTCCTTCCAGAATTCTTTTGTCCTGTGTCTTCCTTCACACTGCGCCCTGCCATCCGGTTCTCATCATCCGGATCAGCACCGGAACCTCACGTGTCCTGCCGGTGAATAGCAAAAGGAGCCCATGCCTGGCAGACAGGCATAACCTCCATACTGTTAACATTGATGTGGGGCGGCAGACCTGTGACCCAGTAAATGATCTCAGCAATATCCTCGGCTGTAAGCGGCTGGGTGCCCCGATACACTTCAGCGGCCCGCTTCGAATCCCCGGCAAACCTGACAACGGAAAATTCTGTTTCAGCCAGGCCCGGCTCTATGTTGGTTACCCGGATCGGGGTACCAAGAAGATCGGCACGGAGATTATTTGAAAACTGTTTGACAAACGCCTTTGTGGCCCCGTAGACATTCCCGCCCGGATAGGGGGTAGACCCGGCCACAGAACCGATGTTGACGATATGGCCCCGCCCGCGCCGCACCATCCCGGGTAGAATCTGCCTGGTGCAGTACATGAGGCCCTTGATGTTTGTGTCCACCATGTTCTCCCATTTGTCCAGATCTGCTTCATGGGCGAGCTCAAGGCCCAGGGCCAACCCGGCATTGTTTATTAAAATATCTATCTCCTGAAACGTTTCAGGCAGGCTTGACAGTGTTTCAGCAACAGCATTGCGGTTGCGGACATCAAGCTGCATAAGATGTATTTCCCTGCCTGGTATTTCCTGCTGCAGCGCTTCAAGCCTTTCAAGACGCCGGGCGGCAAGGATCAGCCTGGTATGCGGGTCGGCATATTTTCTGGCGCAGGCTTCTCCAAATCCTGCACTTGCTCCGGTAATCAGTACTGTTTTATTCATAAGTAAGTATCCCTGGTGCACATAAAATCAGCTAAACAAACTTTTAAACCCGCTTTCAATTCCCGCTGGGTCAGGTCTTCTCAGCAGGGACCTTGAATCCGGGATATTCCTGAGCCAAAAATTACTCCGGGTATGTAAATGGTGCTCTACCCTCTGCCATAATGCTGCAGACATCGCTGCATTTAGTTTCCGCCACAACAGAGTTCTGCAGAAAGTTCATTCATGAGCCTGTCATTCCGAAGGAGATCCATTCCAGTAAATGAACTGCCGCCTCCAAGTTCTGCTATGTCCTCCATGAGTGATCGGTAGGCATCCTCCTCATCCGGGTTTTCATCGTTCCCGTTTGCTATATATATGGAATGTATTGTGAGTGCAGTTCCATATTTTTTCTTGAGCCAGCTCACCTCTGCCAGCAGGAGGGTTTCTTTATTTTTCTGGTTTTGGCTGTTTGCAGTATTCTGGGGCTCAATATTTGTCACTACCCCGTCGGAAATCAACAGAATGGTCAGGCTGCCGGACATTTTCCATAAAATATCAATATCCAGCTGCTGCAGGACATCTGTGATGGGCGAACTGCGGGTATAAATCTCATAGTCCTCTGTAAAATAATTCCTTACTATCTTTTTCGCATACCCCGGGTCATGCGCATCAATTTTCAGAAGAGGTTCATACAGCAGATGCGTTCCTGGAAAAAACCTGAAACGGTAAATGCCGAAACTGCAACGGGAAGCAGTCAATTTCGGGCTTATTCGCTCCAGTATCTGCTTTTGGAGCTCAACTTTTGAGACAGGACCGCCTGCAGCCCGTTCATCTGCCTTTGCCGCCTTTGCCATACCAAGCATAGAGCCGGACTCATCGATCAGCACCAGAACAGGCTTGACACCACATTTCTTCTGTTCCTTCACGGATTCAGGTTGTACCGGAGGGGCTGCTGTTATTTTCTGTTTTTCCGGTAGCCGGGCAGCAGCCTTTTGCTCCTTATTTTCTGCCGGCGCCAGAACAATCTGTTTCTTCTTTTCAGTGAGTATCGGCGGGGGTTCTGTTTCTTTCTGTCCACCCTTCTCCCCGGCCGCTGACTGCCCAGGAGCAGCTTTTGGCGGTGGCAGGTCAGCTGCAGGCTTCCGGCGTTCCTCCTTTGACATATACTGCTTTATAATAGTTTCCGGGCCAACCCTGGTTTTTGTAACAAGGGGTGGCGCAGCTGTCTTGTCCCTGAGCTCCGGATAGAACCTTTCCGCATCTTCCTTGCTGTCATACCTGCCGATCCGCACGACATAATATTTCTTTATCTTTTCAATGCGCAGGCCATGCAACTGGCTGTCATTCAACTTCTCAGCCAGATTCTTGTAACTTCTTTGGGCCGCATCCTCGGAAATATACGTGCCGATCTGTATCGTGTAATAGGCTTTCCGGTTCTGATCCTCTTCTGCGCTGGAACAGACAGGAAACAGGAGCTGCAATCCTGCAGCTACTATAAGCAAATTCACGAACAAGGTGACTGGTATCTTGCGCACATTTATCTCCTCTATGATGGATACACTAACAGGAGTTCCCCACGCCAACAAAGCAACCCTTTTATATTATTACAAATATTCTTTCTTTTTAAAAGATGTTTATCATGGATCACACTTCCCGACAGGGGTTTCTGTCGGCAGCTGCACGCGACTATCAAGTATAATTATTTGTTTTTATTATTTTTTTTAAATTTTTGGCTGGAGATAAAAACGTAGCTGACCATCATGCCTGCCCGGCAATTCAGAATGGTATTTTATGTATAGAGGCATTACCTTTATATTATTATAAAAATTCTCGACAAACAGTGTGACTGCTGATGTCCGCCATCTTTACTTCCGACACTTGCATGATATACTATTGCAACCTCCCTCTCTTCTCCGGCTTGACAAACAGACCATGGCCATTGTAAGCAGATTGTTAGTTGTCTCAATGAATGAATCTGGATGAAAAACAGGAACGGGTGATAACCATGCCGGACATGACTCCGCGCGGAGCCATTTTGCAGCGCGACAAAAAAACCTATGCCATTGTGCCAAGAACCCCGGTAGGACTCGTCTCCTCTGAAGTCCTCGAGGCAATAAGCTCGGTGGTCCGCAAATACAATATACCCATTGCCAAGATAACCTCCGGGCAGCGTCTTGCCCTGATCGGCATGAAACGGGAAGAGGTGGACAGGATCTGGCATGATCTGAAAATGCAGGTTGGACCTGCGGTAGAATTATGTGTGCATTATGTCCAAGCCTGTCCGGGCACGGAAGTCTGCAAATTCGGGGTCCGTGATTCCCTGGGTTTGGGTTTGGAACTGGAAAAACTGTATGTGGGTATGGACCTGCCTGCCAAGGTTAAAATAGGTGTTTCAGGCTGTCCATTCTGCTGTGCTGAAAGTTATGTGCGGGATATTGGTTTGATCGGCAGAAAAAAAGGCTGGATCGTAACCTTTGGCGGCAACTCAGGCGGGCGCCCCCGTATAGGAGATGTCATTGCCGAAGATGTCAGTGATCTTGGAGCAGTTGCCCTGGTCCGGCGCTGTTTGGAATACTATCGGGACAACGTTGATAAAAAACTGCGAACCGCCCGGTTCGTTGAAAAAAACGGCATCGAAACCATGAAACAGGCTGTACTGAAATAAATGAGAAGGAGCGCGAATGGCTAAAAAATATATGCTTGTTGTAACCCATTCTGATGATGATCAGGACCGGGCTAACGGTGCTGTCGGCATGGCTGCCTCACTTCTTGGCGAAGGGGCTGATCTGGCACTTTTTTTTGTTTTTGAAGGTGCCAAAATGGCACGCAGAGGTGTAGCTGAAACCATTGAGGGCGATCACATGACCCCGGTGCGCGAACTGTTTCCCATGGTTCTTGAGGCTGAAATTCCCATGTATGTCTGCGGAGCCTGCGTCAAAAAATACAACATTCCGGAAGATGAACTCGTTGCCGGCGTTACAATAGCGACTCTGCCCACTGTTACCGCCGAGATGATGGACAGGGAAACCATCATGTTTTAACAGGAGCAAGCGCATGGCTTTATTCAGGAAAAAAACACTAACAGGTCTGGCACGCACCTGCGGTTGAGCTGCCAAGATCGGTCCGACGGTCCTGTCGGATGCTTTGCAGGGGCTTACGCAGTCAACTGATCCCAACCTGCTCGTGGGGTTTGAAACCTCGGATGATGCAGCGGTTTACAGGCTGACAGAAGAAATTGCCGTGATCAGCACGGTGGATTTTATCACGCCCCCTGTTGACGACCCATACTGGTTCGGCCAGATATCTGCAGCAAACTCCATCTCCGACGTCTATTCCATGGGCGGCAGGCCCCTGACCGCCCTTAATATCGTGATGTTTCCGGCAAAACATCTCGATATGGGATTTTTGAAGGAAATCCTGCGCGGGGGCCATGACAAGGTCGTTGAAGCGGGCGCAAGTCTTGTAGGCGGACATACTGTAGACGATGAAGAACCCAAATACGGCCTGTGTGTAAACGGTATAGTACACCCGAACAGGATCATTACCAATGCCGGAGGCAAACCCGGCGATGCTTTGATCCTGACCAAACCTCTTGGTTCAGGGGTATTATTTAATGCGGTGCGCTCAGGAAAACTCCCTTTCAAGGATCTGGAGCGTGATACTCTGCCTTCCCTTGCAGCTTTAAACGATACGGCCATGGAAACAGCTCTGCGTTTCGACCTGCATGCTGCAACAGACATAACCGGTTTCGGCATTGCGGGACACAGCATGGAAATGGCCCTTGGCAGCGGCTCGCAGGTAATACTGCATTTTGACAAACTGCCTTTCTACAATGATGCCTTGCGCATGTACCGTAAGGGGGAAACCACCGGCAGCAACAAGCCAAATCAGAAACTGGTAGCAAAACAGCTGCAGATTAAAAAAGCTCTTTCCAGCCATGAGGAACAGCTCCTCTATGACCCCCAGACTTCAGGGGGATTACTTCTGGCAGTACCTGAGTCCCAGGCGGGTGAACTGATAGCAGCCCTCACTGCCGCAGGGGTTCAGACAGCTCTTCAGATTGGCGAAGTGGTTGAAGGGCCGTATGGCATCATAGTCGTTTAAGCAGAACCCTGCCCCTTCTGTTACGATGCAATATCTTATCCTGCCACCGGCAAGTGCGCCTCTTTCCAGTCGGCAAATATTGCCTGGTAAATATTTTTATAGCCAAGCTTCATGAGCTTTTTATAGGCCCCATAGCTGCGGCCGCCTGAGTTGCAGTACACCACAATCTTTTTGTCCTTATCCAAGACACCAGAGCCGCTGGCAAAATTCTGCAAAGGCAGGTTTATGGCCCCGGGAATGTGGCCTTCAGCAAACTCTTCAGGATCACGGACATCTACTACCGTGACGGAATCCGGCTCAGTATCCATCATTTTCTTCAGATCCTGCGGTACAATCTTGGTTGTTTCAATCTTTTTCTCATAATCCCCGCCCTTATAAAATGAGTATCCCATCTCTTCCCACACGGGCATGCCCTCGGCATATACCCACACATTGGTATAGCCCATCTCCATGGACTTTATGGCTGCCTTCTTACTTTTGCCGCACTTGACGCCATTGCAATAATAAATGATACGGACTCTCTTGTCGGCCGGCAGCAAGCCAAGGAGGTTGTCCATTTTTTTCTGCGGGATATTGACGGCTCCGGGGATATGCGCTTCGCGGTATTCTTCCGGATTCCGGGCATCCACCAGGAGAAAATTCCTCATATCTGCATCAACCAAGGCTTTCAACTCCGTGTGGCCAATAACCTGGTACGCTTCTGCTTGGGCGCCAGCTGCTGTCTGCAGCCCAAGTACAACGATAAATAACAGAAAAAGTCCTGCTGCCTTCCGCAAAGTACTCATCATATCCTCCTCGTTCAATTTTTGTAACATCGTCATAATGCCCATGCCTGTTGACGGAAAAAATATATATTGATATATTCAATTAAACAAATAGATAATGCCGATTACAATAATCCTATGCATAGAAGAAATTTATGCCCAATGACAGTAAGGGAGAAACATGGACATCCATCATCTGAAAATCTTTGCAGCAGTATACAGAAACAAGAGCTTTACCAGGGCTTCAAAAGAACTGCATATCAGCCAGCCGACTATCAGCGAACACATCAAAAACCTGGAGAGCTCACTGGATTGCAATTTGTTTGACAGGCTGGGCCGCTCAATCATGCCGACTGCTGAAGCAGATGTCCTGTATCCAAGAGCACTGCAGTTTCTGGATGACCTGGACCGGATCCAGGAGGAAATCAATGCTGCGGCTAAAGGAATAAAGGGAAAACTGACCATTGGCGCAAGCACGATACCAGGCACCTATATTTTGCCGCGTGTGGCGTACTCTTTCAAAAATCAGCATCCGGATATCGCTTTTGAAATACTTATCGAGGACTCCGGCAAGATCACCAGCATGGTCCTGCAGCATGAACTGCTCTGCGGTATTGTCGGGGCCAGGATGACATCCGACAAACTGGTTTGCGAACCTTTGCTTGAAGACGAACTCGTTCTGGTGGCAACAACAAAATTGCTGGACCAGAAAACGGTTACCCCGGAGAAACTATCAGCCATACCTTTTCTGCAGAGGGAAACAGGCTCCGGCACCCGTCAGACCTTTGAAAGTTATCTCCAGAAGAATAATATTACCACGGATGCCTTCAACATCGTTGCCACGCTTGGCTCAAGCAGTGCGGTAAAACAGGCTGTAAAAGAGAGCCTGGGCGCCTCGGTTATTTCGCGGATTGCGGTACAGGAAGAACTTGACAGAGGCACCCTGCATGAGATACCTATCAGAAACATGAAGATGAAGCGACAATTTTACCTGGTGCGCCAGAAAAAAAGGACCCTGCCCCCTCAGTATCAGGCCTTCTGTTCACACCTGAAAAAAGGCTGCAGCCTGCCATGAAAAAACTGGAAGCTTCTCTGGGGCAATGGGTCATTAAACATCCCTGGCTCTTGATAGCTGCATGCCTGATCATTGCTGCAGCAGTTGGCAGCGGTCTGCAACACCTGACATTCAGCAATGACCTGCGGGCTTTCTTCTCAAAGGAAAACCCGCAGCTCCAGGCCCTGGAGGCCCTGGAGAACACCTACAACAAGATCGACAATGTCTACTTTATAATCGCGCCGAAAGACTCCAATGTCTTTACCAGGGAAACCCTGGCTGCAATTGAAGATCTCACCGAGGCTTCCTGGCAGATCCCCTATTCCAGCCGGGTGGACTCCATTACCAATTTCCAGCATACCCGCTCAGAAGAAGACGAACTGATAGTTGAGGATCTCGTGCATGATGCCCTGAATATGAGTGCGGCTGATATCAAACGGGTCAGAGATATTGCGCTTGCAGAACCCAGGCTTGTGAACAACGGGGTTTCACCAAAGGGCCACGTGACCGGCGTCAATGTCAATATCCTCCTGCCTGAAAATGCTCCCAATGCCATTCCGGAAATCGCTAGCTATGCCCGTATGATGGCTGATACATACCGACAGAAATATCCCCATATCGATTTCTATATTACCGGGTCTACAATGTTTGACAATGCCTTCAGTGAGGCCACCCGGGATGACATGAAATCCCTGGTCCCCATAATGTTTTTCCTTCTTGTTGCCATTATCGGCATCGCACTAAGCTCCTACACTGGAACATTTGCCACCCTGATAATTATTGCGCTCTCGACTGCCACAGGCATGGGCCTAGCCGGCTGGCTCGGTATTTCCCTGACGCCTGCGTCAGGGATTGCTCCCACTATCATCCTGACCCTGGCCGTGGCAGATTCTGTCCATATCATGGCAACTGTCTACCAGCAGATGAACCTGGGCAAAAAAAAGCAGGAGGCTGTAGCTGAATCATTGCGCATCAATCTGCAGCCGGTCTTTCTGACCAGCATCACCACTGCCATAGGTTTTCTGACCATGAACTATTCCGATGCCCCTCCGTTCAGGGACCTGGGTAATATTGTGGCAATGGGAGTTGTTGCAGCATTCTTCTATTCCGTTGTTTTCCTGCCTGCGCTCATGGTAATACTGCCGATAAAGGTCAGGAACAGAGGAGGGAATCCTGAAGATTTCGGCCATACATGCAATAGACTGGCTGACTTTGTTAT
>Ga0209536_100000966_pt1 | contig 47433 bp, 36 predicted proteins | sample DeeMarSeWOR28_12_FD_187461 | JGI IMG/M metagenome (GOLD analysis project Ga0209536, IMG submission 187461) | Marine sediment microbial communities from White Oak River estuary, North Carolina - WOR-2-8_12 (SPAdes) (version 2) | ecosystem: Environmental > Aquatic > Marine > Intertidal zone >...
GCAGCTTCTTCCCATCTGCCTTCTGAAGCATACCAGTTTGCGTTTATGGCGTCGGCATAAGGGCCAATAGTACCCTCAAACACACCTGCTGCATCCAATGCAATATGTCCAGCTTCCTTGCCGACTTCTTTCCCGAATTGCACCCAATCGACGGGGCTATCGCTACCATGACTGAAGTCATACGTAATAGGCGACCATTCACTGGTAGTTTGATTGAAACTGCCCGTTAGGATTGATGTCAGGTAGGTAGCGCCACTATTAGTGGTTGCGATTAATGCATTGCCCGAAGCACCATTGATTGCCCCGACATATGCCCCCATGAGCATATTACCACCGCTCATACCAGCTTGCATCGCGCCGTAATAAGCTCCCGTGACCATACCCTCATAACTAATTCCTTGGTCATAACCCGTATAGAAGGGGTAATTACCGCTGGGATCATTGAATTTGAGTGGATTATTAAAAGAATATGTGTAGCGGTTTAGGGCCTGGGAATTGAATTCCTCCGGTACGACAGAGTCCGGCTGGATGAAACGTGCCAGTTCCGGATCGTAATAGCGGGCTCCATAATAATATAATCCGATCTCCTCATCGAAAATCTGGCTTGTATATCGATTGGACACGTCGAAGTTTTCAGATGGTTCATTGTAATGTTCGTAACCAAAAGGACTGTACAAATATTGTTTTACTTCTTCGCCTTCTCGATTTGTTATAAGAGAAGAAGAATCCAGATGATCATTGTGATAGTAATAAAAAATTGAATCGGCTGTCGGTTGAGGTTCGAACGAAGCCACTAATTTTTGTCCAGCGTAAACATGACATAATTCTTTATTTTCTTTGACTTCAAAATATTTACCGATCTTGATATTGACGATCTGGTCATCAATTTTTTTCCAGAGCCGTTCATTATCTGCAGAATAGCCGAAGACATTATTACTACCCCCAGCGACCTGTAAAGATGACAAACGGTTCTGAGAATCGTAATTAAGAGTTTGATTCCCATACAAAATACTGTTGCGCATTGTCATATTACCGCAGGCATCATAGTCATAAGTATTAGCGTTGGCCGAAATGACTGCGTGAGGTTTAGTGCCACTGTAAATGTACTGGCTGGCACCCATCTCCCCGTTAAGGACAATATTTCCTATGGCATCGTATTCATACGTAAAAGTCTGAGCCTGGCCAATACTATGCACAGAAGAGAGTCTGTACATATCATCATACTGAATATTGGTTAAAGTACTGGAATTCTGACCCGTTGTATGGATGTAGTCATATACATTGAGAACATTGGAGACTTTATCGTAGGTATAATGTAAATCCTGAATCCCAGTTTGTTCCCTTTGAGTATAGATGCGTTTAAGTCGGTTGTTGCTATTATAAAACTCCCGTTCAGTCACAACGCCATTACCAAAGATAAACTGTTCGGGCTGATCAAAACGATTAAAGTTCCGGGCTTCATAGATAATCTCCATCTCACCTGTGCCCCGCCGACACTCCACCTTGATTATATGGCTTGCAAGATCATAATCATAGACGACCCCCGCGATATTATCTGGATAGACTACTTCCTTAATGCGATCGGCATCATCATAGAAAGTATGGATGGTATAGGTCTGTTCATTCTCAGATAGATATCTTGTAGATTTGATCGCACGCCCACGGCTGTCGTACCCTGTTTTTGACCAACCCTGATTATCCGTCACTTTGTAAATTTTACCTTTATGAACGACATAAGACGGATCGTCGCTCTGATCATAAGTGTAAGAAATGGTTTCCTCAAGTATCTGAGAGCTATTATAGACCTGCTTGGTTTCGATACGTCCATACTGGTCATAGGTTAAACTCGTGCGATTACCGCGTGCGTCGGTCTGTTCGGTCATACGTCCGACGTCATCATAAAAATACGTCCATTGACCTATGTCAGGATCAATGGAACGGATTTTCCGATCCTGGCTATCGTATTCTTTGATGATTTCATTAAAATATGGATCAGTAATGTTTATCAAACGACCCAATCTATCGTATTGATAATATGTCGTTGATTCCACTCCATCATTGGACTCAATTAATTGAATGACACGACCTTGGATGTCGAGGTGTTTCTTGATGACATTCCCTTCCGGATCAGTTTTAGTGTGTGAAGTCACGCCCGGGCCTATCCCATAGACAGTCGTCGTAGGACCCGTGGGAGAATCCAGCTCACCTGTCGGAGGTGTTAACCGCCAAACACGACCAATGGCGTCGTATTCAGTCGTCGTTCCAGGCAAAGTGTCATCCGGGGAAGCCGTCAATGTATTATCGGCAAAGAAGGGTTGACTCTCATATCGAATTTTACCTGAGCTATCAAAACAGATATTGGTCACGCGATAGTCGTAACCCGTTTCAGCCTCAGCCTTCAAACGTCTCTGGAACACACGGCCCAGACCGTCATTAAATAGAAAGCTTTCATATCCACCGTGAACCTGATGGATCCAGTTTTGACTCTCGCCGTTATCGATACCGGCAATATGATACGTTATTTGAGTCTGTTGAAAGCCCAGATCTTCATTTGGCACCAAGGATATCCATTCCTCGGTAACACGATAGAAGTTATCATAATAGGTCCAAGTTTTAAAACCAGCCGGATCAACAGTTTCTACTGGAAGACCAGATCGAAAATCGTAATCTGTAGTGCTAAAGAACGCACCAGTAGTCTTAGCCACTGGATACATATGGTAGATACTATCATATTCAATTGTAGTTTCCGTTCCGGCTTTATCCTTGGTCCAGTCGCAATTACCGTAAATATCGTAACCATATTCCTTGGCAGTTGTATAAATACCATTACCGCTATCAAGAGGACCGTTAGCCGTCTTGTCCAGCCAAGCTTGCTCTTTTATCATTTGGCCTTGATCATCGTACAGATAATAGTCTGCCTTGATAGTGTTATTGCCCATTGGATCTGAAGTGATCCACACATGTTCAATTTTATTGATTATCTCTGGTTTCGGGATCCAGTTTTGACCATCCCAGAAATCGGTGGCATAGGAAACATGAGTGTAAAGATCATCCTCGACGGTCACGTTTTGGGTCCAGGTATGGGCTTTTAGGTTATCAGCAATAACGGCAGCCTCCTCACCAATACGGACTTCCCCAAGGTCGATGGTTTCAAGGATGTTGCCGGTCTTGCCAACTATATCATACTCAAACTGTCTGATCTCAGCTCGGTAGTCTGATGTATAATTATCCAGTTCCGGATTAAAAGCAAGACCCTCGTATATTAGCGACATTGTTTGGGATATATATGCGAAATACCAGTCAGTATCAGCTTCGATTTCGTTCTCAACTACCTTGTTCTGGATTAATCTGTATAGAAGACCGTTATTTCCATAAACTTCAACTCGATAGGGGATACCCCTTTTTGCAACGGCATCTGTATCCTCAAACTCGCCCTTGTTTTGGTCGTCATAGCCGCCGCCCTGATGGAAATATGTGATGGTTTTTACACCTTCAGGATCTGTAACAGAAACTTTGCCGAAACCCCGGAATTCGCGCTGCTGGCCATTGAAATATCCCCTTTCATACTCATAGGTTGTTATACCCTGCGTGCCCAGACCATCGTCTACTGCTATTTGTGAAACGGTATAAGCAGAAAAGGGGAGTCTATGTACTCCATTATGATCTCTATTGTCATACTGAGTGGACGGGACATATTGAATCTCAACCGAACCCCCAAGCTTACCAACAACTTGAGATAGCATATCTGGTAAGGGCCCTTTATTTAACTGTACTTTAAATACATCATATGGAGTATCTACCTTACGCAAGAGTCGGTCCAGCAAACCATCGCCATTCATGTCGCACATAGTAACGTATGTATCACTGTCTACTTGTTGCGGTTTATTAACGCCATGAGGACTGGCCCAACTGGCAATCCCTGTTCCCAGATCTTGTACCCCTTCCCAATCTACTATGACACCTTGCCCCTGGCTATCTATTTGAAATCCTGATCCTGTATTTATTTGAACTTTGAACGCATCATAAGGCGCATCTTTTTTTCGCATGACGCGATCAGCCAGACCATCTCCGTTGATATCAAACATATCAACAAAAACCGTCTTCTGGTCCTGCATTATCGGCTGGTCCTGATCGACTGCTTGAATTGTATTCCAAGTTGGATTTGTCTCGCCCTGACTATTTAGGGGACCCCAGTCTCTCAATACAGCAGCGCCGTTACTATCCTTCTCAAATCCATATCCTGTGTTGAACTGGACTTTGAACCGATTAAAAGGAGCGTTTATTTTTCGCATGACACGATCCGGCAGACCATCGCCATTGATATCAAATAAATCTGTAATGGTATCCTCACCAGTACCTGTTGAACTGATACTGATCCACATATAATGAGTGGAGCCCTGGCCATCTATCGGTCCCCAGTTAGTAATCACTTGAGTGCCACCAACATGCTCAAAGCCTTCTCCCGAATTAAATTGAACCTTAAAACTACCCCAAGGATATAACCTGTCGTCGCAAAATACGCGGTCAGGTAAACCATCACCATTCATATCTAATAAATCGACAAAAGTTGGAGACCCATCTTCTCCTGAATAGTTACCTCTAATTGAATTGTATAGCCTTGCTTGTCCGCTATGCACGAGGCTCGTTGGATAAGGAGTCGTATCATAGAAATATCCACATGCATCGAGAGGACCCCAATCATAACTTGAAGAAAAGTTGGTTCCATTGTTAAATTGGACTTTGAAAACATTATTATTCGGTAGATACGTCAATTCCGATTTTCTCATCACACGGTCTGCGTAACCATCACCGTTAATATCAAGAATATCAACAGATACATCATCGCCAAATTGACAGTTATAGTTGGCATGATCGATGTACTCGAATTGACCTGTAGAAGGATTATAATGAGACTCAAAAGAACGCGACCACACGCCAGTATAAATGTCACTCCAAGTTGCTTTTGGTGAATTCCAAAGTGCTGACTGCCAGTCGATTTCATGTCCTTGGCTGTCTAACGGTCCCCAATCGGAACAGGAAGAAAAGGCAGATCCTGTATTCAATTGCACTTTGAAGACGTTATTATCAGGTGATGTGAAACCCGTATAGTTTCGCATAACTCGATCTGGCAGAGCATCCCCATTCAAATCAACAAGGCTTACATGCGTTTTATGATGGAAGAAGGGAACATAAGCGTAAAAAATTTCCCCGGTCATTATACCTTGACAGTAATACATATGAGTCTCACCACTCACATCCGTTGCGACAGGACTATTCCAATCCGCCCCTGTGGATTGACTATCAAGTGGTCCCCAGCTAATTGGATTTTCGAATTCTGTAGGTTTTACAGTATAGTTAAATTGTATTGGAGGAAGGTTAGATTCGTCATCTGCACCATAAAGAGTTACCGATTTCAATAAAGAACGAGATGTTGAGGTGGATTGATCATATTCCAGGTGATACCTTCGAACAGAATATGTATCAAATGTGATTCTGATATCTTTAAGGCGTTTGTTGTTCTCAATCCGATAACCCGAAGCATATGAGAAAGACCGGTCCGATCTTTCTTCTAGCTCGAATTTAACTTTACCGGAAGCCTCTGTAGGCCCAAATACATGGCTGTTATATCGAACTTCATCCAGGTAGATCTGGCCGCTGTCCATCGTGTAGTATATATACGTAAGATTACCGTTGATATCCTGAATCTTCGCCAAGGCCCACTGGAAAACATTATTTCCGGCCACGGCAGAATCAAATTGCGGATGCTGCATGACTGCGCCGGCCGTTTCACCCACGAATTCACCCTCTACTTCACCGAAGAAGAATTTGTTGCCGTTTTTATCCGTGACGGTCCAAAGATTGTTCGCAGAATCGAATATGTATTTAAAGAAAGCCTGGTCCGTTTCGGCCCGATACTCATTATTAACCTCGTCCACAAGCACCAGTTTGGAATTTACGGCCCCGAATGCGACAACAAAACCCTTATCATCGTCATATTCGCTCAGGAAGGTCGCCCCGTTGCGCGCCACAGGCACGCCCTTATGGGTATCGCGTTGAATAGCGCCCATACCGATAGACCAGCCTAAACCGCACCAGCCGTTGCCTCCTCCTGAACTATAATTTAAGGAAAGTTTCGGCTCAGAGCCCTGCCGGCCCGGAGGGACTACAATCGGCACACTGTACGTGACGGATCCGTTAAAGGGATTTACGCCCAAATTCAAATCGCTTCCTAACTCACCCGAAACCGGATCGGTTGCTCCCTCTGGGTGTACGTCACCTTCCGGATGCGTTTTAGCCGAAAAGGTAACGGACCAGTCGGTTTCATGACCTTCGGCATCGTGCGCCTTGACACGGTACTCGTAGGTTGTATTCGGATCGAGATCGTTGTCCGTATATATTCGTTGGCTTTGCCAGCCGCTATCGTGACTGCCGTCAGCAATCGTCACGTTTTCAAAATAGTATTCGACGCCACCCGTCGGGTCATTAGCATTTGCGGCCATCATGCTGATGGATGAGGAGCGTGTGGCATAAGGGACCGTGGCCCACTCCATCGGATTCGGCATTGGGGCATAGGGATTCGGCGATGAAATAATCGTTGAGAAAGACCCGACCGCGCCGATTAGGGCATAAGAACCATTTGAGCTTTGTCCTCCTCCGCCAGTGATCGTGCTCCAAGTTAATTCGTAATCTCCGCTTGCCCTGGCGAAAGCCGGGAAGAAAAAGATGAGAAGACATATAAACCCAATGAATGAATTTGCGTACTTTTTACGTATTTGGATTCGATCCGACCATTTCATCTTTCGTCCTCCCACAAGGTGACAGTTTTGAAAAAAGTAATATGTGTTTTAACGTTAGCGTCTTTCGATAGAGATTACTAAACGATGCGATAACACTTTCAGCTATATATTTCAAGGCACTCACGGCGATCTATGTGCCTTCAGAAGGGTGGAGGTCTGTTGAGCATCCTATCCATAAATCAAGGATGAAAAATAGGATTAGTATCACCAGCCAGTCGTTTTATTTTGCTCCCCCCTCTTGAACTTCAAGTCTGGCCAGCTTTTCTTCCAGTTCTTTCACACGTTTATTCAGTTGCTCAATATAAATATGTGCCTTTTCCAGTTCTTCGACAACACCCCTAAGATGAGCCCCGATTTCAATAACTTCCTGACCCTCTGTATTCTTTTCGGCTTTTGGAACTGCTTTGATGTGCCCATGCTGCCACATGTACTGTGAATGCTCTTCGATTGATTCCAGTTCATAGCTGGGCTCAAAGACATAATCCGCATGTAATAGAATCCCTCTTTGGTAGATTTTACCGTTGACGTCTAACAAACCATTAGGATTCGACGTCCCGATGCCGACGTAGCCACTGGATGCCTCGACGAAAACACTGGTAAGATCATTGTTTCCCGTAATGGCTAATCCGTCCCCCTGAGAAGGTCTTATTCTCAGAAAACCAGTCATTTGTGCGTCTGTGCCGATCCTCAGCTCGTTGCTGTTAAAGGTGTCCGTTATCTTGAAAATGTCATCATTCAAACCAGTTACATGCAAATCCGCTGTGGGGCTTGATGAGCCGATCCCAACTTTATCAGTAGCTGTGTCTAATCTTACGACTGTGCCATCATCGACCCAACCGCGGTCTTCGACATACATCACATAAGGTATAGGGGTCAGTTCCTGTCTCGGATTCAGCGTCGTATAGGAACCAGTTGAGTCCCCCGGACGGACGCTAATTTCCAGCCAGCGTGCCTCGCCGTCAAAGACACCGGTACCGAAATCCAGTCCTGTGGTAAAGTAGCCGTCAACGACATCAAGATTATCTTTATAAATCGCATTGCCAAGCTGGGTTCCTCCTGTTAAAGCGTCGTACAGCTTATATTCGAAGTCGTACGATCCAACCGCCGGGCTGATACTATCGATGAATCGCCCCTGATAGGTAAAGGCCGTGCCCATAGAATCCGCCTGGCTGTTCTGGACAACACAAACTATCATGTTTAAGCCAAGAATCAACATCATCAACACATTTCTACTCTTCATCTTCGTACCCTTTCAAAAAAATCTTCGTTTCTAGATATTCAAGTGCATTTCTTAACTGTCGGTGACTTTTTGACATAGCATAGTTTTTAATCTTTTCATCCTTATGTTTTCTAGACTCCGTCCCCGTCGGCGTCACCTATATGGTGACGCTCATCTATATATAGACACTTCTCTTTTTGAGGGTGGTCAAATCCATGGCCGCGACAGGCTCCTCCTGAGCTTGAGACCTCGCATTCTCATGTTGTACGACGAACAAGGTACTAATAAAATGGATGCTTTGGGGAAATATTTACCTAACAACCTGAATTTTCGTCATAGCAATACTCTCCGAGTATGGTCTATGCGAATCAACAGGACACGCCTATACTCTACTCTCGTACCCTGCACTCTTATATAAAGGCGAATCTCAGAGCCCAAGCGTTGGGCGATAAATAAAGTTTTTCTGAAACTTTTTCCAAGATATGATTTAAGTGTTTATCTTAGCTCATCTTGGGAAAAAATCAAGCAGTACCAAGAAATATGAGCCGGCTTCTTGCTGAGCATCCGGGTTATAAAGTCAGTAAAGGCAGAACACTCAAATTTTTCTAAATTTTTTCAAAAAAAAGTGAAAAAATGTCACTTTTGTTATCAACATTTTCCATCTCTCAAACGCTATATAAGCAAATGGGGTAATAGTAATTTCAGTGATGATTGTTTTGGGCAGTAGTCTTGCCAATGAACAACACTGATCTTCCGGCCAATTTTGGAAAGATTTGAGTTCTGGTTTACTCCTGTTTCTTTAACCGTACGAGATTCGTGCATTGCGAGAGCATTTTGATGGTGGAGTGTTGATGAAATACAGGAATCCCGATCCCAGTAGCTCTGGGTGTAATGTAGCCGCTGCAGCCAAGATCTTCGGTGATTATGGAGATTTTATTAGGAAAGTAATCTGCTCTAAAGTTCAGGATGAAGACCAGGCTGAGGACTTATTCCAGAATTTTTTTCTTTCTCTTGTTTCCAGGCCTTTTCCCGAAGATATCCAGAATGTGGAAGGCTATCTTTATAAAGCGATAATCAATGAAATTGCCGATACCAACCGTTTGACAAAAAACTACCAGAATTTAATAAGCGAATATGCCGAACGTAATAATCATCCTCGCAGCCAGGAAATTCCAGAAAAGGTTGTCATGAAAGTTGATGAGGCTAATAAAGTGTTCGAAATTATTGAAAAGCGGCTACCACGCACTGAAGCTCAGGCCTCTTGCCTCCAATACCGAGATGATCTAAGTACCACGAAAATAGCAGAAATAATGAACGTCCGCCGTGTGACGGTTAGGGGGTACGTACATGAAGGACTCAAAAGAATCCGCAGGATATTACGAGACCGTGCAGCGCGGAAATCAGAATGACTGGTCCTGATGCTGGTTCGATGGGTGTCTGTAAGTCCTACGGTAATTTCATTTTTCAAATTTCAACCCAATAGGCCAGATCGTCAATTCTACACTGCCATATAGCGGTTAAAAGAAACAAACTCAGTCCTATGGACACGTAGGACATATCCAGCCTGTTTTTCAAAGGAACCATCCTGAGTGCATCCTATGGAATTTGGGTCGACAGAAAAAAAGGAAACACACTAAACGAAAGTACGTATCTGGTATGTATGAATGATTATAGGACGTAATAAGGAGCTAAGTAAATGATGAAATGGCATGACAAGTGCTTTAGATGCAGTAGGTTACGTTAATGGGCGATACTGGACTTGAACCAGTGACCTCCTGCGTGTCGAGCAGGCGCTCTAGCCGACTGAGCTAATCGCCCCGAAGGTCATCAGGATGTATTATGGCCGGGATGAATTGAAAAGGCAAGGATTTTTACCTCAGATTTCACAGAAATTTAATGCCGAATTTCACAGATTTATCTGTGTTAATCCAAACTAATCTGCGACATCTGTGTTGTTAATTCAAATTTCTTCTTATCGTCGCGGCGGCGGAAATTGTCTTTTGTATATCATCGCTCGCGACAGTTAAGGAAATTTGAACGTTTTTGACCACTATCATGGCATCTACGACCTCTGTAGTCTTGGCGCAGGTCATCGCGGTGACATTATCGCAAAGCACATAATCGCTGTCGGATAAATCGTCGTTTGTAATCAGATAAAGCTTGCCGTCGCCACTATTGTATTGGTAGGTTATGTTCTCGCCGGCAGCGGTAATCATGGTGCATTCGTTGCTTGGCGCATTAGGATCGACCGCGTTTGCTGTTCGAAGCTGGCTTGTTATGCGAAACAGTGCCTGCCGGGCGCTGTTTATCGCTTTGAATGCGTCTTCGTTTTCCTGGTAATTTGTGGCCGAAGCATTAATAGCGACTGCTATTGCAGCCAGCAGCATTCCTGCTATAGCGAGAGCAACCAGCAATTCAACAACGGTAAAACCGGCCTTGGCATTTGCAATTTTCGATTTTTGATTTTCGATTTTAGCCTCCTCCGGCATCAGCCAAATTAATAACGAATAATAGTAGATTTGTTTAATATCGTGCCCGCAGCCAGCTCGCTGAGCTGATTTGTCTCGAATTCAAATACACGCTGACTGTTACTCGAACAAAATTGCTGCTATGGTTGGCGACGACTTGTTCGAAATCCGAGGCGTTGACATTCTCAACCGCAATCTTTTGAGAATATGCAGGGAATGCATTCAAGGTTGTCCGCTCAGCGTCTATCGGCGGTGTAAATGTCGCGCCATTAAAGTCGTCCAAATCATCGTAGTCGGCCAATGTCTCGCCGGTCTCCGGCCCAAATGTAGTTAACTCGTCTTCCGGATCAATGATCGGCAGCAACATGGTAAGCTCTTTTATCTGTCCAATGAGAAATTCGGCAGTTGACAAATCAGTTCCTGCACCATTTGCTTTGGTGAATGCGGCATTAGCCGCCATCAGCGAGGCAATTGCAAAACCAACCAACATCACTGCAATTAACACTTCTAGTAATGAAAAGCCGCTTTTGTATTTCATATTTCGCATCTTGCTGGTCCTTAATATAATCCGCATACGGGGCGGGGCCCGAGCAACGAAACGAATTTATTTGCCCATCACGACACTGGACATCTTGAAGATCGGCAGAATAATACTCATGGCAATAAAGCCAACCAAAACGCCCATGATCACAATCATGATCGGCTCGATCATTGACGTAACAGTTTTGATCGCAGTTTTAAGTTCTCTTGCATAGAAATTGGCAATATCCTTCAATACGTCACTCATCGTTCCAGAATCTTCACCGCTTCTTATCATTTGCACGACATTACTCGGCATAAGATTATGCTGGCTCAGACTGGATGCGATTTTTTTGCCCTGGCGAACCTCCTCGAAAACGCCGAGCCACATTTTTTTGTAAAGAACGTTTCCTGCAATTTGGGCCGTTATTGAAATCGTATTCAGGATCGGCACGCCGGCTTTTGTCAGCACGCCCATGGTGTGCATACTCCTTGTTATATAGAGATTTTGGCAGAGCGATTTGATCAAAGGCAAGGACAATTTTGTCTTATCCCACCATTTCCGGCCGTCTTCAGTACCAACAAAATACCAAAAGCCCCAGAAGCCCGCGCCAATTGCCGGCAAAATTACGAACCAGTAACTGCGCAGAAACGCGCTGCTGGCCATTAAAGCTTTTGTGGAAGTCGGTAGCAGATGCTCCTTGCCGGTAAAGATCGCGGTGAACCTCGGCAGCACAAAGCACAGCAGGAATATGGTCACTACTACCGCCATGACAGCTATGATGATTGGATAGACCATCGCCCCTCTGACCTGCGAGCGAGTCTCAGCTTCGTTATCCAGATACTCGGCCAGTTTTTGGAGCATTCCACTAAGTGAGCCGCTGATTTCCGCGGCCGCTACCATGTTGATATAGAGATCACTGAATACCTGCGGATGCTCGGCAAGCGCCTGGGAGAAACTTTGTCCGGCCTCGATTCGATTTTTCAAATCGAAAATGACCGCCTTGAATTTCGTGTTTTCGTTTTGTTCGCCTATCGATTCGAGCGAATCCTGAAGGCTGATTCCCGCACGAATCATAACCGCAAGCTGATTCGTAAAATTCAGGATGTCCTTCCTGCTCGGCCCGAATTCCACCCTGAACTGGCTGACTTGTTCCCAGCCTTTTTGCTTCATCTTCCTGGCCGAGTAGCTTGGTTTTGGTGCAGATTCCCGAGGTCTTTTACTCTGCTCCCACGGGGCTTTGTCATTTTGCGGTTTTTCTGCAACTGCTGTTGCACCCTGGTTATTTTGAAATGATTCTTCAGGCATATTTATATGCTCCATCTTTCTGCATTGACTAATTCTGCCCCATCCTGTTTTATTTACGGGGACAAGTTTCTCACCTGCTAGTGCAGGTCTGGTTATTACTACAGAGCAGCAGCTTCTTCAGTCTCTTCAACGTCAACGTCTTGAAGTGGCTCAACAGCTTCATATCCGTCAACCGGTTCAAGCGTCTTTTCCATTTTCGCCGGATTGCTCGACCGCATTATTGCTTCATCTCTGTCTATATAACCCTTGAAGTACATATCGGTTATGCTGTTGTCCAGGTTCTGCATACCCAGTCTGCGGGAAGTTTCTATAATATTCGGAATCTCATAGATTCTGTTCTCACGTATGCAGTTTCTCACCGCGGAGGTACACAACAATATTTCCGTACAGGGAACCATTCCGGGCTCATCGATCCGTTTGAACAGTGTCTGTGAGAGCACCGCCTGTAGCGTATTGGCCAGCATTGTTCGAATCTGATTTTGCTGGGCCGCCGGATAGATATCGATAATACGTTCGATTGTCTGTGAGGCGTTGATTGTGTGCAGCGTACTGAAGACAAGGTGTCCGGTTTCAGCGGCTGTTATTGTCGATCCGGTGGTCTCCAGATCTCTCATTTCGCCGACCATAATGATATCCGGGTCCTGCCGCAGCGCGTGTTTAAGCCCTGATGCAAATTCTGGACAATCTGAACCGATTTCACGCTGTTCGATCATACTGTTTTTATTTTCTATCATATATTCGATAGGGTCTTCCAGCGTAATTATACGTTTTCGATACTTGGTATTTATCACGTCCACCATTGCCGCCAGTGACGTACTTTTTCCGGAACCGGTGTGGCCGGTTACGAGCACAAGACCTCTCGGCAAATCGGTCAGTTCTTTGACTATCGGTGGCAGATGCAAATCATCAAGTAATGGAATCTGATTTGGAATAACCCTGAATGAAATTGCAATTGTATCCCGTTGAAAGTGAGCGTTAACTCGGAATCTATGTCCGTCATCAAGATTCGTCGAGAAGTCAAGGTCCATACATTCTTCGAACTTTTTGTACCTGTCTGGGCCAATCATGGAGAGGACCATTTCTTTGGCATCCTCGTTGCTTATTGCTGGGAAATCCAGTTCTGCTAATTCTGTATTCCTTCGCAATATTGGAGGCATCCCAACGTTAATGTGCAAGTCGCTTGCTCCGTGCTCTATCACGTTTTCTAATATTGTCTTTATATTTATCATTTCACCTTCCTCAAAGAGTTAGAATGTAATGTTATGACAAAATATAGTCTCAATCAGACAAATTAAGCATGATCCCCACCACCTCTGACTGGTTGTCCGAAGATCCATTATTGCGATCCGGGTCCCATTCGAGCTTAACGAAACTATCGCCAATCTGGTGAACCCTGAAATCTTTTATATACTCTCCTTCATAGAGAATTTTATCGCCTATCATGCAACATTTGCCCCGGTCTGATTGCATAATACTCAGAAGCTGCATTTCCTTTGCCTCTTGTCTTATCTGCCTTTGCTTCAACATTTCAGTGTCGACTTCTGGAACTGTTATCTCAACGCGGGGCTCTTTGGTAGCTGCCAGTTGAAGCTTAAAAGGATTTTTAACCAGCTCGCCAACCTTGACCTGGAGCACGTCGGAAAGATCGTAGAACTTATTAACCACCTTATCCATACTGTCGGACATTTCGGCCTTTATGCCTGTAAGTTTGGACACGGCAGCCTCAAGCTGTGCATCTTCTTTACTGTCAGATGCTCCCGAAGCCGATTTGGGTGAACTCTTTTTAATCATATAACCGAGACACAACAGGCCCGCAACAAACAAAATTGCAAGTAATATCGTACTCTTGCGTGCTCGTTTTTCATGAGCTGCGACAGTAAAGAATTTCTGCTCCTGCTCATGTTGCTCTTTGTTGCCGTCATTCGGCGTTGTTTCTCTGCCGGCCTGGGATTGTTTTACCGGCAAATCGCCACTACCCTGATCACGTAAAAAAGACAACATAACTATGCTCCATTAATTCTTCTGTATTTGATTTAGGTTAAAGTTTTTAGCTGACTTTATTCTGGAAAAATATACTCACGACAAAGTCGGCTGCTATTTGACCTTCATCGGTCTTTTGCTTTTCTAAATTGAGTTCGCGAATTTTCATTATACGCGGGAGATTCTCGAGTTCTAAAAGGAACGAATAGAACGAACTGAAATTTCCCTCCAGTTCCATCTTTAACGGCTGTTCTATATAACCGCTATTGTTTTTATTGTTGAGCGTCCGAATTGTTTTCGGTTTGAGACCTTCCTTTTGTGCGATTACTGTCACCTGCTCAAGCACTTCGTGTATCTGGCTTTTCGGTGGCAGCCTGCTTTCGAAAACACCTAACGCTTCCTGCAGCTGTTCAAGCTGCTTCGAAAGATCCTCTGCAGCTGCGGATGCTTGTTGGAATTTGGCTAATTGAGCATATTTAACATCGACCCGGTTTTTGACCTCGGCCAGATGTTTGTTGGCTGGCTTAATCATATATTGATATCCAGCTATAGCCATACCTAACAGCAGAACGAAGAAAACCACTTTTCTAAAATTGCCTGTCATAATTCTATCCTCGCTTTAATGATGAACCGATTTAGTTCCGGCGCTCTACTATAACCTTTAACCGGTATCGGCATTAAAAATTCCATATTGTATTTTCAGCTTTGTTCTTGATCCCCTCGATGTCTTCCTTTGTCAGATGAACATCTTTCCTGAGCATCGCACTCAATTTAAATTGCCTTAATGTAGTATCCTCGATTTTGTATTCTTTTGACTCTATGAGTGCCACGTTATCCAGCAAACTCGAATTACTTAACTGTTCGATATAACTTGCGACCTGAAGGTCACTTGGAGCCAGACCTCCAATGTCTATGTGTGTCTCCAGCAATTTCTCCGGATTCTCAGGACCATGTGATTGGCCAGCCTGTGTAGTCTGACCCTGTGCTGATTGAAATTTGCTTTTTGTTGGTGCCGTGGAATTTTGCCTTATCTGCTTTTGAATCAGATCCACATCTGAAAGTGATACACCCTCAGGCAAATTATTCGTCAGCGATGCCAGCAAAATACTTCTCGGCACAGGTTCAAGCAATTCATAAGTTGTAATCGCTGTCTTCATCATATCTCTTTTCCTGGCCTGAAGCTCCTCGAACTGATTAATGGATTCTTTTATCTCAGTCATCCTGGAATTTATCGCCTCTTCGCTGGCATAGCAGGCACGCTGACGTATCTTGATCGAGACAAAAGAGCCGCCTAATGCTACCATTACCACCCCGAACAGAATAATGTATATGAAGTTCGTTCTGCGGGATTCGTTGCTTTGAGCGTAATCATCAGGTACAAAATTTATATTTACCATTTTTTAAGTTTACCTCCTTTTTGTCAGGTTACCGGGCTATGTTAAGTCTCGGCGATCCACTTTTTTACGATAAGCTAAGTCCGAAGGTAACAGCCCAGTTGACGGGACAATCTCTTCTTTCGAATTGTTCATCCATGCACTCTTTGTCATGTTCGATGTCCCTGCTCAAACGACAGGACTTGGCTATTTCCACCGCCGCCAGACAATCACCTATCTGCGCCGGCATTTCCAGTTGTTTCGCTATCGTTGAACAAATGCCTTTATCTACGGACTGGCCTGAAAGAAAAATTACACGCTCTATCGGAGCGTTCCGGTAGATCATATTAAACTGGCGTTTGCAGCCGGTTATCTCCATCACAAATCTCGATACTGTTTGCTCGTTCACAAGCCGGTTGAAACTCGTTGCTATCGAATGAGCAAATAGCAGATTGCTATGACGGCAGATAACGATATTTGTGCAGTTTTCCTCGACGCATATGAGCATAACAATTGCTTCAAGGTCGGATTTACGCCGGCCGAAAAACTTTACATAACAATTTGTCAGGGCTAAAGGCCAAACACCGATGGATTTTAGTGATAAACCGGCTTTTTCGTATATGGCCAGATGCCTGTCGATAATGGTTCTCTCAGATGCCATTACCAGAACGTTATCCTGCTCGGTCTCGATGTATTTCATTAAAGTATTCTCTGCGAGAGGCTCAAACGGAAGTTTCTGCTTTATCTTCGAGAAGATGGCATCCTTATGCTTGTTGTCTTTTGTTTTCGGCATTTTTATATGATCGATAAACACATCACTTTCAGGCACTGCCGCTATGACTTCTTTGCCCCGAAAATCGCCGTAAGCCGTTAACAAGTGTATGTTCTCGATAGCCCATCTTTGCCAGTCACTGCTGCCCGGCTCAATATCGTCAGGCCTTTGCTTCCTGTTGCCTGCTAATACGGTGATACCTTGTCCATTGCTGCCAAGCTGAGCCAGTTTAATGCTGTCATGCCTGACGTCAACGCCTATCGAGTATGTCTGGTTTTTCAAAAGTCCTAACATATTATTTTGCACTCCCGTAAGGGATGGCTTACGCCACTGTATTAATTGACTTGACTCTACGCTTTTTCAAAAATAACCGCGATTCCAACTAAAATATATGAAACAGAATCCGAGTCAGCCAAACGCCCGTTAAAATATTCGGCAATCATTTGGCAGGGAATTACATAAAATTGAATTCACTTCTGATAAAAGCTGTGATCTGAGTTTATTGAGGTGGTTTAGAGCCTTGGAACAAAGCAAATCATTCTGAAGTTTTCCGATAATAAAAACTTCCCGAAAGCAATAAATTTTCTATTAAGAAGGAATTTTGATTAAAATGCCCGATTTAGAAAAAAGAACTTATAATAATAAAAAGTATGAGCGACAGAAAGTTTATGAGACCTTTAAACCCATGAAATTCTCTTTACGAATACAATCACTCGGCTTTAAGGCGGCGTTTCATTAAATCGGCAATCGCTGTATGTACCGGTTTGTTCTTAAACAGCACATCGTAGACAGCCTGTGTAATGGGCATCTCGACACTATATCGTCCGGCAAGAGCAATCACCGATTCACAGGTGGCAATCCCCTCAACAACCGATTCAGTAGCATTCCGGGCTTGTTCAACAGTTTGCCCACTACCTATCCTTTCGCCGAACGAGCGGTTTCTCCCCGTTGGCGAGATGCACGTTGTGACCAAATCACCCAGTCCGGTCAGGCCCGAGAAAGTCTGCGGCCTTGCACCCATAGTAATCCCCAGGCGTTTAATCTCCGCAAGCCCTCTGGTCAGAAGAGCGGCCTTAGCGTTATCTCCGGCACCTGCGCCGTCGATAATTCCCGCGGCTATGGCGATTACATTTTTCATGGCGCCTGCTAATTCAACACCGACAATATCAGTATTAGTATAAACTCGAAACCAGGGAACATTGTCGGAAAAGGTATGCTGGATTTCCCTTGCCAGTGATTCATCTTGGGATGCCGAGCAGGCCGTCGCCGGCAGTTTTCTCGCTAATTCATCTGCAATCGTTGGCCCGCTGAGTACTGCCAGCCGAACGTTCCGAGCAGGGGAAAGAATCTCTGCCAGTATTTCGCTTGGACGAAGCAGCGTATCATTCTCGATACCCTTGGTAACCGAAACTATAGGGACACCTTCAGGAACATGTTCTTTGAGACGGTTCCAGATCTGCCGCATAAACTGGCATGGTACAGCAGAAACAATCAAGTCTGAATCGGACATTATTTTCTTGTCATCATGCTCAAACTTGAGTTCTTTTGGTATTTTGTAGCCGGGCAGAAATTTTTTATTCTCGCGATTGTGTGCAATTTTTTCCAACTGTCGGCGGTCATATCCCCAAATCCTTGCCGCGATGCCCTTGGTCACAAGCAGCATACCCAAAACGGTGCCCATACCCCCGTCACCGATTATAGCAATATTCTTAAACATAAAGGCAAATTAAACCAACCGGCACACCGAATGTCAATCTTGATGTTTATTATCAACGTGAGGCACTAATTGGGAATGTAGTAATAATATACGAGCGAAGAATAATTTGCCGGTGTGTCATTGTGATTGCCGTGCTCTGTTGAGATGGTTATCGATTTTTTGAAGTGAATCTTTCCCGGCCAGAAACGATAGGCGGTGGTTGAGCCATTTACCTGACCAAAGATATCAATCAAGTCTTTTATCTTCGGTTGACCGAACAGCGGCAGGGAATAAGGATTCGACAGCCAGAAAGTGGACCAGCCGCCCTGGTATTCATCTTCATGGCCAGTTCCGTGGAAGCGGGGCTTTTCCTCCCCGTCGATGTAAATACGCATATCGCCTTCCCACCAGCGTTTTCGGTCTGGCTTGACCGGCTCAACCGTCATGACCTGACCGATGACCGCCCCGGCACCTTTATAGTCAAACAGAACATAGTCGTTCGGCTCTGTGATCGGCCATGCCTTGTTATACTTTGCGCCAAAGTATCCGATAGCTGCGTCTTTCTGCTCGGCCGGGAACTGATTGGTGTAGCCAACTTCACAGAAGAATTCTCCGCTGGCTTCATAACTTCTGTTTTGAATTGTAATGCGAATACTCTTCCGGAACGGCATCGGCAAATAGCAGTAATAAGTCCCGGAACTGGACATGCCCACAAAAAGACTTCTGACATCCGCTTCACCAAGCCCGGATCCGAAGAACGGCCCGATAGGTACATCTATGCTTTGTTCATCCTGATTGTCGTAAAAAATCCTCAGATAGAAATGATTCAGGGCGTAAGCATCCGGAGCATACAGAGGGTTGATTTTAATATGCTGAACAATCCCGCCATTGCTCAGCGATAAAAGTTCTTCTTCCGGTGAAGTCCCCCGGGTCGCGGCAGCAAGCGGCACAACCTTGCGAGTCACAAGAACTTCTTCATCTATGCGCTTCGGATCACTGCCGCAACTTTGGAAGAGATTGATCAGTTTAGAATTGTCCTGTTTGTCTGTCCATGATATTAGTGAGACGTCCTTGTAGAGTTGATAATATATGTTGTAGAAGCTGGCCGTTTTTTCGGTCGTGATTTTTAAATGCCCGACAAAAGATATCGGCATCGAGCAGCTAAAGCCCCCGCTGGATATGAAAGAATGAGTTACCAGCGGATAAATAAAAGGCCGGTGCAGGCCACTGAAGAATTCTCTTGCCTCGTACTCAATTCGCGGCGTCATTTCATTGTCGAAATAGAATCTGAGCTTGCCCCAGTGTAAATTGCGTCCGCTGCCTGTAAACCAGAGATTGTATACACAACCAGGGCCGTCTTCCTCAAAAATAACGTGCTCGCCTTTGTCGTCAACATAAAGCTGAGAGTAAGTTCCCCGAAAGCCATCGTCATTGCCGCCGGATCGGTCATAGCTTGAGAGGTAATACGACTCGACATTAGAATAGATATAGGGCAGTAATGTCAGATTTTCATAGAATTCCAGGCCAACCGGCTGGGCCTGCACATTGCCAGCAACAATCGCCAGACAAATAATTAATGGAATAATCTTATAACTCATATTTCACCTGATATTAATAACTTCAATTTATTTGGCTGTGAACGATGCTTCATTGACATTCAAGATACCAGATGGATTCTGAAATGCAAATGTTCTGATCTACTTCATAGAAACATATCCTTGGCGCTTCTGTTCAACTGACATATAATTCTGCGATCGAATTCTTCCGGCCTTGCTGCAAGGCTGGAGATTATCAAAATTTCAAATTTAAGAAAGGAGTATTACGATGAGGGCAAATCTGCTTTGTGTTTCTATTTGCTTACTAGCAATTTTTGTCGGAGGTGCGACGCAGCAACCGGCCAAAAAAGCTATTAAGATGCAGTACGTGGAGACTGACACCGGCCGGTGGCTTATTCACGATATGAATCGTCCTGCACCGGCCGTGATTGAGCCGGGCACAGAGAGTAGTCAAAGTGAACCGGGCAAAGCTCCTTCCGATGCGATTGTTTTATTTGATGGAACTGATTTGTCGCAATGGACCGATCCCAATGGTAATCCGACGAAATGGATTGTGGGGGATGGCTATATGGAGTGCGTAAAAGGCTCGGGCTATATCCAAAGCAAGCCCCAGTTCGGTTCGTGTCAGTTACACGTTGAGTTTGCAACACCAGCAAAGGTAAAGGGATCCGGCCAGGGTAGAGGTAACAGCGGTGTATTTCTGATGGGAGAATACGAGGTACAGGTTCTTGATTCCTTTGACAATAAGACCTATCCGGACGGCCAGTGTGCCGCGCTCTACGGCAGAGCGGTTCCTCTGGTCAATGCCTGCCGAAAACCGGGCGAGTGGCAATCGTATGATATTATTTTCCACAGGCCGATTTTCAAGGGGAAGAAGGTCGTCAGGAAGCCGACGTTCACCGTTCTTCATAACGGTGTGCTCGTCCATAACCATGTCGAGTTGCAGGGAGGTACCGGCTGGGATGGCCCACATGCCATATCCGACTTCAAGCCGCATGATGATAAAGGGCCAATCTCACTGCAGGATCACGGTAATCCGGTGAGATACCGTAATGTCTGGGTTCGGGAGCTTGCTGATTAGTAACTCGATTGAATCCGAACACCGTAAACCGGGACCTTTCATATTCGGAAGGTTCCGGTCTTTCATTTCAGGTCAGATAACAACATTTATTTTGATTCCGGCGTAAAATGCTCAGTCAAAACTTCGTTAAGCCTGCCCGGAAACGCTGCTTCGATTTGCCTGAGATTCCTCAGACCAAAAACCCAGGCGATAGCTACCGGATCGGCCCTGTAATCAGTATGCCCTTCATAGAAGCCGTATCGTATGATGTAGTAGGGCAGCATCTCACTTATACTAATACTAGACAGCTTTTTTATAAGCGTCGCCATCTGATCTTCGGGTAGATCAGGATATTTCTCGTACAGGAACGCCTTCTCGTCCGGACTAAGCTCTCTCCATATATCGATTTCAAACTTCCCCAGAATTTCATCATCGAACAAGGATTCCTGCCAACCCTTTGTACTTTCGGCCTTTACGAATACCTTTTGACCATTGTACAAAATGTATTCGAAGTGCTTCCAGAACCTGGCCAGTCTTTGCAGTTCGACATCTCTGAGTATCATGTTCCAGACATGAAACAGCGGCTTAGCTATTTGCGGGTGCCTCAAACCGAGCTGTTCGACCAGGCGGTTGTCACCTTTAATAACAGAAATAATATCTTCATCGTCAGACATAAATCCGGCGCCGGACGACCTTCCCGGCCGGCCAAGCTCGGTGATTTCCACCACAGACTGGCCCGTTATTATTTTTGTCAGGTTTAATTCTGCCTCGGAATGAAGACCGGTTTGGGCTAATGTGGGAAAATCGACGCCGTCCACTTCAAGCTGCCGGCCTTTGTTCCACTGATTCTGCTTGTAATTCAGGGGCTTTCCGTTCTCAACCGTCACCGGAACAATCGCATATTTTCCATCTTTTGTAAATGCCGTAACGACTTCTATTCCATCTAATGTTCTGTACGGCGAAGGAATATCCGGTTTGGCGTCGAACGTTGCCGGATAGCAGGGATACTCATTCTGACCGCAATAAACCTTCTTAGGGAGTATTTTTTCTGAAGTTTCGGCATTGCTTGGCTCTTCTTTAACAACTTTGTTTGATTTAATCTGTCCCATTATCCAGGCCACCTGCTTTCGAACATGATCGTTCTTATCCTTTAGAGCATCTCTGAGCGAACCGACAACGTTCTTGGAATTTATTTTTGTTAAAGCAATAGCTGCTTCATCGCTGACCATCCAATTGTCATCTGCTAACGCTTCAATTAATGCTTCAGTCGCTTGTTGTGATTTAGTTCTTCCCAGCACCCAAGCTGCTTGCCAGCGGGCGCTGCTATTTTTGTCTTTTAATGCTGTGATAAGCTGCTCTGCGGCTGCCTCGCCGATTTGCAGCAAAGCTTCGCGAGAATTAATACGGACGAGCCAGCTTTCGTCTTTAAGGGCATCGATAAGACTTTCAACAGCATTCTCAGCTTTGATCTGGCCAAGCGACTTTGCGGACGCGGCACGAACATATTGGTCGTCGTCATCAAGTGCCTGTATTAAGGCCACGGCTCCTTTTTTGTCACCGAGCATACCAAGAGCCTGAGTACACTTCCACCGGACAAACTGGTTTTCATCCCTCGATACCCGGGAAAGTACCTGGGCCGCCTCTGTTGGTTTAAGCTCGGCGATAGCTATTGCCGCTGAGCCGCGAACATATTGATTTAATCCGACATCCTCAAGTGACTCAACCACTGCTTCAACCGCTTGCTGTGAGCCAATTTTCGCCAAAGCATCCACCGCTCTGGCGTGAATGTTCCATGTCTTGATACTTCTGTCTTGCAGTGTATAAATAAGAGATTTGACAGCTGGCTCTCCTATTTGAACAAGAGCTTCGACCGTGTTCTGCCAGTCTCTTTGCCCGAGCTTGCTGATCAACTCATCGACCTTTTCTCTTCCTTCAGTACCTTTTGTAAATCCTCCGGTCACAAGCATCAGTAAAACAACCGATCCCAAAAACAAACCTCGCACTACCGTCATATTCTATTCCCCTGTTAATTCAATGGTCTCTACAAGCTATATTGTTTTTTGTCATGATACCAAACAGGACGCACCTCAACCACCAAAGGTTGACAGATAAATTTCACCTTGTTCAATTTCCTATATTTTTATCTCGGAGAGGCAGAACACCTGCCTTGATGTTGTGTATTAGATCGTATATATTTGACATGGATTCATCAACACGGGATCATTCTAAAGAGTGATAACCATGCCGTTTTGGTGGTATGAGTATTGTTATATTTGTGTTATACAAGGATAGGGCTTAGGTGGCCACCGGAGGTTTTGTATGAGTTTGCGTAAGCGTGTCCGGGAAATAGTAGATGTTGCCAAGCCTGGTGACAGCTTGAGCAAAGGTTTCGATATATTCATTGTTATGCTGATCGGCCTGAACGTTGTAGCCTTGATTCTGGAATCGGTCAAGAGCATTCAGGCTTTCTCTCCCAGGCTGTTTAGTGCTTTTGAATTTGTCTCGGTCATGATATTCTCGCTGGAATACTTTGGGCGTGTCTGGTCAAGCGTCGAAATACCTAAATACCATAAGTCTGTGAGCGGACGACTGAGATTCATGATGACGCCGTTAGCCATGGTGGATTTACTCGCCATTCTCCCATTTTATCTGCCCTTTACCGGCATCGATTTACGTTTCCTTAGGGTTATGCGAATGATGCGTATATTTCGTGTTGCCAAGCTTGGTCGATATTCTCAATCCCTGCAAATGCTGCAGCGAGTTATGACAGTAAAAAAGGAACAACTCATATGCTCACTGTTTATTCTTCTATTGCTTGTGATAGTCGCAGCATCAATGCTGTACTACGCCGAAAACGGTGTTCAGCCGGAAGTTTTTTCGAGTATTCCGGCGTCCATGTGGTGGGCGATTTCTACACTTACTACCGTAGGATACGGTGATGTTTATCCGGTTACCGGATTAGGAAAACTGATGGCTTCCGTAATTGCCGTCCTCGGGATAGGAATGTTTGCACTGCCGACAGGCATTCTCGGAGCAGGCTTCGTCGAGGAAATGAGCCAGCGACAAAAATCTTCACAATGCCCGCACTGCGGCAAGGAAATATCAGGTACACACATTTCTTAATCAGTTCATATTTACGGGAATTATGAACATTGCCTTGTTCGCTATGCTTACACGAGGTTTAATCCACTAACTTAAATTTAATGTTCAATATTGAAGCTTATTTACAACCTCAACGATCTTGTAAAACGCAATGAAAGCAAGCCAATAGCAACCAGCAGCAGGCTTGTGGGTGTAGGAATTCGCATAGATTTAGGATAGTCAGCGTCATTTTTGAAAACTATATCATCAGCCGTTTCGGAAGTTGGCTGCATGTCGCTGTTCCACTCGGAAGGTCGTTCAGGGATCGAAGCATGGGAAATTATTTGCAGCGTTAGAAGTTCATCCGGCAAGGTGTGAAGAGTTTCGTTTATAAGAATATCAGGTAAAAGATCCTGTCTGTAGATTTCATGGGGATTCCCAAAAAACTGCTTAAAACCAGTTGTTCGGAGGATCTTGGATCTACTGGATTTACCTGAATCCAACATTGGGACTGTAGAATTATTTCCGCGTTGATGAACCGAATTGTAATAGTCGCTTTCGAAAGAATCGAAGTGGTCCCAAAATGTCACGGATGCAGATGAATGAGAAACAATGACTAAAACAATGGCCGTAAATGATACCAACACCGGGCCAAACCATCTGGGCTGCTTCATATTTTGCCTCCTCTGCAATAGCAACAGACACTCCTTTTCCTAACAATAATACGACACGTCGGAGATGGTTTATTAGCCCTTGATGTTCTCTTAAATTTGGCCCACCAATCCTTCGAACGTCCTATAATAAAGCACCGTTATTAAGATATGTCCAGAGGAAAAAACAAAATTTCAATTTATTTTTGAAATTATATTTTGCTGTGAAAAATATTAGTTGATCAAACACAACCAGTCGCGTGTTAAGATTCCTTGCTGGATGATGAGCTAATTGGCATCGATTTCAAATGAAAATAAGCGTAAAAACGCTCTCGGAAGAAGGGCGAAGCAAATGCCAGTATCATGAACGGCAGGTTCAATATGTATATATATAATCCAAAAATAAAACCCACGTACAAAACCTTAGGCATCTGCCGGATGAGTTCTTCTACCTGTCCTTCAAAAATCAGGAAATATGCGATAATCGCCGCTATTGAAATAACCATTGCCCACAAAGCCAGCCACAGCATGAATCGGCACGGGCCATACCGCTTACGACAACCCCAACCGGCCAAAACAAAGATGACCAGCATAGTAGCAATCACCAGTGACTGAAAGATTACAAGATCAAAAGGAATCCAAACTTGATACAACACTGCTGCAATGATAGTAACTCCAGCCAGCAAAACCAGAGCCCGCACTAAAGTGATAATCCGGTTCCGGTTGCCAAGTTTATATGCCAGTAACCATAACACAGCAACACCTATCGCAAGAGCATCTATCAGAGCTCTAAAGACCTCCAGGACTTCGGATGGTGCTTCAGAATTTGCCCCAAATGGTGCTCCAAGGATGAATTGAAATCGCGACCAAAATACACGTACAAGGAAAATAGGAATGAAGATAAGCAGAATACGGGGATCGCGATTTTCTCTGACCAGCAGGATCGCAAGTGCCAGAACAATCCATAATCCCAGAGCGGGCACGCTGTAGTACCACTTCCATGGGTAAAGAGTCGCTGTGCCCTCTTTGATACCCAGACTGCCAATATCCTCAGAAGAATCGATGGCCGGGATAATCCGCAACCTGCCCCAGACGCCCGAAGGTACTCGCCACGAGTACGAACATGTGCCGCCTCAGCCAAACTGGAACTTGCCGGAGGCGATTTCCTTGTCGCCCTTATAGATGGTGAAAGTAGGGCGATGCACACTTTCGAATCGATACCGTTCACCACCAATCCCGATTAGCTGATAATCCATTGCCAGCAATTGACCTTTACGCTGTGCTGTGATGCGTTGTTCGAGCGGCCCGCCTGCTTTAAGGATGGCCTGCTCACTTGGCCCCATTTGTATCGGCCCCAACTGTGTAGAACCCTGAGATAAAAAATGTGCAAATCCTCCTTTAAGGTACAGTTGCGAGATCTGGTAGGTGCCGGGCTTCAGCATAATGTTCTTACCGGGTTTGTCGAAGGTTTGCTCTTTGTTGTCGCTCTTCAAAATGAGCTTTTCGATGTTCTCGCCTATGAGCTTTAGCTCATACATGCTTGGAATCTCTACTCGTGAATCTGATTGATTGCCGAGTGCAATACTACTTGTAATGATTATAGCATAGAGAAAAATCCGCCCTGCAAATCCACACCCAAGCCGTTTCTTTTCCATATCGATAACCTCGCTAATCTATATGTCCCTGTATATTGATTATATCGACGGTTCATGTTAAAGGGGGCCACCCAAAAGGTCAAGTCTTGTATTAATCAAGAAAGAAAAAGTTGATTAATCGGGCAACTACGGTTAAACTGACAGTCACATAGGACTGGGGGGAATTTGCATGGATAAAGCAGAAGCCCGGCAAAATCGGGTAAGTCGAAGGAAACAAAATGAAAAAGCTGATATGTCCGAAATGCAAGAAAGTTCATCTTCACTCAATTGACGATAAATGCCCCGGTTGCGGAGGAACAGACTACAAGGATTTCAGGAACAGTGATGAATACCTTCGTAAAGAAGTAGAAGTCGTTCTTGAAGAAAGACGAAAACATGGCCTGGATGGTCTTGTAGGCGGTCTTAACAATATCGTTATCAATACTGAGCCGGACAGGCACAAAGCCGCCGTCGAAGAGATTCTGAGATACACCGGCTTAAATATTGCCGAGGCGTTCGAAGATTCCGACTTTCGTACGATTGTTCTTAAGACTCCGGATTCCGCCGACTTTCTTGTCAGATCCCGCAAGAAAGAAAATCCTTTTTTATCATTAAATCAGTTTCCCAAATCCGGACACGTTCCGAACACCCGTCTGGAAACGTTTGTGTTCGAGACTGCGGATATAGAGAAGTATGTCTCAATCCAAAAGCAAAGAGGCATCGAGTTTCTCACAGATGATATTATTGATTCGGATAATTTCTCTTTCATACAAACTGTACCGTCTGCCTATACGGGCAATTCCATCGGCATTATTCAATGGCGCCGAAACAAAGGCAAATATGCTTCTTCAGGTTCCACACTGCTGGATTGGCAATTCCAGAAACCGGATGATTCAACCGTAAAAAATATCAGGGAGCTGGACCATGCAGCAACAAGAGTCAGGGCCGAAGACAGAGATGCAGCAGTAATTGAGTTCATGAATCTGACCAACTACAATTTTGACTTTGCAATCTACGTCAAGGTGTTCAACTCAATAACAAATGTAGCGAGGTTTTCATCCAAGGACTTTGCCATGGTGTTCACATCAGGCATATCTCCATACATCGACGATGAGAAATCGGGCCCCACCGAGAAGTTTGTACATAATTACGGACCAAGGGTGCATCATATGGCTTTCAGAACGGAACAGATCGAGGAAACTGTTTCTTCCCTGAACAGCAGCTGCATGAGTTTCCTGATCGACCTGGTTGGTTCCGTTCAGGAAGGACTCAAGCAGATATTTTCCAGCCCATCCGAAAATACACTGCTCGTTAACGAATATATACATCGTTATGGAGATTTCGATGGTTTCTTCACGAGAAGTAACGTGACCCTGCTGACCGGAGCGACAGCGAAACAGTAAAATACTAACCGTTATTCTGTGAATCTCTCAAGATGAATCAAGGTGTTTCAGATGAAGTGCTTACAAAAAACCCCTACCCTCGCTACCAAAAGAACAATGATAGAGCGGGCAGGGGCTTAGAAGAACTGAAAGCATGTAACTCGCAGTTCTTGTAAAACACAAATTCTGACAATACTCCTATAGAGTTCTGCGTTTTCGCAGCCAGCCGACAAGGCAAGCACCGATACCGCCAAGCAAAATCGCGCCGGGCGTTGGAATCGTCTCTATCCTTAATGTCGTCTCCCCTAAACGTACATGGTATTCGGAAGTCTGAATAGTGTGTAACTCTGCGATACCATCCGCTAGTACGGGTAACTCGGAGGGAGCAAGAACATAAGACCACGACCCGCCGTAGTAATACGGATCCGGCGTATAGTCATGTGTATCAGCAAGTTTTACGTCGTCCAGCCACATCTCATTGTGAGCGGTGGTCCCAGCAAGTGAATTGCCCCATTGGCCGGAGATTGTTGCTGAAACAATGGATGGACCGTAAACGCTAAAGTTATATGTCCCAACCAGATAATCGTCGTAGTATGTTCCAGTGTCGTGATACGGCGAGCTATACTCAGGCAGAGTCAATTCAATCACCGTCACGCCAGCTTGGGCACTGGAGACTATCAGGGTTACCAGAGCACAAATAAATATTTGTTTCCTCATCCCATTTCTCCTCAATAACAGTCACATTGAACTTTTTCCAACTTGAAGGATCTTGGCCATTGATCCTCCATGCTGTACATTAATGAAGGATACGAATTAGGTAAGATTGAGCGGATTATGTGCTCAATGGCAAAGAAAAGAGATACGCAAACACATAGTAAGTAACACTCCTGGCTCATGAAACCAGGCAGTTAACTGCCTAACATCACTCTTCCATACCTTGCCGCATTACCTTACTCCAATTTGTTCCAAACCTGATCACACATCAGGTCTTTGCCCAGGAACCGTGGACACGCAATACGACACAAAAACACTAAACCAATAGGCTTAATAGTCCTGTTTATCTATTTTTACCATATACCCCATAATGCCGTCAAGAAAAATCTGTTGAATTTGGGATGTTTTTGCCACTTTCTTGTTTGTGAGAATAGGTAGTTTTGGGCTCTGTCCAAGCAACTTAAGAAATGAAAAAAAGGCTGCAAGTATCAGACTCACAGCCTTTATAAACGTTTGCTTAGAAGTTCTTTACAGCGTTCTTCGGCGACGCAGCCAGTTAACAAGACCTAATCCTAAACTGCCTAATAAAACAGCACCGGGCGCCGGAACAGGATTAATGGTCAAATTATCTATTGCAAAACGGTTGGCAGCCTGGTCATTGAAGCCAATGACTGCTCGCCGAATCCTTGTCCCACTATAAGTGAACTGGTCTTCCGACCACAACACCAACGGAGACGTATCACCTGTGAAAGTATCAATAAGGGTATATGAAGAATCGTAAATCTTTACAACGTATGCGTTTGAAACGGCGTTATACGAATTTAATGCTATACCAAAATCAAGCTGATCAGTGGGATTGGCGAAATCGAGGATAAGAACGCCTGCCGAAGTACCCTCTAACGTAGGATCCTGCAGATAAGTAAGATTTCCCGGACCTATGCCGTTATAGACGGCATCAGCCGAGGGGACCCAATCGACTTTGAAACTAAAAGTTACTCCATTGTAGCTCAAACCGTCAACCGGCTGCGTCGGTAGTTCATCAAATGTTAATGTAACGGCAGCGTTAGCAGCTCCCGACATTAAGACTAATACAATACAAATTTTTGCGAACTTTTTCATTATCTTTACCCTCCACAAAATTTATTTTAGTATTCGAACATAAATATTCGGATACAGATTTCTCTTCACAATCTAACAGCAAGAGTATAAAAAGAATGATCCCCCCCTTGCTTGAAATCCTTTACCCCCATTTCTGTCCTTCATCAACTTATAGTATTTTACCATATTCTCAGTACCCTCGTCAAGAGAAATGTTTACGAAAGCAGCAGATTTCGTATATCTAACTAATTTAAGGATAATAGAGAAGTCATATACAGCATAATATTAAAACAGAGTTCCGAGAATAATCCTTGTAATGGCTCACAATAGGAGATCGACACCTCTGCCAAGGTAACTATTGCTGTTTCACTCGAATTCGGGTATGATGATATTGATTAGACAACCGGGTAATTTTTTGGAGCTTATAGGCATGAATTTGTCCGATTATTTCGAAAATGTGAATGGTTTTGGCATATTAGCCACAGCCGACGAAGATGGAATGGTTGACCTTGCCATTTACGCCAAACCACATGTTATCGATGAAACTACTATTGCGTTTATTATGCGCGAACGCCTGACTCGTAAAAACCTCAAATCCAATCCCAAAGCTGCTTATATGTTTGTTGAGCAGGGCAAAGGATATACTGGCAAAAGACTGTACCTGACCAAGATTCGAGAGGAGAGCAACACGTCAGTAGTGGAAATGTTCCGAAAGAAACAGCCGGAAATCTGCTCGCCTAAAGATGATTCGAACAAGTACCTCGTGCATTTCCAGATAGAAGATATCCGCCCCCTTGTAGGTGACAAAACAACTTAGGGACCGGCAGCGTTAAGCCTTGCCGTGACTCATGCGGAGAAAAATTTCCCTGCTGGATGCTGGATATTTGTCGCGATGCGTGCTATCATGCCAAAATTCCTGGCTCCGTACTCAGGTGCAAAACTGATATTCTTATCGAAGAAAGGACCATTAAAATGAAAAACAGACAAAGAATCATATTATCAATCCTTCTTGTTAATCTGTTGTTTGCCGCGTTTGCCCTCGGCCAGAGCAGACGCGAGATTAACTTCCCCGATATCCTTGGTTACAAAACGCTCAAATGCGACCTCCATATGCACACAGTTTTTTCCGACGGTTCGGTGTGGCCTCCGGTACGGGTCGACGAAGCCTGGAGAGAAGGGCTCGATGCAATCTCGATAACCGATCATATCGAGTACCAGCCCCATAAAGATGACGTCCCGACCAATCATGGTCGTTCCCATGAAATCGCTATATCACGGGCAAGGGAAAGAAACTTACTTTTAATCAAAGGCGCCGAGTTCACAAGAGAAACGCCGCCGGGACATTTCAACGCTATCTTCATAAATGATGCAAACGCCCTTGCTGTCGAGGACCTTCTCGAGGGCATCAAAATAGCCGACAAACAGGGCGCCTTTGTATTCTGGAACCATCCCGGCTGGAAACCCGAACACAAAGGATGGTTCGATTTCCACACTACACTTTACGAGAACAAATTAATGCACGGCATCGAAATCGTCAACGGCGAGTCATATTATCCTGAAGCCCACGAATGGTGCCTCGAAAAAAATCTGACCATGATGGGAACATCCGATGTCCATCAACCGTTTACTCTGCTCGAAACCTCACCTGATAAGCACAGGCCGATGACCTTAGTGTTCGCCCGCGAAAGAAGTATCGACGCCATAAAAGAAGCCCTCGTCGAAGGAAGGACTACAGTCTGGTTCGAAAAACAACTGATAGGCAGAAAAAAATATCTCGATGAAATTTTCAAAGAGTCCATTGAGATCGGCAAGCCGTACAACAAGTACAGAGAAACAATATGGGTCGAGATTAAAAACAGCTCGGACATCGATATAGATTTAGAAAGAGCCGGAACACTGGGCCCGGGACAACTTACTCTGGCGGCCAATGCCACAACTATACTGAGAACCGGAACCGGCGCCAAAGACGAAGAAATCCCGGCACAAATCGAATTGTCATATACAGCCCGGAATTTTCTAATCGCTCCTGACAAAGGCCTGCCGGTGACATTGGCCGTCGATCTAAAGTAAATATCGAATATATTCTTAGCTCCAGATAATATTGACATAGACAAAGTGTTCTTCGTCATCCACAATGATCTGGCCCGGATAATAGCCCCATTCAGGATGGGTGATATAGAGCCTGCCTTTTTTAATATCTTCCTTGTACCAATCCGGAGCATTGGGATTCTGAGAGCGCGCTCGTATTCCATCAGCCGGGAACTTCTCGCATTCTACATCCTGTAGAATCGGAGATTTTTTCAAAAACTTTTCAATGTCGCTTGGGCTCGCCCGAAATCTCAAATACTTTTCTCCTGAAAATACAAAAGACCATTCGTACACTTTGATCTCCGTAGCCGATTCGGGTAAAGGTGCCAGTTCAGCAAGAGTGAGAATCCTCCGCGCATTAACTGTTGGTAGAGATAGATAGAACAAGCTTATGCCCAGCACTATAGACGGTAGGATAAACAGAATAGCCCAGATCAAATTGCGCCTTATCCGCTTTTTTAATATTTCATACAAGAGGGCCTGATATGCGAGAGACATTAATATCCAAAAAGAAGAACCAATCAAAGCAAATATCACCCTTGGTATGACTATAGGTAAAGAACAGTTGTAAATTAGCTCCAACATCTCGCTTGATACACAGAAAATGATAATCAGGGCGGCATTAATAATGACAAATCGTCGGGGGAAAAAAGGACCCATCCATCGTCTTTTTGCCTTAAACATGGATCGAAAGCGATGTCCGCAGCTCAAGCAACGGTGTTTACCAAAAAGGGCTATACACGTAGTGACACAGATAGTGAGAATTGAAAGGGGGAATGAAAGCTTTGATGTTGCTTATAACTGTTCTAACCGCAAAACCAAAACGAATACCCTAAGAAGCAAAAGTATTCCAAAGACGGCTACACTGATGAGTACAAGAGTAGGGCCGATCCGCTTGCGTATGAGTGAGCTTTTACATTCGGGGCAATGGAGCATCTTGTGTGCTATTGATGTCTGCTGATTGCTCACGGAGTCTTGCTGCTCTTGACTTTCTTCCGCTTTCTGTTTTTCTTCTTCCGACTGGATTATGACCTCTCCCAATGACCTTTTACCGCTTTATATATGTCTCGCATTGTGGCGAATATGTCAGCCACTATTTTATAAAGTTAACCGCACACCTAAGCTAAAGTTATATCTCCCCGATTTAACTGTTATCATATCAGGGCAATTCTTCACCGCACCAGTATCGCGAAGTGTTTTTGTCCATATGCAGCCAGTCGGCGTGGCCGTCGAAGAAAAGATTGTTACAACCATCACCACGATGGCGTGATCGGGCAACACGTCGGTGCAGATTGCCGACTCCGGTAGTTCCGTCCGAAGCTGGTAAATGCGTGTCCGACCAAACGTCCAGAATGTTGAATCTGGACAGAATGTCCAGTTCATACCTGTCCCGGATTACGGGCCTCCACTCGCCCGCTTCGTTGTCAGCCATATAAATGCGCAGGGCCGGCGATTTGATGCTGCCGAGCTTGGTCGGCTCATCCTGCTGGTTTCCCTCTTCACCGCCTGTCAGACCCGGCTCTTCCATATCCCAGGCATTAACGACGTAATCGACGGTCTGCTCGGCGTTGCTGTGGCCGTTTACTCCTACTCCGTTGCGGGGAAAAGACGGACACTGGTAAACGTCTACTTCCTGGTAATTTTGAATGTGTTTGTATTCGTTGCCCAAATATGGAATAAATTCCAGTATCCATTTGACCTCATGGTCCAATGCCCGCGGAATGAAATCATCATTTTCCAACGCATATGCAGTCATTGCAATGCCGATCTGCTTAAGGCTGCTAAGGCAGTAAACAGTCCTGGCCTGCTTCCTGACCCGCTGCAGGGCCGGCATTAAAATGCCCATCAGAAGAGCAATAATAGCGATTACTACCAACAATTCTATCAATGTGAACCCTCGTCTTTTGTGCACGGCTATACTCCAACTTCACAAAACATAGTGCAAAAATAATGTTAACCTATATTAATTGTATGATTTCCTTTTTAAAAAATCAATGAAAAAGATAATAGGAGGGAACTTATTAATACTAAATAAACAGGGAAATTTCTCCCCACTCATAAATTGTTTGTAATCTCTGGCCAAAGGCCAAAAATTGGGTTTGTTTTTTCGAATCGACTAATAGCCATAAAGGCACTGAGGTATAAAGGCTGCAAAGTTTTTGTGCCTTTTTACTTTATGTCTTTTTGCTTCAGTATCATTCTGTCTTCTGAATTCTGCTTAAATAATACTTCGGATTTCATCCTCCGCTTTGCAGTTTGTTAAGTTTATAAAATCGGCCCAGCAGTAAAATACGTATTTTATGGTCATTTTGGTGTGATAAAGAGGCTAATTCTCAAGATTTTCTACGTAGAAATACGTATATTAACGTGGGAATTTGTGGAACAGATAAAATTGGTTAAAAAAACGGCCGATATAGAACGAAAGCAAAAGAGTTGAGAGAAGTTTTTTTGACTAGTTAGGACGTTGGGGGGACGGCAAAAATTAAATAATCTCTGATACATTTCACCAATTGTGAAACACAGCTCTTTGTGGACGGTGTATGTGAATAAATTACAGGCTTCTGAAACAAAGGAGATCGCAATGGTAGAACAAGGGGTCGGACCGTTACCCAGTGACCTGGTCGAGAGCAAAATAAGGGGCGGTAATTCCAGTAATCTGACAGTTACACCCCGATCTTGGCTGGAGGTGGGGGATATAATGAGCAGAGACGTCGCTTCTGTTAGTCCGGGATGCACCGTGGTTTCGGCTGCGGAGATCATGTCGAGTAACAACATATCCTGTATTGTTGTTTCAGATAATGGGTGTATTTCAGGAATTGTTACAGAGACGGATATGCTGAAAAAGGCTGTAGCAAACGGATGTGATTTCAGTGTGATGAAAATTGAGCAGATCATGTCGTCTCCCGTCCGGAGCGTTTCCCGTAATCTTTCGGTCATGGAAGCTGGCAAGATCATGGAAGCCGAGAACATCAGGCGTCTTGTGATTCTGGATGAAAAACAGCCGGTCGGTATCATCACTCAAAGCGACATGGTTCGAGTGCTTGCATCTTATACCCTGTCGAAAGAAGTCTCGGAGATCATGACGACTGATGTGGCGATTATAGCCAGTTCGGAGAATGTCAAAGCAGCAGCAGAGTTTATGGCTTCTAAAGACATATCCTGTCTGGTCGTCATAGAAGACGATTCAGTTGTGGGAATCTTTACAGAACGTGACCTTCTCAAAAGAATCGTTGCGGGCAAACGAGATCCTGCCCGAACCAGCATGAAAGATGTGATGTCTACTCCGGTCGTAACCGTGCCTCCCGACTGCTCAATTCTAAGCGCACGAAGATTGCTGGAAAAGACATCAATTCGTCGACTTGTTGTTGTGGAGGATGAAAATCTTTGCGGGGTCATAACTCAGACGGATATTCTAAAGGCAATCAAGACCATGTTGGAGGAAGAAGAGCAAAACTATCTCAGGCTTCTGAGCGAATCCAGCAATTGTATTTATAACATCGATTTGAATCTTAATACAACCTACGTTAATCCTGCGTTCATAAAACTGCTGGGTGTGTCCGATGCGGAGGAACTTATAAACAAGCCATTTCTGCCGGAACGATTTTGGATTAATCCTCAGCTGCGGAACCAGCTTATGGAACAGTTGAACTTGGTGAGTGTGGAAGTCAAAGAGCTGACTCTGAAAACAGCCGGGGGCGATAGATTGTTTGTTACTTTGTTTTCATCTCCTACAAAGAACATAAAAGGCCAAATCAATGGAAGCCAGGGTGTTCTTTACGATGTCACTGCACAAAAAGAGCTGCAGGAAAGGACTGCAGAATTGCGCCAAAGTGAGGAACGATTCCGACTTGCAGCTGTTGCAACGAGTGACTTAATCTATGAGTGGGATATAGCGACAAACCGTCTGGACTGGTTCGGAGACATCGATAATGCGCTTGGTTTTGGACCGGGCGAGTTTCCGAGGACCATCGAAGCATGGGCGGATCGTATTCATTCTGATGATCAGGCTGGACTTGCAAATTATATGAAATGGCCTCAAGAATCTGTCGATAGCATTCAGAAAGAATACCGTATCCAGCGAAAAGACGGCACCTGGTGTTACTGGGCGGAAAATGGCATGCCGGTGTTGAATAATGAGGGACATCCGCGCAAGTGGATCGGGGCCTGTGTTGACATCACAGAGCGCAAGAAGTATCAAAAGAACCTCGAAAAGCTCAACTTGGAATTGGAATCAAGCGTAGGGGATCTGAGCCGGGCGAACAAGCAGCTTGAGGAATTCGCCCACATAGCAGCTCACGATTTGAAAAGACCATTGCGAGGAATTGGAACCCTGGCCGATTGGTTAGGAATGGACTATGCCGACAAGTTTGACGATGCGGGCAAGGAACAAGTAAAATTGCTAACCGTAAGAGCTAAGCAAATGAGCGTTCTGATCGATAGCATCCAGCGATATTCCATGCTCGGACAAAGCAACCAAAAGAAGGAACAAGTCGATTTATACGAAGTTCTATCGGAAGTGATTTCTATAGTAGCACCTCCTGAGAATATTGAAATAACTGTCGAAAACGAGTTGCCTGTCCTAATGTGCGAAAAGACACAAATCTTACAAATTTTTCAGAACCTGCTAAGTAACGCCGTCAAATATATGGACAAGCCTATAGGACAAATCAAAGTTGGCTGCACCGAGGATGACTGTTTTTGGAAATTCAGCGTCAACGATAACGGACCGGGAATTGACCAGAGGCACTCTGAAAAGATTTTCAAGATATTCGAGACGCTTTCACCTTGTGATGGAATTAAGAGCACCGGCATAGGACTTTCGATTGTGAAAAAACTTGTTGAATTGAACAATGGCAAGGTCTGGGTAGAATCCAATGTCGGCCAGGGAAGCACATTCTTCTTCACACTGCCAAAGCAATGTTCTGAGGCCACAACAGTACCGGTAAGTACACACGATCAAGAAATCGAGAATCCTTTGAAGGCGATTTAAGGTTGAGTGTGAATTGACATCACATACGGTTAACGAACAAATCCATCGTTTTTGACCTCAGAGGTCTTGTTTTTTTACTGATATTGGATTTCGGATTTATTCTCAAATTTATCCGGCATGAAAAAGCCCGTGCGGAGTATGATCTAATAGCACACCAACGGTATGCGCGGTTAGTTCTGTTGATACGGAATTAATTTGGCTACGGCTTTTGGATTTTCTGCCGTGGCGTAAAGCCATCCCTTACGGGAGGACGGCCGCATTAGGATCGGGGGGCTCTGCTTCAGAAGATTCCCGGCTTTCGAGCCAGGAGGTTCCTTTCTCGCTGTTCCATATCCGGATGTCCGTGATTTCGACCTCGGTCTTTAACTCGTCCGCAGAGAATACTGGAAGGGCCTTGTGAGAGGTTACGAAATACCTTTTAGAGCCGGGCATAAGCGGGCCGCGCCAGTCGTGATCGGCGGCAATGGGTGTGGCCCCCCATTCGTTTGACTCGGTAATAATTTCATTTTGTGAGGTCAGCACGACGACCCGCATCGAAAGAAGCGAAACAACTTCCTTGCCGTTGTTTATGATCTCAATCGTTGTTTTTACTGTCCCTTTATCAGCTGGCAGCAAAATCGTACTGGCAGTAATATCAAGCTGAGTGGCATAATCCGGCTGGCGGTGGTCGTCGAGCATGTCGGCCAGGACCGGCGGCAACGATTCCTGTAATTTGGGCAATCCGCGAATGGCCTGCTCGGCCAGCGCAACAACCTCTTCGGATTTGTCGCCGGCGAAATTCATGCCGTAGATTATCACTACCGTACAGCTAACGATAAATGCAATAATTATGGCACTGAGTCCCATTGCCAGGGCCGAAAGAAACGTGTGTCTCTTGTAAATGATCTGTGGAAAATCGTTCATGATATAAATTCTCCTAATTTATAATTTTCAAGCTATCTTGTTAGTCGAGAGCCGCGCTAATTAGTTTCAGACTATTTTCCTTCTTTAAGTATTTTGTGATTTACCACAAACTGTGCGACAGCACAAGAAAAAAAACTCTCTGCTTCGTTGTGTCGCCGGTGATAAAGTCGACCGGTTTTTTAGATACTCCAGTTAAAGCAGCCTGCCGGGCATCTCTAATCAGCGAAGGATTACCCTGGCCCAGCGGAAACTTCGCAACTGCGCCAAAAGCAGAAGCAGCAATATCAGGGCCCAATAACCTGTAAAACGCAGATAGAAAAGGACCAGACCGAATGTATCGCTTATATCCGTAGTGCACCAGCTTACCAGCTCGTCAGGCGTAAAGGTGGCTCCAAGAGCGATGGCGCCGAAGAACTTCTGCCAGGGCACCAACAGAACAAATATAATCAATGCCATATATAATGCCCCGCATATATGCGCCAGGCCCCCGAGTCTGCCTTTGAATGAAACGCCCAGGCTGAAATACATTATAAAGCCGTAAAGCATGGATGTGAATACGAGTATGATATTGGTAATACTTAATACTGTAGTCAAATGCTCAAATGTAACATTATAGCCGAAAAGCAGGGGGTTATGCGAACCTTTTGCCGGCGCTGCGATATTCGGGTTTTCAGTAATTTCAACCTGCCCTGTGCTGACAAGCCAGAAAGATGCCTGATTCAGCAAAAGACACAGCAGCATAACAATAAAAAGCAGGTTCTTCCATCTTCGAAACACGCAAGCAGCTTTAAGGCAGTCTGATTTGAGATACAAGCCCTTTTCTATCGGGATTGGTTTCGGGCTCAGCCGGTCGGGAAATTCTTCGTTCATTCCAAAATCTCCTGCTTTAATGCGCTGCTCATCATCTCGCGGTTCCCTTGACCGGGTGATTAATAAGACCAATGAACCTGCTGCGAAGATGGGAACAACCCAAAATGCTGCTGAAGCGCCTGTTATTTGCGGCAAAGTCACACTGCCGAAGTTAAAAATCCTTTCGAGCGGCATGACAATTGAGGGGTAAATCAGTATATAAACATGTGCTCCAAAGATCATTCCAATAACGGTTATCACCGCGTCAATTCGCCCTGAAGCAGCGGAAGCCAGGCCGGTGGCTGGACCGAATCCAGTCAAGCCAAGTCCAGTTCCAAGAAGAGCTCCGCCTATCAGCACGGGTAGAATTACTGCCGGCTTTATATCGAAATGGGCTGTTCCGAATAAATCCAGAATCCATGTTCCGAGCATCCCGACAAGCAGAAAAACAGCGACAGTGCGTATCGCATAGAAATCCTTCAATCTGAGCGCACCGATAATCTTGTCCGGATTTGTTAATCCGGTCAGGACCAGCGAGGCCCCGAAAATGACACCCATGATAAGACCAACAATAGGATTAGACATTACTCTTCCTGACTGAATCGATTCGGTTTTTTGGGATAAACAAGATAAGCGACAAGCATCCCGAAACCAAACAATGTAATCGTAAATGGTATTGCAGACAGCGATAATTGTGTCCAGCCACCAATAAATTGTCCTGTTATGCAGCCGTAGGCCAATCTGGCGCCGAGAAGCAAGAGAACTCCCCCGCAAAATCCCGCTATTAGGCGGAGCAATACGGGGGCATCATGATTCCGCCGCCACCAGGCCGATACGGTTCGAACCTTCCATGCCCGCAAGTGCAGGGCGGCAAGACAGGCGCCGAGGATGATACCGATATTAAACCACCCGCCGTAGCCGAACTTCGTGTATTGGTCATCATTGAGAAGCGGATGGTTCTCCGAATATTCGGGAGCGATGCGGTTGAGCACCTTGGTGTCGACAACCACAAATTGCTTTGAAACACCCATCGGTTTGACTAGGGCAATCGCCAGGATCTGCACGAGTCCCAGCAAAAGGCCTGCAGCCCACCACGGCAAAGGAGGTGTCCTCCGTGAGGAGTTTTTCGGATGGCTATCGAATTCTGTCATAATCAGCTCTTCTTCACGCAATCGAGTACATGATTGTCAGTTCATAAATCGTTGATTGTCAATGAACTATAAACAACGACATTAATATGCCCGTGTCTGTAGGGCAGATTCTACTTTAAACCATATCTTTTGTAGCAGAAGGACAGCCTGAGAAACAGCTTTTCAAGCTTCCCACTAATCCTCCTTGAAATACGGCTTATTTGAAATTGTAAGGTTCCAGCAGAAATATGTCAACAAGAAAACTCTCTCAAACTCTACAAACATGATAGCATATCATTCGGGCACTTCCGGCAGGCTTTTGTGCCCATATCGGCGGGCTTCGGCGATTATTAGTTTTGTCAGCTCTTTTTTGGCTTCTTCCGGTAAGTCTGGTGGCTGATAATTTTCCAGCAGTTTTTCCACTTCACGATGGGCCCGCTGGCCGAGTGTAAGAGAGCCTTTTTCTTCCCATCTCGACCTGCGGGCGCGGTCTATGACCAGCCCTGGGACAAAGTGCTCGGTCTTGAGGTAACGCCTTGTATGTTCGGAGATTAGCATGTGTTTTTCTTCAAGCAGCTCCCGGAATAATCCCTTTGCTGGGAAGTCCTCTTTCGGTTCGATACCTGCGATTAATCGATAAGTCATGCCGCAGATTTCATTGTCCAGAACAAGCTTCTCAAGAGACAGACAGCTCTCGAAGTCGAGCATGCCTGGGCCGGAGATATTGTTTATGCCGGCCAGTGCGGCCAGCACCGCACCGATACCGCTTTCCAATCCTGCCTGTGCGTCCAGCTCTTTGGCGTCGCTCAAAGAGATATATGCCTGGGTGGGCAAGTTTAGGTACTTGCCGATTTCGTTATATGCACAGTCAATCATCATAGTCTCGATAGCACCCATGGGAGTAGTTTCGTGCCGGACGTCGAATATGGCTGGTGAACCGCCGTAGAGGATTGGCGTGCCTGGATTGGCCGTCTGGCTGATGACAACGCCGCTTAGAGTCTCGGCCGTATGCTGGATTAGTGTGCCGGTTAGTGTCACAGGGGCCATGAATCCGGATAACGGCATGGCGATAAATTCAACGGGGATAAAATACCTTGCGCAATCCAGCAGGTTTTGCGAAGTGACCTCGCTCCATTTCAAAGGGGAAGTGGGGCAGCAGGAAAATATGGTTAGAGGTTTTTCTTTGAGAGCATCGGATGTGCCGCGAACGGCGAGCTGGAAATCTTTCATTACTTCGAAGGATTCGATTGTAAAAGCTCCAGTTACTATGGGCTTGCTGCCATACAGGAGGCTGAGATACAGGCGGTAGCTGTCGGAAATTTCTTCGGGCACATCGGTGGATATCAATGCAGTGCTAGTCGAGGTGATATTGTCGAGCTGTTCGGTCACTTTCACGAAGTTGACATAATCGGCAGTGATGGCCTTGCGCATTTTCCTATGCTCGGAATCGAGAATATTCAGGGCGGTCGAGCCGGGAGTGAAGTAGACATTGTTGCCGGAGAAATCGTGTGTCTGTTTTCCGGCGACATCGTAAAGGCCAAACGATGCTGGAGCGGATTTCAGGGATTTTTCAATAATCTCATTGGTAAGCACGGCATGACTTTTTTTCATATCAACCGCGCAGCCGGAGTCCGAGAGCATCTTCAGCACTGTTTTATTGTGAATTTCAATCCCGAGCGTGCAAAGTATGTCCCTTGCCTCGGAGATAATTTTCTGAATAAGTTCGTCTGTCAGAAATCTGATTGTCGGCCTCATATCAATTCTCTTTCATTTGCGATTTTTTACCTGAACGATATAAATCATTGTTGGCTCTCTCGGATTTTCGGGCTTGCGGTCCCTGTTGGGAGAATCAGTTGCTTGCTGCATGTAATGTATTTCGCCCGCAGGCAGTGATCCATGATTGACCGCCCGGATGTCAGGCAGAGCTGAATATGGCTCTTTAGGTTTCTCCACCGGGCACAAGCCCGGTTTGACGGTGAGTAACTGCTCTCTCGTTAAAACAAACTGCCCTTTTTCAGGCTTTACGAGAGCGTAGCTGTATGTGACCCTGATTTTTCCGTCTTCGGTGATGGAAAGTCTGGGAATGGGCGGATAGCTCGGAATCGTGCCTCGACCTTCGAAATAGAAACGATGTTTCCAGTCTGTTAGCTGTATGATTTTCCAGCGGCCTTCTAACGGTGTGGCAACATATAACTGATTGTAGCCGTCATCATCGAAACGCGTATAACTGATATAGGGCAATCCTTTGTCGTCCACAGCTAAGGCGCCGCCGTTCATTAGTCCGGTTTTCTGAGCGATGCTTTCGACTATGCCTGCGTTTTCCGGAGTAATCGGCAATTCAAGGTCTCGTCCATCCCAGGTCTTCCAGTTAACACCGCAGTCGGGGCTTTTGGCGTAGCAAACATCGAAATTGGTAACGACGTCGGGAGTTTCACGCCAGCACCAGGCGATATGCCAGAGGCCGTCGTTATCTTCGAGAATACCCGATTTGGATATTTCGCCGGCAGTACCATGCGCCGGAATACCGAACGGATAAGCGTTACAGGTTGGATTGCGGTTCATGCCGTTGGTCAGTCCAGGCACGGTTTTCGTCCACTTCTGAGTTTCCTCGTCATAATGAATCAGTATCCGCATACCGTTTCCGCTGCCGCCGTGGCGGTACATCATATAAATCGATCCATCGCGGAGCTTCAAAAGGCTGGGATATGTGACTCTGTCCTCATAATCGCCGGTCCATTTGTGAATCGCCTCGAACGTGTGTATGTCCGCGGGGATTTTGGTTCGATAATAGCGAAGGGGCCGGCAGTGCATATTGCCTGTAACGTGAAGATATCCCTTTCTATCCTGAAACAGTAAAACGCGATTATGCGTATCCCAACCAACCCGTTCTGGCAACCTGGCCAGATCCCATTGCGTCTCGCTTAGTTTTCGCTTTCCCACAGTCATTCGATGCTGGCCGTCATAGAAAGCGATATACTGGTATTGGCCGTCCGAAATTAAACAGTTGCCGCCGTTGACCGGATGCGATGCCAGGCCTTTTGTAACAGGAATTCTGTGTATTTCGGCCTGTTCGTCGGGAGAACCAAATGTAGATATCGGCAGCAATAAACACCAGGCAACAAGAGGTACAAAGTATCGAATCAGCATATTTTTAAGCTCCTCAAAGCGACTGAAAACAGTTTCGAATTTTCAGCCTTAAGTTTTAAGTTCCCAGCATATACATATAGCTCATAATTATATAATAAGGAACACTTTTTTCTTGATAGGAAATAGGAATGTATGTATCATTGGTTAGTATCTTATCATTCGGAAAGTGTAAGATATCGAGCAGTTCAGTTAAACACTCAAAAAGGAGTGAAGTGTAACCCATCATAAAGGAGTTGGAAAATGAGTGGCATTTTCGGAGTCGTTTCAAAAGGAAATTGTGTCGAAACCCTCTACTACGGCACGGATTATCATTCACACCTCGGAACGGAATTCGGCGGGATGGCAGTTCTCGGAGATGGTTTTTCACGCCATATTCGTGACATAAGTCAGAGCCAGTTCAAATCAAAACTTTTTGATGATTATCAGAGTATGCACGGCAACAAAGGTATCGGCGTCATCAGTGACTTGGATGAACAGCCTATTTATTTAAACTCAAAATTCGGACCATTCAGCATAGTAACAAACGGAATCGTCGAAAATGCGGAAGAACTGGCCGATGAGCTTTTACAGAACGGAATCTCTTTCAGCGAAGTAAGTAAGAGGGTAGTCAACGCTACGGAGTTAATAGCGAAATTGATTAGCCAGGGCAATAACATAATAGACGGTATAGAAAAGATGTTTCGTGTTATAAAGGGCTCCTGCTCACTGTTGCTGCTGAATAAAGATGGAATATATGCGGCAAGAGACAAATATGGATATACACCGCTCGTAATCGGCAGGCGCAAGGATGCATGGGCAGTGACCAGCGAAACCTGTGCTTTTCCGAACAACGAGTTCGAGATTGTAAAACACCTCGATCCGGGCGAGATAATTCTGATAAACGATGAAGGTATTGTCCAGAGAAAGCCGGGCAGCCGGGATGTAGACCAGATTTGTGCTTTCCTTTGGATTTATACAGGCTTTCCGGCATCAAGTTATGAAGGAATAAACACAGAAATTGTCAGAGAACAGTGTGGGCGCTATCTTGCTAAGCGAGACAAGGATATCAACGTCGATGTGGTATCAGGCGTTCCCGACTCGGGGCTTGCTCATGGATTAGGATATGCGATGGAGTCCGGCAAGCCTTTCAGACGCCCGCTTGTTAAATATACGCCGGGATACGGCAGAAGCTATACTCCACCTTCACAGGAGAAACGCGACCTGATCGCAAAAATGAAACTCATTCCCATAAAAGAAGTCATCAATGGTAACAGCATCGTTGTCTGTGAGGACTCTATCGTGCGGGGAACGCAGCTCAAGAACTTCACAATAAAAAAGCTCTGGGATTGCGGCGCTAAAGAGATACACATAAGACCGGCCTGTCCCCCGCTGATGTTTCCATGCAGATTCAACCTGTCCACTCGCTCAATTAACGAACTTGCCGCCCGCAGAGCGATTCGCGACCTCGAAGGTCATGATCTGGAGAATGTCACGAAATATATTGACTACAAATCTGAAAAATACAAAGAAATGGTGAAGTGGATTACCAAAGATTTGGGCGTTACAACGCTCAGGTATCAGACCGTAGATGATATGGTCAAAGCCATCGGGCGATCCAGGGACAGGCTCTGTCTCTATTGCTGGACCGGCGAATGTCCCAAATCGGTATCTCGAAAGCCTACTATAAAGATAGTCGAGACAAAGAAGCCATCCGCTAAGAAAGCAAAAGCAAAAAGAAAAGCTGCCCTTTGATATATATTTCTGCCTTCAATTCAATACCAAAGATTATGTAGCTTTGACTCTGGCGGTTCTATTGGTCAGATAAACACCTGAGATGACCAATACGGCCCCTATCACGAGCGATAGGGTAATTTGCTCTTCAAGTATAAAAAAAGCACATAAAATCGCGGATATTGGCACAAAATTGATGAACAGGCCGGCTTTCGTTGGCCCGATACGTTCGACGCCCTGGTAATACCAGACAAATCCGATGACAGTCCCGAAGACACCCAGATAAGAAATACATAACCAGTCGAGGGCGGATTGATTTGCGATATTTAGGATTAATCCTTCAAATAAAGCCGGAGCCAGCAAAGCAATAGCTCCTACTGTAGCGGAATACGATACCGATGCGAGCGGAGACAGATTTTTCATGACGGATTTGCCTATCACTGAATAGGTTACCCAGCTCAAGACACAGCAGAAAATGTAAAGCTCGCTCAAACCGAGGCCGCCTTTGAATATCCGAAATAGATTGCCTTTTGAAATGACTATTATTGCTCCGCATACCGAGATCACAATTCCAAGGCCTTTTAACAGGCTGATTTTCTCTTTCAGGAAAATTGCCATGCAAATTGTAATGAAAATCGGGCAAGTTGCGATAATCAGCGCGGCTCGCCCAGCCTCGATTATTTTGAGTCCTTTGAAGAACATGACGTTGTAGATAAAAATGCCGATAATTCCGAGCAGTAAAACAGGTATGATTTGCGACTTTTGTAGTATAGGAAGCTTGCCTTCGATTCTCCAGGTCAGCAGCAGCAGCAGAATCGACGCGATGGTGTATCTCAGGAATGATATTGAATAAGGCCCGACATTCTGGGTGACGAGCCTGCCGGCAACAAAAGTGCCTCCCCAGAATATTGCTGTCAAAAGCAGCTTCAGATATATTTTCATAAAACGAGATTATGGGATCATTGTTTGGATATTTCAAAGATAACAGTGCCACCATTGGTGCAATCGAATGGGTCTGGGCATTGAATATAAGCTTTGGATTTATCTTCTTTGCCGTCTAATCCCCATTGGGCGGGCTCGGAAACACGAAGGGCGTTATAATAAGGCATTAATGCCGCCAGAGCATGCATGCAAACGGGAACGTCGCTTACAAGCTGATAACCTGCTTTGAGAGTGAACGAATCGCCAACTTTATACGTAGGGCAGTGGCCCCTGATTTCTTTGACTGTTACTACAGTTTCCATGTAAATTATCTCCATAACGTAAGTCTGTTTGGCAACACTATACCGTTATTAGGATATTTTTGCAAGATTATCCTGTCGGAGGTGGTTATTCATGTTATAGGACGTAATGGCTTACTTGATTATTGCCGTTATATGTTGGAATTCCTGCCGTCAGCTATATGGAAATCCGGGCGGGATTTATTGATTTGTATCTGGAAAAATGCTAAATTTTTAAGGTTGTGTTCAGCAGTATTGTATTTACGTAACAGCAAAAGATTGGTTCACCCGCAGGGCAATGTTTGCTTATATCTTTTTATAATAAGCACTTACGGTTTATAATGATATTTTGCCGAAAAAGTTTCAAAATCTAAATCCAGAAAACAAAATTAAACGAACCGATGTCGTAAGTTTACAACTATATTATATGTAGCAAAGCATCGAAAACTTTGATTAATTTGCAGAATTATGGAAAAAACGTTACATTTATCTTCCTTGACGGCACTATGTTATAGTGTTTTTTTGTGCGATAGTGATAATAGGAGCCCAGGATGGATCAGCAGTCGGATCAGATAGAACTGATCAGACGGGCTCAGGGCGGCGATAGGCAGTGCCTGGGTCAGTTGGCAATGCAGGCGAGAGAACGCCTGTATACGTACGTTTACCGACTGACTCAACAGGACGACTTAGCCCAGGAAATTGTACAGGAGAGCTTGTTGGAGATGTGTAAAGTGATAGGCAAGTTAAAAAAAGAAGATCGATTCTGGCCGTGGCTTTATGGTATAGCCACTAACAAACTCCGGCGTTATTACAGAACCGAGAAGGCACAACGAAGATTGGCGGTTTCCAGTATGAAACGCAAAAGCACAGCAAAAGAACAGCAGGATGGGCTGGAGAATCTTGTCAGCGAAGAATTGAAACATATCGTCTCAGGGGCAATGAAAAAGTTAAGGACACGGCACAAAGCTGTGCTTGTTATGCGCTGTTATGATGGCATGCCTTACTCGGACATAGCCGAGTCGATGGGATGCAGCGAATTCAGCACTCGCATGCTGTTTTTACGCGCGAAAAGGGCCCTGCAGCGTGAACTTTCGCGCAGCGGACTGAGCAAAGGATCCCTGCTGACCGCTCTGGTGCTGTTCGGCAAGATAACAGCTCCAAGTGAGGCCGCTGCGGCACAAATTTCAGTCACGGCTGCCGCAACAAAGGTCGGTTTAGCAGCGGGAATCGCCGGTGCGTTAACCTCGAAGACGGCAATAGTTTCGCTAACAGCCGCCGGTGCATTGACTGTCGGAACGGTGATTATGAACTCAGGCCAGTCGAATCAAGGTACAAAAGATCTCTCTACGTCACCGGCCAGTATGCAAAATATCAGTTGGTTGGGCGGGAATAACAATACCTACCGGAAGTTCTTGTACCATTTCCCGGACGGTCCAGCCGGATCCATGATGCTGAGAGCGCAGTCGGGCGTTTCCGGCGGTAAATCGTACTGGCAGGTGTTACAAGACGACAGTGCAAATTACATATACAGCAATGGTCGTCTCAATATTAATAATTACCGCGTGTGGAACGACGACCTCAGCGTGATAAAGCTCCCAACGGACAATCCTAAAATGACCAATTTTATCTGTCGAGTCGAGGGCAGCAAAAATACCATGGAGCACGTAGCGGCCAGAGGAAAAGGTCTGCAGGTTATTGCAGAGTGGGATCAATATAATGATAACAATCAGCCGCGGATTACCCATGACTATAATTACAACGCTCTTGAAGAAGATTACTTCCAGTCTGACTGGCCAACCCCGGCAGAAGAAAAAGATAATCGCGACCAGATGCATAAGCGTGGCTGGACATACTTCAGGGTCGAAGGCCGGATAAACGGACAGAACGTATTCGGCACCGGTAGGTTACCTTTTGTAGATATCTACAGCAAACGGTACGGCCCCTGGCTCAAATTACATGTGGGTTATTTGAAAATAGTTGATGACTATAAGCAAGCTTATATAAGCCGGCAATTTTCTAACGAGGCCAGAACATATGACGGTGGCAGTTTCTTCAAGGGGCTTTCCAGACCCTGGAGGGGACTGCATA
>Ga0209536_100000968_pt1 | contig 47291 bp, 63 predicted proteins | sample DeeMarSeWOR28_12_FD_187461 | JGI IMG/M metagenome (GOLD analysis project Ga0209536, IMG submission 187461) | Marine sediment microbial communities from White Oak River estuary, North Carolina - WOR-2-8_12 (SPAdes) (version 2) | ecosystem: Environmental > Aquatic > Marine > Intertidal zone >...
CCACAGGTCATCAAGGTCAGTTGCAGTGGCGTGCCACGCTTCTTTGATTGCGCCAGCAGCGCAATCGTCAGTGATGCGCCATTCAATCCAGGGAACGTTGGTGCAAACCTTGGTGATGCTGTGCATGATGGTGCAGCACGCCACGTGTTGGACCAGCCTGTTGACCTGGATGAATTGGCTGAACGCTTCAACATTGAAGACAAGACTGACCTGCGTGTGTGCATGGCCTATGTGCGCCAGGCGTGGAAGGCAGTGGCCAGTCACTTCCCATCAGCCAAGGTTGAACAGCGCATTGAATCAGACCTGGTGAATGGCACTGCTGATGTGCTTCACCATGATGGTGACACTGCTGCCGTGCTTGATTGGAAGTCAGGCAGGGTGCCAACACACGTGACTGAACAGCTGGCATCATACGCGTATGCTGTGCGTGAAAAGTTTGGGATGCCACGCAGTGGCTACATCACCACCATCAGCGTGTGGCTGCGCTTCAGTGAAATGGATGTGCGGCGCATGGATGATGCATACCTTGACCAGTTTGCTGAAGTCTTCAAGCAGCAGATGAAGTCAGCTGGCAGACAGTATGCACCATCCTATGATGCTTGTGGCTTTTGTCTGCGCCAGAATGAATGCAAGGCCAGGCAAGACTTCATCAATGCAGCTGGCGTTTCACTGGTGTCACTTGAAGACAGAATTGATGCGCTGACTGTTGACCAGCTTGGTGAACTGTATGGCCAAGTGAAGCTGGTGGAAAAGGCAGTTGAAGCCTACAAGTCTGCATTGAAGATGATGGCCAGCAAGCATGGTCAGGTTCTGATTGGCAATGGCAAGGCTTACCGCGTGCAGGAATATCGCAAGGAAGTGATTGGTGATGTGCAGGAAACGTGGAAGCACCTGGTTCAGCACCAGGGCTTCACGCCTGAAGACATGGCATCAATCACCAAGCTGTCATTGACCAAGGCCAAGCAGATTGTCAGTGACAGGGTTGAACATGGTGACAAGGCCAAGGCCAAGGCGCAGCTGATGAATGACCTGGCTGAAGCCAAGTGCACCAGACAGATTCCTTACACCAAGGCAGTTGTTGTCAAAGCAAAGGAAGGTGCGTGATGTCTGGACCATGCTTGTGTGGTGACCCTGGTTGCCCTTCATGTGGACCAGCGCAGGGCTTTGACCCTTCAGCGCCTGACGCCTGCCCTGAATGTGGCAGTGAAGACTGCTTTGAATGTGACTGCTGTGGTGGGCCAGCGTGCTGCTGTGAAAAGGTGCAGCCACCAGAAGACCTGCCAAGGCACGCAACACCTGAAGACATTGCAGCTGCGCTGCCACCACCACCAATCAACATCAGTTCAGCTGAAGTCTGCTGCGCTATCCACAAGCTGTGCACAGCTGTGGATGACATCAGCAGGAAGTTGGAACAACTGGACAAGACCATCCAAAGTCTGACGTATGAAGGAAGCGTTGCAGTCCACGTCAGCAATCGTTAGGAACCAAGTTGGTGGCGCTGACAGCCTTGCACTGGTCTGAATCCCTCCCCCCCAACCAGGCGCAGGCTGTCAGCGTTCACCATGTGTGCAATCAAACCCTAGAAGAAGGAACGCAAAGCAATGGCAGACACATCAGTTGAAATTCTGAACAAGGCTGACACTGAAGCATTGATGGAAACCACCAAGGCTGAAGTCATGGTGCAGGTTGAAGTGGCCAACAAGTTTCCACGCAGTGTGAAGCAATCAATTCAGAACGCATTGACCTTGGCCACGCTTGACCAAGACACAGCGCAGTCATGCTTCTACAAAGTGCCAATGGCTGGTGGCTTCATTGAAGGTCCATCCATCAGGCTGGCAGAAATCATGTTGTCTGCGTGGCGCAACACCATGGTTGGTGCCAAGGTGGTTGGTGAAACACAAACGCATGTCATCACACAGTCATTCTGTTGGGATATGGAAACCAACGTGAAGGTTGGCATTGAATACACGCAGAAGGTGACCAACAAGGATGGTGTGCGCTTCAGGCCAGATGTCATCACCAACCTGACCAACGCTGCTGTCAGCAAGGCCATGCGCAATGCAATCTTCCGCGTGGTGCCACGTTCCTATGTGAACAAGGTTGAACGTGAATGCAGGAAGGTTGCAGTTGGTGACAGCAGAACGCTTGCTGAAAACAGGCAGCGTTGGATGCAGTGGTTCTTAAAGGCTGGCATCAGTGAAGAAAGGGTGCTGGCCAAGCTTGGCAAGGCATCCATTGATGACATGGACATGTCTGACCTGGAAACGTTGATGGGAACAGCAACTGCTTTGCGTGAAGGTCACGTGAAGCTTGATGATGTGTTCCCTGAAGACTTGCAGGAAGGCACGCAGTCTTTTGGCAAGCAGAAGCAAGCGCAGCAGCAGACCCAAACCAATGGGAAGGGGAAGAAGAAGACTGGCAAGCAGCAACAGGCAAAGCAGAAGAAGCAGGAAGCAGAAGAAGGCCAAGACCAGAAGGGGGAAGATGATTTCCAAGTCTGCTTCCAATGTGGTGCGCAGTGTCCAGTCAAGGCCAAGGCGTGTCACAGTTGCGGCGCAAGCTTCACCATGCCTGATGCACCTGATGGTGCAGAACCTGACGCCAATGGTCAGTCTGGATTTGGGTTTGCATAAGCAGTCAGTTGGTGTATCCAGATGACTGCCGTGGCTGACCAGCAGCTGCCTTCAAGGGGTCTTGCACCAACGCAGGATTCAGAGGGAAGGCAGCAACCAGGGTTTGGTTCTTTCCGCGTTCCTTCCCCTGGTGCTGGTCAGCCACACCTTCCTTCAGTTCCCATCATCACCACAGTTCAACGTGTCATGCAGGCCAATGAAGCTGACTGGTTGCACCAGCAGCTGCTTGACCTGATGCAGTTGTGCGTGGCAGTGGTGGACAACTGGAAACGCCTTGGACACAGGGAAGGTTGCCAGTGTCACAGGTGCATTGGAACGCGGAAGATGATGTTGAAGCTGCAATGGCTTCAATCTGAATTGATTGAATCGGAGGGAACGCGGAATGTGGATAGAACTGCATGACACCTTCCTTGACCATGTGAAGGTGAAGCGCCTTGCACGTGCACTGGATGTCAACAAGGTCCAGGCACGTGGTCACCTGGTGACGCTGTGGCTGAACGTTCTGCGCCACGCCACTGATGGCTGTCTGGACGATTGGAGCACTGAAGACCTAGCAGACTTCAGTGAATGGTCTGGAAACGCAGCAGCGTGGCACCAGGCGCTGCTGGATGCGTGTTTGTTGGTCCATGAAGGTGACAGCCTGCTGGTCAATGACTGGTCTGACTATGCGCACCACCTGAAAGCAGCCAAGGTCAGGGCACAGGCACGTGATAGGAAGCGCAAGCAGCGTGAACGCCAGCGTGAACATGAACAGTCACGCCAGAACGGCAGTGATTCAGGTGATGTCACATATGGTCACGCAATGTCACATGATGTCACGCGTGACAGTCACGCTTGTCCACCTGATGTCACGCTGGACCTGACCAGACCTGACCTGACCAGAACAGAACAGACCAGACCTGACCAGACCCATGGTGAAAACCTGGTCAAGACCACCTTGCCACCACTGCCTGACACAGGATTGCCACCACTGCCATCATCTGTGTCTGCTGATGACATCAATGGACCTTCAGAAAACTTCATTCAGAAGCAATCAACCACCTGGCCATTGGGAACGATTGAACAGGTAGAAGCGTTCATTGCCAATGATGTGAAGTGGCAGATGCAACTGTCACCAAAGCAGACAGTGATGCTCGGCAACCTGCTGGCAGCTGCGCCAATCACCAGGCGTGAAGCTGACTATGCAGCTTCAGTGGTCAACCAGAAGAAGCTGAAGCGCCAGCGCAACGCAGGATTGTTTGCAGCGATAATTGAACAGGAACGTGACAAGCTTGCGTCACTGCCAAAGCCAGGTTCAGAACACGCTGCACATGAAGCCAAGCGCAAGCAGGCCAAGGCCAAGGAACAGAAGCCATCAAAGACTGACCTGACACCAACTGAAAAGCAGTGGCGTGAAAACGCCAGGCGTGCAAAAGAAGTGGCTGCATCATTGGCAAAAGGAATGGACATAGATGGACCTGAACAGCCACCTGAAGGCGAAGCTGCGTCAGATGAAGCAGCTGGCAACCAAGCGCCTGAAGGCGCTGCTTGAAGTTGAACTGGAAAACACCAGGCTGCGTGAACAGATTGCGCAGCTGAAACATGAACGTGACCAGTTGATTGAAAGGCTGGCACGCATTGAAGGGAAACGCTGATGCCAAAGAAGAAGGGAACGCGGAAGAAGAAAGCATCCAAGGTCAAGACACTGCCACCACCACCTGAACCAACTGTGAAGGCTGACTGGTCAAAGCATCATGGCCATGCTTCACCACAGTTTGGTTGCTATGACTGTGCGCAGTTGAACAGGGGCATGTGGGTTTGCATCTGCCTGTGTCCTAACATTGCGCGTGACAGCAAGTGCAAGGCGTGTGGCGCTGAACGCACACAGCCACAGCACAAGTGCACCTGTGGTTGCCAGCGCAAGTCACACAAGGACATGACTGGCGCTTGCAAGAATTGTCAGTGCAAGAAATTTGAACCAAGCAGCAAGGCTGGTGGTGCAAGATAATGCCAAGCGTGAAACAGATTGTGACTGCATGGTTGCAGGTCAACAGCAAGCATTATGATGGCCTGGTGAACTGCCATGGTGAATGTGGATGTGAACTTGCTGACTTGATGCCATGCACACCAAGTGATGTCATTGATGGCTGCGAAGCTGCGCACAAAGTTCCATGCACTGGCACCAGTGATGAAGACCTTGAAGGCATGTGGGGACAGGGCTGGTGTGAAGGAAGATGCAAGTGGCACATGAAGGCTGGACCAAGGCCATGACACGCAGACACTTCACACCAACTGAAGACAGTGAACAGACAGTGGTCTGTGAATGGCTGCGTGCCAAAGGCATCTTCTTCTTCAGTGTGCCCAATGAAGCAGCGTTGCGTTCAGCATCAAAGGACAGGGCAAAACGCTTCCATCTGGTCAACAAGCTGAAGCACATGGGCTTGACCCCTGGTGCGCCTGACCTGGTGATTGTGTTGCCAGGCAGCTGCACCATGGCAGGCATCAAGCAGTCAGTATGCTTCCTTGAAATGAAGCGTGACAGCAGCTGCAAGCTGACACACAACCAGGAATGTGTGCAGTTGGCCTTGGCTAATCGTGGCCACCTGTACCTGATTGGATATGGCGCAACAGACGCAATCCAGAAACTGGAACAGCTTGGCTGCTGATTCCAGGTGCTGCCATAGTTCAGTGGTTAGAACAGTGGCCTTTCAAGCCACAGACACCAGTTCAATTCTGGTTGGCAGCACCAACGCACATTGATAGAAGGTTCCATCAATATGGATATTCAAGCAGGAACAAAGGTCAGGCACAGGAAAACCAAGCGCACAGGCGTGGTCATGGCTGTGAAGCAGGTGAAGATTCACGTTCAGTGGATGAATGGAATGGCCAGCTGGTGCACTGCAAACCAATTGCGTGTGATGAAGGTCAATGGCAGCTGACTGCAAAAGGTGTGGCGCTTGTTGCCTTGGTCAATTCATGCCACTTCAGCCTGATGACACTGTGCCATTGCTGATGCGTGATGAAGTGCCAAGACCAGACAAGCCACCAATTCCAATCATGCGCGTGGTCAATGGCAGGTGTGCAGCCTATGATGGCAAGCTTGGCCATGGCAGATGCACCATCTATGACCAGCGCCCGAAAATCTGCAAGGTCTTCAAGCCTGGCAGTTGGGCTTGCATTGATGTGCGCAAGCAATGGAACCTTGAATGATGCGCGTGATTGTCACAGGTGGCAGGAACTTTGACGCCAATGAAGTGCTGCGTGGCCTTGATGAAGCTGAATGCTTGCGTGGACCATTCAAGACCATTGTTCATGGTGGAAGTGGCAACACTGACCACGCTGCAAGCAGGTGGGCTTTGATGCATGGTGCTGCGCTTCAGGTCTTTGATGCTGACTGGCGTGGTCAAGGCAGGGCAGCTGGACCATTGCGCAACCAGAAGATGGTTGAAGCTGGCGCTGACCTGTGCGTTGCGTTCCCTGGTGGCACTGGCACTGCTGATTGTGTGAAGCGTGCAGTTGAAGCTGGCATTGATGTGATGTGGCCTTGTGGTGTTGGTGTTGCGCAGCTGACACCTGAACAGCGTGATGAATACCAAGAACGTGCAGCCATCATGGAATTCCATGGTGGTCTGCCACGTGAAGAAGCAGAAGCAGAAGCGTTGAAACTTGTAACCAGAAAGGAACGTGGGAATGACTGAATGGACAAGCATGGAAGCGTGGCGTGAAATCAATGAAGAAGGGCTGATAACGCCAATGGAATTGACAGTCATTGAATGGCTGATGCAGCGTGGCAAGATGACTGGCGCACAGATTGACCAGGTGACTGGCAAGACATACATGCATTGCAGGCTTGCTTCACTTGAAGCCAAAGGCGTGGCGCATGTTGTTGAAGTGAAGCCATGCCCAACCAGTGGAAGAAAAGCAAAGTGGTGGTCACTGACTGGCAATGGTCCGCAGAAAACGCTGAAGGCAATTGGCAAGCAAAGGCGTGCTGATGCGCTGAAGCAGATGCGCGACAAGGTGACGCAGCTGGAAGGCATCATTGAAAACCAGCGCACCATCATCAACAACTATCGCAACACCATTCAAGAACAGCTGAAGCGCATCACTGAACTTGAAGCCAGCAAAGCTGGTCAAGGCCAACACATCAGACCTGTCACACCTGGTCAGCAGCGCCTGTTCTGATGTAACCTGGCCACATCATGGCCAGGAAGAAAACCACCAAGCGCAAACCTGCGCAAAAGAAGCCAACCAAAAAGAAGAAGACCAAGACTGTCACTGTTGAAGGTGGCAGGGTCAATGGCTTGCCTGCAAAGCAATGGGCATTTGTGCAGGAATATGTTGAAGACCTAAACATCACTGAAGCTGCCAAGCGTGCTGGCTACTCTGAAGCCACTGCAACGCAGATTGGATGGCAGCTGCTTCAGAAGCCTGATGTTGTCCAGGCCATTGAAGACTTGCTTGAACGCAGGGCCAGGCGTGCTGGCGTTCATGCAGACAAGGTGATTGCTGAACTTGCCTGTATTGCGTTCAGTGACATCACTGATGTGGTTGACTTCACTGATGGTGGTGTGACCATCAAGACCAGCACATCATTGCCTGAAAAGGTCAGGCGTGCTGTTGGTGAAGTCAGGGAACACGTGACTGCACATGGTGGCACTGTCAGTTTCAAGATGCATTCAAAGATTGAAGCGTTGAAGGAACTTGCCAGCATTCTGAAGATGAAGAAGCAGACTGTTGACCACAACATCACTGGTGATGGTGAAGCCAAGGTGCTTTGGTTCCCTTCCAACGGAAGGGAAATCACTGAAGGGGAAGATTGATGCAGGAAGATACACTTGAAGCCAAGGTCTTTGGCGCTGCACGCAAGCAGGGCAAAACACATCAGCAGCAGCTGGATATGGTTGCCAAGGTGAATGGCACTGACAAGCACATCAAGATTGATTTGGGCTTGGCCAACAACAGCTGCAAGCGTTGTCATGGCACTGGATTGATGGGAACCAAGCTGCACCCTGATGGAAGGCGTGAACGCTTGGTGTGTTGCTGCGTGGCCAAGGCCATGGTTGCAGCTGGCCTTGCCTGATGAAGATTGGTCCACAGCCTGGACCACAAACAGCGTTCTGTTCCAGCACAGCTGATGTTGTCATCTATGGTGGCGCAGCTGGTGGTGGAAAGTCTTGGGCGCTTGTTTATGAACCACTGCGCAATGTTCACGTTGAAGGATACAGTGCAGTCATCTTCAGGCGCACATCACCACAGCTGACAGGTGGTGGCAGCGTTTGGGATGAATCACTGAAGTTGTATCCACTGCGTGGTGGCGTGCCACGTGAACACAGACTGGATTGGCGCTTCCCTTCAGGTGGTGGAATTGAATTCAGGCACCTGCAACATGAAAAGGACAAGCACAGTCATCAGTCAAAGCAGTATGCAGTCATCTGCTTTGATGAATTGGTCCAGTTCACACGCACACAGTTTTGGTATCTGTTCAGCAGGAACAGAAGCGTGTGTGGCGTGCAGCCATACATCAGGGCAGCAACAAACCCTGACCCCGATTCATGGGTCTTGCGTGAATTGATTTGGTGGTGGATTGACACTGAACGTGCACGCATTGAAGACCCTAAGCTTGGACCACCAGAAGGCTGGTCAGGCTTTCCCATCAAAGAACGTGCAGGCAAGGTGCGTTGGTTCACGCGCATCAATGATGAATTGCATTGGTCTGATTCACCACAGAAGCTGCGTGGTCAGTTTGGACCTGAAGTGCAGGTCACCAGTGTCACGTTCATCCCTGCGCTGCTTCAAGACAATCCAGCGTTGATGAAGGCTGACCCTGCCTATCTGTCAAAGCTGATGGCAATGCCGTTGGTTGACAGGGAACAGCTGCTAGGTGGCAACTGGAAGATTAGGCCAGCAGCTGGAACCATGTTCATGCGTCACTGGTTTGAAGTTGTGGACCAGGCACCTGCTGTTGTAATGGACAGGGTAAGGGCATGGGATGAAGCTGGAACCAAACCCAACAAAGACAATCCAGACCCTGATTGGACGATAGGCGCAAGGATGTCACGCACAGCAGCAGGCATCATCTTCATTGAGCATGTTGTCAGGATGCGTGACACAGACCTTGCTGTTGAACAGGCCATCACTGGTTGCGCCGCACAGGATGGAAGGGAAACCACTGTCTGTGTGTGGCAAGACCCTGGCAGTGCTGGCGTGGCAAGGGTGAAGCACCTGTCACGCAAGCTGTCAGGATTCAAGCACCACTTTGAACGCGCAGCACTGGACAAGACCAGTTATGCAAAGCCAGTCAGCAGTGATGCTGAAGCTGGCAACATCAAGCTGGTGCGTGGACCATGGAATGATGCCTATCTGACCAACATGGAAGCGTTCCCTGATGGCAGATACAAGGATGACACAGACGCAACCAGTCTTGGTCATTTGAAGTTGACCGATTCAAACCTTGAAGCACTGAAGAAACTGGCAAGGTGGTGACATGACTGAATCAACCAAGGGCAATGGAAGCAGCGAAACACTGCGCAGGGCGATTGCCACAATGCGTGACCATCAAGATGCGTGGCAAAACATAGTCACTGGTCTTGGAACAGCTGCGCGTGACAAGCGCCTTGGTGGTCAGATTGTCTATCCACCAATCGTGGCTTCACGTGAACAATATGAATATTTGTTCACCAGTGATGACATCGCTGCACGCGTGGTTGAACTTCCTGCGCGTGACATGGTGCGTGAATGGTTCACTGTCACAACTGAAGACAGCACTGAAGAAGACAGTGACACCAAGACTGAAGCCATTGAAGACAAGATGGATGCTGCCAAAGGCGTGCAGCAGAAGCTTGATGACCTGAAGGCCAAGCGCAAGCTGTATGAAGCTTTGGTATGGGCCAAGGTCCATGGTGCAAGTCTTCTGTTTCTTGGTGTTGATGATGGCCATGGTGATGACCTGACGCAGCCATTGAACGTTGATGGTGTGCGCAGCTTTGACTTCATGCAGGTCTTTGACAGATTTGATGTCAGCATTAATTCAAAATATCCGTTTGGTCACCCCATGGCTGGTCATCCAGAAACCTACCAGTTGAACAGTGACCTTTATGATGGCGCATCAACACCAATCATCCATGAATCACGCTTCATCAAATTTGAAGGCGTGCTGACCAGCAGGCAGCGCAAGCGTGACAATGGTGGTTGGCCTGACAGCATCTATGTGCGCCTTGAATCTGTGCTGCGTGATTTTGGTTTGACTTGGGGAGGCGTGGCCAACCTGATGTCTGACTTTGCGCAGGCAATCTTCAAGATGCGTGGCCTGAAGGATGCCATTGCTTCTGATGCTGATGACCTGGTGCTTGCTCGCATTGCTGTCATGGACATGTGCAGGGGCATCAATCGCATTGTGCCGATTGACAGTGAAGATGAAGACTTCATGCGCACCACCACGCCTGTCACTGGTCTGCCTGACTTGCTGGACAGATTTGCACAGCGTCTGTCAGCTGCTGCTGAAATGCCAATCACGCTGCTAATGGGAATGTCACCTGCTGGACTGAACGCAACAGGTGAATCAGACATCACGCACTATTATGACCAAATCAGCAACAGGCAAGAAACTGAATTGAAGGATGCGCTTGAATTGCTGGTCAAGCTTGTCTTCAAGACTGCTGATGGTCCAACACGTGGCGCTGAACCAGATGCGTGGTCAATCAAGTTCAATCCACTGTGGCAGCTTGATGCAAAAGAAGAAGCAGCTGCAAAGAAGACCACAGCTGAAACTGATGCCATCTACATCACCAATGGCGTTCTGTCCCCTGATGAAGTTGCGCAATCACGCTTTGGTGGTTCTGAATACAGTTCTGAAACGCAGCTGGACATGGAAGCCAGGGAAGGTGACCAGCTGACTGGCGCTGATATTGAAGCAGCCATTGAAGCAGCCAAGGCAGAAGCCATGGTTGAACCTGATGACCAGATGCCTGACCCTGCTGCAAGTGGAACAGAAGAAAGCATCACAGCACCTGAAGCCTTGAATGGCGCACAGGTTCAGGCACTGGTCACACTTGCGCAGGAAGTTCAGTCAGGGAACCTGTCACGTGAATCGGCCATGGCCATCATCCTGTCAGCGTTCCCCATTGATGAAGCAACTGCTGACAGGATTCTGCCAGAAGAAGGCAGCAAGCCTGAACCTGAACCACCACCAAACCCGTTCATGCCTGGTGGTGGTGAACCAGCTGCTGAACCTGATGATGGTGATGAAGAAGATGAAGACAGGGATGATGTGCTGTCACTTGATGCATCATGGGTCAGTGACAGAATCTTCAACATGACAAAGGTGCGTCTAGACTTTCACGCTGATGTCATCACCAAGGTTGGCAGCAAGTGGATTGTGAAATCCAAGGAAGGGAAGGTGCTTGGTGAACATGACACGCGTGAAGAAGCCATCAAGCATCTTGCTGCCATTGAAGTGGCCAAGGCCAAGCGCAAGAAATGACATCACCAGCGCAGCAGGCGCTTGTCACACAGACTGCTGATAAGCGCAGACTTCCAAAGCCACCAAGGCGTGTGGCAAGTGGTGAAATGCCACGCACCTTTGAACGCAGGTACACAACTGAACTGCTTTGGTATGTGAACACAGCAAAGCAGTTGCTTGACCAGCTGCTGGTGCCACGCCTTCCTGAATTGCAGGCAGCTGCTGGTCTTGTTGTTGATGCAGCCAGGCTTGATGAATCATGGGATGAATTGCTTGCGCAAATTATGATTGTTGCGCGTGGTAGTTTTGAACAAATCACTGGCCAAAGACCTGTGCAGACAGCAGAACAGATGGCCAATGAAGTTGACCCTGCGCAGAAGAAAGTGATTGTGCGCCAGCTGAAGCAGTTGCTTGGTGTTGACATATTCCTTGATGATTCCAACCTGGCAGCTGTCATCAATCCGTTCATTGCCACCAATGTGAAATACATCAAGACCATTCCACGTGATTATTTTGATGATGTTGAACAGACTGTGCTGCGTGGCTTCAGGTCTGGCAAGCGTGCAGATGAAGTGGCTGATGAATTGGTCCAGCGCACAGGTGTTTCACGTTCCAAGGCACGCGTGATTGCGCGTGACCAAATGAACAAGTTGTGGGGTGACCTAACACGCCACAGACAGACGCAGGCTGGATTGAATGAATACAGGTGGCGCACTGCTGGTGATGAAAGGGTGCGCACATCACACAAAAGGCTGAACAACAAAGTTTTCAGCTGGAACAAGCCACCAGCTGTTGGTCATCCTGGTGAACCAATCCAGTGCAGGTGTTGGGCTGAACCACTGATTGATGACCTGATTGATGACATTGAACGCCAGGCCAATGAACGCCTTGCTGCACAGGGTCTTGACCCATTTGGTGAAGGATTGGCAGCAGCAGCAACCAAGCCAGCACCACCACCACCTGCGCCTATACTGACAAGGCTTCAACAGGCAGCTGGTTTGGTGAATATGAAGTGGCAAGCGCCTGGTGGTGGTGCGCCTGGACAAGCATTCTTCATTTCAAGCAATCAGACATCAGGCATGTATTCAATCAGGCAGACATTCACAGGCAAGAACCAAGGCAGGGTCAGCCTGGTCTTTGACCCTGCTGGTGTTGATGAAGCAGACCTGTTGAAGAAGCGCCAGCGCATTGCTTCACTGACATTCAATGATGATGTCACCAGGGAAGCAGTCAGGGAACAGTTGCAGAAGCAGGCAGCTGAACACATGGTGGACAACTTGAAGGCAAGCCAGGTGGCTAATGCATTCAAGGCTGATGACCCATTGGCATCTGCACTTGCCAACGCGTTCATTGAAAACACCAAGCCAACTGCACAGGCAGCTGGTTCAAGGCGTGCAGCGTTGAAGCGTGCTGGCGTGATTTGGAAGAATGGCAAGTGGCAGTTGGCTGAAAAGGCCAAGCCACCAGCTGCACCACCACCACCAGATGACCTGACACCTGCTGCCTTGTCCAAAGCTGAAGGCATTGAATACATGAATCACAAGATGGCAGCAGACAAGCCATTCAATCCAAAGCGCCTGCTTGCTTCCATCAAGTCACCAGTAAGAACCAAGCGTGCACATGGTGTGACCAAGGCAACAGTAAATCTGAAGCCTGGTGAACAAGCTGAAGTGCTGCGCCAGGTGAATGCAATCACGCAAGCTGAAGGGATGGTCAACAAGGACATTCTTGAAAACAAAATCATGGCAGGCAGACTGAAGGTGACACAAGGCAAGCGTGCAGTTGGCTGGCATAGTGGCTTCAATGGTGAACTGGCCATGACACGTGACAGGTTTGACCAGCTTGCAAACCTGCTTGATAACACCATCCCGATTCTTGCAGGTCAGAAGACTGGCGTTCCAACCATGTCAGACTTGAATGGCCTGCGCACACTGCTGCATGAAACTGGCCACGCTTCAACGCCAATGCATTGGTCAATCTATGACAAGGTTGGCAGGGTTGAAGAAGCAACCACTGAACTTGCAGCACGCCTGATGTTGCAGCGTGAATTGAAGCGCCAGACAGGAAGAAACTTCAACGTTCTGTCAGGAAAGGTCACCAATCCTATTGATGGAACAACTGCCACTGTTGGTTCATACCCAACTTTTGTTGATGACCTGCTTGATGTGGTTGGCAGTCATGTGGCCATGGCTGGTGACATGCCACGTGAAAAATTGGTTGAAGCTGTTGCGCAGGCATCAATTGACATGCGCAAGGGAACAAAGGTCTTCAAGAATCCAACGGAATATTTTGAACACTTTGCAAGGCAACTTGAAGGCAAGGTGCCAGGCGTTGATGACTTGGTTGATGTGGATGTGCTTGCAAAGAAGATTGAAGACAAGCTTGGTGGTTCAACAAAGAAGCGCAGAAGGCGCAGGTGAAGCATGGACCCTTTTGAAGACTTTGCTGATATTGAACCATCTGATGTTGATGGTCACATTGAACGCATTGTGGAACTGGACAAGGCTGGTGAACTTGATGGCAATGAAGTCATTGATATGAAGTTTGAAGCCCTGGCCAATCGCATTGTGATGGCTGGTGGTGATGTGGATGACTTCAACACCAAGCTGAATGAACTAGAACTAAATGTGAAGTTTGCCACTTGATGACATCAGCAGCCAAAACGTGACAACTGCCTGGTCAGGTTGATGGCTGCTGCTTTCCCCCTTGCAGCGCCATCATCCTGGCCAAAAGCTGGTCTTGACCAACTTTGCAAAACTGTTTCCTGTTGTGCAGTTGCACTGCCTAGTGCAATGTATGGCCATGCAACGCAATGCAATGCAGTTGACACCAAACCTTGGCACGTGTTGAAAGGCTGGCCATGGCCATTAGGTATGACCTGGCGCAGCTGGAACCACCAACAAAGTTGGACAATGGTTATCTGCGTGCTGATGCCATCATCACACGCACAGGTGTCTTCAGTTACCTGCTGCATGATGGAAGCATCAGGAATGAATTGCGCGTGCCTGAAGAAGTCTTCAATGCAGATGCAATGCGTTCATTCAAGCAAGCACCACTGACCAATGACCATCCATCAGAACAACTGAACAGCAAGAACACACGCAAGTTCCAAGTTGGTTCTGTCATTGATGTGAACAAGCACATGGATGCGTTGGTCAAGGCTTCTGTTCTGATTACAGATGAAGAAGCCATCAACGCTGCTGAAGGTGGGAAGCGCCAACTTTCATGTGGCTACACATGTGACCTTGAAGACACCAGTGGCGTGACCATGGGCATCCCTGGTGTTGATGATGGACTGAAGTTTGATGCCATCCAACGCAACATCAGGGGAAATCATGTTGCCCTGGTTGAACGTGGAAGGGCTGGACCTGAAGCAAGCCTGCACCTTGATGCTTCTGATGGTGTGCAGGTTGAACGCACCAACACACCAACAAGGAAGAAACCAATGAAGACTGTGCGGATTGATGGTGTTGACTATGAAGTCAGTGAACAGGCTGCGCAGGCCATCAGCAAAGTGATGGCCAAGCATGATGCCAACGCTGAAGCTGTGGTCAAGGCCAAGGATGAAGCCACCAAGGCGCAAGCCAAGGCTGACCAGCTGGAAGCAGACAACAAGGAACTGCAAGCCAAGCTTGACAAGGCTGGTGACCCTGCTTCCATCAAGGAAGCCATCAAGGAACGTGTTGACCTTGAAAAGAAGGCTGATGCAATCCTTGGTGAAGGCCATGACATCAAGCTTGATGAAGCGTCTGACGTTGACATCAAGCGTGCTGTCATTCTGAAGGTCAGCCCTGAAGCCAAGCTTGATGACAAGGATGATGCATACATTGATGCACGCTTTGACCAGGCTGTTGAAAGCTTCAAGCCTGACACCACCACGCAGAAGAATGACCAGCTGCACAGTGTCAATCATGCTGGCAATGACACGCAGAAGAAGCAGGATGAAAGCCCTGTGTTGTCTGCGCGTGAACGCATGACCAAGGACAACTTTGAAGCTGGACGCAAGCCCCTGAACGCCTGACGCACACAGGGCTGAACTTTAGAAAGGACATTCCATCATGTCGCAAACTTCCTACTCCATTCAGGCTGCGCAGGCTTTCCGGGGTCTGCTTGGTGACAGTGGCCATGACATGTATCTGGTCAGCCGCGCAGTTGAAGAAGCTGCTGGCGTGCCAGCTGGTGTCATGCTGACCGTTGGCACTGACCCTGTGACGCAGGCAAAGCTTCCTGCTGCAACTGGTGAAGTGCTGGCTGGCGTTGTTGCGCATCAGCAGGCACGTGACAACCTGGAACTTGCTGGCAACCTGATGCTTGAAGATGGTGAACCTGCCAGCCTGGTGCGCAGGGGTCGTGTTTGGGTCGTGGTTGAAGAAGCAGTCACCCCTGGTGATGATGTCTACTTCAGACACACTGCGCCTGGCACTGAAGAATTGGGCGCATTCAGAACTGATGCTGACACTGCCAACGCTGACCAGGTTGTTGGTGCAAGTTGGCTGTCCACCACTGCTGGCGCTGGCATTGCGCTGCTTGAAATCAACATTCCCTAACTGAAGCCATCAAGGCAAAAGGAAGAAGGAACACAAGCCATGAAGAAGAATCCTGACCTTGTGCAGCTTCAGAAGTCTGACCAACTGGACGCTGCTGAATCTGTTTTCTTTGCGCGACAACTGGAACACATCAAGGCGCAGACCTATGATGTGCGCTACCCTGAATTGAAAGCACGCATGTTCATTCCGGTCAGTGGTGAAGCTGGTGCTGGTGCCACCACCATCACTTACCGCCAGTTCAACAGAACTGGACGCGCAAAGATTGTTGGAAACAATGCCAAGGACATTCCGCGTGTGGATGTTGATGGCACTGAATTCCCGCGTCCAGTGCGCACTGCTGCTGCTGCCTATGCGTGGACTGTCATGGATGTGCAGGCAGCTGCGCAGGCTGGCATCAGCCTGAATCCACAGCGTGCACAAGCAGCCAGACGCGCAGTTGAAGAAGTGCTTGATGAAGTTGCTGCCATTGGTGCACCTGACTATGGCATTGCTGAAGGTTTCATCAACAACAGTGCAGTTCCAACACAGGATGTGCCAGCTGGCGCTTCCACTGACACTGAATGGTCCACCAAGACCCCTGATGAAATCATCGCTGATGTCAGTGCGCCGATTCAGCGCATCAGAACTGTCAGCCTTGACACTGAAATGCCTGACACGATTGTGCTGCCACCTGCGCAACACGCGTTGATTGGCACCACGCGTCTGACTGACAGTGATGCCACCATCCTTGATTTCTTGCTGAAGGCGTTTCCCATGATTACCGCGATTGAATCATGGTACCGCCTTGCAGGCGCTGGCGCTGGCAGCACTGACAGAATGATTGTCTACAAGCGTGCTGCTGACAAGCTGCAACAGGAAATCCCCATGGAGTTTGACCAGCGCCCGGTTCAGGAACAGGGCTTGGAATTTGTCATCAACACCATGGCCAAGACTGCTGGCACTGCACTGTACTATCCCCTTAGTGCAGACTTCAGTGACGCAATCTGACAACTGACAACCAAGGGAAGGGGAAGCGTGATGGTCAAGGTCATCAATCACAGGCCAGGTCTGATTAGGCTGCTGCGTGGAAAAGTGGAACTGAAGCCTGGTGAAAATGAAGTGGCTGATGATGCGTGGCAGGAAGCCAAGACCAATCCACACACGCTGAACCTGATTGCGCACAAGCTTCTTCAGGTGGTTGTTGAAGGCAAGACTGCAACGCCATTGCCAGCCAAGCCTTCAGCGCCACCTGAAGAAGCGCCTTCTGAAGAAGAAGCAGTGCAGGTTGAAGAAGCCATCTTGACCAGGGACATGTCAGCCAAGGATGCCATCAACATGGTCAAGGCCAGCAGTGATGTTGGCTGGCTGAAGGTCTGTGGTGAAGGTGAAACACGCACCACAGTCATTGATGCCATTGAAGGGCAACTTGAAACGCTTGGCGCTGACTGAAGGAAGGAAGCAGTGGCGTGGCAATCACAGTCACAGACATTAGAACGCAGCTGCCAGAATTTGCTGCGCTAGCCACTGCACAGATACAGCTGGCCATTGACAAGGCCAATCGTCGCCTGAACAGAACGCAATGGGGAACCAAGGCTGATGATGCCTTGGTCTGCCTTGTTGGTCACCTGCTGGCGTTGTCATGCAAGCAGGGTGAAGGTCCAGCTGGTGCAGTGACCAGTGAATCAGTTGGTGATGTCAGTGTAAGCTATGCAATGCCTGAAGCATTCAAGCAAAGCGCATTGGCTTCAACATCATATGGCAGATGCTATCTTGAATTGCTGTCCACCTTGATGCCTTGCAGGTGTAGCTGATGCCTGTTGTTGGTCAAGTGGTGGAAATTGACAAGGGCTTTGACAAAATCAAAGACACCTTCCTGCGTGATGCTGACTTGGTGCTGAAGGTTGGAATTCAGGGAAGTGAAGCCAAGGAACAGCACACAGGAACGTTCACCAATCCGCTGACCAATCTTGAAGTTGGTGTCATCCATGAATTTGGTGCGCCTGGTGCTGGAATCCCTGAACGCAGTTTCATCAGGGCACCAGCCAAAGCCAATGCGCAACGCTACTTCCAAATCATCAAGACCATTGTGAAGGCTTCAATTGCTGGCATCACCACGCCACGTGAAGGGTTGAAGCTGCTTGGCATCAAGGTTGAAGCTGACTTCAAAAACAACATTCTGAAGGGCATCAGTCCATCATTGAAGCGCAACAGGCGCAGGAAGAAGACGCAGCCAAAGAAACGCGGGAAGCAAATTCCACTGTTTGATGAAGGCCAGCTGTTCAGGTCAATCACCTGGCGTGTTGGGAAGAAGTGATGGACCTGTCACGCACCATTGCACGCCTTGGTGGCAATGAATCCTTCTGCGTTGAACGCAGGGATGCAGGCCAAGTCATCAACGGCAGACATGTCAGGGCAGAACCACGCACATTCAAAGGTCAGGGTGCAGTTCAGAACAGTGATGCAGACACCATTGCCATGCTGCCTGAAGGTGTGCGCACTGATGATGTCATCACCATCTGGACCACCACAGAACTGCGCACAGCTGAAGATGACAAGCATGAAGCAGACAAGGTGACTGTGCGTGGTGTTGTTTGGGAAGTGCAACAGGTCAAGACCTGGCAGCGTGAAGGCAACTTCTTCAGGGCTGTTTGCGTGAAGGTTGGTCAATGACCCTGAACACTACACCAGGCCAAGCAGGTCTTGATTGGCGCACAGTTGAAGACGCAATCTTCAACTGGTTTGCCAGCGCAACTGGCATTGATGTCATTTGGGCCAATCAGGATGTGCCGCAACCACCATGGCCATTTGGAACGCTGAACATTATTGCTGGACCAACCAAGATTGGTGGTGAAGACAGTGTGATTGTCACCACTGACATGAACCAACCAGCTGGTGAAGAAGTGCAGCTAGACAATCGTGGACCAAGGCATTTTGTTGTCAGCTGCCAGGTCATTCAAGGTCCACCAGACACGCACAATCCAGACATTCACGCCAGGCGCTTGGCCAGTGCTGCACATGCAGCCTTGTCACTTGAATCAGTCCATCAGGCTTTCACAGCTGTTGGTTTGGCCATGGTTGAAGTTGACAACATCACAAGCATTGACACTGAAGTTGGACAGGAATGGACAACACGCAGTGTCTTTGATGTCACTTTTGCATTCATGTCCAGCATCACTGAACGCACAGGCTTCATCAACAATGTTGAAGCAACAGGCACGTTGGATGATGCTGGCACTGACATTGTTGAAGACTTCAGCACTAACAATCCATAGGGGAAAAGCCATGTCCTTGGATACCATCATTGACCTTTCCATCACCATTCAAGACACTGCCGTGACCAAGGCTGGCTTTGGCCTGCCACTGGTCATGCACTATCACACCAATTGGGCTGACCGTTATCGTCTATACAATGACACAGCCAGCATGGTGCTTGATGGCTTTGCAGCTGATGACCCTGCTGTGGCTGCTGTTGGTGCCATTCTTTCGCAGAATCCAAAGATTTCACAGGTGGCAGTTGGCAGGCGTGATGGTCAGACCAGCATGTCAATCAACTTCACTGCTGTTGCGCAAGACAACACTGAATATGCAGTGACCATCAATGGCACTGAATTCAGCATTGACAGTGGTGTCAGCGCAACACCAACCAGCATTGCAACTGCGCTTGTTGCAGCCATCAATGGTGGCACTGAACCTGTCACTGCAACTGACAACACTGGTGACTTTGACCTTGATGCTGATGTTGCTGGTGAACTGTTCAGCTTCTTTGTCAATGACCACAAGTTGTTTGTCATTGATGACCTGACTGCTGATGCAACTGTGGCAACTGACTATGCAACCATCAAAGCAGCATTCAATGATTTCTATGGCGTGCTGATGACCAGCAAGGCCACTGCTGAAGTCACTGCGCTTGCAGCAGCTGTTGAAGCTGACAGGAAGCTGTTTGGTGCGTCCAGTGCTGACAGTGACATCCCTGCTGATACTGCTGGCAACCTTGGTGAAGTGCTGGACACTGCTGGCTACAATCGCACTTATTTGGTGTATCACCCCAAGGCGTGGTCACAGCATCCTGAAGCAGCCTGGATGGGGGAACGCTTCCCTGCTGACCCTGGTTCCAGCACTTGGAAGTTCAAGACCCTGGCAGGCGTTGACTTCACTGAACTGACTGCCACTGAACTGAACAACCTTGGCTTGACTGAAGTGCCTGGCAACCATGTCAACCATTACACACGCATTGGTGGTGTCAGCATCACGCGTGAAGGTTGGGCATCTTCTGGACGCTTCATTGATGTCACGCGTTTTGTTGACTGGCTACACGCCAGGATTCAGGAACGCTTGTATTCAATCCTGGTGAACGTTGAAAAAATCCCGTTCACCGATTCTGGCGTTGCCCTGGTGCAGAACGCCATTGAAGCGCAGCTGAAGGAAGGCGTTGCAGTTGGTGGCCTTGCTGCTGACCCTGCGCCTGTTGTCACTGCGCCACTGGTTGCTGATGTGTCCACCAATGACAAGGCACTGCGCTTGCTGCCTGACATCACCTTCACTGCCACCTTGGCTGGTGCTGTCCACAAGATTCAGATTGCAGGCACTGTGTCTGTCTGATTGACCTTGACCACTTGAAGCAAAGGGGCTGACCAATGCCAGCAAAAGTGTATGACCCAAAAAGCGTTGTGATTGTGTTTGGACCTGTCCTTGTGACTGGATTTGCTGATGGCACGTTCCTGTCAGTTGACTTCAATGAAGATGCATTCAGTCTTCAGATGGGAACTGATGGTGAAGGCACGCGCAGCAAGACCAACAATGAAAGTGCAACCATCACATTCACGTTGATGCAGTCCAGCCAGGCCAACACCTTGCTGTCTGCGCTGCATGGCCTTGACCTGCTTTCACCAAGTGGTGATGGCATTGTGCCACTGCTTATCAAAGACCTGAATGGTGACAGCCTTTATTCCGCTGAAACAGCGTGGATTAGGAAGCGCCCAACTTCAGAGTTTGGCAGGGAAGCAGGTCCACGTGAATGGACCATTGAAACTGACAACCTTGCTGCTGTTGTTGGTGGAAACTTCAACGCACCAACCTAAGACGTGGTGCTGACATTCAAGGGGGAAAGTGATGCGTGAACCTGAAACCAAAGTCATTGATGGCTGCACCTATACAGTGCAGATGCTACCTGGAACCAAAGCGTGGAAGATGGGTCTGCGCCTTGCAAAGATGCTTGGTCCATCACTAGGCAAGGCCATTGATGGCGCTGAAGGTGACCTGCAAAAGCTGATGAACACGCAGCTTGATAGCAGCTTCCTTTCAGATGCCATCACCATGCTGGCTGAACGCATTGAAGAAGTTGAAGTTGAACTGATTGTGCAGCAGCTGGCTGAAGTCACGCTGGTTGATGGGAAGCCACTGAAAACAATCTTTGACCTTCACTTCCAGGGCAATCCTGTTGGTGTTGTGAAGTGGTTGGCCTTTGCCATCAAGACCAACTTTGGCCCTTTTTCGCAAGGCTTGGCCAGCGCAGGGCCAGGCCAGGAACAGGGGGACAAGACCAAATAAGCATCAAACCACCTGACCACCTGGATTGGTTCATCTGGCGCTTGGTCTTGGCGCAGGTGGTGACCTTGCAGGAAATGGAAACGCATTGGTCAGTGGTTGACATGCTTGATGCACATGAAGCCCTTGACCTTCAGGAAGAAACTGAACGCTTGGCGCTTCAGAAGATGCGCGGCAAAGGAAGGTAGCCAGCATGGCACAGACAGTGAAGGAATTGGTTGCCACCTTTGGCCTGCAAACAGACAAGGCATCTTTTGCGCGTGGTCAACAGGCAGTTGATGGAATCAAGTCAGCTGCACGCACCCTAGTCACGCTATTTGCAGCAGGCGCAGTTGCGCAGGGCTTCAGGTCAATGGTTGGCCAAGCCAGTGATGCAGCTGAAGCCATGAACGTCATAACTGCTGCATTTGGTGACCATGAACAGCAAGTGCTTGATTGGGCTTCAACGCAAGCTGATGCAATGGGCAGGTCTGAATTTGAACTGCGCGAATATGCATCAACGCTTGGTGCGTTGATTCAGCCCATGGTCAAGAACAGGAAAGCCACAGCTGACATGTCAACCAGCTTGGCTGGCCTGGCTGTTGACCTTGGCAGCTTCTTCAACGTGGCTGACAGTGATGCGCTGCTTGCATTGCGTTCAGGTTTGACTGGTCAGACTGAACCATTGCTGCGCTTTGGTGTGAATCTTCAGGTGGCGCAGCTGGAAGCGTTCAGGCTGTCACGTGGCATTGGCAAGTCAGTCAGTCAAATGTCTGAAGCTGAAAAAGTGCAGCTGCGCTATCAGCTAATCATGCAGCAAACTGCCAACGCACAGGGTGACGCTGCCAAGACTGCTGATGGATATGCCAACGCAACAAAGGCTGTTGCAGCAGCAGTCAAAGACATCACCACACGCATTGGCCAGGCGTTTCTGCCAGGCATGGAACGCGCAGTGCTGCGCACAAGATTCCTGGTGCGCCAGGTGCTTGCATGGGTCAAGGCCAATGAAGAAGTCATCAAGTCACGCATTGACAAATTCATGCAGCGCCTTGGTTCACTTGCAGAACACTTGTTCAACTTCACTTCACGCCTTGTGGTTGCAGTCAAAGATTGGGCTGATGGTCTTGATGAATCACAAATGATGATGCTGAAGATTGCAGGCATAGCTGCGCTGATGGCAGCTGTGCTGCTGCTTCCTGGTGGAAGCATCCTTCTTCTGATTGGCCTGATTGCGCTTCTGATTGATGACTTTGAAACGTGGCGCAGTGGTGGTGAATCAGTCATTGGTGACCTGATTGGCAGCGTTGATGAATTGAAGGCTGCTGTTGGTCCAGGTCTGCTTGATGCCATGGCTTTTGCATGGGAAGGCATCAAGTCATTCTTGCTGATGATTCAAGATGGATTCTTCAGCCTGATTCAGTTTGTCATTGATATTTTTGATGTTGGTTTTGTGCAGGCAGTCAGCAACCTGCTTACCAATCTGGCTGAATCTGGCTTTGGTCAATTCTTCAAAGACATTGCCAATGGTGTTGTTGTGGCAGTGAAGCATTGGGCAAGCTTGATTTGGGATACAATGACAGACCTGTTTTTGCGTCTTGGAAAATGGGTACAGGAAAACACCATCATTGGAAAAGTGATTGCACGCGCATCAGGCGCTGCTGGTGCGCTTGCTGGTGGTGGTGGATTTGGTGATGCCCTGCGTGCCTTGGCTGGTGGTGGCGCTTCACCAGCAGTCACGCCACGTGGTGGTGGTGGCCTGAACAATCAGCAGACCAGCAGCGTGAATGTGAACGTGAACGTTCCACCTGGTGCCAATGAACAGCAGGTGGCGCAGCTGGTTGCTGAAGAAGTTGATGCCAGGCTTGAAGCGCAAAACAGGGCAACCATTGATGCGCTGACCGTAGGGGCTGGTGGTTAGTCATGGGTCTATTTGATGTTGTGTTTGGAACCAAGCGCAAGGTGCGCATTGGTCAGAATGTGTCTGATGAATTCCTGCCTGCTGGCGCAGTTGAATTGGACGCATCAATCAATGAAACGCACAACAGCACAGCTGAAGTCACTTCACATCCTGTGGAAGATGGCGCTGACATCACAGACCATGTGCGTGTGAAGCCTGAAACACTTTCCATCACAGGCGTGGTGACAAACCATCCACTGATTTTTCTGGCCAGCCTGCGTGAATCACCAACGCGTGCTGAAGAAGCCTATGGCAAGCTGCGTGACATCCTGATTGCGCGTGAACGCATCAGCGTTATCACCAGCCTGCGCCAGTATGAAAACATGGTCTTGACCAGTATGCAGACCAATCGTGATGTGAACACTGGCAACATCATCAATGTCACGCTGAACTTTCAGGAAGTCATCATTGCAACCACTGAATCTGTTGCTGCGCCTGAACCAGCTGCTGGCGCTGGCAATGCTGGTGGTGCTGCCAACGCTGGAAAGCAAGGCGCTGCTGATGCTGGTGCAGCTGGTGGTGGCGCAAAGCAATCACTATTGAAGGCTGGTCTTGGCGCAATAGGTGGTGGCTGATGGCTGTTCTTGTTCCTGTCAGAAGTGATTTTGATGCTGTGCGTTTTCAGACCACGCTTGATGGCTTGGTCTATACATTCCTGTTGAAGAAGAATCTGCGCAATGGAACCTGGACGCTGGACATTCTTGAACAGGATGAAACGCCAATCAGACATGGAATGAAGCTGGTTGTTGGCTTCCCCATCTTGCGCCTGGTGCGTGACAGAACCAGGCCACCAGGTGAACTGGTTGCTGAAGATACACGTGGAACATTCCAGCTGCCTGACCTGACCAACCTTGGCACTGATGTGGTGCTTGTTTATGTGACTGAAGAAGAAGTGCAGGAACTGTTTGCATGACTGACCTGCTTTATAGGGACATTGAAGTCAACATTGGTGGCTTGCTGATTGCCAGCAGGGACACTGTTGGCGTTGACCAGCCAGTGCTGCGCATGTCCTTTGTCATCAACAAGTCACAGGATAAGAATCCCAACAAGGCCACGCTGAAGATTTGGAACCTGTCTGAAACCAGCAGGGGTGACTTGCAAGAACAAGACAGGCTGATTGTCACCATCAGTGCTGGTTATCGTGGCCTGCTAACGCAAATCTTCTTTGGTGACATGCGCTATGCCAACAGTGAAAGGCAAGGCGCTGATTGGGTCACTGTCATTGAAGCTGGTGATGGTGCCAAGCAATACAGGTCAGCACGCATCAACAAGTCATTCAGCGCAGGCACGTTGGTGACTGACGCTTTGAAGGCTTCTGTGAAGGCGCTTGGTGTTGGTGATGGCAACCTAAACCAAGTCATCAGCGCAGGAAGCAAGCGTGCATTGAAGCAGTTTCAGAATGGCACTGTGCTGTCAGGCAGGGCATCTGACCAGGTTGACAACATAGTCAGGTCAATGGGCTATGAATGGTCTGTGCAAGATGGACAGTTCCAGGCACTGGCAACTGATGAAACCACGCAAGATGATGCAATTGTGCTTTCACCTGACAGTGGCCTGATTGGTTCACCAACAGCTGGTGACAAAGGCGTGGTCAAGGCCAGGTCACTTCTGCAAGGTGACCTGTTTCCTGGCAGGAAGGTGCAGATTGATTCCAGGCTAATTCAGGGTGCCTTCTTCAAGGTGGAAAAGGCAAAGCACACTGGTGACACATGGGGAAGCAGCTGGTTCACTGACCTGGAATTGAAACCGCTATGACCAACACACGCACACCAGACCTTGCTGAAGTCTTGCGTGCATCACTTGATGCACGATTGCAGGAACTTCACACAGCGTTACCTGCCAAGGTTGAAAAGTTTGATGCAGACACGCAGAAGGTTGATGCCAAGCCATTGCTGAAGCGCAATGTTCAGCTTGATGATGGAACTGAACTGGTTGAAGAATTGCCAGTGATAACTGATGTGCCTGTTGTGTTTCCGCGTTCAGGCAAATTCTTCTTCACGTTTCCCATTGAAAAGGGTGACCACGTTCTGTTGGTCTTCAATGAAAGAAGCATTGATGACTTCATGGAACTGGCTGGTGATGACACTGACCCTGCTGACTTCAGAATGCATCACCTTGCTGATGCTGTTGCCTTTCCTGGCTTCTTTCCAACTGCTTCAAAGCTTGCTGGCTTTGACAAGGAAGCAGCTGTGATTGGCAATATTGATGAAGCCACTGACTTCACCACGCTTGCCACCATAGTCAATGCACGCTTCAAGGCCATTGAAGATTGGTTGGTGCAGACACTGACTGTGTATGCACAGACCCATCAACACACCTTGGCTGGTCCACTGATTCCTGGTCCACCATCAGCAACAATACCGCCACAGATACCACCAGCAGTGACACCTGTGCTGACTGCCAACCCTGATGTTGGGAAGGATGTTGCTGCAAAGAATGTGAAGGTGACCTGATGGCCATCAACATTGCCACCACCAAGGCTGCTGCAATCGCAAGCGCAAAGGCCAACATCAAGACAGCCATGGCCACTGCCTATGGTGAACCTGAAGCCACATATGATGAATTCGCAGGCATCATTGCCAATGGTGTTGGTGAAGCCATTGAAGATGCGCTGACTGAAATCAAGACCAATGCTGATGTCACTGGTGTCACAGCTGGCAGTGACACTGTTGCAGGTGGGGTTGACTGATGGCTGACCTGAAGCTGACCACGCTTGATGACATTGACTTCAGCACAGAAGACTTGCAGCTGGTTGATGGCATTGATGCTATTGCGCAGCATCTGAGAATCAGACTGCGCTTCTTCCTTGGTGAATGGTTCTTGGACACACGTATAGGCGTGCCCTACTATCGTGACATTTTGGTCAAGGTAGCCAATGAAAACATCATCAGGGAAACACTGCGCCAGGTTGTTGGCAAGACACCTGGTGTGTTGTCCATAGAAGAATTCACGTTCACCTTTGGTGATGCTGAACGTCAGGCACGTGTTCTGCGCCTTGACTTCCTGGTCAAGACTGAAGCAGGTGACCTGCGATTCAATGAACCATTGATTATCGAATGATGGGGTTGGCCAATGGCTGGCGTTGAAACAACTGGCTTCAATCGCAAACTGCTGTCAGACATCCTGGCTGAAATTGAAGCTGATGAAAAAGCTACCATCAGCCCAAACCTGAACACGCTTGCCACGTCTGTTCTTGGTCAGCTGAATGGCATCTATGCTGACAAGCTGCGTGAATTGTGGGAAGTGCTTGAAGCTGTCTATCAGTCTTTTTATCCAGACACAGCTTCAGGTCAGTCACTTGATGCAGTTGCGGCAATCACTGGCGCACTGCGCTTGCCTGCAACGCAATCTGAAGTCACTGTCAGCGTGAACATTGATGCTGGTGTGACCATTCCTGCTGGCAGTGTTCTTGAAATTGATGCCACTGGTGAACGTTGGGAAACGCTTGCTGCCGTGACCAACAGTGGTGCTGTTGCAGCTGACTTTGATGTTGCCTGCGTCAGTCAGAACTTTGGACCAATCGCAGGGCCAGCTGACACCATCAGAAAGATTGTCACGCCTGTCACTGGATGGAATGAAGTTGCTGCAACCATCCTGTCTGGCAATGCGCAGACATACAACCTTTCAGATGGCATGACCTTGACCATCAAGGTTGATGATGGACCTGAACAAACTGCCACATTCAACACGGCAGACTTTGTTGACATCAACAATGCCACTGCTGCTGAAGTTGCAGCAGTAATTGACACTGACATTGTTGGTGTCAGCACTTCAACTGCTACCAAGGTGCGCATCACTTCAGATGAAGATGGTTTCACCAGTGCGCTTGAAGTGACTGGTGGCACTGCCAACACTGCGCTTGGCTTCAGCACTGCGCGTGTTGTTGGCAGTCCATACAATGCCCTTGATGCAACGCCAGGAACAAACCTGGAAACAGATGCAGCGTTCAGGCAAAGGCGTGAACAGCTGCTGCGTGCAACTGGTCAAGGCACACTTGAAGCTATCATTGCCAGGGTGATTGAAGTTGAAGACGTGGTGCAGGTCTTTGGCTTTGAAAACACCACGCTGGTAACTGACAGTGATGGCCTGCCAGGCAAGGCGTTTGAAATTGTTGTCAGTGGTGGTGCTGATGCTGACATCGCTGAAGCAATCTGGAACGCAAAGCCAGCTGGCATCCTATCCTTTGGCACCACCACTGTGCAGGTGACTGACAGCCAAGGTGTTGACCATGACATCAGCTTCAGCAGGCCAACACTGTTGAACATGTGGTGTGACTATGATGTCACAGCCAACGCTGATGAATTCCCTGTTGATGGTGAAGACCAAATCAAAGCAGCTGTTGTTGCGCTTGGTGATTTGCTTCAGATTGGTGAAGACGTTTCATATGCAAAATTTGGCTGCGCACCATTTGATGTGACAGGCGTGACTGACATCACCCTGTTTGAATTGTCTGACTTCACGCCACCAACTGGACTGGTGACCTTTGTGGTTGCGTCCAGGGAACTGGCTGTGTTTGACACATCACGCATCAATGTAAATGTGACCCTGGTGTGACATGGCAATTACGCAAGTCATCAAAGCAACACATGTGGCTGAAGCGCAGTCACACTTGGTTGAACAATTCAAAGGCAAGGCCAACTTCCTTGCGCTGATTAGAGCATTCATCAACCAGGTTGCTGACATTGAAGCAGCTGCGTTTCAGGTGCTGAATGAAACCACGCTTGCTGCTTCTGTTGGCGCACAGCTTGATGGCATTGGTCAGATTGTTGGTGAAGAAAGGCTTGGCAGAACTGATGCTGAATACAGGCAGGCAATCAGCGCCAGGATTCTAATCAACCTGTCCAGTGGCACGCCAGAAGACATCATTGAAATCTTCAGCGTTCTGGAACCAGCTGCTGGAATTGAATTGACTGAATATCCACCAGCAAGCTTTGTGATGACACTGCTTGATGCAGTCACTGGTGAACCTGATGTGCTTCTGCGTTCACTGCGCACAAGCAAGCCAGCTGGCGTTGCAACTGCGTTGGTCTATTCGCTGACTGCGTTTCCTTTCCTACTTGGTCCAGCTTGGACAGTTGGACCTGACCAGCTTGTGAATGGAAATTTCAGCGCATGGACTGGTGACAATCCTGACACGTGGATAACGATTGAATCAGCGCCTGGTGAAGTCACTGAACGCGGAAGTGGTCAAGGCAACGCTGGCATTGGCACTGGTGCTTGCAATTTCTACAGGCCAAGTGGCAACGCATTTGTTCAGCAATCCATCATCACCATACCTGGCAGAACATACAGGATGACCATCAACATCAGCTTTCATGCTGGAACTGGTGACCTGTTTGTCACGCCAAACCCTGGTGAATTTGCCACGCAGACATTCAGCACAACAGGTGTCAAAACAATTGAATGGATTGCTACTGGCACAGGTGTAAACTTTGCCATTGGCGCATTGACTGGTGGTGACATCACTGTTGACAGCATTTCTGTTGTTGATGTTGATGCTGTTGCTGTTGATTCAGACTTCAGCCTTGGAAGGGCAAGCCCCTTGGACAATGGTTCATTCAGGTTGTGGGATGCGCCTGCACCAGCTGGTGACCCTGTTGATTGGACTGTGCTGACTGGTGGCGCTGGTGTTGTCAGTGAAGTTGGTGAAGGTGAAGGCAGTGGTGGCAGTGGAACTGGCAGCTGCAATCTTCTTCAGCCTGGTGGTGGTGACTTTGCTGTCATCAGGCAGACATTCACCAACGCGTTGATTGCAGGCAGGCAGTATGAACTGCGCATTGATGTCAGTTTTGTTGGTGGGCCAACAGAACAGCTTTTTGTTGATGACACTGATGCAGCAAATCAGTTCAGTGCAGTTCTGCCAGCTGGCACAGGGACAAAGGTTCTGCCATTCACAGGGCAGGCTGCAACACCACAGATTGACATTGCCACCAACGGCAGTGTTGGCAACATCACAATTGACAATGTGCGCATTGTTGATGTTGGCCTGGTGGTCAATCCTGAATTTGAACGCTGGACTGCTGATGACCCTGATGGCTGGACAGTCAATGAAGTGGTGCCATTCAGTGAAGTCAGCCAGGTTGGTCAAGACCAGGCGCATGGTGGCACTGGCCTTGGTGCGTGCAATCTGTTTTCACTTGGTGGAACTGGTGGTCAGTATGTTGCTGGAATCAGCATCACCAGCATTCCAGTCACGCCAGGCAATGAATATGTGATGCGCGTTAGGTTCAGCAGGTTCAAGTTTGGAACTTGCTTCTATGGTGTGACTGGACTGGTGACAGCTGACCTTGTTGATGCGCAGGCAACGCAGGAAGGCATTGTTGAACACAGATTCACTGCCAATGATTCAACCATTGATATTGGATTCTTTGGCACGCAAGACCTGGTGACCTTTGTGGTTGCTGCGCATGACTTCACTGTTGACTGGATTGAAATTGTGCCTTTGAACACTGACACACGTGGCTTGCTTGCCACTGTTGTTGAATAGGGGACAGACATGGCCAAGCCTTCTTTTGATGCGCCATCATGGGCTGACAGTGGAACCATTGTTGAACCATCTTCAGGGAAGAAAGAAGCTGGTTGGTCGCCTGAAGAAAGGCCACCTGCTGAATTCTTGAACTGGTGGCAGAATCGCGTTGGTGGATTCCTTCAATACTTGGCCAACGCTTATCTGATGCAGCTGAATTTCACTGATGCTGTGTTCCAGCCAACCACTGGCTTTGCAGTTGAAGGCATTGCATCAAACGGGATTGTCACCTATCTGACAGCCAGTGGTTCAAGTCTTTTCTTTACGCAAGGACAGGAAAGTTTTTGGCAGATAACTTCACCAGCTTCTTCAGGCATCATCAGGGACATTGCCTATCTTCCTACACCTGGATTGTTTGTCACGTGTGAAGAAGGAACCAATGGCATCAGATACTTCAGTATCACGCTTGGCTTCAGCCCTGGCAATCCAGGCACACTTTCCTACACAACTGCAACCTATGTTGGTGGTGCGCCAACTGCGCCAATGCGTGCCATCCATTGGGAAGAAAGCATTGGCCTTGGTGTTGCTGTTGGCGGAACTGGCGGAACTGGACCAGCAGACATTTACACAAGCACAGATGGAATCACGTGGACCAAGCGCACCACACCAGGTACAACATATGTTCTGTTTGATGTCATGTATGGCAATGGTGTGTGGATTGCTGTTGGCAATGACAGCAGTGGCAATGAACACATCATCAGGTCAACTGATGGCATCACTTGGTCAGCAGTGACCTTGGCCAGCCCCGTCAATGACGAAATTGAATCAGTTGCCTATGATTCTGACAATGACGTTTGGTTGACAACTGGCGATTGGTTCACTGGAACGCCTGGTCAGTATCAGCGTGTATGGACCAGCACAGATGGTGGATTGACCTGGACAAACCAGTCAGCCAACCTGCCAGAAAACACGCCAATTGAATATGATAACACGCCTTCAAGACTCTATCAGGTCATCTATGACCCTGCGCTTGGTGGGTTTGTTGTTGGTGACAGTTGGGGTCTTCTTTTGACCGTTGATGGAACAAGCTGGACAAGGCTTGCACGCATTATTGGTGGAACCACACCACCTTCAGTGACGATTGTGAAAAGATGCCATTACGCCAATGGCACAACACAGCTGCTGCTTGGCAAGTCAAATGATGAAGTCTTGCATGGTTTGGTTGTGCCTTCAGAAATGGGGTGACGCATGAAGCCTTTTGGCAGAACGCAGTGGATTGTCATTGGTGCAGCTGGTGTCATCATTGCTGCTGCCAGCATTGGTGTTGGTCTGATGGAAGCTGAATCTGGAAAAGCGTTTCTTGATTTCTTGGACAGCTTTGGATTCAAGGTCATTGCCACTGTTGCTGGTGTTGGTGGTGTCATCAAGACTGCTGGTGTCATCAAGAATGGAAAGGTGCCCAAATGAACAAGCTGGTGACCATCCTTGCAGTGCTTGGCGCAATCGCATTGGCCATTGCTGCGTGGATGATTGGCCAGCGTGGTCTTGACCCAATGAAAGCAGTGCAGCTGGAACTTGATGTGTTGGATGCAAAGACCAAGGCCAAGCGCCTGCTATTGAACAAGAACGCGTCAGATGCAAGGCGTGACATTGAACGTGAACACAAGGCAACCATAGAAGCATTCAATGAAGACCAGAAGAAACAAGCTGAAGCACTGGCTGATGACCCTGTTGCCCTGTCTGCTTTTTTGGTCAGGGCAGGTAAGCGCAGCTGAAGTCACTTGTGATGGTGACATGTGCGCCACTGAAGTGCAGAAGGGTCAACCTGCGCCATTCACTGGCCAGCTGCTGACCAAGGAACTGGCAATCAGTCTTGGCCAGAAGGCTGACACCTGTGATGTGGTGGTGAAGCGTGAAGTTGACTTTGCCAAGCGCATTGAACGCACAGACGTGACACGCCTTCAACAGACGCTTGACCTTGAACGTGAAGCGCACAAGCAGCGCAACCAGGTGCTGGTTGACCAGCTGAAGCATGAACAGGCGTGGTGGCGTCAGCCAGCATTTGTCATGGTGGCAACTGCTGTGGTGACCATTGGCGTGGTTGTGGCCACTGGCTATGCACTGCAAGGGGTGAACTGAAGATGCAAGCGCCACCACTGGACAACACATTGATTGCATGGCTGCTGTTTGGCGTGGTCAATGTTGGTGCGTTCAGCTTGGTGACATGGCTTGTGCGCCATACGTTCAAGCACACCATTCCACGCCTAGCCAATGGCTTCAGTGAAGAATTGGCTGAAACCAGGCAAGCGTTCACCAATGAATTGCGTGGCCAGCGTGATGCCTTCATGGCTGAACTGCGTTCTGAACGTGAAGCCTTTGACCAGCAGCTTGATGCACAGCGCACAGAATTCAGGGCTGAACTGCAAGCTGAACGCACAGTGCTTGGTGGCAAGATAGACAGGCTGAAAGAATCTGTTGATGATGTGCTGAAAGGGAAACGCTGATGTCTTGTGACAAGCTGACCACATACCCTGTGCGCTTCAGCGCAGGTGACACGCTTCCTGAAGTTGGCTTCAGGTATGGTCTGCCACTGACTGGCCTGACATTCACGCTGACCCTGACGCAGCCTGATGGAACGCAGATTCAGCGTGACCACGTGAACGTGAATGAAGCCAATGGTGAAGGCAAGTTCACCTTCCAAGCTGGTGACCTTGTTTCTGGCTTCAATCAACTGGTCACTGTTGACCTGGACAATGGTGCAGGTGGTGAACAGCGTGTGGCCAAGTTTCTGCTTGATGTGGATGAAGCATGACTGACTGTGGTGTTGATTTCACCTTAGTTGCAGAACCAGTTGAACTGACCTTCACGTGTGATGGCCAAGTGGCCATGACCTTTGAAGTGCAGCAGCAGCTGATGACCTTTGGCTGCATCCAGGGAAGCTTCACTGGTGAAGCCAACACAGCTGCCAATGTTGGTGGTGAAGCAGAAATCTTCAGGGACAAAGTTGGCGCAGTGTTGAACCTGCGCACCATCAGTGGAATCAATGGCATCACTGCTGTTGTGAATGGTGATGTTGTTGAAATTGATGGCAGTGGCGTGTCAACGCCACCAGGTGGAACTGATAGGCAGGTCCAATTCAATGATGGCCTGACTGCGTTTGGTGGTGCAGATGCATACTGGACCACTGATGATTTGCTTGCGTTGAATGGTTTGACTGCCAGCTTTGCAGGCATCACAAGTGGTCTTGGTCAACTGATTGCACGCCTGGCTGATGACAGTGATTATGCACAGTTCAGATGCGCTGGCGTTTACATGGATGATGGTGACCAGCTGCACTGGCGCTATTTTGATTTTGGCTTCCCTGGTTCCTATCGCAAGCTTGGTGCAATCCGTTTTGTTGATACTGGTGGGAAAGGTGGCAGTCAGTCTGAAGTCTTCTTTGATGGTCTGACCACAAGTGCAGTTCCATCACCACCATCACACTTCTTTGGTCCACGTGCATACAACTTTGGTGACATCAACGGGACTGATGGGTATTACAACGCAGTGATGGCAACTGCGCCACGTGATGGTGTTACGCCAGCCTATTTTGTTTTTTACGATAGAAGTGGTGCGCCTGCTGAAATTGAAACAGCAAGCCACTATTGCAATGGCTTCATTGATTACGTTGATGATTACATTGGATTCATCAACGGCAGTCTGATTCAAGAAACTGGCGCAGGTGAACTGACAATCACTGATGGCGCTGCTGGCGCTGACCTGGTTTTTGGCAGGGCATTGGTTGGCGCTGATGCAAACTTCACAGACTTTCCTGATGCACGTGCAGTGTTCAGCCTTGCTGATAGTGGATACACCAACCCATCACGCATTGGTCTTGTTGGTGAAGCCACTGCAACACTTTCTGCGCTGCCTGGAATTGGTCTGCTTGGCATTGGAACTGGCGTCAATGATAGGGGCGGGATTGGTGTGCGTGGCCAGGCCAAGGTCAGCAACACCAATGATGCTGCCAACGCGATTGCTTTGTATGGCGCATCAACTGATGCGCATGTTGGTGGAAGGAACACAGCACTTTTCTTGTGGGCTGTGAATGGAGCAACCAACAGGGCAATTGACATTCTTGGTGGTGACATCAACAGTGCATTGCCACTTGCATGGACTGTTGCAAACAATCAAGCACTAGCGTTCAAGATTGACGCAACCAGTGGCCTTGCTGGAATCATCGCAGTTGATACAACTTCAGGCGCTGAACGTGTCACCATGGCTGGTGCGCTTGATGTGATAGGAAATGCAACAGCAGCAACACCAACTGCGCCAAGTCATCTTGCAACAAAGCAATATGTTGATGACAACATTGGCAGTGGTCACATCAATTGGGCGCAGGAAGAATTCACACCAACAGCTGCGCAGATAACCTTCATCATTTCCAGTCTGCCAGCAGATGCAATTTCAGTTGAACTTTACGTGAATGGCGTTTTGTACGATGAAGGTGCAGGCGCTGATTACGTCAGAAGTGGTCAGACCATCACCTGGTTGAATCCTTTTGTGTTGAAGACAACAGACCAGATGATTGTGCGCTACCAGTAGGGGAAAACATGCCAGCACAAATCCGCGCAGAACAAATTGACACCACTGATGGAACCATCAGCACCATCAACGCAGGTGACGCATCTGCTGAAGGCACTGGTGATGGTGTTTCCAGACGTGACCACCAGCACGCAGTTGCCACTGGCACACCAACTGGAACAGTTGAAATTGGTGACGCTGGTGCTGAAGGCGTTTCCAGTGATTTGGCACGCGCAGACCACGTGCATCCTGTTGGAACGCCAGCAGCGCCAGAAAACGTGGACAAGTCTGCTGCTGCTGCTGGCACTGACGTTGAACCTGCACGCGCAGACCACAAGCATGATGTTGACACAGCTGCTGCTGTTGAACTGACTGACAGCACCAACGCTGAAGGCACTGCTTCCACGCTTGCACGCAGTGACCACACACATGCGCATGGCAACAGGTCTGGTGGTTCACTTCACAGCAATGCAACTGGCGCAGTTGCTGGCTTCATGTCTGCTGCTGATAAGACCAAACTGGATGCGCTGATTGACCCAAGATACAGAACGCCAAAAGATGCTGTGCGTGCATTGGCCACTGCCAATGTCACCCTGTCTGGCAACCAGACTGTTGATGGTGTCACCATGGCAGATGGTGACAGGGTGGCTTGCTTCAGTCAGACCACCACCACGCAAGATGGCATCTATGTGGTGGACACTGGTGGCGCTTGGTCTAGGTCAGCTGATTTCCAGGTTGGTGATGGCTGCGCTGGTGACTTCTTCACTGTTGAAGAAGGCACATCCAACGCTGACACTGCCTGGCTTGTCACCAATGACCAGGGCAGTGACATCATTGGCACTGATGACTTGAACTTGGCGCAGGTTGGCGCTGGCAGTCCACGTGGCGCAGGCGCTGGCCTTGTTCTGAATGGCAATGACCTTGATGTGGTTGCCAATGGTGATGGCAGCATTGTTGTCAACGCTGATGACATTCAGGTTGGTGTGCTTGCCAGTGATGCGCAGCATGGAACGCGTGGTGGTGGAACGCAGCACGCAGCTGCAACCACCAGTGTCAATGGTTTCATGTCAGCAGCAGACAAGACCAAGCTTGATGGTGTTGAAACTGGTGCTACTGCTGAAACCTTCAATCAAGAAAGTGTCACCACTGAAAACATCACCAACAGTGACACTGCGCTGACTGACACGCTGAACGCAACGCCAAAGGCAGCAGCATCTGTGTTGCTGTTCCTGAATGGCGTGCAGCAGGTTCAAGGCGCTGGTCAAGACTACACCATCAGTGGAACCACCATCACGTGGCTTGCTCTCACTGGAACTGCCGTGAACATGAAGACCAGTGACACGCTTGTTGCCTACTATGTGAGCTAGACCAATGCCAGCACCAATCCCGCTAAGGCAGATTGACACGTCAGCGCAACGCACGTTGATTGTTGATGCCAATGGTCAAGGCCACTATGAAACGCTTGCCAATGCGCTGGCAGCTGCAACTGCTGGTGATGTCATCCTGTTGAAGCCAGGCAGTGTTCACAATGGTCCATTCAATGTGCCTGATGGTGTCACCATCAAAGGTGCTGCTGACCCATACTGTTCAACTGATGCAAGGGCATTGCTTCAGCGTTCAGTTGGTGCTGGTGGTGGCAATGTCATTGGCTTCAGCGGAAGTGCATACCTTGAAAACATTTATGTCAGGGTCAGCACAACAACAGGCTTTGGCGCAGGTGACATTGCGCGTTGCATGACCTTCAGCAACAATGGTGAAATTCTGTGCCTGCACAACTGCATGGTGGAAAATTCTGAACCTGGCCACACTGGTCCAGGCGTAGGTTCAGCCTATGCGTTGCAGCTTTTACAAGGAACAGTCAGGGCATTCAAAACCAGATTCAAGATTTACAATCTTGATGGTGACCTGTCTGTTGCGCAGGCAGTCAGAATTGATGGTGCGCTTAGTTGCCTGTTTGAAGTGGAACAGATTTGGCTAAATGCATCTGGTTCACCATCACAAGCATTGTATGTGGACAACAGCAGCGCATCACTGTCAACGCGTGATGTGCGCAGTGACACTGTTTTAATCAATGCAATCAGCAACTGGTCAAATTGGGCTGGCTACTTCAGCAGCATCACCACTGGTCAAGAACCAACACAGCGTGCCTATCTGGATAAGCTGCTTGGCAATGTAACCTTCAATGCTGTTTATGACCATGGCAACCTTGGTGCCACACCAACCATTGACTTCAGCGCAGGGCAGAAGCTGACCGGAACTGTCAGCGCAAGCATCACTGCCATCACATTCACTGCGCCACGTGGACCAGGCAACTTCATGCTGGAACTTGAAGTGAATGCCACTGGTGGTTACACACTGCCAGCATCTGCGTGGCCAGCATCTGTCATCACACCACAAGGTGGCAAGACACCTGACTTTGATGGCAGTGCCAACGCAAAGAATCTTTATGCTGTCTATTATGATGGCACCAATTACTGGCTAAGTTGGGCCAAACAAGGTTGGGCGCATCCAACATGACAGACACGCTGCTGCCATTCACTGACGGTTCATCTTCTGGCGCATGGTCTGTGGTTGGTGCTTCATCAATTGCAGATGCGCTTGATGACAGTGATGATGCGTCCTATGTGTGGATTGATGGCGCAGCAGTCAATGACTTCTTTGACCTGAAGCTTGATAATGCATGTGGCGCAGTTGATGAAGATGCCACTGAAGACGTGGTGCTTTCATTCAGGGCCAAAGTGCTGGCAGCTGGTCAGCGCACATGTGAAATCAGCGTGGCAATCTATGAAGGTGACCCATCATCTGGTGGCACGTTGATTGGTGCAAGGAAGCAGAACCTTGATGAAGCCTGGACGCAGGTGGATGCAGGCTTCAGCTGGCAAGTGGTTTTGGCCAATATCAGTGACTTCAATGCTGTGTGGTTGCGCATCAGCGTTTCAAAGATGACTGGTGGTGGTGACCCTGCGCAGCCTGCAATCAGCCTTGGTCAAGTTGCGTTGCCAGGCACCATCAGCAAGAACGTGGCAATGCCATCAACACGCACAGTTGAAATTGGAACACGTTACAATGTACGCCTTGTTGAAGGTGGTGTCAGGCTGCGCAAGTGCACGTTTGATGGTCTTGAATGGTATGACAAGCAAGGCCAGCAACTTGAAGGAATCAGGGAATTTGAAGTGGATGACTTCTGATGGCCATCACGCTTGACAACACATCACAGGGATTTGTCAGCACCAGTGGACCACTGACGTTCAACCACACCATTGGCAGTGGCAGCAATCGCCTGCTGGTCATCAGCTTTGCAATTGAAACTTCATCAGCGCCAGTCACTGGCCTGTCAGTCACATACAATGGTGTCAGCTGCACAGTGGTCAGAACAGATGCATCAGGGACAAGTGGCTATGCCCTGACCACTGGCATTGCTTACATGGATGAAGCCAACCTGCCTGCTGCTGGCACCTATCAGGTCAGCATCAGCATGACCAACACAGGAACAGACAACATCAATGGTGGTGCTGTCAGTGTTTTTGATGCTGGTCAGTCAGGTCCAGAAGCAAACAATGGTCAAGGCAATGCCACATCAGGCAGCAGCGTGCAGACCAGCATCACAACCAGCACCAATGGTGCGTGGTGCTTTGATGCTGTTGGCAGTGGCAACGCAATCACATTCACTGTTCAGGATGCTGAACAGACCCAACGTTGGGAAGTCACAGCCAGCAGCAGTGGTGGCGCAGGCAGCACTGAAGAAGTTGCCACTGCTGGAACTGAAGACCTTGGCTGGACCTTTGATGCAACAAGCAATCGTGATGCGCACAGTGTTGCAGCGTGGCCACCAGCTTCTGTTACCACATACAAACTTGAAGGAATCACCAAGGACAATTCTGGCAATCCACTTGGCAGCTGTGAATGCTACCTGCTGAAAGATAATGGTGATGACACCTATGATTTCATTGACCAGCAGACCAGCAATGCCACAACAGGTGCCTATAGTTTCACTGGCCTGACTGACAATGACAGTGCCTATCAGGTGGTGGCGTGGAAGGATGACACGCCACACGTTTATGACTGCACAGACCATGTGCTGACACCAGTGGTGGAATAGATGGCGCTTGCGATTGGTACAAACTGTGGCTTTGTCACAACTGCACCAACAGCTGACCCTGCTGGCACTGGCACGCGCACCATGGACAATTACAAGCGTGGCATCAATGATGTCACGCCTTCAACCAACCAAGTTGTTACTGAAGTTGGTTGGTGGTGTGCAGTTGCCAGTAATGCAGGAACATATGAAGTTGGCATCTATGCTGACAGTGGTGGCGTTCCTGGTGCCAGGCTTTACGTTTCAACAGGCAACGCAAAGGGAACCACAGCAGGATGGAAGGTTGTCACTGGTCTGAATTGGGAACTGCAAGCCAACACCACATATTGGATTTGCGTTGCCCTGACCAACACCACCACCACAACCACAATCGACTATGGAACGCTGACCAGTTACAACTATGTTTACACTTCAGGCGCAAGCACGCTTCCTGACCCATTTGGTTCAACCAGCACTTCAACCAACCAGACGCTTGCCATCTATGCAGTCATTGAAGAAGCAACCACATACACCATTGAAGGCATCACCTATGATGTTGATGGTGAAGTGATTGGCAGCTGCGATTGCTACCTATACAAAGACAACCTTGATGACACGCTGACCTTTGTTGACCACGTGACCAGCAATGCAACCACTGGTGCATACCAGTTCACAGGCATTGGTGACACTGATGCGCAATATATGGTCTTGGCCATCAAGGATGACACGCCACATGTCTTTGATGTGACTGACCACGTTCTGCAACCGGCAGAAACACCATCAGTCAGCTATGACCTTTATCTGCGTTCAGATGCAGACAAGGGTGAAACTTCACCTGACAATGACTTGCGCCTGCGTGATGCAGACGCGAAACAGCCACTGCTGGCTGATGTGAATTTCTTTGGCTGCAATTTCTAAAGGGGTGACACATGGAAGAAAAGAAGGAACAACAAGCTGAAGCCAGGGTCATTGATGCATACGCGTGCAGTGATGATTTGCGTTCTGCGCTGCTTGACTTTCTTGAAAATGAACCACTGCCATTGAAGAAGTCAGGTCCACTTGTGGCTGGCCTGCGTCAGATGGCACCAATCAAAGTGACAGTGAACGTGAAGCAAGAAGAAGGGAAGAAGGGTTGAACCAATGTCAGTTGAAGTCATCAGCACATACACAGAAGGCGACACCAGACCTGTGCTGTCACGCAACTATGGCAGTGGAAGCATCAACATCACTGGTTGGACCATCACGCTGACCATTGACAGAATTGGTGTGCCATTGTTGACCAAGACAGCCAGCATTGATGATGGCCCTGCTGGTGACTTCAGCTTCACGTTTGGTGTTGATGATTTGGTTGCTGGTGAAGGTCAGGCAGCGCAAATCAGGTTTGATGATGGCGCTGGTGGTGTGTTCACGCAGAAGGATATTCAGTTCAACGTGGCTGAAAGGCTGGCGTGATGATTCTTCAGCTGCATGTTGAAGATGTGATTGACCAGGTTGCTGATGGCCAACCACACATTCTTGACCTTCAAGCACTGTCAACCATCGCAGTTCACAGAACAGGCAAAGACCTGAGGAATGACATTGACCTTGGTGACACTGCCGTTGAAGTGTGCAGCCATTTCACTGGCATCAATGACACCTATCCAGAAGTGGCCAAGGCCACAGGTGGGGAAGTTCCATATGACTTCATCATTGGTGGTGACCTTGGTGCGCCTGAATATGATGGTGTCATCTGGCAGTGCCTTTCTTTGTCTGATGCTGGTAGACACGCCAAGCGTTTCAACAGCACTGCCATTGGTGTTGCCTGTCTTGCTGACCCAAGGGTCAGACCATGCAGCGCCAAGCAGATGGCAAGTCTTGTTGACCTGTGCGCTGTGTTGTCCATGGCCATCAAGCGTGACCCTTTTGACTGCCTGCGTGGTCATATGGAACTTCCTAACGCAAGCAGTGACCCAAACAAGCAGTGCCCTGGTCCACTGCTTCCAATGAAAGTGTTGCGTGATGATGTTGCCACTGCGCGTGCTGAACTTGGATTGCAGTTGACCTTGATGGCAGGTGTGAAGCTGTGAACCTGAAGACAATGCAGAACAAGACTGGCAAAACTGCCATTGCTGTTGCAGTCATCACTGCAATGGCAACGCTTGGCAAGGCGTGGATTGATGCGCGTGGTGCTGACAAGTTGCAGATTGTTGTTGCAGCTGAAGTTGCACGCAATGACCAACGCTGGCAGGCAGTGGAACGATTGATTGAATCGCAAGCTGATGACCACAAAGACATGACCAAGATGCGTGAAGCAGTTGCAGCGTTGAAGGTCAGTGTTGAACTGCTTGCACGCAACCAGCGCAATGCTGCGCGTGAAGCAGCTGGTGGCGTGCAGCTTCCTGATGCGCCAAAGGTGGTCAAGACCAAGGCAGCAGCTGAAGCCATGCTGAATGATGTTGGTGCTGAACGCATCCAGGCTGTGCGTGACAAGCTATTCAATGGCGATTGACCAGCAGCTGCTTCTTCCTGTCCCCTTCAATCTGATTCTGTTCTGGCTGCTGTGTCTGCTGCTGTTCCTGTGGTGGACACTGCGCATTCTGCGCGATTGATGACATCAGCACTATAATGTGCGCACACTGCGTCAATAATCCATCAATTCTGTTGTAACCTGCTGTTTTTGTTTGGAAATCTCGAGCCTGGCAACCTTGGCCACGCTTGCCATGTTCTGCCAGGCGTGTCATTCTGGACACTGGCCACAGGTCCAGGCGCAACGCCAGCAGGCGCAGTTGGTTCCAGTCCACTGACGCAGGCGCACATTGACTGAAGCCAGAAGGTGCGTGCCGATTCCTGGCAGGGTCATGGCCAGGTGTGTGCGCCTGATGCAGCAACAACTGTGATGCAGGCGCTGGTCAACCACCTGGCAATCCATCCCTTGCACCATTCATTGGTGCGTCTAGTCCAAAGACACTGATTGAATCAACGTCAGTTGTGTTCTGACGCCTGGTGACTTGCGCAATGCAGGTCATCATGGTCAGCACATTGCTGAAACCAAAACACAGAAAGGAACGTGGAAATGATGAAAGCCAAAGACATGAAGCACATGCGCAGAATGGTCAAGGTGGCCATTCAGAAGTTGGAAGCTGGCTGTGACTTCCCTGAAGACAAGCTGCTTGTCTTGCACAGCTATGGCTGGCGCATGGGAAGGGTGCTGAAGGCAAAGGCGCAGAAGCTGTTGAAGGAACACAGCCAATGCCAGGGCTGAAGTTTGACATTTTCAATCCAGACCACCAGGTGAACATGAAGCGCATCTGGTGTGCGATGGATGAAGCCAACAGCACTTTTTTCACATGCATCAATCATCACCCTGACTGTGCCTTTGAACTTGGTGGCGCTTGCGTTCATCAGTTGCGCAAGGTGCTAGGTGAACAGGCCAGCCACTTCAAACCGCCAACTGCGCCTGCGCGTGTTGGTGTGGTTGCGTGCTGCAAGACCAAGATGAACAGGCCAGCACCAGCACGCAGCCTGTATCAATCACACCTGTTCAAGTTGTCTGTTGCCTACCTGACCAAGCGTTGCAGCGTTTGGGTCATCCTGTCTGCCAAGCATGGTGTTGTGATGCCTGATGACATCATTGAACCATATGACCTGACGCTGGCAGACATGACCAAGGCCAAGCGTGACAGTTGGGCAACCAAGACCAACAAGCAGCTGCTGAAGCTGTTTGGTGATGGTGTGATTTACACTGCCATCTGTGGCCTGCACTATCGTGCAGCACTGCGTGGCTTCACATACATGGAACAGCCAACCAGTGGTCTGACGCTTGGAAGGCTGAAGCAGTTTCTGAACAATGACCTTCATGGCAAGCGCCAGCCAAAGGTCATCTTGAAAGCATTGGGGAGATTGTAGCCATGGCTGCAAAGAAGAAGACATCAACCAAGGCCAAGGATGAAAAGCCAGTGATGGCGCTTCACCTGACGCTTGGAAGCTTCCTGCTGACCTTCCACAGTGGAAGTCACTTCACCATTGGCTGCGTGGCTGGCAGTCCAATCACCTTCTTCAATGTCAGATGGTATGTCTGGCAAGACTTTGAATTGAAGCTTGGCCACTGGCAACCAAAGTTTGGTCTTGGCAGTGGCAGGGCTGATGGCAGACCAAAGCGTGCTGACAGGGCCAATGTCAGCAAGGCTGCTGAACAGAAAATCACAGCAGCGTTGGTCAGGGGCATTGAAGACATGATTGCTGCGCAGGGCAGTCAATGGGATGAATTCTGCGCGTGCCTTGAAGAAGCTGACAAGCGTGACAACATGCGCAAGCTTGCGCAGCTGCGTTCACGCGCAATGGAATTGGAAGCTGAACTTGAAGACATCAACCAACGCATTGCTGAAATTGAACGGTTCACCATATAAAGGTGAACAGAAAGGAACGCGGGAAATGCGCATCATCAAACAGACCAGCAACATGCAGGTCTTTGAACAGAAGGTGGGAAGCAGCTTGTTCACCTTCAGTCTGGAACTGCGTGAATGCAACCTGCCCTGGCGCTGCCAGGCGTGGCACAGTGGCAAGCCTGCCATTGGCATCTGGAAGGCGCATGGCAACACCAAGCAGCAGGCCACGCAGGCTTGCATCAAACTGATTCATCAGTCACTGCGTGCAGCACGCATGACCATCCCAAGGTGACTGTCATGGCCAAGACCAAGTTGACCAATTCAGGGATGATGCTGGAAGGCACTTCACCACTGCGTGATTCACAGATGCACACCAAAGAAGTGAATGGCCTGACGCCACATGACCTTGGCATCATGCTGCGCAGACTGAACACGCTGAAGCACTATGTTGCTGACAGTGGTGACTGTTGCAGGCGCATTGATGCCTGCATTGAAGTTGTGCAGGGTCTGGCTGACCTGTGGACCAGGGAAAGTTACAGGTTCAACCATGTGACTGCTGGCCAGCGCAGGCGCAACAGGCAGAACAAGGTCAGGGAACTGAAGCCTGTGAAGAAGGCAGGCAGGCAGCTGACTGAACAGGAAGAAGAAGCCCTGATGCATCTGTCAGGGCAGTCACTGGAATGGATGGTTGAATAACCAGATGGTTGCTTGACCCTTGTGCCTGTGGCGCTTCTGCGTTACAGGCACACAGTCAAGCCATCAATGGTTGATGACTTGAACACAGTGCAGCGTATAGCTGCCAGAAAGGAACGTGGAAGCCATGGCCATGATTTGCTATCAACCAAAGCGTTTTGCGCAGAAGACGCTGGAACTGATTGCAACAGCCAACACCATCATCAGTGACTATCTCAGTCAGGGATACATGCTGACCTTGCGCCAGCTGTATTATCAGCTGGTGGCACGTGACATCATTCCCAACACGCAGAAGGAATATAAGAGAGTAGGCAGCGTGTTCAATGATGCACGTTTGGCAGGCATGATGGATTGGTCAGCCATTGAAGACAGAACGCGCAACCTTCAGACGCGTGCTTCATGGGATTCACCTTCTGACATCCTTGAAGCAAGCGCCAGTCAGTTCAGACTTCCAATCTGGAACAGCCAACCATGTTACGTTGAATGTTGGATTGAAAAGGAAGCGTTGGCTGGCGTGTTCCAGTCAGCCTGCCATGACCAACGCGTGCCATTCTTCAGCTGCCGTGGTTACACCAGTCAGTCTGAAATGCATTCAGCTGCGCAACGCCTGAAGCGCAAGTCACGCGCAGGCAAGCAGGTGGTCATCATTCACTTTGGTGACCATGACCCTTCAGGCATTGACATGACACGTGACATTGCTGAACGCCTGAACCTGTTTGGTGCCAAGCTTGATGTGAAGCGCCTGGCGTTGAACATGGACCAGGTTGAACAGTATGAACCACCACCAAATCCAGCCAAGACCACTGACAGCAGATATGATGGTTACATCCAATCCTATGGTGATGAATCATGGGAACTGGATGCGCTGGAACCTTCTGTGCTGTCTGACCTGGTGCAAAGTCACGTGCAGCAGCTGATTGATGAAGATGCCTGGCAAGACATCATTGACCAGGAAGAAGAAGCCAAGCAGCGCCTTCAGGAAATCGCTGACAGTTGGGATGACTAATTGAATCACCAGTCACTGGCAGGCGCTTCACGCGTCTGTCAGTGGCTTGGTCACTGGTTCCTGGCAACAGGCGTCAGTGACCAAGCATGGTGCTTGGACCAGCCAAGAAAGGAACGCGGATATGAAATATACCATTGAACTTTGTGACAATGGATTCATTGTCACCATCAGGAAGCGCAAGGATGAATTTGTTGCACGCTATGTCTTCACTGATGCGCAGGTGATGATGGCATGGCTGACCAGCAAGATGGTTGGTGAATGATGGCACATCACACTGACATTCACGTGATGACCATTGCGCACACACTGACTGTCACCATGAACCAGGCGCAGACGTTCATCACCTTCAGCATTGAAGATGAAGACGCAGCTGAACTTGGTGAAGAAGGTTGGGCGCATCAGTTCCCCCTGGCCTTTGTTGTCTGTGACACGTGCAGTGGCAAGGGCAAGATTGTGAATCCATCAGTTGAATGTGATGGTGGTGGCTTCACGCAATCTGAATGGAATGAAGCGTGCTATGAAGACCCTGACTTCGCTGATGACTATTTCAGTGGAGTGTATGACATTGCTTGCCCTGAATGCAGTGGCCAGCGTGTCATTCCTTGGGTCAATGAAGAATTGGTCAAGAACAATCCAGATTGGAAGAAGGTGCGCAAGCGCATTGATGAATTGCAGCGCATGGAAGCTGAAGACGCTGCAATGCGTGAAGCTGAACGCAGGTTTGGTTGCTAGCGTGGTGTGATGCTAATGCTGCTTGGTGATGGCTGGCACCAGGCAGCATTGATGACACCATGGTGGTTGTCAGAAAGGAACGCGGAAGATGGAACGCAAAGACTTCTGTTTTGGTTGTGGTTGGGAAGGCAAGCACAGGGAGCACAACACCTGCCCTAAGTGTGATGGCAAGCTGACACTGACCATCAAGTGCAGCTGTGGTCAATGGGTCGTGTGTGGTGGCTTCACCAACACCTGTGACTGTGGCGCTGACTTCAACTGGTCAGGCCAGCAGCTGGCTGCACGCAGTCAATGGGGTGAAGAAACTGGTGAATCGGCTGAAGACATCATTGCAGCTGGTAACAGTCAGAAGTGCCTGGCGTGTGATGGTGATGGCTGTGAACAGTGCAGTGGAACTGGTTGGCTTCCTGCCAACTGCGATTGGTAAAGCGGACTAGACCAGGGATGGAATGACCCAAGGGGCTGACTGCTGCGCATTGTGCGTGGTGGTCAGCCCCTTCTTTTTTTGTGCGTTGACTGCATCAACACCAGCTGTTAGTCAGATGATTCCTTCAACCACAAAGGGGTGACACATGGCAAAGAAGAAGAAGGCAAAGAAGAAGGTTGGTCACAAGCACCAGTGGCGTCAAATGTCCAATGCCAAATACACCAAGGTGTGCAAGGTGTGTGGCATGAAGATGACTGGAAAGAAGGTCAAGGCTGGTGGCAGGTTTGGCTTCAGGCTTGAACTGACCTTCACTGATGCCAAGGGGAAGAAGATTGTGATTCCAAAGCATCACAACTTCAAGACTCCCCCCTGCCCTGGACCTGCCAAGGCCAATTCCAAGGCCACCAAGAAAGCTGCCTAGAAAACTTTTTCAAAAAAAGTTTTCTAGCTGCACAAGGCGTGCACTGGTCCATTGAAGACTGGTGCACGCCTTTTTCTTGATGCGCATCTGCATCACAACACACACAGTCACGCGTTGAAAAAAATTTCTGAAGGCGTGATGCAAGCACGCTTCACGCAGTGGCGTGCTGCGTGCATTCAATCCATTATATTGAATACATCAATTTGACGGGATTTTTTGGAAATGGGATAATGAATTATCAGTTGATGGAAATGGTTTTCATCAACGCGTGGTCTTTGACATTGAAAGGAACGTGGAAGCCATGAAGGTGACAGACAAGCGTGTCAGGTATCAGGTCTTTGAAAAGGATGGACCTATCCACAACTTCAGCAGCAAGAAAGCTGCGCAGAAGAAGTGGAACCAGCTGAAGAAGGAAGGCAAGGCTGATGGTGAAATCTGGGATACCAAGAACAACAGCCTAAGCAGATTCTTCAACTTCTAGTCTGGTGACTTGACCAGTGCTGCCTGGTGTGATTGAAGGCATCATTGCACCAGGCAGCATCAGTCAGGCTACCAGCCTGAAGAAAGGAACGCGGGAATGGTCAAGGTGAAGAAGGCAGGGAAAGAAGGCCATGTGCGTGGTGTCTGCGCAGCTGCACGCTGCAATCTTCCATCAACAGTCATTGATGGAAGCAAGGTCATTTGGAAGCATGACACGCCACTGTGTGACAGGCACTGGTCTGACAGGTGTGATTGGCTGGAACAGATGCGTGAACAGCCTGCGTGATGCAGGCAGAAAGGAACGTGGAAGAAGATGAATCCCAGATGGACCAAGGAACAACTGAACAAGGTGAAGCAGCTGCACGCGCAGGGACATGATGACCACAGCATTGCTGACTTGATGCAAGCTGACAGACCTGGCGTGACTGCCACCACGATTGGCAAGGTGCGCAGCTATCACAAGCTTGGCCTGCACAGGAAGGGCAAGCGTGGCGCATCACGCAGGGTCAAGCATCCTGTGGTGAAGCCAGTGTCAGTGACCAAGCCCAATGGCAAGCAGAAGGTTGGCCAAGGCCAGGCCACTGTCACCATCAACACTGACAACATCAACGCCACCTTCACTGTCACCAAAGACGTGGCAGTGACTGTGCTTGGAATGCTTGTCTGACCCTGGCGTCAATTGCCAAGGTTTCCAGGGGCTGGCTGCTGTGATGGTGGCCAGCCCCTTTTCATTGATGCCACCAGCGTTCTGGTCTATAGGCGTGGCTTCACAACCAGCCCCTGCCAGCCAGGGGGAAAGGAACGCGGAACAATGGCTGCAAAGAAGAAGACACCTGCGCGTAAACCACGCGCAAAGAAGACCAAGACCACACCAAAGCTGACTGAACCACAGGTCATCAAGGTCAGTTGCAGTGGCGTGCCACGCTTCTTTGATTGCGCCAGCAGCGCAATCGTCAGTGATGCGCCATTCAATCCAGGGAACGTT
>Ga0209536_100000969_pt1 | contig 47249 bp, 42 predicted proteins | sample DeeMarSeWOR28_12_FD_187461 | JGI IMG/M metagenome (GOLD analysis project Ga0209536, IMG submission 187461) | Marine sediment microbial communities from White Oak River estuary, North Carolina - WOR-2-8_12 (SPAdes) (version 2) | ecosystem: Environmental > Aquatic > Marine > Intertidal zone >...
GCTCCGGGGTATCGCATCGCTGACCGATGCAGCACCTTGTGAAAGAAGCGACCCGTCAGTTTCACCCGCTGTGAGGAAACGATGGACGACAGGCGATGGAAGGGCCCGAACACACGGATCATCCACGGCGGTCAGCATCCCGACCGCGAGACGGGCGCCGTGAGCGTTCCCATCTACCAGAGCTCGACCTTCGCCTTCGAGAGCGCGGAGCATGGGGCCGCCTGCTTCCGGGGCGAGCCCGGCTACAAATACACGCGACTCGCGAATCCCACGACCGAGGCGCTGGAACGCAGCGTGGCCCTGCTGGAGGGGGGCGCTGGAGGGCTCGGGGCCGCCAGCGGCATGGCGGCGATCAACTCCCTCTACATGACGCTGCTCGGCGCGGGAGCTCATGTCGTCGCCGGCGATGCCCTGTATGGTCCCTCGCGGACGATTCTCGAGACGGAGTATTCGCGATTCGGCGTCGCCGCCGATTTCGTCGACTCGTCGATCGCCGCCAACGTCGAGCGGGCCATGCGGCCGGAGACGACGCTCGTCTATGTCGAGACACCGGCGAATCCGACGCTCAAGCTGACCGACATCGCGGCCTGCGCGGAGATCGCGCATGCGCACGGCGCGGTGCTGGCGGTGGACAATACCTTCGCGTCGCCCTACCTGCAGAACCCGATCGCTCTCGGGGCCGACATCGTCGTGCACAGCATGACGAAGTTCATCAACGGGCACTCGGACGTGGTGGCAGGGATGATCGTAGCGGCGGACGAGGAACTGCTGGAGCGCCTCCGACTCGTCCACGTGAATCTCGGTGGAACCATGGACCCCCACCAGGCGTGGCTGGTGTTGCGCGGGATCAAGACGCTGGGCCTGCGGATCGAAAAGGCCCAGGAAAACGCGAAGACGCTCGCACGACACCTGGAGTCCCACCCGGCGGTGGAGTGGATCCGCTATCCGGGACTCAAGAGCCATCCGCAGTTCGAGCTCGCCGCACGTCAGATGCGGGGACCGGGCGGGATCCTCTCGTTCGGCGTGGTGGGCGGCGTGGAGGGTGGCCGCCGGTTCATCGATTCGGCCGAGCTGATGGTCCGGGCCGTGAGCCTCGGCGGAATCGAAACGCTGGTCGAGCACCCGGCATCGATGACACACAAGGGAGTTCCGCGGGACGAGAGACTCGAGGCAGGCATCACCGACGATCTGGTGCGCGTGGCCGTGGGTTGCGAGGACGCCGAGGACCTGATCCTCGACCTGGATCGAGCCCTCCAACAGGCGATGGAGGCGGAGACGGCCGGCGTCTAGACCGGCGGGTTCGGGTCAGAAGTCGAAGTACGCCGCGAAGGAGAGCCGGGTCGCCGTTCCGGAGTCGCCTCCCTTGTTCACGCGCCGTCCCCAGGACCCCTCGATTCCGACTCTTCCGCCTTCCGTAAACAGCCAGAAGGCGTTGGCGGACAAGTACTGCGACGACTGGTAGGCATCGTCCGGCTGAAAGCTCCGGTTCTGGACCCCCAGGATCCCCCCGGTGACGTTCGTCTCGAGATCCCTTCCCAGCAGACGCCGGCGGTTCCACGTGATGAAACCACCATAGGAGATCATGCGTTCGTAGGCGCCCGTGGTCGGATTGTAGATCAGGTCCAGGCCTTTGCCGCCCAGGCTGCCGACGAAACGCGAGATTGCCACGCCCCCGAGGAACTGGAACAGGACGGCATCGACGTCCGATACCTGGGACCGGCCGGAAAGCATGCCTCCGAGACCTGGCAGGAAATCGGTGTTTCCCTCGCGATCGTTTGCCGCCAGCGTGCGGATGACCGCCGAGATCTGGAGGTGTCCCCAGTCGGAAGTGAGCTTGGCCCGGGCCGTGAGGTCCCCGAACCCCTGGAATGTCGCCTCCGACGAATCCGGGCTCGAGACGTCGGCTTTCGGCGCTTCGATGGCTACCGCCCAGCTCGTGGTGTCCGATGCCGTGGCGGTATACCGGATCTGTGGCGAACGGACGGTCGTCGAACTGGGGGGGCCTTCGAAGTCGACCGTGACGGGAAGCGCATCGAGGTCGGTGAACGTGGACCAGGTCTGGCCGGCGAGCACCCGTCCGTATTCTCCGAAAGCGTGCCGCAGTCGGAACGAGTCACCCGCCCCCCGGAAGTCGGCTTCGATCCTGCCGAATACCAGTCCGCCCGACGTGGCGCGCGACAGCTCGAATCCGATCCTGGACTGCGTCGCCTGCAGGAAGAACCGCGCCTGCTCGGTCACCACGGGGCCTACCGGGATCTGGTAGGTATCGAACGCGTCCGTATTCTGAAGCCCGTTGAAGTCGTATGCGCCGTTGAGCCGGATCGAGGCCCGGATCCGGAGCTGTCCCCGCTGATCTGGCGTCTCGAACAGAAAGCCGGCCCGCTCAGAAACGTCCTGCGGGTGCTCATCCCGCAGGGTGTCCGCCTCGGCGCGTGCCAGATCCTGGGCGATCAGGGCGGAGTCGGTGATCGCGACAGCCACCGAGTCCTCCTGGGCGACTGCCGGCGCCGCGCCGGAGGATAGCCCCAGCAGGGCGGCAAGAAGCAGCGCTCCGGCGAACCGGCGCGGGACGATCAGACTCCGGGCAGGTACCAGCACACGACTTTCGGTTCGGTCATCTCCTGCAGCGAGAACTTCAGGCCCTCACGCCCCAGCCCCGAATTCTTCACCCCGCCGAACGGCATGGAATCCAGGCGATAGTCGGTCGAGTCGTTGAGGATCACGCTCCCGCAGTCGAGACCGGCCGCCAGCTTGTGGCAGACGGTCACGTCGTTCGAGAACCCGGCGGCGTGCAGTCCGTAGTTGGCGCTGTTCGCCTTCGCGATCGCATCGTCCAGGTCGTCCACCGGGTACAGGTTCACGGCCGGCCCGAACACCTCCTCGAAGTGGATCGTGGCGTCCTCCGGCACGTTCTCCAGCACCGTGGGCGGAACCAGCGCACCGTCGCGCGTTCCGCCGGCCAGCAGGGTGGCTCCCTTGTCGACCGCTTCCTTCACCCAGCGCTCCACACGCTTCGCCTCGCCCTCGTTGATCATCGGGCCCATGTCGGTGGACTCGTCCAGCTTGTCTCCGATCCGGTAGGCCTTCGCCTGTTCCACGAACCCGTCTCGAAAGGCGTCGTAGATGTCGCGGTGGATGTAGATCCGCTGCACGCCGATGCAATTCTGGCCGGCGGCCCAGAAGGCACCGGACACGCAGGTCTCCACGGCCCACTCCAGGTCCGCGTCCTTCCACACGATGACCGGCGAGTTCGAGCCCAGTTCCATGCCGATCTTCTTGAGGCCGACCCGGGACATGATCCGCTCGCCGGCCTCCACGCCACCGGTGAACGACACCATCCGCACCCGCGGATCTTCCACCAGGGCGTCGCCGAGGACGGCGCCGTAGCCCGTGATGCACTGCAGCACCCCGGCCGGAAGTCCCGCCTCCATGAACGCTTCGGTGAGCTTGAGCCCGGACAGCGGTGTGACGGTGGCGGGCTTGAGGATCACCGAGTTCCCGCCGGCGATGGCCGGGCCCAGCTTGTGCGCGACGAGGTTCAGCGGGTCGTTGAACGGAGTGATCGCCAGCACGACGCCGATCGGGACCCGCTCGTAATAGCCGCGGCGCATCTCCCCGCCGGGAAAGGAGTCGAACGGAATCGTCTCGCCCTGCAGACGTTTCGCCTCCTCCGCCGCGATCGTCAGAGTATTCACGCAGCGGCGAGCTTCGCCGCGTGCCTCCCGGATCGTCTTCGAACCCTCCCGGGCAATGGTGACCGCGAATTCCTCCCGTCTCTCGGAGATGATCTCCGCCGTGCGATACAGAACTTTCGCCCGTTCGTACGTCGTCATCTTCCGCGCCGTCTCACGCGCCGAACTGGCGGTAGCCAGGGCAGTCTCCACGTCCTGGTGATTCGCGGCGGGAACGGTATCGATCAGCGAGTCATCGAACGGATCGCGTACGTCGATCGTCTCCTCGCGATCGACCCATTCGTGACCGAGGAGCATCTTCATGACGGCCTCCGGTGCTCGGGGCTTGCCCCCGGCGGTTGGCGTTTCTCAGATCCGGGCGAGGGCCTGTTCGAGATCGGCGATCGTGTCGTCCGGGTGCTCGGCACCGACACACAGGCGGACCATGTTGCCCGGGATTCCGGCCAGCTGACGGCCTTCCTCGCCCTGCTGCTGGTGCGTCGAGATCGCCGGGATGGTGGCGACGCTCTTGATCCGGCCCAGGTCCGTGGCGCGCCAGATCCGCTCCAGGCCGTCGAAGAAATTCCGCGTGTCCGCCACCGAACCGCTCACGTTGAACGACATCAGGTGCCCGAACGCGTGAACATCCTCGTCGACGACCCGCATGTAGCGCTTCGCCAGGCCGTGCAGCGGGTGATCTTCGAGCCCCAGGTAGTCCACCTGTTCCACCCGCGGGTGATCGGCCAGCCAGCGGGCGACGGCCATGGTGTTCCGGGACATCTGTTCCATCTTCAGGCGCAGCGTACGGACTTCCCCGAGCACGAGATGCGCCACGTTCGGCGACATGGCGGGACCGGAGTCCCGGAACGGCCACAGCTTGAGCCACAGCCCGTAATCCGCCTTCACCTCGTCCACCAGGTGGCGGGATACGAGATCGTGCCGGGCGATCACCGCCCCGGAGATCGTGCAGCCACCGGCCGCGGCGGTCTTCGACAGCGAGTGGACCACGATGTCCGCGCCGTGCTCGAGAGGTCGCATCAGCGCAGGCGTGGCGACGGTGGCGTCCACCACGAGCGGGATCCCGTGCGCGTGCGCGAGCTCCGCGACAGCCGAAATGTCCGCGAACGCCTGCTGCGGGTTCGAGGGAATCTCCGCATACAGGAAGCGGGTGCCCTCGTCGATCAGCGGTTCCCATTCCTCGATCTTCCACGGCTCGCGAACCCAGCGGACCTTCGCGCCGCGCTCCGCCATGCGGACGTTGAACAGCTGGAACGTCCCTCCATAGGTCTGCGCGGCGGAGACGAAGTTGACGTTCTCGGCTCCTGAACCCTCCCGCGCCAGCAGCGGCTCCACCGCCTGCTTGATCGCGGCCATCCCCGACGAAGTGCACAGGCCCGTCGCATCGCAATCGCACCCGTACGATTCCAGCAGCGCCAGGGTCTCTTCCAGATAGAACACGGTCGGGTTGTGGATTCGCGAGTAGCACCAGGTGGGGATCTGGTACGAGAGCGCCGCCTCCATCTCGTCGCTGTCTCGATACGCCTGCGAGGTGGAGGGAAAGATCGGCTCAATGATCCCGCCCTGTCCGCCGCTGAAGGCCTCCTCCGCGCTGTACATGCCATGTACGGCGATCGTGTCGAATCTCAGCCGGCGCACCCTGTCCCGGTGCGCCTTGCGTTCCGACATGTAGATCTTCGCCCTCTCGACGTACTCCCGTACGCCGTCCGCGGTCATGACTGTCATCCTCTCACCTCTCCGTTCAGCACGGGGCGGCCCGAAATCAGGCGCTCGTGCGATGAATCTCCAGCAGGTCGACGAGAACTGAATAGCCGGTCTCCAGGCGTCCGGCACCCGGCCCGACGAGGGTCACCTCTCCGAGGATCCCGGTGTCGAAGGTCACCGCGTTCATGGCACCCCCCACCGACGAAAGGGGGTGACTGAGCGGAATACGCTGTGGCGCGACCACGGCCTTGAGCCCCGCCGGGCTGCGCTCCAGGGAGCCGATCAGCTTCCAGCGTTCCCCCGCGGCGGCGGCCGATGCGATGTCGTCCGACGTGATCCCGGAGATTCCGGTCCGGTCGACGTCGGCCATCCTCAGCGGCTCATTCATGAGCAGGTTCCCGAGGATGACCACCTTGCCCGCGGCGTCGAACCCCTCGACGTCGCCCGTCGGGTCGGCCTCCGCGTAGCCCTTCGCTTGCGCCTCGTTCAGCGCATCCGCATACGAGAATCCCGCTTCCATGCGGGTCAGAATGTAGTTGCAGGTACCGTTCAGAATGCCCCGCACCGACTTCACATCGGCGGCGCGCAGCAGGTTGAGCCCGAGATTCACCGTCGGGGTGCCGCTCATCACGGTCCCTTCGGCGCCGATCTGCAGGCCCCGCTCGGCGGCGAGCGCCGATAGCTCCGGCCAGTGAAGCGCGATCGGGCCCTTGTTCGTGGTCACCACGTGCTTGCCGCTTTCCAGCGCCCGGCGCACGTGCGTCGTGGCGGGCTCTCCCGTCTCGAGGTCGGTGAAGCTCAATTCCACCAGCACGTCGGCCGCGCCCAGCTCGGCGAGCCGGATCGCGTCCCAGCCCTGGTCGGGAGCGGCCAGGCTCTCCAGCCCGCCTCCGTCGCGCACGGCCTCGAGCAGCGCCTCCGGGTCCAGGCCGGCGGGATCGTGGACGCTTCCCAGCCGTGCATCGCACACCCCGGTGATCCTGAATCGCACGCCGAACTGCTCGGTGAGCTCCACCGACCGGTCGCGCAGGATCTCCACGAATCCCTGCCCGACCGTACCGAAACCTATGAGGGCGAGTCGATATTCCATGGGTCTGTCCTTATTCGGGGCGCGGGCGCGAAGCCGGCGAAATCGCGGAACGACCGTCGATCCGGCAGACAGCCGGGACTCGACCTCGCAAGATAGCATCGTGCCGGGAGTTTACAACGCCGAGTGCGGCGCCGATTCAGGGTTCCGAGGGGGGCGCCCAGGTCTCGGGCGGCAGCCGGGTCAGGCGACTGCCTCCGATGCGGAACCGCATACCCTCCACTCCGTCCCCGAAGCTGTATCCGATGCTCATCGGCGGGACCGGCAGGAACCAGATCTTCGGGGCCGTGCCGCGCCAGTCGAAGCCGACCCCCAGTTCGAACTGCATGCGGACGTCCGGAGTGTCGGGCGCATCACTGGCGGAGGGGTCGAAGGCATCGATGAACCAGGCCGGTTGGAGATACGCGAGGCCGGTAAGCTGCTTGCCGGCTATGCGGAACAGGGGATACTGGGCGTCGCCGCGGACGCCCAGCACCCCGTAATCGTCTCGCAACTCCTTGCTGGACCACGTGACGGCATAGAAGATCTGGGGCATCAGGCCCAGTTCGAACTGCCGCCAGGGAAACACGAACTCCGAACGCATGCCTGCAGCACTGATCCCGACTCTCGAAGGTGCGAGATCATCATCGGAGTCATCCAGCGACCATGCCATGCCGAAGTCGAAGTACGGCCGGAGCAATGCGCGGTCGTTCAGGGGAATGGGCACCTCGAGTCCCGGGATGAGCGCGAAGGCTCCGAGCCTGGCGTCCGGGAGATCCTCGAGGTTTTCCAGATCCTGGACTCCGAGCACGCCTGCCAGCCGCAACCGCAGGCCCCAGCCCCGGTCCTTCCAGTCGCGGAGATTGATCGTCAACGGGACGTTCAGGACCCGAATCGTCCGGCCCTCCGTTTCGAAGCCGGCGATTCCCGGATCGAAGAACGAGGCGAGATATCCGTAGTTGATCAGGAGGTCGAGATCGTTGTCCGGAATCTCCTGGCAGTAGGTCCCTCCGGATGAGCCGGCCAGGACGAGGGCGGCAGCGATCAGGGGCCGGACCGGGTGCGGACGGTGGAGTGACACAGCGGCCAAAATACGTTCCGATCGCCACCCGGGATAGCGAAATCGAGGCACGAGGGCGACAGTCAGCAGATGGAATCTGCCGGAATTCGAACCCCGCGGTGCCGGGAGTGAGACCGACCATGTACGATTGCGCCATTGGCAGACGCCGGCCGTCGATCCTTGTGGCCACGGGACTGACGCTCTTCTGCGCCGCTGCACTCCCGGCCCAGGAGTCTGAGGGCTTCGACATCGCCGGCCTTACAGTCACGATCGAGGGAGACCCGGGAGGTTTCCGACTCGGCGTCGAGAGCCGGGCGATCGAACCGGGCATCGAGGTCGCCCACCTGGTCCTGGAGGCGAATTCCGCCGGCGTTCCTCCGCCGCTCGTCCTTCATTGGGCCCTTCCCGCCCACGACGCGCAGGGGATATGGACGACCGCGAGCTGGGGCGACAAAACGATCGGACCCGACTGGTCGATGTCCGGCGTCAGTTCCATGTTCGCCCGCAACGCGCCGGTCCTGTCCCTGTTCGGCAGCGATGACGGAAATCGGATCACGATCGCCGCGTCCGACGCCCTGAATTCGGTGCGAATGCGCGCCGGCATCCGCGAGGAAGACGCCACGGTGCGCGGACGGATCGAGCTGTTTCAGGAGCCGCTTCCCGCGACGAGCCGAACCGCGGTCGAAATCCGCTTCGATCGGCGCCCGGTGCCGCTGTGGGAATCCCTCGACGGCGTACGCGACTGGTGGACCGGCATGCCCGGTCATCGGCCGGCCGCCGTTCCCGAGTCGGCCCGGCTCCCGATGTACTCCACCTGGTACAGCTATCACCAGTCCGTCTCTGCCGGAGAGCTGCTGCGGGAGGTGGAGCTGGCGAAGGAGCTGGGCTACGAGGCGATCATCGTGGATGACGGCTGGCAGACCCTGGACAGTTCGCGGGGATATGCCTACACCGGCGACTGGCAGCCCGAGCGGATCCCCGCCATGCGGGAGTTCGTGGCCGGTGTGCACGACCGGGGCATGAAGCTGCTGCTGTGGTATTCGATGCCGCTGGTCGGCGAGAAATCGAGGCTCTTCCCGGAATTCGAGGGCAAGTACCTTCGCTACTGGAACGGGCAGGGAGCGTGGGTGCTGGACCCGCGATATCCCGAAGTCCGCGCGCACCTGATCGCCACCTACCGCGACGCGATGAACGACTGGGGCGTGGACGGATTCAAACTTGATTTCCTCGGTTTCTTCGTCGCCACGGATTCGACGGAACTGACGGCGGCGAACGGCCGGGACTATGCCTCGGTGAGCGAAGCCGCCGACCGCCTGCTCACGGATGTGATGACGGAGCTCCGCGCCCTGAATCCGGATGTGATGATCGAGTTCCGGCAGCCATACACCGGTCCGCTGATGCGGAAGTACGGCAACATGTTCCGGGCCGCAGACGCTCCGCACGTCGCGGTGGACAATCGGCTGCGCACGGTGGATCTCCGCCTGCTGAGCGGTAACACGGCCGTGCATTCGGACATGTTCATGTGGCACGCCGGGGACTCGGTCCACACGGCGGCGCTGCAGTTTCTCAGCGTGCTGTTCGCGGTACCGCAGCTCTCCGTGCGGCTGGAGCGGATTCCGCCCGACCACCGGGAGATGATCCGGCACTGGACCGCGTACTGGAGGGCCAACCGCGATGTCCTGCTGGACGGGAAGCTCATCCCGCACGCTCCGCTCGCCGACTATCCGTTGATCGAAGCGGTGAACGACCGGAAGCGGGTCATCGCGGTATACGGCGACATGATCGTCCGGCTGCCGGAAGACCACGGCTCGAGTCCGTTCGACGTGATCAACGCCGGACACCGGTCGCGAATCGTCCTCGAGGTCGGTGGGGCGTTCGGCCGGTTCGACTATCGCGTGCTGGACACCATCGGTCGCGAATTCGGGGCCAGTTCCGTGGACCTGCGCCCCGGCGTGTACCGGTTCGCCGTCCCGCGCTCGGGACTGCTGGAGTTCACGCCGGCGCCCTGAGTCGGCTCTACAGCACCGGCGCCCAGAGACGGGCGAAGTTCACGCTGAACCGCCAGAACCAGGAGCGGTCCTTGAACGTGGTCGGATCCAGCAGCTCGCTGGTCGCCATGTCCCGCTCCAGCATCTCCGCCACCTCGGTCGTGAACGCCTCGTCATAGAGCACGGCCGAGATCTCGAAATTCAAACGGAACGACCGGTTGTCGAAGTTGTGGGTCCCGATCGAGGCGATCGCGTCATCGACCACCATCACCTTCTGGTGCAGAAACCCGGGCTTGTGCATGTAGAACTTGATGTTCGAGTCCGCCAGCAACTCCATGTAATGGTACATCGCGCGGTCCGCGAGCCACTTGTCCACGATGCCGGGGACGAGGATTCGTACGTCTACGCCCCGCAGACTGGCCAGCATCAGGGCCTTCACGATCGCCTCGTCGGGCACGAAATAGGGCGCCGTGATCCAGATCCTGTCCTTCGCGGAATTCAGTGCGTGCACGAAGAACATCCCCGCCGTCTCGAGCGGGTCGGCCGGACCGGTCGCCACGACGATACCCGTAATGTTCGAGCTGTCGGATGAGACAGTCGGATTCCAGTTCAGCGGAAGAAGCTCTCGCTGCGCCCAGTACCAGTCCAGCGCGAAGACTCCCTGTGCCTGGACGGCGATCGGCCCGTCGAGCCGCACGTGAGTGTCCCGCCACGGCGACATGTCGGGGTCGAGTCCGAGGTACTCGTCGCCGACGTTGTGCCCCCCGATCCAGGTCGTGACCCCGTCCACGACGACGATCTTCCGGTGGTTGCGGAAGTTGAGCTGGAACTTGTTGCGCCAACCCTGTGTGGTGTTGAAGGGAGAGACCTTCACACCGGCTTCGACCAGGTCGCGCTTGTATTCCCTGCCGAAGTCGCTCCCCAGCTCATCATACAGAAACGCGACCATCACGCCCGCCCGGGCGCGCTCGATCATCGCGTCTTTCAGCCGTCTACCGAGTGCGTCGTCGTGCACGATGAAGAACTGTACGAGAACGTAATCCTCGGCTTCTGCGATCCCGGCGAGAATGCTCTCGAAGGTCTGCTCACCGTTGATCAATAGCTCGGCGGCGTTGCCGCGAAGGAGGCGCATCTGGGCGAGCCCCCGCAACGCGTCGAATCCCGGCGTCGGAGTGTCGAACTCGACGCTGTATGGATCGAATTCCCGCCGGACGTGCTGAATGACAGCCTCGAACTCCTCCTCGTTGTCCTCCCGTGCTTCGACATACCCCTCGAACTTGTTGCGGCCCAGCACCCAGTACGCCGGAACCGCCACCACCGGCGCCGTGACGAGGGCGATCGACCACGCGATCGCACCCGGCTCCGTACGCGTGTCCATGATCGCGTTGATCGCGGAGACGATGCCGAGGGCGTATGCGACGATCAGCACCCAGCCCCAGATCCTCTTGAGCCGGGACTTTCCGGTCCGGGACTCCGCGACTTCCTGACTCGTACCGAGGGCAGCATCAGAGTCTGTCACTGCTGACTCCTCCAGGAGTGACGTGCACACGCCGGGGTACGCGGCAACCGGGACTTTCGCGGCTGCCATGGAAGGGATCGTATGCGCCGCGGCCAGCAGGAGAAACACCGCCATGACCGACGCCAGGGAGCGGTTCCGGCGGTCGTAGCCCCGACGCCAGTCCGCCTTCGCATGAACGCTCCCAGCCAACGGACCTTCCATGACCCGGCGCTCCTCAATTCAGGGAATACTTCAAGACCCACCGCTGTTCAGCTCTTCGGCCGGAATCTCGCCTGGAAGAACCGCAGGTATTCGGGTTCGTAGGTGAATTCGAGACCGCCGATCGATTCCCGCTTGTCCCAGATTTCCATCACCGATTCCGCCACCACATCCATGTGCGCCTGCGTGTAGACACGACGTGGAATCGTGAGCCTCACCAGTTCCAGCGCCGGACGGCGGTTCTCGCCCGTCTCCGGATTCCGGCCCGCCGACACGTTCCCCCGCTCCATCGCCCGCACGCCGGACTCGAGGTAGAGCTCTGCGGCGAGAGCCTGGGCAGGAAACTCGTCCTGGTCGAGGTGGGGCAGGAACCGCTTCGCGTCGAGGAAGACTCCATGCGTTCCGATCGGCTTCATGATCGGAATTCCCTCATCCGCGATCCTGTGGCCCAGGTAGTGGACCTGCCCGACCCTCGCATGTATGTGGTCGAACTGGATCGACTCGTAGATTCCGATCGCCAGCGCTTCCATGTCGCGACCCGACATCCCCCCGTAGGTGTGAAGGCCCTCGTAGATCACGACCATGTTTCGGGCCTTGTCGGCCAGCGCGTCGTCGTTCACCGCGAGAAAGCCACCGATGTTGACGAGGTGGTCCTTCTTGGAGCTCATCGTACACCCGTCGGTGAGATCGCAGATGTCCCGGACGATCTCGGCAATCGTGCGGTCGGCCTGACCCGGCTCGCGCTCCTTGATCAGCAGCGCGTTCTCGGCCACCCGTGTCATGTCGTGGATGACGAGAATCCCGTTCGCGTGGGCGAGCTCCGAGACCTGGCGCAGATTCTCGAGCGAGATCGGCTGTCCGCCGCACATGTTCACCGTGGTGGCGATCGAAATGTAGGGAATCCTGTCTGCTCCGACCTCGTCGATCAGCGCCTGGAATTTCGCGAGGTCCACGTTGCCCTTGAACGGGTGCAGGAGATCCGGGTCGTGCGCCTCGTCGATGATCACGTCCACGAACGTGGCGCCGGCCATCTCCTGGTGCAGCCGGGTCGTGGTGAAATACATGTTTCCGGGAACGTAGTCGCCGTCCTCGATCAGCAGCCGGCTGATCATGTGTTCGGCGGCGCGTCCCTGATGCGTCGGGATCAGGTGCTTGTAGCCGTACACGTCCCGGACCGCATCCTCCAGATGGTAGAAGTTGCGACTCCCGGCGTACGCCTCGTCGCCGAGCATCATTCCCGCCCACTGCCGATCGCTCATCGCGCTCGTGCCCGAGTCGGTCAGCAGGTCGATGTATACGTCCTCCGAGCGAAGCAGAAAGGTGTTGTATCCGGCTCCCTCGATCGCTTCCTGCCGCTCGCCGCGGGTCAGCATCTTCAGGGGCTCCACCATCTTGATCTTCCAGGGCTCGGCCCAGGATCGTCTTCTCGTCGGCATGGGATCTCTCCCGATTTCGGTGTCGGTTCTCCAGGGTGCTGCGGGCCGACAATGTACTGGCATGGACGACCTTTCGCTCGCGGGTCAGCGCACAGAGTTTGACACTGCGACAACCGCTGAGCCGGAGACCGGCTTCCCGCACGGGACGGCTCGCCGCACACATTCCGAGAGGCGCTTCATGAAGGGCATGCTGGCATTGATCACCGGAGCGAGCGCGGGAATCGGGGAAGCTACCGCCCGGAGGTTCGCCGAGGAGGGAGCGGATCTCGTGCTGTGGGCCAGGAGGGAGGAACGACTGGATCGGCTCGCCGGGGAGCTTCGGCGCGTCGGGGCGACCGTGCGCACCCGTGCGGTGGATGTGCGTGACCGCGACGCCGTCGATGCCGCGGCCGGCGCACTTCTGACCGAGATCGGGATACCCGACATCCTGCTCAACAATGCCGGACTCGCGAGCGGGCTGTCGTTCGTGCACGAGGGCGACCCCGAGGACTGGGACCGGATGATCGACACCAACCTCAAGGGACTGCTCAACGTCACCCGCGCGATCCTGCCGGAGATGGTGAATCGGGGCACCGGTCACGTGATCAACATCGGCAGCACCGCGGGCCACCAGGTGTATCCCAGGGGGAACGTATACAACGCGACCAAGTTCGGCGTGAAGGCGCTGACCGAGGGGATGAACCTGGACGTCGCCGGAACGGGCGTGAGAGTCTCCAGCGTTGACCCGGGATTCGTCGAAACGGAGTTCTCGCTCGTCCGCTTTCACGGCGACGAGGAACGCGCTGCAGGGGTCTACCAGGGCTTCCAGCCCCTCACCGCGCAGGACGTGGCGGATGTGGTGACGTTCGTGGCGACAAGACCGCCGCACGTGAACGTACACGACGTGGTTCTCCTGCCCACGGCTCAGCGGAACGTGTACATCCTGGACCGGAAGGGACCCGCCTGACATGGACACCGGAGATGCATCGGAAGGCGCGCAGCCCAGAGACACCAGCCCCATTCTGCCCGATGATTCCGGCCGGCCGGGCGCCCGCCGGGACGGCGATCACGAGCGTACGGGCGGATTTGCGCTCGCCCGTTTCGAGGCCTGGGCGCTGCCGCGAATGGCCGGAGCGCTGCCCGGCTGGGTGACACCGGACCACCTCACGGGCCTCGGCCTGCTCGCTTCCACGCTGATCGCCGTCTGTTACATGTTGACCAACTGGAGCGAAAACTGGCTGTGGGCCGTCAACCTCCTGCTGGTGATCAACTGGTACGGGGACAGCCTGGACGGCACACTCGCCCGGGTGCGGCGGATCGAGCGGCCCCGCTACGGCTACTACCTCGACCACCTGACTGACGCCTGGTCCACGCTGGCGATCGGTCTGGGACTCGGATTCTCGCCCTACATGCTTCTCTCGGTAGGCCTCGCGATTTCGATCGGATACCTTCTTCTTTCGATCAACGTCTACCTCGAAACGCACGTGTTCGGGGAGTTCCGGCTCGGGCACGGGTTCGTCGGTCCGACGGAAGCGCGCCTGTTGCTCATCGCGCTCAACACCCTGGCGCTGCTGCTGACGCCGCTCCGATTCACGCTCTGGGGCGTCGACCTGACCCTGTTCGACGTGATCGGGATCGCGGGGGCCGTGGCGATGTTCCTGATGCTGGTGACTCGCGCGACCGGCAACCTCCGGGAGCTGGCGCGGCTGGAGCCGCCGGGCGTGCGACGGGACTGACGGCATTCGAGCGACAGGCCGGGTTTCGCACCGTGTGCAGGATTCGCGGCCACGGACGTCATGGGGGACGACAGCGAAGAAGAAGGCTCCCCCGCAAGGAGGTCAGAATGAGGAAGACGATCGTTGCCGGGTTCGCGATGACGACGGCATTGCTGGCCGGTCCGCATATCGAGATCCGATCCGTGGCCGCGCAGGAGTCAGGAGACCAGGAGGCGCACGTGTACCGATCCACCGCGGGCGACCGCGAGTCCGTAGCCATCACGGTCTACAACCAGAACTTCGGCCTCGTACGGGAGATCCGGAATCTCTCGATGGGAAAGGGACGAATCGGGCTGGAGTTCGCCGACGTCGCCTCGACCATCCAGTCGGAAACGGTCCATGTGCAGCCGCTCTCGGGGCCGCGGCTGGACATCCTCGAACAGAACTACCAGTACGACCTGCTAAGCCCGCAGAAGCTGCTGGAGAAATACGTGGGCAAGTCGGTGAAGCTGTACCGTTGGAACGAGAGGGAGGGCCGCGACGAGGTGGTGGACGCGGAGGTGCTGTCCGTGAACAACGGCACCGTGCTGCGGATCGGCGACGAGATCACGTTCAATTACCCCGGTCGGATCGCCTTTCCCGAGGTGCCCGAGGACCTGATCGCGCAGCCGACCCTGATGTGGCAGCTGGACAGCCGCACCGACCGGCAGAAGATCGAGGCCAGCTATCTCGCGGGCGGAATGAACTGGAAGGCCGACTACGTGATGGTCCTGGATGAGAGGGACGAGCAGGCCGGGGTAACCGGCTGGGTGACGCTCACCAACCAGAGCGGCGCCACCTACCGGGACGCGCTGCTGAAGCTGGTGGCCGGTGACGTACAGCGAGTGTCGCCCGACCCGAACGTCAGGATGAAGGCGGCCATGGCCATGGAGGCGGCCGCCGCGAGGCAGGACTTCTCGGAGGAGGCCTTCTTCGAATACCACCTGTACACGCTGGACCGGCCGACGACGGTGAAGAACAACGAGCAGAAACAGGTCACGCTGCTCGAGGCGCCCGAATTCGACGTCGACAAGCGGCTGATCTACTACGGCGCAGCCTACTACTACCGCGGACAGTACGGCCAGGTGGAATCGAACTCGAAGGTCGGCGTCTACATCGACTTCGAGAACGCCGAGGACAACGGGCTCGGCATGCCGTTGCCCGCAGGCGTGGTCCGCGTCTACAAGCGCGATGCGTCGGGCGCGCAGCAGTTCGTCGGCGAAGACCGGATCGACCACACGCCGCGCGATGAACGGGTGCGGATCAAGATGGGCGAGGCGTTCGATGTCGTCGGCGAGCGCACCCAGATGGACTTCGGCGTGATCGGCGACTGCACCACCGAGAGTGAGTGGCGCGTGCAGGTGCGCAACCACAAGGACGAAGAGGTGGAAGTGGAGCTGATGGAGCCGATCGGCGCCGACTGGCAGATCCTCTCGTCCAGCCACCGCGCCGAGAAGCTCGACGCGCACACGTTCAAGTTCACGGTCAAGGTGCCGGCGCGTGGCGAAACTACCGTGACCTACCGGGTGCGCGTACGCTGGTGCTGAGCGAATTCCGATCGCAGTCCCGGACCGGCGCGCAGCGCGCCGGTCCGGGAACGGCGACCTCGAGGCCGTGCGCGTCCTCACCGGATACCAGGGAGTGGCTCGGTGCCGGCTGAAATGGCCCTGCAGGGCACTCACGAACGCATTCTCGCCGCATTGAACGACGCCGTGCGCCTCGCGCCTCCCCTGACAGCGCTGGATATCGGGGCCGGACGCGGAGCGCTTGCCGCGAAGCTGCGCGAGGCAGGTCTGTCCGTCTCCGCCTGCGACGTCCTGCCCGGCAGCTTCGATGTGCCCGGAATCGAGTGCCGTCAGATCGATGAGACGGGAGTCCTGCCGTATGATGACGATTCGTTCGATGTCGCCGTCGCCGCCGAGGTGCTCGAGCACGTGGATGGTCACGACCGTTTCTTCGCCGAGGCGGCACGCGTGCTGAAACCGGGCGCGACACTGCTGTTCACGACGCCGAACATCCTGTCGCTCAAGTCCAGGTTGCTGTTCCTCCGCTCGGGGACTTTCTATTCGTTCGGACCGCTCGTCCCGTTCACGACCGACCCCGTCAGCCAGCACATCTCGCCGTTCACCCTGAATCGCTACTTCTGGCAACTCTCGCAGCACGATCTGCACATCACGGCTGTCCGGACCGACAAGTTCCAGACGACCTCGCTGCTGCTCGGCTTCCTGGCACCGCTGACCTGGCTGACGACTCGCCTGATGTTCGGAGCAGACCGGAACGCAGCCGTGCAGAACTCCGCCGTCCCCTTGTTCGGCAGAAAGCTGATGATCCTGTCGCGCAAGAGTGCGGAGTTCCCGGCCGCGAGCGACCGCTGAATTCCTCGGGCAGGTCTCGACTCAGCGATTCTCCGTATCCGGCTGTTGACACTGCGAACAGGTGCGTCGAGTCGCGTCCGCATTCGCGTTGCGGTCGGAATCGGTGTCTCGATCCGGCACGCGCCGGGACAGAACTGCTAGTGCAGGCAGCTTCAGTGCATTGATATCACTCAAGAGAAGAGTCACGGCCGGAGGGTTCCTCCTGACGGTTCTGGTCGCCTTCGGTGCACCTGCTGCCGTGAGCGCCCAGGAGCTGATCGAACCCGACCGGGTCGCGGAATGGCCGCCCTGCCGACACACCGGACAGGATGCCTGCGACGGAAAGAAAGCACGGATCCTGCGGCTCACCGGCGAAGAGAAGATGGATACCGACGGGCGGCTCGACGACCCTGCGTGGAGCCGGGCGGAATGGATCCGTGACTTCGTCCAGCTGCGGCCGCTGGAAGGAGTCATGCCGAGCGAGCGCACCGAGGTGGCCTTCGCGCATGACCGGACGACCCTGTACGTCGGGGCCCGGATGTTCAGCAGGGATCCCTCGCAGATCCGGGCCATCCTCAAGCGGCGCGATGATTCGGCGGACTCCGAGCGGATCATCGTATCGATCGATTCCTACTACGACAGGCGGACTTCCTACAACTTCGCCGTTACCGCAGCGGGCGGGAGGCTCGACTGGTACAGCAACAACGATACGGACGACTTCCGCAACCGGGACTATTCATTCAATCCGATCTGGACGGCGGCGGCGGCGATCGACTCGCTCGGCTGGACCGCCGAGTTCCGGATCCCTCTCTCGCAGCTGCGCTTCAATGCGGCCGACAGCCTGGTCTGGGGACTCAATATCAACCGGTACATCCCTCACATGAACGAGGACATCTACTGGATCGCGATTCCGCTGGAGGAATCCGGCTGGGTGTCGTGGTTCGGGGACCTCGAGGGAATCAAAGAAGTCCGGGCTCGCCGCCCCATCGAAGTCGTGCCCTACGTGGCGTCGTCGGCCGGGTTCACGAATTCCCAGCTCATCGACCCCGATGATCCGTTCAACGACGAGTCCGAGTTCGACCTGCGTGCCGGAGCCGATCTCAAGTTCGGGCTCGGGCCGAGCCTGACCGTAGACGCGACGATCAATCCCGACTTCGGGCAGGTCGAAGCGGATCCCGCCGAGGTGAATCTTTCCGAGTTCCCCACGTTCTTCCCGGAACGACGTCCGTTCTTCATCGAACGGCGGGAGCTCCTGGAAGCAAACGGCCTGTTCTATTCCCGGCGCATAGGGGCCGCTCCGGAAGGCTATCCGGACGCCGACTACGTGGACGCGCCCCCCAATACGACCATTCTGGGCGCCGGAAAACTGACCGGCCGGACGCCGGGGGGGCTGTCGGTGGGCGCGCTCGGCGCCCTGACGGCGGAAGAGAGCGCGCGCATCTACGATTCGGGCACCGGTATCGAGGACAGGGCCCGCGTGGAGCCCGCCACGGGCTGGGGCGTGCTGAGTCTGGAGCAGCAGTTCGGCAGCGCCGGGTCGACCGTCGGTATCGCCGGAACGGCGGTCAAGCGAGACATGGGCGGGGATGACCCGCTGGCTTCCGAGTACAACCGGCAGGCCTATACGGGCAGCGCCGACACCCGGCTCCGCCTTCAGGGCGGTACGTACGAGCTCCGGGCCGTCGTGGCCGGGAGCTACGTAGAAGGCACGGCGGAGCGGATCACGGATCTGCAGCAGTTCAGTTCGCACTACTTCCAGCGCCCGGATGCGTCCCACGTCGAGCTGGACAGCACCCGGACGTCGCTGTCCGGATACGCGGTCGAGCTGGGGTTCGAGCGCACCCGGGCTCAGCACTGGCTGTGGGGAGCCCGATTCGAAGCGCGCTCGCCCGGTTTCGACATCAACGACGCCGGGAGGATGAGTCGCGCGGATCAGATCGAGGGACAGGGATCGCTGGTCTACCGCGAAACCACGCCGGGGCTGTTCCAGAATTTCTCGGTACGGGCTGAGCTGGACGGCAACTGGAACTTCGATGGAGACCGGCTGCGGAACAGTCTCGAGATCGGTGGCGACGTCACCCTGCGCAGCTTCTGGCGGTTCGGCCTGGAGCTGGACGTGTCCCCGCGGGGGCTGAGCGACACCCAGACCCGTGGCGGACCCCTGATGGGCACACCGGCGCAGTGGGCGGTGAACGGTAGCGCCTCGAGCGATGGCAGCCGGCGCACCAGCTATCACCTGTTCGGTTTCTACCGGAGCGACGAGCAGGACGGCTGGGCGTGGAACGTCGGTGGAGGCATCGAATCGAAACCCGCGGGAAACTGGCAGATCGGGCTGTTTCCGAGCTACCGGCGATCCTCCGATGCCCGCCAGTACGTGGACACCTTCGACGACGGCCCGCAGGCGACGTTCGGTCGGCGCTACGTGTTCGGCAGAATCGACCGCAGCACCCTTTCCGCCCAATTGCGCCTCTCCTACGGATTCACGCCTGATCTCAGTCTCGAGGGCTACGCCGAGCCTTTCGTGGCGACGGGGACCTACTCGGAGTACGGGGAGCTGCCGGAACCCCGGAGCATCGACCTGCGATATTACGGCACCGACGGAACGACGATCACGGAGAGCGAGGGGGACGCGCCTCGCGAGATCACCGTGACCGATGGACCGGACAGTTTCAGTTTCGAGCGTGGCGATTTCTCTTCGCTCTCGTTCCGCACCAACATGGTGCTGCGCTGGGAGTGGCGGCCCGGGAGCACGCTGTTCCTGATCTGGCAGCAGAACCAGGGCGCCTTCGAGTCGGTGACCGATCCGAAGTCGGCGAGTCTGGGAGGCTGGGGGGATGCCATCAGCTCGCCGGGGCAGAGCTTCTTCGCTCTGAAGGTCACCTACTGGCTCCCGATCTGAGCGCCGTCGTCCGTCCCGCGCGGTCGGGACGAGGACGTGACTGGCGGCGCGCGACCCACGCATCTACCCTGTTCCTGCCATGACACCCTGGGTGCTTAGACTCCTGATCGCGAACTTCGCGGCCTACCTTCTCATTCCGCGCACGAGCTCCTTGTTCGCGAACCTCCTCCTCATCCCGGCGGAAGTCCTGTCGCGCCCGTGGACCCCGGTCACTTACATGTTCCTGCACGGGGACTTCTGGCACATCCTGTTCAACATGATCGTGCTGTTCTTCTTCGGGCCACGCCTCGAAGCGACCCTGGGCAGCCGGAAGTTCCTCGGGCTGTACTTCGTCAGCGGCCTTACCGCGGCACTGTTTTCCGGGCTCACCCCGCATGCGATGGTGGTCGGAGCCTCGGGCGCGATCTACGGCCTGATGATCGCCTACGCCGGGCTCTGGCCGACCGACCGGATCTACATCTGGGGCGTAATCCCGGTGCAGGCTCGCTGGATGGTGATCTTCCTGGCAGCGTGGGCCGTGATCGGAACCCTGCCGCTGATCGCCTCCGCGTTCGGCATTCAGGGTCTGCACGTGCCCACGGACAACATCGCGCACCACGCTCACCTGGGGGGATTCGTGGGCGGGTGGCTGTTCATGCGCTGGCAGGAGAAGAACACGGGTGCCGCGAAATTCAGGAAGCGCGCCGAACCGGCCGAAAAGAAGGGCTGGTTGCGTGACCGCGACGCAGTCCAGCGCTGGGCGCGGATCGATGCCGACTCGCTTCACCCTTTGAATCGCGAGACCTACGAAGAGATCATGCACAAGCTCAGCACCGGCGGCGCCGGCGCCCTGAGCGATCGCGAAAGGGCATTCCTGGAGCGCTTCACTCCCCGCGAATAGCCGATCGCGCAGCCGGAATCCACCGCCGTTTCCGCTTCACCGGAACAGAATTTTCCCCGACTCCTCCGCAGGCCGTATATTGAGGCGCGGCGAGGAGGATACGATGATCGCGATCCGCGAGGCGCGGGACGCCGACACACCCGGCATCATCGACGTCTACCGGGCCACCTACGGGGAGGAATACGCCTACCCGCAGTACTACGACGAGCACGAGATCAAGAAGCTCGTCTACAGCGATGAGACCCTCGTTCTGGTGGCGGAAGACACCGACGCCGGCCGGGTGGTCGGCACCGCTTCGGTGATCCTCGAGGTGGGCGCCTATACCGACCTCGTAGGGGAATTCGGGCGGCTCGCCGTCCATCCCGAGTATCGCCGTCGGGGGATCGGGACCGAGTTGCTCCGCCAGCGCCTGGACAGGGTCGGCGACCGGCTGCACGTGGGCCTGATCGAAGCACGTGTCACCCACCCGTTCACCCAGGCGATCGCGCAGCAGCACGGCTTCGCCCCGGTCGGGTTCCTTCCCCTGAAGTTCCTGTTCGGACCGAGACGGGAGAACATGGGCCTGCTGGTCCGGCTGTTCGGACGCGCGCTGGAACTGCGCCGGAACAACCCGCGCATCGTGCCCGAAGTATACCAGCTCGCGTGCACCGCGCTGGAGAACTGCGGCCTCGGCCCGGACGTGATCGTCGACGACGAGTCGGGAGCATACCCGTTCGGTCACGGCTGCTCGGTCAGCGAGTTGACGACCGAGGGATACTCCCGGCTGATGCGTATCGAGCGAGGCCGGGTGCGCAACCGCGAGGTGTTCGGTCCGCTGCGCCTGCAGTACGGCTATTTCAAGCTGATCACACACCACTCCCGGTATCTGGTTGCCCGCCAGGATGGCCACATCGTCGGCGCCATCGGCTTCACGCTGGAGCACATCGACCGGGTGGTGCGCGTGTTCGAGCTGATCTCGCTGAGAGACGACGTGATCCGCCTGCTCCTCACCGAGCTCGAGAAGCGCTGCCGGGACGAGTGGGAGATCGCCTACATGGAGATCGACGTCAGCGCCCACGCGCCGCGCATGCAGCGAACGGTCCTGCAGCAGGGCTGGGTACCGGTCGCGTACGTGCCCGCACTGGCCTTCCACGACGTCGAGCGGTACGACCTGGTCAAGTTCGCCCGCCTGCTGATCCCGGTCGAGATCGGTCCGGTCATGCTGATCCCCCCCACCAGCGAAATGGCCCGGATGGTGCTCGCCGCATTCAAGCGGCGTGAAGTGATGCCGCGCCTCGGTGAGCTCGTCGATCGCGCCGGCCTGTTCCAGGGCCTGGATGAAGAGCAGCTGGAACGGCTCGCCGCGGCCTTCAACTACGTGACGTTCCCGGCAGGGACGCCGGTTTTCGCCCAGGGTGACCGGTGCGAGGAAATGTACCTGCTGCTCACCGGCGAGGCGGAGATCCGCATCGCCGGCTCCGGGCAGCCGATCGGCACGGTTCAGGCCGGGGAATGCCTCGGGGAGGTGGCGGTGCTGATGGGCGGCAATCACTCCGCTACCGCCACCGCGGCGACCGAGATCGAGGCAGGAGTTCTCACCCGTCAGGACCTCGAGTCGCTGGTACGCTTGCGACCGGGGATCGGCGTGGTACTGTATCGCAACCTCGCTCGCGGTCTCGGAGGAAAGCTCCGGCGGGCGGACCTGAAGAGTTTCGAAACAACGGATCTCGCCTGACGCGCGGCCCCGCCGTCGAGATCCGTCACCCTGCGGATTCCGACTGGATGGAGGTCGTATGGCCCAGCGCGCTCTGATTCTCGGCGCGGCCGGACGTGATTTTCACAACTTCAACACCTTTTTCCGCGGCAACGACGCGTACGAGGTCGTCGCCTTCACCGCGGCCCAGATCCCGGACATCGAAGGGCGCCGGTATCCGGCCGTGCTCGCCGGCGCGGGATACCCGGATGGAATCCCGATTCACGCGGAAGCGGAGCTGGAATCGCTGATTGCCGAGCACGAGGTCGACGTCGTGGTTTTCGCCTACAGCGACGTCACCCACGAGCACGTCATGCACCTGGGCTCGCGGGCGATGGCGGCGGGCGCCAATTATCTGCTGCTCGGCGCGCGCCAGACGATGATCCCGTCTTCGAAGCCCGTAGTCGCCATCTGTGCGGCGCGGACCGGCTCAGGGAAGAGCCAGACCAGCCGTCGGGTGGCGGAACTGCTGACGGCCGCCGGCAAGAAGGTCGTGGTGATCCGTCACCCGATGCCCTACGGCGACCTGGCGAAGCAGGCGGTTCAACGATTCGAGACTTACGAGGACCTGCATAGACACGACGTGACGATCGAGGAGCGGGAGGAATACGAGCCGCACATCGATGCCGGCAGGATCGTATACGCGGGCGTGGATTACGGCGCGATTCTCGAACAGGCCGAGCAGGAGGCCGACGTCGTGATCTGGGACGGGGGCAACAACGACCTTCCGTTCTACGCTCCCGATGTTCTGATAACCGTCGTGGACCCGCATCGGCCGGATCACGCGCTCCGCTATCACCCGGGCGAGACCAATGTCCGGATGGCCGACGCGATCCTCATCAACAAGGTGGACACCGCCTCGCTCGAGGGCGTGGAGACGGCCCGCCGCATCGCCGTCGAGCTCAATCCCGACGCGCTGGTCATCGAGGGCGCCAGCCCCCTGTTCGTCGAGGACGGCGAGGCCATCCGCGGCAAGCGGGTGCTGGTGGTGGAGGACGGCCCGACCCTGACGCATGGCGAGATGGCGTACGGCGCCGGCTGGGTGGCGGCACGCCGCTACGGCGCGGGCGAGATCGTCGACCCCCGCCCGTTCGCGGTCGGCTCGATCGCCGAGACGTACGCGAAGTACCCGACCACCGGCGACGTGCTGCCGGCAATGGGCTACGGTGACAGGCAGGTGGAGGAGCTGGCCCAGACGATCCGCGCCTCCGACGTGGACGTCGTCGTGATCGGAACACCGATCGACCTCACCCGGCTGATCGAATTCGACAAGCCGTCCGTGCGGGTGCGCTACGAGCTGCAGGAGATCGGATCGCCTACGCTGGCGGAAGCGCTGAAACCGGTGCTGTAGGCGGACGCGACGGCCCGGCTCCGGGAACGGCGCCGGGCCCGTCGTGTCAGTCGTGTGAGGGAACGGACGCGATGCAGTCCACTTCCACGGTGGCGCCGAGAGCGAGTCCGGTCGTTCCGAAGGCCGAACGGGCGGGCGGAGCCGGCATGTCCTGAAAGTACTCCCCGTAGATCCGGTTGAAGGCCGGCCAGTCGGCGATGTCTTCGAGGAAGATCGAGCACTTCACGAGATCCTCCAGTCCGGCACCGGCTGCTTCCAGTACGTGCCTGATATTCTCCATCGTCTGTCGGGTCTCCGGTTCGAGCCCGCCCTCGACGAGCTGCAGGCTGACCAGATCCACTCCGATCTGACCCGAGAGAAAGACCAGGTCGTCCACCCGCATCGCGGGCGAGAACGGCAGTCCCTCCAGCGTCCCGGGCATTTCCACGACCACCCGTCCGACGTCATCCTCTGAGTCCGCGCGGCTGGCGAACAGCGCTGCCGCCACGATCAGCGCGGCGAAGATCACCGTCGCGCTCTGCAGCCATTGCCCGTGGGGCGATCCGTTTGCGGTGGGTCGCATGAGTTCTCCATAGTCGTTTCGGGTCCGAGCCGGCTTGACGGCGGCCGGGCGGGGGCTGACCGTGTCGAGCGTGCCGCCACAGGCATGAGAATCAGTCCACCTCCGGGAGGCAACCGTGTTCGAGGCAGTCCCCAGCCCGTTTCTCGTTCCGTTCGATGGCTCGTTCCGCGTCGCTGCGGCGCCCACGAGTCCGTTGCAGAAATCGGACAAGGACGGGGCGAAGAAGTCGCTCCGCAAGCGCATCAAGCGGATGCGATCCCTGCAGGACATGCTGTACGCACAGAACGAGTGGTCGGTCCTGCTGGTGTTCCAGGCGATGGACGCCGCGGGAAAGGACGGCACGATCAAGGCCGTCATGTCGGGCATCAATCCCGCGGGCTGCCAGGTCCATTCCTTCAAGAAGCCGTCGGAGAACGAGCTGGATCACGACTTCCTGTGGCGCACCTCCATTCGTCTCCCACAGCGGGGCATGATCGGGATCTTCAACCGCAGCTACTACGAGGAAGTGCTGGTCGTGCGCGTCCACCCGGCGATCCTCGAAGGGCAGCGGTTGCCCTTCGTCCCGGAGGACGGCTCGATCTGGGAGCAGCGTCTCGAGTCCATCGCGGACCATGAGCTGCACCTCGCCCGTAACGGCATGGTCGTCCTCAAGTTCTGGCTGAACGTCTCGAAGGAGGAACAGAGGAATCGCTTTCTGGCCCGGATCGAGGAGCCCGAGAAGAACTGGAAGTTCCATGCGGCCGACGTCGCGGAGCGGCACCACTGGGACGAGTACATGGCCGCCTACGAGGCGGCCCTGAACGCCAGTTCCCGCAGCTGGGCCCCCTGGTACGCGATCCCCGCCGATGACAAACCGTACATGCGGGCGGCCGTGGCCGACGTGATCGACCGTTCGCTGGAAAGCCTGGGTCTCGCCTATCCGGCGGTCAGCGCCGAGGAACGGGCGGAGCTCGTCGCCTGGGGAGAGAAGCTCGAGGCACGAGACGAAGCGCGCGGGACTTGATGCATCCTCCCGCAGCGCGCGATCTTCGCAGAAATGCGATACCCGAGTCCTGACCGTGCGCGCCCGGGACGCGTTCCCGGCGCCATTCTGACCTGGCTGGCCGTCGCGTCCCTGCTCGTATCGGCAGGGGCGGGCGGGACGGTCGCCATTCCGTGCGCGCATCACGGCCACGGCGGACACGGCAACTCGATCCCCGTCGACGACAGGGATGGGCCGGACAGGCTCGCCCGGGAACGACACCCTTCTCCCGCGCACTCGAATCACGCGCCCGATCGGCAGGACAACGACGGCGGCGAATGTGACTGCGCGGGCAGCTGTACGCTCGCCTCGAGCGCACCGATGGAACGGTATGCGGAGGTGGTCACCACTCTGCTCGGCGTCGATTCGGTCGATCTCCTGGCGGCGGCCCGCGAGCCGCGGGCGCACCTCCGCGCCTGGCTGTTTCCTCTTCCAAACGCACCACCCCGCTCCTGACGTCCCGATCGGGACACCACAAGCCGACAGAGTCCCGGAACCCCGGTCGCGCCGGAGTTCATCACGTCATGTGGGGGAGGGTGGAGATGTACGAATGGGCATCGAGGGCGGCGCCTCGCCCGCGCCGTGCGGCACGGACGACACTCGTCGTCGCGGCGATCCTGGGTCTTTCGATGGCGCGCGGCATCACGGCACAGGAGAGCGCGGATGTCGTGGGCCGCGTCGTCGCCACGTCGGGAGATCCGGTGGTGGCAGCCACGATCGAGGTCGCGGGAACCGGGATCCGGACGACTGCAGACGGTGAGGGGCACTTCCGCCTCGAGCGTCTTCCGGTCGGACCGATCACGCTGAGGACGATCGCGGTCGGATACGAAGTCGGCCTGCACGAGATGCAACTCTCGGCTGGCGTCACCGAATCGGTATTGCTGACGATCGAGGTGCAGCCGGTCACGCTACCCGGGATTCAGGTCTCCGTGTTGCGACCCGATTTGAATTCGCAGGCAATCCTGGAATCCGAAGCGGTCGGCGAGTCCAATCCCCGCGATCCCGCCGAGCTGCTGAGACGCCTGCCCGGCGTCGATGCCGTACGCCGCGGACCGATCGGCCTCGATCCGGTGGTGCGGGGACTGCGAGAGACCCAGGTCGCTTCGTGGGTGGATGGGGAACGTCGATTTCCGGCCGGACCGGGTCGGATGGACTCCCCGCTCACGCACCTGGATCCGCTGGCGATCCGACGCATCGAGGTGGTCAACGGCCCTTATGCGCTCACCTGGGGAGCCGGGAGCATGTCGGCGATCCGGGCGGAATCTCAGCAACTGCCGCCGGAGCAGACGGGCGCCGTACACGGGTCGTTGACAGCCGGGTACGACTCGAACGTGAGCGGTACCGCCGGATCCGGAAGCCTGATGGGACGATCGGGCCGTCTGTCGTACTGGGGATTCGGCGCCTGGCGGCAGGGCGAGGACTACGAGGACGGGAACGGTGACCTCGTGCCCGCTGATTTCGACGCGGGCGAGGTGCGCGGGAAGCTCGGCTGGGAATTCGGTCCGAGATCCCGTCTCGTCGCATCGGGTGGCTGGCGGCACCAGGGGCAGACGGACTACCCGGGTCGCATGCTCAACGCCGAGCTCTTCGATAGCTGGAGCGCTTCGGGAAAATACTCCTGGCGCAACACCGACGGGTCCGGCTTCGCGGGCGTGGACGTGACCGCCTACGCGAACTCCGTGGACCACGAGATGACGAATCGGGAGAAGCCGACGGCCGCGATGTCGAGTGTCTTCGTGGCGACGAACACCGAGGTGGTCGGCGGACGGGCGGCGGCGCTGTTCGGCCCCGGGGGGTGGGAGATCGAGGCGGGCGGCGACCTGTACGTCGCCGATCGCTGGGCGCATCGGACGATCGCGAACCCGATGACCGGAATGGTCATGCTCGAGGACCTCCCGTGGCCCGATGTACGAATCGCGGCCGGCGGGCTGTTTCTGCGCGGTGACCATGACGCGGGCAGTCGTGCCTCCGTTTCCGGAACGCTCCGACTCGACCTGGTGGACGCTCGTGCCAACCCCGACAGCGTCAGCGACTGGTTCTCGCAGAATGTCTCCACCATCACGAGTGCCACGGAGACCAGCCTGAGCGGGGCCCTGTCCGCGAGGCTCGTCCTCGGTGCGAACTGGGCGCTCACGGCGGCTGCCGGTTCGGTCGTCCGCACGGCGGACGCGATGGAGCGCTGGGCCGACCGCTTCCCGGCCTCGAAGTCACAGATTTCGGCCGAGTTCGTGGGCAACCCCGAGCTGTCGCCGGAGCGCAGCAACCAGCTGGACCTGGGCATCGAAGGATCGTGGTCCCGGGTCCTGTTCCGGGTCGGCGGATTCGTGCGTCGCATAGGCAACTACGTCACACTGACACCCACGGACTTCGATCCGAAGATGCCGATGTCTCCGCCGACGGTGTTTCGTTACATCAACGGGACGGCCGACTTTCGCGGGCTGGAAGCATCGGCTTCCGCAGGACTTCATCCGGCCTGGGTGGTGCGACTCGAAACGGACTACCTGTGGGGCGAGGACCAGACCCTGAACGAGCCCGCTCTCGGAATCACGCCCTGGACGGGCCGGGCGGGTGTCCGCTGGCAGCCGCCCGGCGGACGCTTCCACGCCGACGGGCTGCTGACCGTGGCGGCGGATCAGAACCGGGTCGCCTCCGCGAGGGGCGAGATCCCGACCGACGGCTACGTGACGGGAGATCTGCGATTCGGCTGGCAGTTCGCGGAGATGTTCCTGCTCCGCTTCGGCGTTCAGAACGTGGGAGACGCGTTCTTCGTGAATCACCTCAATCAGCGAAACCCGTTCTCCGGCGATCCCGTCGCGGAACCGGGCAGAGTGTTCTACGCCAACGTCGGCTGGAGCTTCTAGGGACAGTCCGGCGCAGCGGCGGCGGATGAAGTCGACCGGCAGGTGAGAGGCACGGGCCGCGCACCGCGGCCCGTGCCCCGGGATCAGTTCCCGAGGTCGGCGCCGAGCAGGGCCTCGAGGCGTGCGAGGCCGATCTGGTAGTCGAAGCGCCGACGGATCAGGTCCACCTCGGCCTGGCGCAGCGCGATCTGGGCGCTCTGCAGGTCGAGGATCGTGGCGAGTCCCAGCCGGTAGCGCTCCTGCGTCACCCGCAGGTCCTCGCTGGACAGCTCCACCGTCTGCTCCGCCAGGTCGATCGAGGCGGCCGCCGCGTCGATCGTCCCCAGCGCCTGGTCCAGCTCCGTGCGCAGCGCCAGCTCCTCGGCCCGCTCCGCCGTGCGCGTCTGGTCCAGCGTCGCCCGCGCCTGGTACAGCGCCCGCTCCCGGTTGAACCCGTCGAACAGCGGCAGCGACCCGAACAGCGCCACCGACCAGCTCCGGTTGCGGGGCGGAAACTCCTCCTTCGCCCACGCCCAGCCGCCCCGCGCCGACAGCGTCGGCAGGTAGGCCGACTTCGCGCTCGCCACCGCCGCCTCGTCCGCCGCCGCCTGCGCCCGGATCGCCGTCAGCGACGGCGACGCCGACAGCGCCCGCGCCAGCAGCTCCTCCCGGCCCGCACCCACCGGCTCCGCCTCCAGCTCCGCTCCCGTCACCGGCGCCAGCGGCTCCGTCACCCCCACCGCCTCCGCCAGCGCGTACTGCGCCGTGCGCGCCCCGTTCTCCGCGTTCAGCAGCGCCACCTTCGCGTTGTTCAGGTCCACCTGCGAGCGCAGCACGTCCGAGCGCGTCGCCCGACCCAGCTCCAGCTGCTGCTCCACGAACCCCAGCTGGTCCTCCTGCCGCACCACCCGGTCCGCCTCCACCCGCACCAGCTCCCGGTTCGCCAGCGCGTTGTACCACGATATCTTCACCGACTCGCGCGTCAGGTACTCCGTCTCCCGCAGCCGCGCCGACGACGCCTCCACCCCCCGCTTCGCCCCCCGCAGGTCCGAAAACCGCCGGAACCCCCGGAACAGGTCGATCTGCGCCCCCAGCTGCGCCGAATACGACGTCCGCGTGATCGACTGACCCGTCGGGTCCAGACGCCCGCTCGAGGAGTTGTTGTACTGGTAGCTCAGCGACAGGTCCGGCAGAAACTGCCCCCACGCCGTCAGCTCCCCGTACTTCGCCACCTCCAGCTGCGACAGCCGCTGCTCCAGCGCCGGCGCGTTCTCCCGCGCCAGCAGCAGCGCCGCCTCCAGCGTCACCTCCCGCGCCCCCGTCCCCGGGTCCCACTCCTGGCCCCGGGCCTCGCCCCCGGCCAGCCCCACCATCAGCCCCGCCACCAGCACCATCCGCCCGATCCGACCGGCGTATGGATGTCCCGGGCTGCAGCTCCAATTCGCAGTTACGATCATCCGGCCCTCCGGATCGCGGCCGGCATCTGGGAGCCGACCGCGGGTTGATTCTCCATGGACGCTTGACAGGACGAACTGAGCGGGCGTCGAGTTTCACCGGTGGCCGCCCGACGAGATGCGCGGCAGCGGCGCCGGCGCGCCTTCATCGCCCCGCCAGCCGCGACAGGAGGTACAGATGCAGGTCACGGAAGGCGTTGCGGACCTCCACCTGAACGGCGGGGATCTCTTCCTCCGGAACCGAGCGCAGCACCAGGTTCTCCAGCACGACTTCGTAGTTCCTCACCTCTCGGAGCAGCTCGGCGAGAGGCTCCAGGTGCTTCGCTTCGATTCCTGCCTCCATGAGTCGAGCACAGCTGATCGCTGCAGCCACGTCCGCGTCATCGAACTCGGCTCCTCCCCGACCGACGGCGGGCACCAGCAGTCCCGTATCGACGAGCTGGCGAATCACCTTCGCTTCCCGGCCGGTTCGCTGGGCGATCTCCCGCAGGCTCAGGACCGAGTCGGAGGCCTCGGCGCTCGACGTATCGGCTCTCAACGCAGCCGCTCCGCGCGCGCCCAGCGCTGCCAGCCCCACGGCTTCGGCCGGCGCGTGACCTCGCTCCACCAGCTTGAGGACCCTGCGGATCTCCTCGACGGAGAGGGGTCCGAGCTCAGGGCCCCGCAGGGACTTGAGCAGGCGCAGTCTCGCGAGGTGCTCCGGGCCGTACGTCGCCGCATTGGTCGCCGTGCGCACGGGTTCCGGCAGCAACCCTTCGCGCAGATAGTGATGGATGGTGGTGCGAGGCAGGCCAGCGGCTTCCACCAGGTCACGCATGCGCATGGCAGTCTTCCGAACTCTGAAACCGGTTCGCCTTCAGGTCGCCCGTTGACGTATGAGTGACGAGCGACACTCCATACAAATACAATCTACGGCGCGCGGACAGGTCAGAACAGCGGGTCCCAGACGTATCGAATCGATGACGGCGACGACGCCGGAGGCGGGGCCGACCCTTCGCCGTGTTCCTCCAGCACGCTGAAGTCTCCGTCGGCATAGACCACCTGCCAGGCGGGGCCGAATCCGGTCGGATCGACGGCCCGGTCCCCCGAAGTCTTCGACACGATGAAGTCGGGCCGCACGCGCTCGAAAGCTGCCTCGTGGCCGGCCGAAGCGGGATCGATCGCGTCCGCGACGAGATCCACCGTCTCCTGCGGGTACACTTCTTCGTAGCGTCCGTCGATGGAGATCAGGAAGCGCGGATAGAGCCGCCAGAGCCCGTAGCTTCCTTCCGCGAATCCGATCAGCACGTCCCCCGAATCACGGTTCTCACGCAGCCACTCCAGCGCACCGACCGGATAGGCGTCATAACTGAGACGATGAGCCTGCGGACTTCGCAGCAGCCCCGCGACCGGCAGGCAGAGGGGGACGAGCGCGATTGCGGCACACACGGCCAGAGCACGGCTCCAGGTCTCCGGCAGGCGAGGCAGTCGGGAACCGAGCCCCCTCGCCAGCTCGGTCGCCGGCACGATTCCGTAGACGGCAACGGTCATCAGGAAAGCCGCCGACAGGCGTCCGCTGCGCAGTGCGAACACCAGGGCGACGGCGGGCAGGACGACCAGCTCCGGTGGAACCTGGAACCTCCGTCTCACCAGCCCCGTCATCCAGGCGGCGGCCACGACCCCGACCCAGACCGCCAGCAGGGGAGTCCGGATCAGGGGACCCCACTCCGTGATCGCGGCGCGTTCCATCGTCAGGGCCCCCGCCAGGTAGCGCCAGTAGTCCAGGCCGTATGGCGTGACCAGTGTCGCCGCCACGCAGCCTGCCGCTGCGATCCACAGCGGGGCCGCGAACTTCCGGCCATCGCGAACGGCGACGAGCGCGAACAGGCCGAGCAGCCCGAGCCCGGTCACGAAGCCGCCGTGTGCATTGGCCCAGAAGAGCATCAGGAAGGGGAGAGGAATCAGAACCCTCGGGTCCCCGCGTTTCCGGTAGTCCGCCATCGCCAGCAGGAAGGAGGGCAACAGCAGGTAGGTGAATACCTGCGAGCGGACCACGCTCCGCCACACCCACGGGATCGGGAGGAGGCAGAGGAACAACCAGGTGCGCACGGGCGCGCCTTCCTCTGCGAGCTGCCTCTGGGCCCCGGCGACGGTCACCAGCGCGGCCGCCATGCACGCGACGGCGAGAATCAGCAGACCGCCATCGCCGCCGAAGTCCGCGACACGCCAGAACACGACGCCCGACAGCCACTCGTGGTCCACCCACCGGTCCAGTCTGGGGGTGTAGGCGAACGGGTCCGTGTGGCTCACGCCCCCGTCGCGCTCGACCAGCCGGCCGACGGCCACGCGCGCGAACATGTCGGGATCCGCCCGCGGAGACTCGAGCACCGAATGGGCCAGAACGAAGAACAGGAAGATCGCCGCGACTCTGCCATCCCGCAGAACCCGGCGCAACCTGTCGGTCGCGCGTTCGAAGGCACCCGCCGCGTTCATTCCCTGATTTCCCCCGTCGATCGGGTACACGTACCGGGGCTCGCCGGGCAGCGGGCCGCAGATGCGGCATCGCCGCGAGGCCGGGAGCGGTGGGAAGCTATGTCAGATGGGCGGGATGGCGCGACAGGGTCCTGTCTCGAAGTCGGCCGGGCCCGGATCAGGCCTGCCTGGGGCGCGCCTCACGGATCCGGACCGCGAACTCGTCGGCAACGACTCGCGCGGCTTCGGCGAGCGATTCGGCAACGAGGATCTCGAGGTCCTCCAGCCGCTCCGAGGCGTCCACCCGGCATTCCAGCCGATCGGCGATCTCGTCGAGCCGGGTCATCACATCGGCGCGGACGGCTTCGCGAAGTGCCTGCCTGGTGGTCGCGTCGCTCAAATGAACCACGCGTCGGCGTCCAGCCCGATCGGCGCCGACTGGACCCGGGTCTCGAGAGGCCGCAGCCCGGAGAGTACGACCGCGGCGAAGCCCGCCGTCATCGCGATGGCGAAGATGGGGATGTTCCGGAACATGCTGACCCTCCTTGTACGAATCCGCGTTGCCGCGCTGTCCGTTCAGGAGGAATGCAAATTGGATGCGAGATGGCCAGGTTCGCTGTAAGTGTATACGATGCAGGCGCGTACGACAGCATGGCCGGGATGGAGACACGGGGGGCCTGTGGCTCGCGCCCCACAGCCGGACAGTCTGTCCGGATGCACGATCCAGCGCGACTCCCGCGACTCACCCGGGCCCGGACTGCGGCCCGATGGGCACGATCGCGATCGAATCGTCCGGTGTGCCGGCGGGCGGCTCGACGGCGATGCTTCCGCTCCACCGATCATCCAGGGACCGCCACTCGATGCGCAGCGCTCCCTGCGGGGCCGCGAGATTCACCCGGAAACTCTCCGCGGGTGCAAGGGTGTCGAGCAGGACCGGCGCTGCGCCGGCGCTGGCCCCCACCGTTACCGTCTCGCTGCTCCGGTTCTCGATCCGGACCGGGTGCACGATCACCTCCGTGCCCTGCCCCGGATCGGGCGCGAGCTGGAAATTGCGGAACGGGCGGTCGGCCCGTGTTCCCCCGTTCGCCGAGTCAGGGCGTCCGGGGACCGCGGTCTGCAGGCTGTCGGACGGGACGCCCGAGGGTGCAGCCTGCTCCCACGCCACCTCGTCCCCGGTTTCGGGTTCCGCGTGGCAGGCCGCACTTCCGAGCCCGACCAGGATCGCCAGCAGCGACACGGAAAGGGAGTCCACCGGACGTTCCGCCGGACGACACCTCATGGTACCAGCACCAGCTTTCCGAACACCTCTCCCCGTTCCAGCGCCTCGTGGGCCGCGCGGATCTGTTCGAGCGGCAGCACCTCGTGGACCACCGGCTTCAGGGTGCCACCGGCCACGAGCCCCATGACCTCCTCGAATTCTCGACGGGAGGCCATGGTCGATCCGATGACCTGCAGCTGCTTCCAGAACACGTGTGCCAGGCCGAGCTTCACGCCCGGCCCCGTCGTCGCGCCGTAAACCACGAGTCGACCGTTCGGACCGAGGCAGCGCAGGCAATCGGACCACAGCGCTTCACCGACGGAATCGAGTATCACATCCACGCCCCCTCCGTCCGTGATGCGTCGCACTTCCTCCGTGAGTCCCTGCTCCAGCCGATCGATGACGTGGTGCGCAGCCAGCTCCCGGCATTTCCGGACGTTCTCCGCGCCCGAAGTGAGCACGATGACCCGCGCGCCGAGATGCACGCCGATCTGAATCGCGGCAGTGGAAACCCCTCCCGAGCCACCCGTGACCAGGAGCGTCTCGCCCGCCGTGAGACCTGCCCGGCTCGTGAGCGCACGCCATGCCGTCTGGTAGACCAGCGGAGCGGCCGCCGCTTCCTCGAACGCCAGCGACGCCGGAATCGCGTACAGGTTCGAGGTCGGCACGCGCAGCCGCTCCGCCGCTCCGCCGCGCACGTGCTCCCCGATGATCCGGTAGGACCGGCACAGAGACTCCTCGCCGCGCGCGCAGAAATCGCACTCTCCGCACCACAGGCCCGGATTCACCGCGACGCGATCCCCGACGGACCACCCCTTCACGTCGAGCCCGACTTCCTCGATCACCCCGGCGACATCGGATCCGCCGATGTGCGGAAGCTCCAGAGCCAGGCCGGGAATCCCGCGTCGCACCCACAGATCCAGGTGGTTCAAGGCCACGGCCCTCACGCTCACGACAACCGTTCCGGCCGCCACGACCGGCTCCGGTGCTTCCCCGATTTCCAGCACTTCCGGCCCACCGTGCTCCCGGAAGAACGCAGCCTTCATCTCGAATCACTCCAGCATGTTGCATGACTTGTCCCGGTCGATCCGGAACCAGGCCCTCGCAGGCCCGTCCTCGAACCGGAACAAAGTAGAGCGACCCGGTGTCCATCGCAGCACGCCGGACCGGACAGCCACTTGAAACTCGTTCTCAACTGGCGTAGTTTGGCAGGCCTTATCGAGAATCGTTCTTGATTGACCGGCCGGCCCCGTGCCGGACGGCAAATTCACAGGAGCAGCAGCGGAATGTCAGATAAGCTTCTCGAGATCCGTAACCTCCACGCGCGCGTCGAGGACGGCGGCACCGAGATCCTCCGCGGGGTGGACCTCGAGATCCGGCCCGGTGAGATGCACGCGCTCATGGGCCCGAACGGATCCGGCAAGAGCACCCTCGCGAAGGTCGTGTCGGGGCACCCGGGGTACGAGGTGACGGAGGGTGATGTGCTGCTGGACGGCAGCAGCATCCTCGACCTGGAGCCCGATGAGCGAAGTCGGGCCGGGCTGTTCCTCGCGTTTCAGTACCCGGCCGAGATTCCCGGCGTATCGATCGCGAATTTCCTCCGCACGTCGGTGAACGCCCGGCGGAGCGAGGAGGAGGGCGACATGGATGTGTTCGCCTTCCAGAAGCTGCTGAACGAGAAGCTGGAGCTCCTCAAGGTGCAGCCGTCCTTCGCCGCCCGGTACGTGAACGACGGGTTCAGCGGGGGAGAGAAGAAGCGCAACGAGATCCTGCAGATGGCGGTCCTGCAGCCGACGATGGCGCTGATGGACGAAACCGACAGCGGCCTGGACATCGATGCGCTGCGGATCGTGTCGGAGGGTGTCAACACGCTGCGCGACGAGGACCCGAAGATGGGCGTCCTGCTGATCACGCATTACAAGCGCATCCTCGGCTACCTCAAGCCCGACCACGTGCACGTGATGCTCAACGGCAGGATCGCGCATTCGGGGGGTCCCGAGCTCGCGGACCAGCTGGAGGAAATGGGATACGACTGGCTGCACGAGCCGGAGCCGCAGCCGGTCGGCTGACGGATACGAACCGGACAGCAATTCAGGGAGATAAGAGACGATGCCGGAGAACGAGACCGTACAGGACCTCGGACTCGACGAATACAAGTACGACTTCGTCACCGATGAGAAGCCGCGATTCAAGGCGGAGAAGGGGCTGTCGGAGGAGATCGTCCGGCAGATCTCGGCCCACAAGGAAGAGCCCGAGTGGATGCTCGAGTTCCGCCTCAAGGCGCTCGAGACCTTCTACGCCAAGCCGATGCCCGACTGGGGCGGCGACATCTCGACGCTGAACCTGGACGAGATCTACTTCTACCTGAAGCCGCAGGACCGGATGGAGCGGTCGTGGGACGATGTCCCCGAGAACATCAAGGAGACCTTCGAGCGGCTCGGGATTCCCGAGGCCGAGCGGAAGATCCTCGCCGGTGTCGGCGCGCAGTTCGAGTCGGAGATGGTCTACCACTCGTTGAAGGAAGAATGGGAAGAGCAGGGCATCATCTTCGAGTCGATCGAAGACGGGCTCCGCAAGTACCCGGAGATCTTCCGCGAGTACTTCGCGACCATCGTCCCGCCGCAGGACAACAAGTTCGCCGCGCTGAACTCGGCCGTCTGGTCGGGCGGCTCGTTCGTCTACATCCCGGCCGGCGTCCATGTCGAAATCCCGCTGCAGGCATACTTCAGAGTGAACGCCGAGCAGATGGGGCAGTTCGAGCGCACCCTGATCATCTGTGAAGAAGGCGCGCAGGCGCACTACATCGAGGGCTGCACGGCCCCGATGTACTCCACGGAGTCGTTCCATTCGGGCGTGATCGAGATCGTGGTCAAGAAGGACGCACGGTTCCGCTACACCACGATCCAGAACTGGTCGACCAACATGTACAACCTCGTGACCCAGCGGGCGATGGTGCACGAGAACGCCACGATGGAATGGGTGGACGGAAACCTGGGTTCGAAGCTCACCATGAAGTACCCGTCCTGCTACCTGGTCGGCGAGGGGGCGCACGGGGAGATCCTCTCCATCGCCTACGCCGCGGATGGACAGCACCAGGACACGGGCGGCAAGGTGGTGCACGCCGCGCCGCGCACGACCTCGCAGATCGTCTCCAAGTCGATCTCGAAGGGTACCGGCCGTTCGTCTTATCGGGGCCTGTGCAAGGTCTACGAGGGAGCGGTGGACGCGAAGTCCAACGTCGAGTGCGACGCGCTGCTCCTGAACGACACGTCTCGCACCGACACCTACCCCTACATCGAGATCGACGAGAACCGGTCGACGATCGGGCACGAGGCATCGGTGTCGAAGGTGGGCGAAGAGCAGCTGTTCTACCTGATGAGCCGCGGGCTGTCCGAAGAGCAGGCGATGACGATGGTCGTCCGCGGATTCATCGAACCCATCGCGAAAGAGCTACCGCTGGAATATGCGATCGAGCTGAACCGGCTGATCGAGCTGGAGATGGAAGGCAGCGTCGGCTGACCGCCGGGAGCGCGATCCCATCGTTACGGAATACGAACACAGGAGCGGCAAGTTGTCCGAGGGAACTGCGGTGACGGAGCCGGGCGCCGGGATCGGCGCCGAGGGCTCCCTCGAAAGCTGGCTGATGGGTCGGAGCGAGCCGGAGCTGCTCGCCGCCCGTCGGCGCGAGGCCTGGGCCGGCTGGCTGGCCGAGGAGATGCCGACGCGGCGCTCCGAGGAATGGCGATATACGGATATCAGCGGACTCGACCCGGAAGCATACTCCCCGGTCAGCGGCACGACCGAGCGCGCACGATCGCGGGACGACCTGCCGCCGGCCGTGCGCGAAGTGCTCGACGGCGATCAGAAGCGCAGTGCCGTGCTCGTCCGCCACAACGGAGCGATCGAGCACCTCCGGGTGGACGACGAGCTGACGCGGCTGGGGGTGGTGTACGGTCCGATCGAAGAGATCGCTCTCAGCCGTCCGGAGCTGATCGACCAGTTCCTGTTCCGCAGCGACGTGGCAGCTCACGAGCGGAAGCTCTGGGCGCTGCATGGAGCGCTGCTCTCCGGCGGCTATCTGCTGTACGTGCCGAAGAACGTCGCGCTGCCCCACCCGGTCCACGCCCTCCGCTACCTGGACGAAGATGGCGCGGTCGTTTCGACACACTCGTTGATCATCGCGGAGCGCGGAGCGGAGATCACCTGCATCGACGAGTACCTGTCGCCCGACCTCGCGACCGGATCTCTCAGTCTCAACGGCGTCGAGATCTTCGGCTCCGAGAACGCCGTGGTCCGCTACCTGTCGCTGCAGCACTACGGCAGCGGCGTGCGCCACTTCAGCATGCAGCACGTGAACACGGGGCGTGACAGCACGCTCAACGTCTGCAACGTGACTCTCGGCGCCGACCTCGCCCGCTGCGACGTGTCCAGTCACCTGCTCGGACCCGGCTCCGACAGCGAAATGCTCGCGCTGTGGTTCGGCGATCGCAAGCAGCATTTCGACCACCACACGCTGCAGAACCACGCCGCGCCACACGCCCGCAGCGACCTCCTGTTCAAGGGGGCCCTGGCGGGCGAGGCGAGCAGCGTGTTCCGGGGAATGATCCGCGTGGCGAAGCACGCGCAGCTCACCGACGCGTATCAGACCAACCGGAACCTGCTGCTCAGCGACGATGCCGAGGCGGTGACGCTGCCCAGCCTCGAGATCGAGGCGGACGACGTCAAATGCTCGCACGGAGCGACCGTCGGTCAGGTGGACGAGGCGCAGCTGTTCTACCTGATGAGCCGGGGCCTGACCCGTAGCGACGCCGAGCGGCTGCTGGTGCTCGGGTTCTTCGACGAGGTGCTCGGCCGGGTGCCGCTGGAGGGCGTACGCGACCGGGTTCGCGAGGCGATCGAACGCAAGATCGGTCTCGCCACGTGAGCGGTTTCGTAACGGTCGCCCGCCTGTCGGATGTTCCCGAGAATGCCCTGGTGCCCGTTGAGGTCGACGGGGTCAAGATCGTCCTCGCCAACTCGCGGGGCACAGTGCACGCCTTGCACGATGAGTGCTCACACGAGGAGTTTCCGCTCTCCGATGGAGAGATCGCCGGAAACCAGGTCACCTGTCTGCTGCACGGGGCCCGGTTCGACCTCGAGACCGGGGCGGCGAAAGCGCTGCCTGCCGTCAAGCCGGTGAAGGTCTACGAGTGCCGGATCGAAGGCGACGAAATCCAGGTCAGACTGGACTGAGAGACTGCGTGGCGGGAGCATGATCCGGAAAGCGCTGGATGTGGAGAGGATCCGGAACGACTTCCCGATCCTGAATCGGGAGATCCACGGCCAGCCGCTGGTTTACCTGGACAACGCAGCGAGCTCACAGAAGCCGGCGGCCGTGGTCGCGGCGGTCTCCGGCTACTTCCTGAACTCCCACGCCAACGTCCACCGGGGCGCCCACCACCTGAGCGTGGAAGCTACCGACGCCTACGAATCGGCTCGCGCCGTGGTCGCGGACTTCATCGGCGGTCGCACCAAGGAACTGATCTTCACGCGCGGCACCACCGAATCGATCAACCTGGTGGCGAACAGCTGGGGCGGCGCGAACCTCGAGGCGGGCGACGAGATCCTCCTCACGCTGATGGAGCATCATTCCAACCTGGTGCCCTGGCAGCTGGTGGCGGCGCGAACCGGCGCGAAACTCCGATTCGCCGGGCTGACGCCGGACGGGCGGCTGGACCTGGAGGACCTCGCCGCCAGGATCGGCCCACGGACCCGGCTCGTGGCGCTCACGCACGTTTCCAACACGCTCGGGGTCGTGAACCCCGTGGCCGAAGTCGCCGGCCTGGCACACGCCGGCGGGGCCCTGTGCCTGGTGGACGGTGCCCAGGCAGCGCCGCACCTCGATGTGGACGTCGTCGAGATCGGATGCGATTTCTACGCGTTCAGCGGCCACAAGATGTGCGGGCCCACCGGCATCGGCGCGCTATGGGCACGCAAGGAGCTGCTCGAGGAGATGCCACCCTGGCAGGGCGGCGGAGAGATGATTTCCGAGGTCCACCTGGAACACTCCACCTGGGCAGCCGTGCCCCACAAGTTCGAGGCCGGCACGCCCAGCGTAGGGGACGCGGTGGGACTCGGGGCGGCGGTTCGCTACCTGTCGAAGGTGGGCCTGGAAGCGATCCACGCACACGAGCTCAACCTGACCGAGTATGCCCTGGAGCGGCTCACCGAGCTGGACGGCTTCGAGCTGTTCGGCCCGCGCGAGGGCCGGGTGGGGGTGATTTCGTTCCGGTTCGGCGACATCCACGCCCACGATCTGGCCACCATCCTCGACGCACGCGGCATCGCCATTCGCGCCGGCCACCACTGCAACCAGCCGCTGATGCGGCACCTCGGTGTGGATGCGACGGCGAGGGCCAGCCTCTACCTTTACAACACGCGCGCGGAGATCGATGCGCTGGTGGAGGGACTGCACGCGGCCAGGACGCTGTTCGGCGGATTCACCTGAGGCCGGCCACGATCGAGACCGCACCGCGCAACCACGGCATCCTGCGACAACCCGGATATCCCGGCAGATGAACGATCGCGAAGCGCCAGGAAACGACCACGGCAGCGAGGTCCAGCTCAAGCAGCTGTACCAGGAAGTGATTCTCGATCACTACCGCAAGCCCCGGAACAAGGGGGTGATCGAGGCGTCCACTCACCAGCTGACGCTCAACAACCCGCTGTGCGGGGACATCGTCGAATTGCAGCTGGTGGTGAACAACGGGAGGATCGTGGACGCGGCTTTCGAGGGAAGCGGCTGCTCGATCAGCCAGGCCTCGGCCTCGATGATGACCGAGCGGCTCAAGGGTCGTCCGGTGGACAGCGCCCTGGCGCTGGACCAGACCTTCACGCGCATGCTGCACGGTGACGAGGCCGCGGCGGCGGACGAAGACCTCGGAGATCTGCGGGCACTGGCAGGCGTATCTCGATTTCCCGTTCGCATCAAGTGCGCGCTGCTCGCCTGGAACTGCCTCGAAGAGCTGGTCGGGCCCGGCTCGTGATGCCCAGTTGATCGGACGGGTCCTCCAGGGAGTCGGCGGCGTCTATCGGGTGTACGTGGACGGCGCAGAACTCGAGTGCAGCCTGCGCGGCCGCATCAAGCAGGGCGAGGGATCGATCGCCGTCGGCGACCGGGTGGAAGTGGATCAGCAAGCCGATGGGAGCTGCTGCATCGAGGCGGTTCTCCCCCGTCGCGGCCAGCTTTCGCGCCGCTCGTTCGCGAAACGCCGCGAGCAGGTGCTCGCGGCGAACGTGGACCAGCTGGCCGCGGTCGTCGCCCTGACGCGTCCCGAGCCCGATCTGTTCCTGCTCGACCGCCTTCTGGCAGTCGCCGAGCTCAACGACCTGGACGCGTTCATCGTGCTGAACAAGGTGGACCTGGAGGCGCAGCCGGAATCCGGTGCGCGGACCCCGCCGTTTCACCAGTTGCCGGAGTCGCTGAGTCCGTACTCGCAGGCCGGCTACGAGATCATTCCCACCAGCGTGAAGTCAGGCACCGGCATCGACTCGCTGCGCGAACGGCTGCACGGCCGGATCACGGTGTTCGCCGGCGCGAGCGGAGTCGGAAAGTCGAGCCTGCTGAACGCCCTCCTTCCGGGCCTGGAGCTGCGGGTCGGAACCGTCGGCACCCGCTCGGGGCGGGGCCGGCATACGACGACGGCCGGCCAGCTGATTCCCCTCGGCGACGGCTCGTTTCTCGCCGACACGCCAGGCGTGCAGAATTTCGAGCCGGCCGCACTGGAACCGGATGAGCTGTCCGCCGTGTTCCGGGAGTTCCGGCCTTACCTCGACCGCTGCCGGTTCGCCGACTGCCGGCATCGCGACGAGCCCGGTTGCGCGGTGCGAGAGGCGGTGCTGGAAGGCCGGCTGAGCGAGCGACGGCACGAGAGCTACCTCGCGTTGCTGGAATCGGCGGAGAAGGCGGCCCGGCCGTGGGAACGGCAGGGCCCGTGAGCTTCGAGGCGCCCGAAACGGACGAAGCCCTGCGCCCGGCAGCGGCGCGGCCGCACCCCGAGGGAATCGCGCAGGCGCTTCGCGATCCGCCGCCTGCGCGACTTCCGGATGGTGAATGCGACACTCGGGCTGCCGTGACACTTCTGCTGGCGCCCGACGACGACGGCGCAGTATCGAGCCTGTTCGTGCTGCGGGCCGCCCGGGACGGGGATCCCTGGTCGGGTCACGTGGCGCTTCCGGGCGGACGAAGCGAGCCCTCCGACCTCGACCTGCTCGACACGGCGCGACGGGAGACCCGGGAAGAGACGAGCGTGGAAGTGGCCCGTGATCAGTTCGTCGGCCGCCTGAGCGAAATCCATCCGCGAAGCGTGCACCTGCCCTCCATCGGTGTCACGCCGTTCGTCGCCTGGCTGCCCCGCCGGCCCGAAGTGCGGGAGAACCACGAGCTGGCCGGCCACCTGTGGGTCCCGCTCCACGCGCTCCGCGCGGCAGAGAACCGTTCCACGCTCGTGCGCCCGACGCCCGTCGAGCGGGTGTTTCCGACCATCGAGTATGCGGGGGCCGTGATCTGGGGATTGACCCTGGCGATCGTGGATGAATTCGTTGATCGCCTGTCGCGTCGGCGGTAAAGCGTGTATACTTTACTTTCGGTCGGTCTCCCGAACCCCTCGCATTGCTCCGTACATCCAGCCCGACTAAAAGCTTTACTACATCGCCAAGCACTCAGGCGCCCCAGGCGTCTTCGGCACCCGCACAAGAAAAACGGCGGCCCGGGATTCCACCCGGGCCGCCGCCGCACCTCGCACCGACTCGAAGATCCGGTCGTTCAGTTCACCCAGTCCGCGATGAACACGTTGGTCTCGCGCGGAAGCTCGTTGCCCCGGTTCGAAGCGAAGATCAGCTTCGTGCCGTCGGAGTTGAACATCGGGAAGCCGTCGAAATCACCGGTGTGCGTGATCTGTTCGAGCCCGGTACCATCGATGTTGATCGCCCACAGGTCGAACTCGCGGCCGCTCTGGTCGCCCATGTTGGACGAAAAGATCAGTCTGTCGCCCGACGGGAACAGGTAGGGGCCGAAGTTGGCCGCGCCGTTGTCGGTGATCTGCCGCTTGTTGCTTCCGTCGGCGTCCATGATCCAGATGTCCAGCTGCGAGGGCCGGATCATGTCCTGGGCCAGCAGGCGCTCGTAGTCCGCCAGCTCGTCGCCTTCCGGATGTGACGCCCGGTAGATGATCTTCGTCCCGTCGTACGAAAAGAACGGCCCCCCGTCGTACCCCGGCGTATCCGTCAGGCGGGTCAGCTCCGAACCATCGGTGCGCATCTTGTAGATATCGAGATCCCCCTCGCGCATCGAGGTGAACACGATCCACTCTCCGTCCCTCGACAGCGTCGGTTCCGCGTCGTAGCGAGGATTGTCGGTGAGTCGCGTCAGGTTCGATCCGTCCACGTCGGACACGAACACATCGTATCCGGGGAAGAGTCCCCAGACGTAGCCCTGCGACATGTCCGGATCCGGCGGGCACTCCTCACCGGCGAGGTGGGTCGATCCGTACACGATCTTGTCGGTGCCCGGAATGAAGTAGCCGCAGGTCGTGCGACCCTCACCCGTGCTCACCAGGCGCAGCTCGCTGCCGTCGGGCCGCATCACGTACTGCTGGTCGCAGCTGCCGCCCCGCGGCGTCGCCTGGAAGATGATCCACTCGTCGTCGACCGACCAGTAAGCTTCCGCGTTCTGCCCGCCAAAGGTCAGCTGCCTCAGGTTCTCGAAGTGGACTTCCTCGGGGTGGATCAGCGAATCCACCGCACGGGAACCGGTCTCGAAGCCGGGATCCACGGCCGCCACCGTCGGCGCCGGCGTCATCGCCTCCGTCGCCTCCTGATCGCCCGCATCGGCACCCGGACTTCCGCAGGCGGCGAGCGCCACGACTGCCGCAAGCGGCACCGCCAGGCCACGCTGCCGGTGTCGACGGTTCATTCCAATTCCTCGCGTATCGCGCAAAGGACCTCCTCAACCATGTCATCCCAGGTCGCGTCCGCGGCCCGGGTCACCGTGATGAAATCGTCTACCATGAACAGGGCGCGCACACCCCGGACCTCGAAGATGCGTCTCGCCAGCGCATCGGTTGCCGCCTCGTCAGCCGAGAAGTAGCTACGGCTGTCGGGACCCAGCGCGTCCGTATCGAGCACGAATTTCACGGCACTCGGATTCGGCGTTCCAACGACTTCGATGTTCATTCGGGACACGACGGACAGTCTCCTCCGTTACGGCTCGCAGCCCGGTTCCGGGAGCGCGCGGCCCCAATGTACCGGTCAGAGGGAGAGGCGCAAATCCCGGATCAGTCCGGAACCTGGGTCAGCAGCTCGTTCAGCAGAGCCACCGAGCGATCGAGCAGGTCACGCGAGATGGTCAGGGGGGGAGAGAGGGAGAGCACGTTGCCAGCCGGACCTCCGGTGAGCAGCAGCCAGCCCCGCCTCAGTGCAGCAATCACGAGCCGTGACGCGCGCTCGGGATCCGGATCACGCGTCGTGCGATCGCGCACCAGTTCGATCCCGAGCATCAGCCCCCGGCCCCGGACCTCCCCCACACCGGGATGTTCCTCCGTCATCCGGTCGAGCCGTTCCCGGAACCGCTCGCCTTCGATGGCGGCCCGGGTCGGCAGTCCGAGCCTCTGGATCTCACCCAGGGAGGCGAGCGCTGCGGCGCAGGCGAGTGGATTGCCGAGAAAGGTGGAGGTGTGCTTCGCCTCTCCGCCGGACTCCGGCCAGCTGTCCATGATCGAAGCGGGGCCGAGACAGGCCGCGATCGGCAGCGCCCCCGAGAGCGCCTTTCCGACGCACAGCAGGTCCGGGACGACGTTCTCGTGCTCGAAGGCGAACATGCGGCCCGTGCGGCCGAAGCCCGTGTAGATCTCATCGAACAGCAGGAGGGCTCCGCTGGCCCGGCACAGCGTGGCCAGCCCGTCGAGGAATCCATCCGGAGGCACCACATCTCCGCCACGGCCCTGGACCGGCTCGATGACGACGCAGCCGATTCCGTTCGCATTGGGCCCGTCGAGCAGACGACCCACTTCGGCCAGAGCATCTGCCGCGACCTGCTCGGGGCTCCGCGGCCGGCTCGCGCCACCCGGGGAAGCCGGTCGATACGGATTCGGGTACGGCGCCCGCACCACGTGCGGATTCAGCTGCTCCTCGAAGGGAACGCGGAACAACGCACGGTCCGTGACGGACAGCGCCCCGTAGGTGAGCCCGTGATAGGCGCCACCGAATGCCAGCACTCCCGCTCGACCGGTGTGCAGCCGCGCCGTCTTCAGCCCCGCTTCGATCGCCTCTCCGCCCGAGTTCGCCAGGATCACCCGCGTCTCATCGAACGGACCGACCGCGGCGAGTTGCTCCAGCAGACGCACTTTCACCGCGGGCGGGTGGACGTCGCCCATTCCGTGCAGCAGGTGCGCGATCTGCCGGCGAAGCGCCTGCACGATCCGCGGATTTCCGTGCCCGGCCCCGGCGACGGCGAACCCGGCCGTCAGGTCCACGTACCGGTTTCCGTCCACGTCCCAGACGTTGCTGCCACGGGCCCGTCGCCAGAAGATGGGGAACTCGTCGGACAGGTACGTGACGTTGCGCGACTCCACGGCCCGGAGGCGGTGCCCGAGTGAACGGGATCGAGGCCCCGGAGGGTCCGCCCGGATGCGGGGAGGCAGGTTCGACTCGGGGGCGCTCATGGAGGAGCAAGCTGTGTCGCTGCGCGGGGGGCGTCAACGAAGTGGCGTTGCCCGCGCCGACCGGCGCGCGGCAGGCGTGCGGAAATCGGAAGAGGGGACCTGATGGAGCTACAGGGAAAGTCGGCGATGATCACGGGCGGTTCCAGGGGACTCGGAGCCGCGCTGGCGAGACGATTCGCGCAGGAAGGTGCCGCGGTCTCGATCTGCGCGAGGGACGAGGACGAAATCGCCGCCATCGTGTCGGAGATCGAGTCGGCGGGGGGACGTGCGGTGGGCACGGTCGCGGACGTGACTTCGGAACAGGAGCTGGCTGCGTGGCTCGCGGAGACGCGACGTGCGCTCGGCCCGGTGGATGTGTTCGTCAACAACGCCTCCGTACTCGGTCCGCGGGTGGCGATCGAGGAGTATCCGGCCGACGCCTGGCGCCAGGTGATCGATGTCAATCTCACCGGGGCCTTCCTCGCCGCGAAGATGGCGATCCCCGCGCTGCGCGAGCGCGGAGGCTCGATGATCCACGTGTCATCAGGCGTGGGAGATCACGGACGGCCCCTGTGGGGCGCCTACTGCGCCTCCAAGAACGGGCTCGAGGCGCTGTCGGAGATGCTGGCCGGGGAGCTCGCTGAATACCGGATTCGTTCGAACGCCGTGGACCCGGGCTCGATGCGCACGGAAATGCGGGCGGCGGCCTACCCGGAAGAAGATCCGGACAAAGTACCCGCGCCGGCGGAAGTCACCGACGTCTTCGTGTGGCTGGCCTCGGACCGATCGGCCGACATCACCGGACAGCGGTTCCGGGCGAAGGAGTTCGAGCGGGCGGCGGCTTACCAGTCGTAGACGGTCCAGGCGCCGCATTCGTCCGCGACGCAGACCAGGCGAACCCGGAACGGAGACCCGCCCCCCCGCGGGGCGGGGTGTCGCTCCACCCGTCGAAGCATCTGCTTTCCGCACAGCGGACAGTCCGGCTCCCCTCCGGGCACGGGCCGGCGGCGGTCATCCGCTTCCAGGCTGTCACTCGCCTCGGGATCGAGCAGCGGTCCGCGCTGCGCCGTTTCCTGGCCGGTTCCGTTGTCGTTCATGGGCGACAGGATACCGCTTCGTGGGGTTCTGGCGCGAGGTGCATCGGCCGGCGGCCGGTGCTATTCTTTCCGCATGCAGGTCCAGATCCGCCGCATCAGCCTGCGCTCGGTCTTTCTCGTGACCATGGCGCTGAACGGAATCGTGGGATTCCTGGTGGGACTCATCCTGGCGATCGTCGCCACGGTGGACGTGCCGGCCGGCACCGAACCGAACCTGCTCAGCCGCCTGGGCATCTGGTCGGTGGTCGTGTTCCCGGTCCTGTACGGCATCGGCGCCGGCCTGTTCGGCGCGATCGCGGCGGCCCTGTACAACTCGGTCGCTTCACTGGTCGGTGGCGTGCGCGTCGAGATTCCGGACCTGCAGCCGAGGTGGCACCCGCAGCACGACCGCAGAGAGGAGCCGGAATGACGGAGGCCGAGTCGCCGAGACTGTTCACCGCTGAGGAAGCGACCCGCACGCTCCCGCTCGTTCGTCGAATCGCGCGGGACATCGCGGAGGAGAACGAGCGGCTCCAGGTGCTCCTGCCCGAGCTGCGGATTGCCCGTCAGCGTGCGCGGAGTTCCGGCAATCCCGGCGATCTCGAGTCGATCCGGGAAGGAGTCGCCCGCTCTTCCGCCCGCCTCGAAGCGAACCTGGACGAGCTGCGCCAGATCGGGTGCATTCTCCATGAGCCCACCGGCGTGATCGACTTCCCGACCATGCTGCACGGCCGGCACGTCGCGCTCTGCTGGCGACTGGGAGAGGAGACGGTCCGGCATTGGCACGAACCGGGAAGGTCGCACCTCGACCGCCGCGTGCTTCCTTCCGAACTGGCCGCCGCCTGCTGCAATGCCGAAAGCTGAGTCGGAGCGTAGATCCGCCATAGTGGCGATCGTCGATTCCGAGCCGGTATCCACGCAGGAGGACCTGCGCCTGCGGCTGCGCGAGCGAGGCTTCGAAGTCAGCCAGTCGACGCTTTCGAGGGACATTCGTCGGCTCGGGCTGGTGAAGCGACCGACCGCGGACGGCGGCCTTTCCTACGCCCGGCCACGGTCCCGGACCCTGCAGGACGCCCACGCGCTGGGCCGCCTCCTCCCCGACCTGATGCGCGATGCCACCCCCTCGGGCCAGCTGCTCGTCGTAAGGACGCTCACCGGGGCGGCACAGACCGTGGCGGCGGCGCTCGATGACGCCGACTGGCCCGAGGTCGTCGGAACGATCGCCGGAGATGACACCATTCTGATCGTGCTGCGCTCCGAGAGGTCCGCCGACGCCCTGGCGGACCGCATTCGCGGGCTC